>ENA-OFDP01000250-OFDP01000250.1-metagenomes-genome-assembly--contig:-NODE-250-length-25189-cov-2.900294_pt1 | contig 25189 bp, 24 predicted proteins | sample MGYA00153389_OFDP01 | MGnify analysis MGYA00153389 | reverse complement strand
GTTCCCCGGTTACATCTGTCAAGGCGGTGCTAGTACCCAAGTGATCGGGGTGGTAGTAGTAGATAGGGTCTAAAACCGCTGTTTTCTGAACTGTTAGCGTATCTTCATCCATAGCATCGTAGGCTTGCAAGGTTTCCTTTAGTGGGCTGGTTTGGTACGGTTTGAATTGCACCAGGCCTCGTTTTAGCTGGTTGGAGATTTCGTTTAGGGACTGCTTTTGGGCTTGTTGTAGTTTTGTGTAGTCTAGGCTTGGGCTATTGCTTGCTTTGCTTCTATTATTGCCAATATCAAATATACTCGTATACAATGCAAAAATTGCTTTTTATAATTATTCTGTTACCAGTTGCATTGTAGCTGATACAAAATTGGGCTGATTAATGTTATGGAAAAGAATAAAAGTATTGAAAGAATTAAAAAGATTTTATTGTTTTAAAAGTTAATTTTAATATCCTACGTCAGATTGATGTTTTAAATTAATTTAATTGTTAATTGGATTTTAAATCTTGCGATAATACTTCGAGATTACAGATTTCGAAGAGCGGAGGAATTTCTAAAGCATAAAAAAAGCCCTTCATTTGTGCAAGGTTGTAGTAAGTTCTATTGACTAAAATGTTTTATACGATACTACCTTATAAAACGTCAAATTCGTCATCTGTTATTGAATACTCAAAATTATCTTTCCGCAATAATATTACGCCACTACTATTTTTAATAATAAGAACCCCTTTTGCGGGGCTAAAATAATATTGTAAGTTATGTGATTATGATATGTTGATTGGCTCTAAAATAATTTTATGCAAATTTTCGTTTCTAATACTGATAGCTTTTATGAACTTAATTTTATACTTCACTTTAAAAAATGTAATATAACCACCCACCATTGTATTATAATCATAGAACAACTTCCATTTATTTATTGACTTATAATACCAAACACCTTTCTCAATTTTGTATAAAATTGATTTATTATTACTTCCTGTAAAAAGTCTTGTTTCTGAGAATGAAGATGAACCAAAATATTTCCTTTTTGTTTCAAACTCTTGTTCCATCCCAAATAAAGGATTAGATTCAATGGAAGCTATATGCTCATTTAAAACATATTGATATTTACAAAACTTTTGCGAATATGCTACCTTACAAAAAAGCAAAATCAGTATGATAAATTTTATTTTCTTCATTAAACCAGCTTTGTACGCATTTCTTTTGCGTATTCATTTAATTCAAACTACCTAATTTCACAAAAAAAGTCCAACCGTATTGATTGGACTTTTAATACTTTTTGAAAAACTAAAAATATTATTTTTTCGCTGCAGTTTCTGCTTCTTTTAAAGCTCTTGAAGAAGCAACGGTAACAATAGTATCTGCTTTTGAGTTTGTGATTTCAAGATTCTTTAAAGTGATATCTCCTACTCGTATTGCTTTACCTAATTCTAGTTTACCAATATTTACTTCTACAGTGTCTGTAAAGTCTTTAGGAAAACCACGAACTTTTAATCTTTTTTGCTTCTGAATTAGTTTACCACCAACTTTTACTCCTGGAGAAACTCCAATAAATTTAACTGGCAAATCCATCACCAAAAGTTTGTCTTGAAACATTTCAAGAAAATCGATGTGAAGAACTAGATCAGTTACTGGATGGAATTGAAGATCTTGCATTACTGCCTGATATTTTTTACCATCGATGTTGAGATCCACAAAAAGTGCATCAGGTGTGTAAACCAGATTTTTTAAATCTGAAGCGAATGCTGAAAAATGTACTTGAGCTTCACCACCATACAAAACGCATGGTACTTTGCCTTCGTAGCGTAATTCTTTAGCATCTCTTTTCCCTACGTTCTCTCGTAGAGAACCGCTAATAGCTATTGATTTCATTGTTTTTACTATAAAATTGTTTAATTGATTAAAAATGAATAGTTGGCTGGAACGAATCGGCGATTTTAAACAAATCACTTACCGAACCATGCTCGTTTACATTCGATATTGCTTTTGAAAACAAATCTGCTGCCGACAAGACTTTTATTTTATCGCAAATTGATTTTACGGGTATGGTGTCACATACAATCAATTCGGTTAATTCTGAGTTTTGAATATTCTCATACGCTTTGCCCGAAAGTACCGGGTGGGTACAAACTGCTCGGACAGAATTTGCGCCTTTTTCCATAATTAGTTTCGCAGCTTTGGATAGTGTGCCGGCAGTATCACAAATATCATCCACTAATATTATATCCTGTCCTTCCACATCTCCTATTACGGTCATCGATTCTATTTCATTAGCCCGCTTTCGTTGCTTATCGCAAATTACCATTTCTACATTCAATGCTTTTGCAAACACTCTTGCTCGATGCGTTCCGCCCATATCTGGTGCTGCAATCGTCATATTTTTTAATTTCAGACTTTTAATATAAGGAATAAAAATAACGGAAGCATCTAAGTGATCGACCGGAATATCAAAAAATCCTTGGATTTGAGCTGCGTGTAAATCCATCGTCATAACTCGGTTTGCACCGGCTGCCGATAATAAATTGGCTACCAATTTAGACCCAATAGAAACCCTCGGTTTATCTTTACGATCTTGACGAGCCATACCGAAATACGGAATAACTGCGATTATATAATGAGCAGAAGCTCTTTTAGCAGCGTCAATCATCAGTAATAACTCCATCAGATTGTCGGCAGGTGCGCAAGTAGATTGTATTAAAAAAATATCGCAGCCTCTAACAGATTCATTAAAATTGGGTTGAATTTCGCCATCGCTAAATCGACTTATCGTTAAATCACCTAATTGAACCTGACTATGTGCAGCAATTTTTTCGGCTAACTGAGAAGTTGCAGTACCAGAAAATAACTTTATTGCGTTGAAACGGGATGGCATTTGAGGTGTGTTGATCAGCTTGATTTATAAAAAAAATAAGTGATAAATCGTGTTTAAATTAAATAAAGATCATCCTCAACTACCATAGATCGCAGTTTTTGCAATCTTAAAAGTTGTCCGACTAGGGCTCGAACCTAGACTCTTCTGGACCAAAACCAGACGTGTTGCCAGTTACACTATCGGACAATGTAGAAAAACATCATTTTTCTAACAAGGTGCAAATGTAAAAAACAAAAATTAATAGTCAAATAAAAGTTTAGGAAATTAATCGAACTTCTGGGTTTGACATAATTTTTTCTAAATTATCTATGTTAAATGAATTAAAATTCTCTGAATTATAAAGATGAAATATCTTAACTGCATGGCTTAGGAATAGCAGCGATATCCTTTTTTTCCTTTCAAAAAACAATTTTATAAAGATTCTTCGTTTCATTCAATATGGCAAAAAAGCGAATAGCCCGAACACAATTTTTTTTAAATTGGGGGTAAGCCCCAAAAAATTCTTAATACTAAAAGATTAACCTACGGTTTAACTATTTTAACAGGATAGCAGTTAGAATTAATTAGTTTATCATTAGTCTTTAAAAAATCATTAATAATAAATTAAATTTTGTACCGAACCATTTACATGCAAAATAGCCACTCTGATTTGTATCGTACAAATAAATACTATCTTCGGACGTTTTTTAAAATCAATTACACGCTTAAACTATGTCAAATTACAAACTAATTAACAACATTTTCGGCTGGGTGGCCTTTTTGATTGCTGCCATTACGTATACCATAACTCTCGAACCTACAGCTAGTTTCTGGGATTGTGGAGAATTTATTGCAGCCGCTTATAAGTTACAAGTAGTTCATCAGCCTGGAGCTCCCTTGTTTTTGATGATTGTCCGAATTTTTACTTTGCTAGCCGGAAGCGACACTTCGCAAATTGCCTATTTCGCCAATTTTAGTTCTGGTTTGGTTAGTGCATCTACTATACTTTTTCTTTTTTGGACCATTAGTGCTTTTGCACGTAAAATGGTTATAAATTCGGATGGGGATTATACTACTGGAAATATTATTGCCATTATGGGTAGTGCAATGGTTGGAGCGTTGGCTTACACTTGGTCAGATACATTCTGGTTTTCGGCAGTAGAGGCGGAAGTTTATGCAATGAGTTCGCTGTGTACTGCAGTTGTAATGTGGGCAATATTGAAATGGGAAAACGAAAGCGATGCAATACATGCTGATAAATGGTTAATTTTCATAGCCTACTTAATGGGATTATCTATAGGAGTCCATTTGCTAAACTTGTTGGCAATTCCAGCTTTAGCATTTGTTTATTATTTCAAAAAATACAAATCAAGCCGAACTGGAATTATAAAAACAGGATTATTGTCGGTTTTAATTTTAGGTTTTGTACAATATGGAGTTATTCCAGGTGTGGTATCCTTAGCCGCAACTTTTGATTTGGCGGCGGTAAATGGAATTGGTTTACCATTTGGTTCTGGTGTTATTCTATTTGGAATTTTATTAGTTGGTGGTATAGTTTTCGGTTTAAGTTATTCTGTTCGAAAAAATTTAGCAATTCTAAACACGGCTATTCTTTGCCTTAGTTTTATCATCATCGGATATTCGTCGTATGCGATGATAATTATACGAGCGAAAGCAAATACAGTGTTAAATAACAGTAGCCCTGATAATGTGTATAGTTTCTTAGGATACTTAAACCGTGAACAATATGGAGACAGACCTTTGTTATATGGTCAAAATTTCACTGCTAAAGTTATTGATGAAAAAGAAGGTGGAATGATGTACAGAAAAGGAGATAAACGATATGAAGAAATTGGAAGAAAAAGAATTCAAGTTTTTGAAAAAAATCAACAAACATTATTACCTAGAATATTTAGTACACAGCAATCATCGCATGTTAATTTTTATAAAAGTTGGCTAAATATACCTGCTGGCAAGAGCCCAACATTTGCTGATAATATTAGCTTTCTATTTACCTATCAAATTGGCTACATGTATCTCCGCTATTTTATGTGGAATTTTGCAGGACGACAAAATGATATTCAAGGCATCGGAAATTCTACAGAAGGAAACTGGATTAGTGGAATAAAACCACTTGATGCCATGCGATTGGGCAATCAAGATAATTTACCACCTAGCATAAGTGAAAACAAAGCCAACAACAAGCTTTATTTTCTACCATTGATTCTTGGAATTGTAGGTTTGGCTTATCATTTCAGAAAAAAGCAAAAAGATGCGGTTGTAGTAGCATTGCTTTTCTTTTTTACAGGATTAGCTATTGTGCTTTACCTTAATCAAACTCCGTATCAACCACGTGAACGTGATTATGCATACGCCGGATCATTTTATGCATTCACCATTTGGATAGGTTTAGGTGTTTTAGCGCTTTTCGATTATTTGAGAAAAAATATGAATGGAATGACTGCTGCAGGTTTAGCAACTGCAATCTGCCTGGTGTCAGTTCCAGGATTAATGGCAAAAGTAAATTTTGATGATCACGATAGATCTAACAGAACGATTGTGCGTGATTTAGCGAGTAACTATTTAAATTCATGTGCTCCAAATGCTATTTTGTTTACCATGGGGGATAATGACACGTATCCGCTTTGGTACGCTCAAGAAGTGGAAGGTATTCGAAAAGATGTTCGATTAGTAAATTTGAGTTTGTTAGGTACGGATTGGTACATTAATCAACATCGATTAAAAATGAATGATTCGGAAGGAATTCCTATAAGTTATCCTGCTAATAAAATTGTAACTGGTCTACGAGATTATGTTCCATTTTACGATATGAAAATAAACGGTTATGCAGATTTGAAAGAAGTAGTTGATTTTATGGGAAGTGATAATCGCGAAGCTCAATTGCAAACCAGAAATGGCGATTTCATTAACTTTTTACCAACAAAAAAACTAAGTATTGCAGGAACCGGACCAGCTGGAAATCCTGCTGATACCTTATCTCCAGATCGCGTAAGATGGGATTTAAAGAAAGATGGATTATTTAAAAATGACTTAATGGTATTGGATATTATTGCCAACAATAAATGGAAAAGACCGATTTATTTTGCTGTAACCATTGGATCAGATAACTTTTTCGGGCTGGAAGATTATTTTGAAGTGGATGGACTTGCCTACCGTTTAGTACCAACTAAAGCAAATAATGCTGGACGAGGCGTAATTGGAAAAGTAAATACTTCGGCGATGTATGATAATATGATGAACAAATTTAAATGGGGAAATTTGAATGGCAATGTATATGTTGATCCTGAATCTGCACGAATGACAACTGTTTTGAAAAATTATTTCTACCAATTGGCAAGTCAGTTGATGGTAGAAGGTAAAAAAGATTCAGCGATAAAAGTGCTTGCAAAATCAGAAGAAGTATTGCCAGTCGATAAACAGGAAATGAATACAACTATCTTAGATTTTCAAATGGCTGAAATTTATTATCAAGCTAAAATGCCTGCAAAAGCTAATGGATTATTAACAAGAGCTGCGAGCCATATTGAAGGAGATTTGAATTATTACCATTCATTGAAAGGTAAAAAAATGCAGCAGTACAGCAGAGAGATTCAGTATGGTTTATCGATTATGCAAGAGCTATCGCGTATTAGTAAAGCTTATAATCAACCAGCGGTTTCAGCTTCATTAGAAAAACGATACAAAGAACTGGAAACCAAACTGAGATAAGTATAATTGAATTAAAATAAAAAAAGAAGCCACGTTGCTTCTTTTTTTATTTAAGGGTATTTGAAAACAATTTTAAATAAAACAGAACTTTACTTCTTGTGCATCCGTAATAAGACCCAAATTAAATGGTCTATGAAAAATAAAGATGTACTAATAAAAGAACTTAATCCAGCGGCTGCATATACACCTGCAGAAAAGCTGGAAGATTTACTTAACGCTTTCACTCAAGAATATAAAAATACCAATCTTTTTTTAAGTAATTATCCTGAGCAATGTGTTGAGAAAATCCTTGAGTTTTATCTACATGACCATTACGAAGAAGGAAATCACTTATTGAAACACTTTGCCATTAGAATAAAAAATGAAATTGCTTATTACAAAGAAGTAAGTAAATCATTTAAAAAATTGTATAAATGGGATATTTCATTTGGCCTAGATTTATACAGTAAATTAATTCATATTGCTAAAACCAATAATCAGTTTGATTTAGGTCAGGAATTAACTAGAGATCTTTTACTAATGTTGAACACCTACGAATCAACATTTAGTAATAAACAAATGAGCGCTTAGGCCAATTCGTTTACTACACCCATATTACAAAACTTATCAATCCTCTCTGCTACCAGGCTTTGGGGATTTTTTTCGTTTAATTCACATAGGTCTTTTAAAATTTGTTTTTTCAATGTTTCAGCCATTTCTGAAGCATTGTTATGAGCACCGCCAAGAGGTTCTTTTATAATTCCGTCTATCAATTTATTATCGAGCATATCATCTGCGGTCAGTTTTAAAACTTCTGCTGCTTTTTCTTTAAAATCCCAAGTGCGCCAAAGTATAGATGAACAAGATTCAGGAGAAATAACCGAATACCAAGTGAACTCCAACATATAAACACGATCTCCAACTCCAATACCCAAAGCACCACCTGATGCGCCTTCACCAACAATAAAACAAAGAATAGGAACTTTCAATACCGACATTTCGAGTAAATTTCTTGCAATTGCCTCTCCTTGTCCACGTTCTTCTGCTTCTAAACCTGGGTACGCACCAGGTGTATCAATAAAAGTAATAACGGGCATATTGAATTTTTCTGCCATTTTCATCAATCTTAGCGCCTTTCTATATCCTTCTGGATTTGCCATTCCGAAATTTCTGTATTGACGCATTTTGGTGTTGGCACCCTTTTGATGTCCAATTACCATTACTGATTGCCCATTGATAGATGCTACTCCGCCAACTATTGCTTTGTCGTCTTTTACAGTTCTATCGCCATGCATTTCTATAAAATCATCGCAAATTAGCTCAATGTATTGTAAGGTATATGGCCGTTCAGGATGCCTTGACATTTGAACTTTTTGCCAACCCGAAAGATTTTTGTAAACATTTTTTCTAGTTTTCACCAGTTTGTCTTCTAGCTCTTTAATAGTGGCTGAGACATCTACTTTGGTTTTTTCCCCAACTTGTTTTACTCGCTCTATCTGATCGAAAAGTTCGCCAATGGGTTTTTCAAAATCGAAAAATGGTTTCATAAATTAGTTTTTAAACGAATCGGCAAGATACAGAAATTAGCAAATGGTTGGTTTTTTCGATCTATTGAAATGATATTGATTTAAACAAAAAGAAATGATAGATTTTTTTTTGGAATCCCTATTTTCGTGGCTTTAAAACAAAGCATGAAGAAACTGATAAAATTATCAATGGTTATTATAGGTATGATGGCTGTAAATGGCTGTACGGATAAGAAAAAAACGGATTCCGTTACTCAAATTGAAGCGATAGAGAAAAAAACAATTACAAAAGATTTGGAAATGGATGTAAAAGTTGCCGACCAGTTGGTAGCCGAATATTTAATGTTTGCCGAAAAATATCCTAAAGCAAAAGAAACACCAGACTATATTTTTAAAGCAGCCGAAATAACAAATGGGAAACAACAATATACTGATGCTTTGACACTTTTTGAACGAGTGTATACTAAGTATCCAAAATACCGGAGAGCGCCTGAAAGTATGTTTTTATGTGGTTTCATTAATGAAACAGGCAAAAAAGATTTGGTGAAAGCGGGTGAATATTATAAAAAATTCATCGACACATATCCGGAAAATCCATTGAGAAAAGATGCTGAGGCTTCATTGAAAAATTTGAACAAATCGCCAGAAGAGTTGATTCGTGAATTTGAAAAAATGAATAAAGAGACCGAACCAGCATCCTAATTTTATTCTATTTGAATATTCTAATGGGTAAATAAATAATGAATGATGAAATTATTTGGAGCTAATCCGGCTTTTCGCTGTATCTTTTTTGTGGAAAGTTTAGCTATTGGAACTAAAATAAGGAAGCAAAAAAGGATGTCGCTACAATCCGGGCTAAAGGCAACATTACAGCATTAATTGTGTTAAATTAATTATATACAAAAAGTATTAAAAATCATTTTTGGATAATTCAGTTAACTTTAAAGTTTTGAAATAAACTATTTTAAACCTAATAAACAATTTAAATCAAGTACGTAAAACCAAGTTTAATTATAAAAATATGAAATACGATGTAGTGGTAATTGGTTCAGGACCTGGCGGGTATGTTGCAGCAATACGTTGTGCACAATTGGGTTTAAAAACAGCTTGTATAGAAAAATACGATGTTTTGGGCGGCACTTGCTTAAATGTTGGTTGCATACCATCCAAAGCTTTACTTGATTCTTCGGAACACTTTTATAATGCGGGCCACACCTTTAAAACACACGGAATAGAAATCACAGGCTTGAAAGCTGATTTAAAGCAAATGATCAGCAGAAAAAATGAAGTGGTTGGGCAAACTACCGATGGAATAAAATTTCTTTTCAAGAAAAATAAGATAGATTCTTACTTCGGTTTGGGATCATTTATTACTAAAAATTCGATAAAAATTGTTGCATCTGATGGCAAAGAACAAACCATTGAAGCAGATAAAGTGATCATCGCAACCGGATCGAAGCCGAGTACTTTACCATTTGTTACCATTGATAAAAAACGAATAATAACTTCAACAGAGGCCTTGGAAATGACTGAAATCCCAAGACATTTAATTTTAATTGGAGGTGGGGTAATTGGTTTGGAATTAGGTTCTATTTATTCGAGATTAGGATCGAAAGTTACTGTTTTAGAGTATATGGACGGCATTATACCAACTATGGATAAAACAATGGGAAAAGAATTATTAAAATCCTTACAAAAAATAGGAATGGAATTTTTGCTTAGCCATAAAGTAAAAGAAGTGAAAACATCGGGTAAAAAAGTTACTGTAAAAGCAGACAATTCAAAAGGCGAAGAAATAGTTTTAGAAGGTGATTATTGTTTAGTAGCTGTTGGAAGAACCGCTTATACGGAAGGTTTAGGATTAGAAAACATCGGAATAAAAACAGAAGAACGTGGAAATAAAATTCCTGTAAACGAGCATTTAGAAACATCAATACCAGGCATTTATGCAATTGGCGATGTGATAAAAGGTGCAATGTTGGCACACAAAGCTGAAGATGAAGGAACATTAGTAGCAGAAATAATTGCTGGTCAGAAACCTCATATTAATTATAATCTAATTCCGAATGTGGTGTACACTTGGCCAGAAGTTGCCAGCGTGGGTAAAACTGAGGAGGAACTTAAATCTGCAGGTATTGCTTATAAAAGTGGATTTTTTCCTTTCAAAGCAAGTGGCAGAGCAAGGGCAAGTATGGATACTGATGGCTTAATAAAAGTATTAGCTGATGCGAAATCTGATGAAATTTTAGGCGTACACATGATTGGTCCGCGAATGGCGGACGGAATTGCAGAAGCTGTTGTGGCCATGGAATTTAGAGCCAGTGCCGAAGATATTTGCAGAATGAGCCACGCACATCCTACTTATATGGAAGCATTTAGAGAAGCTTGTTTAGCTGCAACTGCTAACCGTGCAATCCATATTTAAATAAAAAACAGGTACTGAATAATGATTAAATTGCTTTTTGGATTTTTACTAATCATTAGTACAGTTATTTTTATGGAAGTTTTTTCATGGGCTATCCATAAATATATTTTCCATGGAATATTATGGAATATTCATAAAACACATCACAAACCCAGAACTGGCTGGTTTGAATTGAATGATATTTTTAGTTTCAGTTTTGCAGTTATAGCTATTGTTTTATTAGTAATTGGAATCAAGGAAATAAGTCCATCTTTTTGGATCGGATTAGGTATTACTTTATATGGCATCATCTATTTTATATTTCATGATGTTTTTATTCATAATCGATTAAAAGCTTTTAAAAGTTCAAATCCTTATTTATTAAGAATTCGCAGAGCACATAAAATTCATCATAAATCCCAAGATAAAAACCCTTCCGAATCATTCGGCTTATTGTATGTGGGAAAAAAATATTCCATTACCTATAAAAAATAACGCTACTTATCAATTTACTTATGTCCGAAATTCTAACCCTTCAATCGCTTAAAAACTTAAACACGTTTGGAGTAGAATCAACGGCAAAAGAATTTGTTTCCATTAAAAATGAAACTGATTTAGTAAAACTATTTAAGACAAATAAATTAAAAAAAGAATCCATTTTGGTTTTAGGTGGAGGATCTAACATGCTGTTTATCAATAATTTTGATGGCTTAGTTTTAAAAATTGCTATAGAAGGAATTGAAGTTAAAGAAATAGATGAATATTTTTTGGTTCGGGTAGGTGCTGGAGTAAACTGGCATGAATTGGTAACTTTTTGTGTTGATCACAATTTTGCAGGAATAGAGAATTTAAGTTTAATTCCAGGGACAGTTGGTGCATCGCCGGTACAAAATATTGGAGCTTATGGTGTTGAACTGAAAGATATATTTTTTGAATGCAGAGCCTTTGAAATTGCCACTGGAAAATTCAGAACTTTCCAGAGAGATGCGTGTAAATTTGAATACCGTGAAAGTATTTTTAAAAGTGAATTAAAAGGAAGGTTTATCATAACAGAAGTTACCTTCAAGCTAAATCGCCCTGAAAAACTGAATACAAGTTACGGTGCCATACAAACTGAACTCGAAAGAAAAGGAATTGAAAATCCAACGATAAAAGATATTAGCAAAGTGGTATCAGCTATTCGGGTTTCCAAACTTCCAGATCCTTCTACCATAGGAAATGCGGGAAGCTTCTTTAAAAATCCAATTATTGAGCCGGATCAACATCTACTTCTTAAAATTAAATTTCCTGAAATGGTAAGTTATGAAGTGGACGGGAAATACAAATTAGCAGCTGGCTGGCTAATTGAACAATGTGGATGGAAAGGAAAAAGAATTGGAAATGTTGGCACTTGGAAAAATCAAGCATTAGTAATTGTAAACCATGGTGGCGCAAGTGGAAAAGAGATATTTGATTTTTCAACAGCAATTATAAAATCGGTGAATGCTAAATTTGGTATCCATTTGGAGCGAGAAGTAAATATTATTTCATGAAAATCTACTTAGCAACTAAGGTTGCACAGAAACCAGCAGATGTCTTTGCAAAATTTGATGAGGATTTGTTCAACAAACTTACTCCACCTGGTATTAAAGTTTCATTAGATAGGTTTGATGGATGTAAGAAAAACGATGAAGTTCACTTGGTTTTAGATTTTATTTTCTTCAAGCAGAAATGGAATAGTTTGATTATTGATAGCGGAAATGATACAGATGGATTTTATTTTGTGGATGAAGGAATAAAACTTCCTTTTTTTCTCAAAACGTGGAAACATGTTCACCGAATTGATTTTTGTCAGGATGGCAGTAAAATTATCGATGATATTTGCTTTAAAACAGGACTTTTAGTCACCGATTATTTGTTGTATCCGATTTTATACTTTCAATTTCTATACAGAAAGCCTGTTTATAAAAGAATATTCGATGTTTAAACATCTTGTTTATGCTTTTGTAAAAAAAGTTAAACAAAATTTGAAATAGTGGTTTGAACTTTGTTATATTTGTTGAGGTTTTAAAATTAAAAGTTAAACATTAGTAATTCGCCAGGCGACTTCACTAAAAACGTATGCTTTGCACTTTACCCACGATTTGGCAGATGCTGAGGACCTGGTACAGGATACCATGTTGAAAGCTATTACGTATTACAATAAATTTAAAGAAGGTACGAACTTAAAAGGATGGTTGTACACCATCATGAAAAATACGTTCATCAACAATTATCGCAGAATTGTAAAAATAAACAGTTTTGTAACAAAGTCTGACGAAATACCTTCTAACCATTTATTATTTAGCAGTACCGTAAATCAAGGAGAAGCTAAATTTGTAATGGCCGATATAAAAGATGCTTTAGGCGCATTACCCGATGATTACAGAGTACCTTTCAATATGTATTTTGAAGGTTATAAGTACCATGAAATAGCTGACCATTTGGAAATACCTATCGGAACAGTAAAAACCAGAATACACGTAGCCAGAAAAAATCTAAAAAGTAGATTAAAAGTTTACGATAAGGGTATAAAAAAACCAGCATTTGAAATGCTTGAAGAGTAGATAAGATTTTTAATGAATATTAAAAAGCCTTTTCAATTAATTTTGAAAAGGCTTTTTTGTTTAAGCATTATTAAATCAACCATTTTTCAGATTGATTGAGTTTCTTATTCGATTTATGTGATGGAAATTTTATTGTTTATACCCTTTATAAAATTTGATTAATTTATAATTTTAGTTTATTTTATCTTTTAAATAATTAATATAAATACTTCTAAAATTATTTGGGGCTTATCTCGTCTCGTCATTTCTGACGAGACGAGATCGGGCTATTCGCTATATCTTTTTTGATTTAATTGTTTTTTATAAGATCTCGTCAGAAATGACGAGACCGCTTCTATCCCTAAGCCTCCTTCCTCCGATTTTACATTTTAATATATTGATTTAAAATGTACATCGGGTTAATTTTAATCACACATAATTATATTAATTTTGAAAAAATAACAGATTTACGAGTTATTGATCCGCACAATATTTAAATTTAGTTTCAACTTAATTATTTCCTCAAATACTTCTCAACCTCGTCCGCTACTACCCTACCCGAAATTATAGATGGAGGAACGCCTGGACCAGGAACTGTAAGTTGTCCAGTAAAAAATAAATTCTTTATCTTTTTTGATCGTAAGGATGGTTTGAAGAATGCTGTTTGCATTAATGTATTAGCTAATCCGTAGGCATTTCCTTTAAACGAATTATAATCTTTAACAAAATCGTCCATGGCGTAACTGCGTTTTACGATAATGCTATCTGAAATTGTTTGTTTCGTAAGTTTTTCAAATCGTGCAAGAATAAGTTGAAAATATTTTTCACGCATTTCTTCGGAATCTTTCAACCCGGGTGCCAGGGGAATAAGAAAAAATAAGTTCTCACAACCTTCAGGGGCAATAGTCGAATCTGTTTTCGAAGGGCAAGAAGCGTAAAACAATGGTTTTGTTGGCCATTTTGGATCAGAATAAATCTCTTCTGCATGCAACTCAAAATCTTCATCAAAAAATAAATTATGATGAAGCACCCCTTCAATTTTTTTATTCAAACCAATATAAAATAATAAGGAAGAAGGAGACATAGTTCTGTTTTCCCAATATTCTGCACTGTATGATTGATCTGGTTTTTCCAACAATTTTTGTTCGGTATGTTCATAATCGCTATTCGCTACTATTACATCTGCTTCAAAAAATTCATTATTTACCTTAACTTTTTTAGCAATTCCAGCAACTGTTTCTATATTACTTACTGCTGCATTAAATTTAAACTGAACCCCTTCATCTACAGCTATTTTGTACATTGCTTTCACAATTTCATTCATGCCACCAGCTGGGTACCAAGTACCTAAAACTAAATCTGCATGATTCATCATACTGTACATTGCAGGGGTATTTTGTGGTGTTGCACCTAAAAATAAAACTGGAAACTCTACAATTTGCCGAAGTTTTTCTGATGAAAAAAATGAACGAACATGTTTTCTCATCGATTGAAATAATTGAATTTTTACAGATTGAACAATTACTTTCCAATCGATAAATTCAAAAATAGAATACGAAGGTCTGAAAACATATTCCTTCATTCCTACTTCATATTTATATTTAGCTTGAGCTAAAAATTCTCGCAAACCAACGGTAATTCCAGGTTGGTGCTTTTCAAAAAAAGCTTCCAAATCGTTCATTTTTGCTGGAACATCTTCTATATCATCACCTCCAAAAAACACCCGATAAGATGGGTCTAATCTTTGTAATTCATAAAAATCGCTTACTTTTTTGTCAAAAAGTTGAAAATACTCTTCAAATACATCTGGCATCCAATACCAACTTGGGCCCATATCAAACCTGAATCCGTCCTTTTCCCAAATTCTGGCTCTTCCACCAGGCTGATCGTTTTTCTCTAATACCAACACGTCAAACCCCTTCTTTGCTAATAAAGCAGCTGCTGCCAAACCAGCAAATCCGGCACCGACGATAATAATTTTTCTTGAAGATTTTTTTTTCATTACTTTTTAGCTAACATCAATTTCAAAATTTTTGTTCCAATAATCATCATCGAATTTTTTTTAAAAGGTGAAGATAATCGGCATTTCACTTTTTTTTATGATTTTTCAACAAACCAAAATTCGTTTTTTAGGATTAGATTATTGATCAATAATCTAAACAAAAAATACAAACAGGGCCTAATTAATTTATTGCAGCAGTTATTTTTTTAAATTTTTAAAAATAAAATAAACCGAAAAATTCTAATACCAAGCCATTTATACATATTGCTATATTTGCCCGATGAATTTGTACGACCAAACATGCTTAGAATGTAGCCGTTTAATTACCAATAAATATTCGACCTCGTTTAGTTTAGGTATCAAGGCTTTTGATCGAAAATTTCAATTACCAATTTATGCTATTTATGGATTTGTGCGGTATGCAGATGAAATTGTAGATACCTTTGAGCAAGGCGATAAAGAAATTTTATTGGCTAGTTTCAGAGCAGATACGTTTAAAGCTATTGAAGATAAAATAAGTTTAAATCCAGTTTTACAGTCGTTTCAGTTAATAGTTAATCAATACGGCATTGACAAAATTTTGATTGAAGCATTTCTGGAAAGTATGAAAATGGACTTATACAAACTTGATTATGTAGAAGAAACCTATCAAAAATACATTTATGGCTCGGCAGAAGTAGTTGGCTTAATGTGTTTAAGGATTTTCTGCACAAATGATACAGAAAGGTACAACCAATTAACTCCTACTGCACGTAAATTAGGTTCAGCTTTTCAAAAGATAAATTTTTTGAGAGATATAAAATCAGATTTTGCGGATAGAGGTCGAACATATTTCCCTGGATTAAACGTTTTATCATTTAATGACGTTGTTAAAAAAGAAATAGAAAAAGATATAAAAGCTGATTTCGATTCATCAATAATCGGAATCAGAAAACTACCAGATGGCTGCCGACTTGGTGTATACGTTGCTTACCGTTACTATTTACGTTTGTTCGAAGAAATAAAGAAAACACCTGCAGCAGAGATAATGGAAAAAAGAATACGGGTTGCAGATTCAACTAAATTATTATTATTTGCCCAAGCAATTGTGAAAAATAAACTTAACGCCCTAACATGAAAAGATTTAAAATATTTATTTTAATTCTGTTTTTTATAACCATTAAAACTAGTTTCGCTATGGATGTAATAAGTTTGAGAAAAGAATATTACGAGGCTGTTTCAGATTCAAAAAAAACAGAATCATTGTATCAAACATTAGTGAAAGCTAAGTCAAGTAACCCAATTGTATTGGCATACATTGGATCGTTGCAAGCATTGAAAGCAAAACATTCTTGGAATCCATACAATAAATTAAGCCTATTAGCTGAATCACAAAAAACATTGGATAAAGCGATTAAGCTATTACCCAATAATATCGAAATTAGATTTTTGCGATATACAATTCAATTTTATGTACCTGCTTTCTTAGGTCATAGCAATAATCTAGATGATGATAAATCTAAAATTATTGCTCTAATTAATAAAAAAGAATACGAACCAGAAGATAAATCCCTGATGAAAAATATTGTAAGTTTTATGAGCGAAACTAATAAATGCACTCCAAAAGAAATGGAAATGCTAAAAAAGGGCATCAGCTAACTAGTGCAAAAGTTAACATATTTACTAATTAATGTTTTTACGCTTTTAGGACCATTACTTCTTTCATTTGATAAAAGAGTAGCATTTGTAAAGAGATGGAAATATGCATTTCCAGCAATAGCAATTACAGGAACACTGTTTTTAATTTGGGATTATTTATTCACTATTCATAAAGTCTGGAGTTTTAATTCTGAATATATAACAGGAGTTGAAATTTTAGCAATGCCTGTTGAAGAACTATTATTTTTCCTAACCGTTCCATTTGCTTGTATTTTTATTTATGAATGTTTGAAATTTTATATTAAAAAAGATTACTTCAGTTCAACTACAGTTTATGTCCAATGGATTTTATTATGTATCTCCATTATCGTTTTAGGGTTTTATTATCAACATTTATATACAGCTATCACTTCTTTAACCTTAGCTATTGTACTTATTGTTAATATTTTTTTTATTAAACCTACCTATTTTGGCAGGTTTATATTAGCATATTTAGTGGTTTTAATTCCGTTTGTTATCGTTAATGGTTTATTAACTTCTATTCCAGTGGTGATGTATAATGATGAAGAAAACCTAGGCATACGGATTGGAACAATTCCTTTAGACGACTTTTTTTATAATTTCAGTTTATTGTTGATCAACATTAATTTATTTGAATATTTTAGAAATAAAAAAACTCAAATCCATTGAATACTAATTTACCCGAATACTCTATACAACAAATAGCGCTACGAAACGGGCAGGATAAACCTGAAATTTGGATAGCGTTTGAAGGATTGATTTACGATGTTACCAAGAGTAGATTATGGCTTAGAGGTAAACATTATGAACACTGGGCAGGGCAAGATTTGACAGAAGAATTAAAAGATGCACCACACACTAAAAGTGTTTTTTTACAATTTTTGATAATTGGCAGGTTGAAATAAAATTAATTTTTTGAAGTTGATTATTATTTCCCGAATAACAAATCCTACGATAAAGCTTCAGAATTACAAATTCTGAAGAAGGAACTAGTTGATCTGTTTATTACTACAATCTTCCAATTAGCCCGGATTACAGCGACATCCTTTTTTGTGTCTAATATCTAGGTGTTTAGCGAAAAACTTATTTCACAAAAAAGATACAGCGGAAAGCCGGAATAGCTCCAAAGAAATTAATTTTATTGAAAAGAATTAACTTTTATAATTCATAAATAGAAATTAATTTATTATTAAAATTAAATTCTGTATTAGGTTTACCTGATTACAATTTACAAAAGAATTAAAAATTATAGCCCAAATTATCAATATAATTCCTGGAACTCTATTATTCTAACACTAAGAACAAATATTTGAAAATCTAAAAAACAAATAATTCCAAAGGTGAAAATCTTATGAATTTATATATTTAGATATGAAATTTATATGTATAGCCTTCCTAGAACAACTGTATAAAAGACCAATTAGAATTAGCACTAATTCTAATCAATTCCTAATGTGCTTATAATTTTCCTATAATTATTAAAACATAATTTTACTTATAGAAAGATTTGGATTTGATGTAAAAATATTATGGTAAATAAATTTGATAGAAAATAATTTATAGCTAAACACAAATTTACTTAATTGAAATTAGGATTACGTTAATATTTACGGTGTCAAATTAATTCCACTTAAATTTGCGCTAAACAAAAAATAAAAAATTTAAATAAGCTAAGTCGATAAAGAAAATAACTAATTATTTAATCAATAAAACTAATCAATCGGAAAAGCCGAAAACCGATTTACAAAGTAGGCAAAATATAAACTATAAATTAGATGAAAAAAAATAAATTAACCTTGATAACACTTGTTTTCGTATCTGTAATCCTGTTTGCGTGCAAGCAAAGCACAAAAAAAGATGAAACTACTACTCAACTTGTAGAAACTAAGCAAGTGATAAAACATGTAATGACAAAAGAAGAACAGGCAAAACTTACACCTGACGACGTATTGCAAGAATTTATAGAAGGTAATCAACGCTTCAAAAGTGGATCGACCACAATAAGAGACCATAGTGAACAAGCACGAAAATCAGCACCAGGCCAATTTCCTAAAGCTGTAGTATTAAGCTGTTTGGACAGTAGAGTGCCAGTTGAAGATGTTTTTGATCAAGGTTTAGGTGATATTTTTGTTGGAAGAGTTGCCGGTAATTTTGTAAACGAAGACCTGTTAGGCAGTTTAGAATTTGCTTGTAAAGTGGCAGGCGCAAAATTAGTTTTAGTAATGGGCCACCAGCATTGCGGAGCTGTGAGAGGTGCAATTGACGATGTGAAACTAGGTAATATTACGGCAATGCTTGAAAAAATAAAGCCAGCTGTACAAATAAGTCAAGACTTCGCAGGTGATAAAACTTCTAAAAATGACGAATTTGTGAAACACGTTTCTCAGAATAATGTTAGATATGCATTGAAACAAATTCGTGAAAAGAGTCCAATTCTTAAAGAAATGGAAGATAAAGGAGAAATAAAAATTGTGGGTGCGTTTTATCGCTTAACAGATGGAAGTCTTGAATTTATCAATTAATGAAAAAGAAGATATTACTTTTAATTTCAATTGTTTTGCTTGGATGTTTTAAACAAACATCTGGGCAAAATAATAGAATAAATACTAACAATAAGATAGGATGGTACAACTATTTTGGAACATTTAAAATTACTCAAAAAATTGGAATTCATACAGAGTATCAATGGCGCAGAAATGATTTTATTACCAATTGGCAACAATCTCTGTTGAGGCTTGGAGTAAACTACAATTTAAATCCTCGGGTACAATTAAGGGCTGGCTATGGATTAATTGAAACCTATCCTTATGGCGATATATCGATAAACAGTTTAGGTAGAGATTTTACAGAGCATAGAATTTATGAGATGATACAAATAAATCATAAAGAAGGAATAATAGAATTTTCAAACAGGTTTATGTTAGAACAACGATTTGTAGGGAGATATAGTAATAATACTGAGCAAAAAGAAAATGAATTTCCTTTATTAAACAGAATGAGATATTTGTTTAGAATTCAAATACCATTAAAAGGAAATGAAGTAAAAGATAAAACTCCATACGTTGCATTTTACGACGAGATTTTTATTGGATTTGGTAAAAATGTAAATGCCAATATTTTTGACCAAAACAGAATTGGTATATTATTAGGCTATAGGTTTAACAAAAATGTAAGAGTTGAAGCAGGTTTTTTAAATCAAACTCTACAACTTGGTCGAGAAATAAATAATCAAAACGTTTTCCAAAACAACAATGGAATAATAATAAACTCAAATTTTAATTTTGACTTAACAAAATTATCTAAATAAATATTAACTTATATGTATTTCCAAAAAATGAGAATTAATGAATTGATTATAAGATATTTTTATTGACAATTTAGCTATACTAATCAATTCTAAATCCAACTTTAATTTATCTATAATACGTTAAATTTAATAAACACTATTTCACAAGATTTACATATATAACCTTATATTTATTTTAAGAAATAATAGCAATATGTCATCAAACAAAAAAATATTAATCGTAGAAGACGAAATTAAAGTTGCCAATTTTATAAATAAAGGTCTACTTACACAAAATTTTTTAATTGATATAAGCTATACAGGTTTAGAAGGTATTCAATTATTCGACAATAATCATTATGATTTAATTATATTAGATATTGGATTACCTGATATAAGCGGATTAGAAGTTTGCGAACATATTAGAAAAACGAATTGCAGAATTCCAATATTAATGCTTACTGCAATGGGTAGCCTGGGAGATAAATTATCTGGTTTTGAGGTAGGTACCAATGATTATTTGGTAAAGCCTTTTGATTTTATGGAGTTAATAGTCAGAATTAAATCTTTATTAAAATATTGTCCTGACAACTTTGAAAAAACAAATATCATACAAGTATCTGATTTAGAACTTGATTTAAATGAAAAAATTGCTCGTAGATCTGGAAAAGAAATTGAATTGACAGCAAGAGAATTTAGCTTATTAGAATATTTGATGATCAATAAAGGAAAGGTGGTTTCTAAATTAGATATAGCAGAAAATGTATGGGATATAAATTTTGAAACCCATACTAATTTTGTTGAGGTTTATATAAATTATGTACGTAATAAAATAGACAAAGGATATTCCAATAAATTAATTCATACGGTAATTGGAATGGGTTATATGCTAAAACAAAAATGACCATAAGAACGAAAATGACAATCTTATTTTTAAGTATTGTCACAATTTTATTATTGGTATTTTGTATATTAATTTATTTCTTAAGTGAAAAATATAGACAAACAGAATACAAAACAAGGTTAAGACAAGAATCATTAACTGCAGCAACAGTATTTTTTAATAAAGAAGAAATAAGTCCTGACCTATTAAAATTGTTAGCTCGTAATCAAATGACCGCGTTAAATAAAGAAGAGATTATAATTTTTAATGCCAATGATTCAATAATATATCAAAGCAGTTTAGAAAATAGTGAAATTGATAAATCAATCCTTGCAGAAATAAAAAACACAAAAGAATTTTTTTGGCAACATAATGAAGTAGAACAATTTGGAATGGTTTTCAACAACAAATCCAACCAATATATTGTGATAACCAGTGCAATTGATAAATATGGTTTGAGTAAACAAAGAATTTTAGCTTTGTTATTAAGTAGCGGAGGGATATTGCTTTTATTATTCAGTTCAATTATAGGATGGTTTTTTGCAGGAGGTTTACTTAGACCGATGCAACAAATGATTCGAAAAATTGATACCATTAATGCTTCTCATTTAAACTTAAGACTAACCCAAAAAAATAAAAATGATGAATTAGGTCAGCTTGCTAACAGATTTAATGAAATGTTAGATAGGCTTCAGGAAGCTTTTAATTCGCAGCGATCTTTTGTATCTCATGCATCCCATGAATTACGCACGCCATTAACTTCAATTACTGGTCAAATACAAGTTTCATTATTAGCAAATGACAATGTTGATGAATTAAGAATAATGGCTAAATCTGTATTAGAAGATGTAAATCTATTAAATAAATTGACTAATAACTTACTGTATCTAGCTACTATAGATAGTGATGAATCTAATATTAAAATGTCGTTAATAAATATTTTAGATTTATTATTGCAAGGAAGAATTGAAATTCTAAAAAAGAACAAGACTTACGAAATTTTAATTGATATAATTGCCAAAGAAGATATTTTGCCAGAAATTTTTATAAATGAAACGTTGATGTATACAGCTTTTTTAAATCTATTGGAAAACGGTACAAAATATTCTCCAGATCACACCTTAGCTGTACAATTAATTTTATTAGAAAATTTGATCACAATAAAATTTAAAAACAAAACAAATATGCTTTCTATGAATGAATTAAATGTTATATTTAATCCATTTACAAGAGGTTCAAATTCAAAAAATATTAAAGGACATGGAATTGGTCTTTCTTTAACAAAAAGAATTATTAAACTACATAAAGGAGATTTAAATGCAAGTTTGATAACTAATGAAGAGATTGAATTCACAATAAATTTACCAAAAAATTAATAAAAAAATTCATTCCAAGTTATATTTTTTGGTTTTTAAAACAAAGAAATAATTTATTCTACAAAATATATTATTAATTCTTATTAATGTTCAAATATTTCAATCAAAATTCTAATCAATTTATAATATTATATTAATCTATACCTAATTATATAAAAGTAGTTTTGTATTATAGAAAAAATAATATTTAAAACTTAACTTATGAAATCTAAAATAATTATCTGTGTAGGTCTGTTATCATTCTCATTTACTAGTTGTACCATTATTAAACAAGGTGAAATTGGAGTAAAACGTTCATTCGGAAAAATTAGTAACAAACCATTAATGGAAGGAGCAAAACTTTTCAATCCATTTACTACCACCATTATAAAGTTACCCACCCGTACAATAAATACAGAAGTCAGATTACCACTTCCTTCTAAAGAAGGATTAACTGTTCAATCTGAAGTATCAATTTTATATAGATTGGTAGGAAGTTATGGGCCACAAATTGTAGAAAATTTAGGCCGCAGTTATGAGCAAGTCGTTATTTTACCAGTTTTCAGGTCAGCCGTTGCAGATATATCATCTCAACATTTTGCGAAAGATATGCATACCGGACAAAGATCTGTAATTGAAAAATCTATTAAAGATTTAATGTCGTCACAATTAACAGATAGAGGATTTATTATCGAAGCTGTATTGTTGAAAAGCATAATTTTACCCGCAGGTTTAACTAACGCTATTGAAGAGAAATTAGAAGCAGAGCAAGATGCTCAAAGAATGCAATTTACTTTAGACAAAGAACGTCAAGAAGCGACAAGAAAAACTATTGAAGCTGAAGGTATTAGAGATGCGCAAAAAATAATTTCTCAAGGTCTGTCTCCCCTTTTACTACGATTCAAGACCATTGAAGCATTTAATAAGCTTTCAACATCTCCGAATACCAAAACGATTATTACTAATGGTGATCAACCATTAATGTTCAACGCCGAAAAAGAATGAGAAATTTAATTTCACCTATTTAATAATTTAAGAAATGTATAAAAATAAATTGAAAATAGATAAGGTAGTTTTATGCTTTCTTTTAACAATTCTTACGTTGTTTTCAACAAGCAATATTAGAGCACAAATTGTTGAAAAAGAATACACTAATATAGAAGAAGCTTTAAAAGAACCAAATAAAGTAATAAGATTAAATTTGCAAAATCAATCAAATTTTAATTCATTTAAGGATATTGAAAAATTCAAAAACCTAAAATATTTAAATCTTAGGAATATGAATCTTAATGCAGTTCCAAAAGAAGTAACCACTTTAGTTAATTTAACAATCTTAGATCTTGGACAAAATAATTTTAAATTTCTTCCTCAAAACTTTAATTCTTTAAAAAATTTACAAGAGCTATATTTAGATAAAGAGAAAAACTTAGCCTTGTACGAAGATTTTGAAATCTTAGGCAAACTACCAAATTTAACAACTTTACATCTTGAGAACAATAACATAAACATATTACCAACAAATATAAATAAGCTTAATAAGTTAGAAAATCTTTATTTAAACAACAATAATCTTGAAGTTGTAAATTTAGAATTTACCAGATTAACAAATTTAAAATATTTAAATCTGAGAAATAATAACTTAAATGTAGTACCTGCAGAAATTATATCTTTAAAAGGTTTAGAAATTTTAGATCTTGGATCAAATAATTTTAAAATTTTACCAACTAACTTTAATTCTTTGCAAAACTTACAAGAGCTATATTTAGATAATGAAAAGAATATTGAACTTTATGAAGATTTAGAAATACTAAGTGAACTAAGAAATTTAAAAATTTTACATTTAGAGAATAACCATATTAAGACTTTACCTAAAAATATAGGTAAGCTTAATAACTTAGAAAAGTTATATTTAAGTGACAACGATTTAGAAACGCTGCCTATTTATTTTAAAGAATTGAAAAAATTAAAATATATCGATTTACTACATAATCCAATCACAACACCAATAGATCTTTTCAAAAAAATGAATTCAGGTCTTAAAATTAACTTTTAACTATAATATGGATAATTTTAATAATCTTTAAACAATGTAGTTTCTTTTTAATTTAGCTGTTAATTTAATTATTGCTAAATTTTACGATAGAGATTGAAAATTACAAATTATAAAGAGTGAGTAAATAGGTAAATAATCGAAAATGTCCCCCTTAGCCCGGATTACAGCGACATCCTTTTTTGTGTCTAAAATCTGTGTGTTTTTCGTAAAACTTATTTCACAAAAAAGATACAGCGGAAAGCCGGAATAGCTCCAAAAAAATAAAATATTTTTAGTTAAGATTATGTTTTTAAAAATAATCATGATTTATTCATAAAAACTAAATCTATTTATAAATTTAATTCCTGATTGGTTTTCCGGATTACAAATCCTGCGATAGAAATTCAGAATTACAAATTTTGAAGAGCGAAATCCTATTAATTTTAGAAAACCAATTCGTAAAAGAGAAACTAATCAATCAACGAAATATCAAATTGGGAGAGTGTTTTAAATTGTTGAACACGTTCTGCAATTTCTTCATCTGTTAAGTTCATTATTCTCTCAGTTCCGAATTTTTCTACACAAAAAGATGCGATGGCCGAACCATGAATAATTGCTCTTTTCATGTTTTCGAATCCAATATTTTTTGTTTTAGCCAGATATCCGATAAAACCACCTGCGAAACAGTCTCCAGCTCCTGTCGGATCAAAAACTTCTTCCAAAGGTAAAGCGGGAGCAAAAAACACTTCTTTTTCATTAAATAATAAAGCTCCGTGCTCTCCTTTTTTAATGACTAAAAATTTAGGACCCATTGCCAAAATTACTTTTGCTGCTTTTACCAATGAGTATTCGCCCGAAAGTTGGCGTGCCTCTGCGTCGTTAATTGTCAAAACGTCCACTCGTTTAATAACAGAAATTA
>ENA-OFDP01000248-OFDP01000248.1-metagenomes-genome-assembly--contig:-NODE-248-length-25275-cov-3.710944_pt1 | contig 25275 bp, 24 predicted proteins | sample MGYA00153389_OFDP01 | MGnify analysis MGYA00153389 | reverse complement strand
CAAGCTGGCGCAGTTCGGGCAAGCCGATATAACGCCACACCTGCCGGTAAACCCGGGCAACCGCCATGCCAACAATAAAACAAGGCAACATCCAGCGGGCACTGCTAAAAGCCATGGCTTCAAAATTTTCAGGAATCTCAAAGTTAAACCGTAACCAGAAAGCAGCCCACCAAGCCACGCACACCAGCACAATGTCGATGGCCCAAAATAACAAGACCTCTTTACGCAAACGCATGGCGCTCCTCACCCATTGTTAATGCATGACGCAGATGATCCATCACGCGGTCTTGCTCTGTCTCGCTTAGGTTGGAGCCAGATGGCAAACAGATACCCGCCTGAAAAAGATGGGCAGACACGTCCACGCCAGATGCATGTGCAAAGTAAGGTGCGCCTTTGAACAAGGGCTGTAAGTGCATAGGTTTCCATACGGGCCTTGCTTCAATCAGATGACGCTCCAGAGCTTTCATGACTTGACGGCATTTTTGGCTGGCATCTGGCCCTGTCAAAGTGAAGCAGGTCAACCAGCGTGTTGAGTGGTAGCCGTCAGGCTCGGGCATCCATTGTATTTGCGGCAAATCAGCCAAAGCTTCTGTGTAACGTTCAAACACGCGCCGACGTTGCACAACCCGCTGCTTCAAAACGCGAAGTTGTCCTCTGCCAATACCGGCAAGCACATTGCTCATGCGGTAGTTAAAACCCATTTCAACGTGCTCGTAGTGGGCTGCAGGCTCGCGCGCTTGTGTGGCCAGCTTGCGCGCCCGAACGACCAAATCGGGGTCATCGGCTATCAGCATGCCGCCACCCGAAGTGGTGATGATTTTATTTCCGTTAAAGGAGTACACCGCAACCCGGCCAAATGCACCGCTGGCTTTGCCTTTGTAGCTGGCACCCAAGGACTCAGCGGCGTCTTCCAGCACGGGGACGCCATAGCGCTCACAAATGGGGAGCAGCGCGTCCATATCGGCGCTTTGCCCGTAAAGATTCACGAGAATGACGCATGCTGGCAAACGGTTTTCGCGTTTTGCCCATTCAAACGCCTGCTCAAGAGCGGCGGGCGACATGTTCCAGGTTTCTGGCTCGGAATCAATAAAAACAGGCCTGGCACCGCAATACAAAATCGGGTTACAGCTACCAACAAAAGTCAGCGACGAGCAAAAAACCGTATCGCCTGGTTTAACGCCCAAAAGCAAAAGGCCCAAATGAATGGCCGCAGTGCCCGAGCTAAAAGCCGCAGCGTAGCCCACACCGACATGGCTTGCCAGCTCGGTTTCAAAAGCGTTGACGTGCGGCCCGAGCGGTGCAATCCAATTGGTTTTAAAGGCCTCTTCAACGAAAGCCGTTTCTTCATCGCCCAAGTGCGGCGATGACAGCCAGATACGCTGCGACAACTCACGGCGAAAGATCACATCTACCGGTTTGGCAGCAGCATCAATAACGGGCAAGTGGTCAATTTGATGCGCGTCCATGATTCGCAGAACGTCGGCAGCATCGGCAGCTTCGTTGACCGTGACTGGGCGGGCTACTGGCAACGCACCGAGCAAAGAGGTGTCACCCAAGCCTTTCAAAATTGCACGACGCAAATCACCATCTGTCAAAGTGCGGGCCAATTTGCCTTCATCGTCCAGCACTAGCAAAATACCGCGTGTGGCCTTTTCCATGCGCAACAGTGCATCGCGTAAGGTCATGGTCGGCTTAACACTCAGCAATTCAAGCTCGCTTGGACTCATAAAATTTTCCTTGCTGGGATACCAGCGTACGTACCAGACGCCAAGAGATTGACGTTCACCACAGAACCGGCACCAATGGTCACATCATCACCAATCAGGATAGACGGCAGCACAACTGCACCACTGCCGATCAAGACCCGCTGGCCCAGCTTGACGTGTCCGCCGAGACTTGCATTGGGTGCGATGTGTGAAAACGCACCGACTACAACATCGTGATCGACCACTGCACAATGGTTGACGATGACACCCATTCCAATCTGTGCCGAAGGGCCAACAACTGCACCCGCAGCCACAAAGCTGCCAGAAGCGATGCTGCTGAAAACAGAAACGACAGCCGAAGGATGAATCACTGATACCAAACGTTCATACCCCCATGCGCCTGCCTCTTTTTGCCTGAACTGGTTGTTGCCGATGGCAATATGAACCGAGGGGTCCAGCGCCAGCGCAGCATCGGCAGTCAACAAGTCGATGCTCGGCAATATCTTGCTTTGATGTTCAGGAAGTTTGCGGTCTGACACAACAATGCGCTTCCACTGATGCGCAAGAAGTGCGGCATCAACCAATACTCGCCCGTGACCACCCGCCCCAAATATTAATAAAGTGGGGTTGGCATCAAATGGTTTGGAAGAACTCATGTCGAGGCTGCAAAAAAGGGTTATCTCTCAATAGCTGTTGGACTTGTCCAGCACAGAGCGATTCAGGATAAGTGTTGTTAAAAGACTGGCAATGCGCGGCCCAGCCAACCCATCACCATATCTATTGTCACATGGTACTTTCCCGATCTTTAACGTGCCTGCAACAGCGGTATAAATGGCATCAGCGTCGGGGCTGACATCCACGACATTGGCGCTTCTTTCACGCAGCCGCTGCCTGTCACCCACATTGACGACTGGCGTTGAAAATAAAGCTGCTTCGATGATGCCGGCAGATGAATTGCCAACCATGACGGCGCAATGCTTCATGGCAGCACTGAACAAATCCCTTTGCATGTGTTTGAGTTGAATCGACCCGGCAGGTAAGCCAATATCGGATAACGCCTTGAGTATGTCGTTTGACCCGGCATCAGAGTTAGGCTCCAGCCAGATAACGGGCAATCCTGTCCTTTTTAAAGCCGTCAAAAGACTACATGTTTGCTTGTAGGCGTCCACTGCTTGTTGAACAATAGGGTGAAAAACCGTCAAAATAAATGGCTGATTGAACGGCAAATTCAAAGCTGTCATGACGTCCTTGACTGGCATATCGGCCATTTCCAACAGACCATCAAGTCCAGGCGCGCCAGTAACGTGTACAGCATCAAAACGTTCACCCATGCGAATGAGGCGATCTTTTGACTCGTTTGTCGCCACTAGGTGGTAGTGACTTAACTTGCTGATGGCATGCCTGACGGGCTCGTCTACCGTACCCGAACGCTCACCACCGTGAATATGTACGCAGACAATACCCAAATGCAAAGCAGCAATCGCACCCGCCAACATTTCCCCACGATCGCCCAGCAGCACCAACATATCTGGCTGCTCACTTCGCAAAAGGGATGTAAGGCCAGTCAGACATTCACCGATGCTTACCGACATGCTGAAGGCTGTACGGGTTGCAACGTCTATAGGTACTTCGCCACAAATCCGCAAACCAGTCGCTCGAATGTCATCAATCGTCTGGCCAAAACTGGGCGCCAAGTGCATACCCGTCACTGCAATGCTGAGGTCAGCTGCCTTAGCAAGCAGAACGAGCGACGATTTCATCAAACCAAAGTCAGCACGCGTGCCACTGAGGTAAATTATTTTCCGCAAAGGCTGGACCGTGGCATTCATGGGTGCGTTTGGTGCAATTGATCCCATTGCAATACAGATCCGGCAGCAATGCGTGTTAGTGCACATTGACCGATGACTCGTTGCAAATCGCGTGGCGCAATGCCTGTTGCGGGTCGGCGGCAGATCAACATCCCAGCAGTGATAACCTCGCCCGCTGCAATATTCACCGCCGCAACAACACTGCGCCTGGCAACACGCGCTGTGTCCAGCTCCTCCGGCAAAGGCGCTTTGACACCATCACCCAGCATGGCGCTGACACGCCGAATGCCCTGCACCATGCGCAAAAATTCATCAGGCTCCAGTGATGCACTGTGATCGGGGCCAGGCAAGTGCCGGTCCAGCGTCAAATGCTTTTCAATCACACAGGCCCCCAACGCCACCGCAGCCAGTGGCGCTTCAATGCCCAGGCTGTGGTCAGAGTAGCCAATAGCAACATTCAAGTCCCGTGCCATGCTCTGCATCGCCAACAGATTCAGCGTTTTATCAGGAGCCGGGTAGGCCGACGTGCAATGCAACACCACAACATCACGCAGATGCCCTCGCGCCGCAATGACCCAAGCCACAGCATCAATAATCTCTTGCATCGTCCCCATGCCAGTAGAGATAAGCGAAGGCAATTGGGTCGCTGCAGCATGCTCGACCAGCGCACGGTGAGTCAACTCACCCGATGAAAGTTTGAGCCGCTTGACGCCCAGCTTGACCAGCATGTCCACCGCATTAACTGAAAACGGCGTAGAAAAAAACTCAATGCCAATTACATCGCAATACGCCTTGATTTTTTGGTGTTGCGCTTCAGACAGTTCAAGCCGCTCCAGCATTAAAAACTGATCCTGGTCGCCCGTCTGGCGTGCCTGGTATTCAGCGGTAGGCGCACCGCGCACCACCAGATCTTCAGCCCGAAAAGTCTGAAACTTGACAGCATCGGCACCGGCTTTTTTAGCGGCATCACACAACTGCAAAGCCATAGCGATGTCACCGTTGTGGTTAACGCCAGCTTCAGCAATGACAAAAACCGGTGGCCTGTTCACCATGCCGTCCACCCTCCGTCAACGACCAGGTTGTGCCCAGTGATATATTTTGCGGCGTCGCTGGTCAGGTAGCGCATGGCATTGGCCATGTCGTCGGTTTGGGCCATGCGCCCGAGCGGCGTGCGGCGCGAATAGTTTTCAACAAAGGTGTCGTTTTGTCCACTGAACACGCCGCCTGGCGTCACAGCGTTCACACGCACACCCTTATGCCCCCAATACGTAGCAAGATATTTGGTCAGCCCCCACAAACCAGCTTTGCTGGCCGTATAAATAGCTGGGGTATCGATGGCACGGCCAAGGTATTCAGAACCCTCATAGATGCGCTGGTCTGGCGCCACGATGCCGTAGATGGACAAGGTATTAACAATACTGCCGCGTCCACGCTGCGCCATCGGGCTGCCAAACACCTGGGCGCACAGCATGGCGCCGGTCAAATTAACCGACATCACCTCGTTCCATTCATCAACAGGAAAGGTTTCAAACGGCTCAAAAAAGTTTTTAGATTTGGTGGCCGCGTTGTTGAGCAGGCCATCGGCCTCTCCCCAGCGTGACACCAGCAAGGCATGAGCAGCGCCCAGCGACTCGCGCTGCGCAACATCGGCAACACAAGTTATCAAAGAGTCATGAACCGGGCCCAGTCGCTCTGCAAGCAGACCCGCATGACGGTCAATGGCGAAGACCCGCGCACCTGCTTCAACAAAGGACTTGACAACCTGCGTGCCGATGATGCCCGCAGCGCCCGAAAGCACCACAACTTTGCCGTCTAGCATGAAGACGTCTTTGGCATCTTTTTTATCAGCGAGATCACTCATGAAAGACCTTTCTTTTTCATCAGCAGCGCCACCAGGTCGAAATCAATCTCGTGATCAATGTCGACAGAGCGCTCACGCGTCATCACATGCAGTTGGATTTTTGGTGAATCCCAAAGCGATGATGACAGGCTATGGCGGTGCCACACATAAATGGATGCATTCATGGCAAACACCTTGGGCGCAGATTGGCGGCCCAGCACTTCACTGCCTGGCAGACAAACCCGCTCGTAAAAACCATTGGCTTTCAATTCAACCATGTTGAAGTAAGGATTTTTGTCTGCTTCATAACCAGTAATCACCACATCGGTATCCGCGTCCAGCATTGAAAAACAGGTTTGAATGTCAGCAAAGTCGCGCAGCGGGGAAGTCGGGTCAAGATCAACAATGCAACTAACCGGGCCATGCTGGGCTTCTACCCACTGCACCAAGTGCTGAATCACAGGCAATTTGCCCGCCGTTGATGTGGCAAGCTCGGCAGGGCGCAGAAAAGGGACTTGTGCGCCAAAGCTGCGGGCTACACGTGCTATGGCTTCACTGTCAGTTGATACAAACACATGGTCAGCAACTTTCGATGCAAAAGCCTGCTCAATCGTCCAGCCAATCAAGGGCTTGCCGCACAGCAGGCGAATGTTTTTGCCAGGTACGCCAGCAGAACCACCCCGGGCGCAAATAGTGATGATGTTCATAGTGCAGCCTGCTTGATATTTAGCATCAGTTCAGCAGTTTTAAGACCCTCTGCAAGTGAAGAAACCACAGCATGCTGATGGTCGGCAATTGCCATCAGCCAGTCTGCCATTTGCGATTGGTAGGTTTTTGCGATGTCAAAATCTTCCGCAGCGTCTGTCACAACACGGCTATCTTTATCAGTGTGCAAAATAATATTTTTACCCATAATATCCACTAAATAAGTACCCGAATCAGTGACGATGGTGTACTTGCGCACAGCCTGCTGTGAAACATAATCCATGCTGATGACGACTGGCGTACCCCATGTAGTTTTTAACAAAGCCGTACACACATCTTGTGAATGAATGGGTAAATCACTGAAATGGCCGCCAATGGCTGCATGAACCTGAAGCGGACCCAGCAACCATCTGGCCATATCAATTTCATGAACCAAATCAAAAACGACACCGCCGCCTGAAGCGGGATCAGCGCTGTAAGTAGTTTTCAAGTCTCGGGACGGACGCCATTGCGCTAACGCTTGTCCCACTTCCAGATGCGCTCGTAATATCCTGCAAGGTACAGCGCCGTTAAGCGCACGCTTGAGTTTTTGCAGTGCAGGCAAGTACTGGAGATTACACCCGACGACTAATGCATTTGATACGCATTGCGCTAGCGAAGCTTTTTCAAGAAGCGCAAGTTGCCCGCTATCTATAAGCAAAGGTTTTTCAACCAGGCAAGGGAGACCCAAACGCAAACAAATCTCAAGTTCATCTGCGTGCTTGCTGGAAATACTTGCTATAACAATCGCGTCGGGCTTCCAGCACAAAGCGGCTTGCATGTTGCCAAATAAAGTACATGGCAGAAGGTTTGAATCCACTTCACCTGTACTTGAAATCACAGCCAGCGCCAGGTCTGGAAGCAAAGCGCGTAAATGGCGAGCATGGCGCTGCGCAATTGATCCCCGGCCAGTAACAAGTACGCGCATACCAGCTATAGCGCTAAAAATGCAGAAAGAATGTCCAGGCCATGCTGCGCACTTCGTTCTGGATGAAACTGACAACCGTAAATTGATCCTCGGGCAACGGCCGCGCATATGCGTACCCCGTTGTAATAGGTGTCTGCCAGACGATGCGTCTCATCTGTCGGCACTGGGGCGAATGAATGAACGAAATACATGGGTTCAAGAGGCTCAACAGGATCTAGGATAGAGTATTTCCAGGAGCTGCGATGCGCCGGTTTTTGAAGCGCACTCCAGCCAATATGCGGAATACGGTGTGGATGCCCAGATAAATCCACCGACGGAACCGGCATGACGCGCCCAGGAATTAGCCCCAGACCCGCATGATCACCAAACTCCTCGCCCACATCAAACAGCATTTGAGCCCCTACACAAATACCCAAAAAAGGCCGTTCAGTCAACGCAAAACGCTTGACCAGATCATCAAAACCCCGCATCTTCAGCTCTAACATGCCATCGGCAAAAGCACCCACACCAGGCAGCACCAATCTGTCCGGCAAGTCTGCCACCTGCATCGCGTTGTCCACCACAGTCACCTCAGCACCACAGTGTTGCAAGGCCCTGACGACGTTCAGAAGATTGCCAATTCCATAGTCAATTACCGTGACATTCGGGGACTTGACCATCGTCACAAACGTACCTCCAGGCCCTGCTGCCTGGCATGCAACTTGATCTCCCCAACAGTAGTGCGCTGCCAGTGAAGAGCATCAGCAATCGCAACCGCAGACGTGCCCACGTCACCAGCGCGCTTCAAATCCAGCGGGTCACCAAAACCACCGCTGGCAATCACTGGTACAGCCACTCTGGCATTCACAGCACGCATCAGTTCTATGTCTAAACCTTTGCGGGTGCCTTCCTGGTCAACAGCGGTCAGCAGCACTTCGCCTGCACCCAGTTTCACAGCCCGCTCAATCCACTCCACCACATCCAGCCCGGTGTGTTCACGGCCATTGTCTGTGTAGGCTTCCCACGTTTTGGGACCCGTGCGTTTTGCCTCAACAGACAACACCATGCATTGCGAGCCAAAGCGGTTAGACACTTCTGATATCAGCTCTGGCCGAGCAATGGCTGCGGTGTTGATGGCTACCTTGTCAGCACCAGATCTGAGCATGGTGTGAACATCATTCAGCGAGCGAATTCCACCACCTACAGTAATGGGAATGTAAATTTGATCGGCAGCTCTGGCGATGATGCTTGTGAGGTTGTTCCGCTGGTACAGGCTGGCCACGATGTCCATGAAGATAATCTCGTCAGCGCCCTGCGCGTAATAACGAAGTGCAAACTCATGCGGATCGCCCACCACACGCAAGCCCTCAAGTCGGATACCTTTGATCAGGTTGTCGCCCTTCACATCCAGTCTGGGAATAATACGTAAGCCAGCCATGCGTGCGGTCGGTCGGTCGGTCAGGCAGCATCAAACACGGAATGCCTGAGCTTGAATTGGTCTGCTTCGCGCTTCCAAAGATGTGGGGAACGAAAGCTGTCTGCCAAGCGCATAAAGTAATTCCTATCCATCACAGGACTTTGAAACATTTTGTGCGCCGCAGGGAATTCTTTGGCGGGAATACTCAAATAACGAAAAATCTCATCCGCAAACCGCTCGGGGAATTCGCCATCGTAGCGCTTGACCAGTGCCACGCCTTCATCCCGATTGATGTCGCGTGATCGGATTTCCTGTGCGGCATCGTAGGTGGCACGGCCTATGCCAAACTTTACGAACGTAGTGTAGTAATGAAAGTCGTCAATCCGGTCATCAATGCTGTTGTACTTGCTGTAGGTTCCCGGCGTGCGCTCTGGCGATGCCTCAAAACCGCCGTGCTCTACCGCATAGTAGTAGCAGCTTTGAGGATGCCATTTAAGGTAGTAACCAAGGTAGTGAACCTCAATTTGTTTTTTCTCGATTTGTACCGGATCAGCGGGCAGATATGGCAGCAGGTCATGCTCTTCCAATCCGAAATCGTTGTACAGGCTGTTGATGGGCGTTCCGCCCAAATGAATTTTTGACTTGTCGGAAGATGTGAAGTAAGACCAATCACGTTTGGCTGTGTTGGTATCGCCAATCGGATTGCCATATTCAGCTTCATTTTCACCGTAGACCACAAAAGGAATGTCATGCAGTATGGCCATTTTTGGAGCCAGCGATTTTTGCCCGAACATGAAAGCCTGAAACGGATGGAACAGGTTGTCCACCGCCAGCCTGGTCAGCAGACGGTGCACGCGACCGTTGGGCGTCATGAGGTAATTGTCAAACCCGGCATGCAGCCACGAATCAAAATTCTTGCGTCCCCAATCGGTGTAAATATGTGGCGCCCATGTCACCGTTAAAGGATGCATGTTAAAACGGGTTTTGAGCACATGCGATGCATAAAAACTGTCCTTTCCGCCTGAGCCAGGAAGAAGGCAGTCATAACCAGACTTGCTGCGGAACTTGTCGCAAAGCACCGCCAACTGATCTTCACGGTCTTTCCAGTCGATAGTGCCATGCTTTTGCTCCGCAAAGCGGCATGCATCACAAACACCCTCCTCATCAAATGCAATGGTTGCCTTCTTGCTGGCCTTGGTGTGCTCGTACTCAACAGCGGAATTGGGTCGTTGGTTTGAAATTACGCATTTCTTGCAAAAATGGACGTATCTTGGGAGACCATATTTGACATCTGCCGTGTCCTCAGAAATGCCAAATGCCAACGGTTCAACTGGTTTCGGATTGTGTATAAATGTCATCATATAAATTATAAGTAGGCTTCAATAACACGCAGCACACGCTCTGTTGCCGGCTCGGGTTGCAGTACACGCCGATGGGGTAGCTTGGCGATTCGCAGAATTGCGGACCCAATGGCATCGATGGTTGCTTGTTCTTGCGCTAGGCCATATTCAACCAAGGGCATGGCTTCATCAAAAACCGACCCCAACAGTTTTATAACGTGGACACCAGCAAAGTAACCCTCCACCGCAATGGTTGAATTCATTGCAACAACCATGTCAACTGCGCCCAGAAGTTCTGGCAAAGCCCAGTCTTGTCCAGTTAGCAGAACTCGGTCGTCAGCAGGAAGGCACGGAGCCGGATGGCCAGGGCGCGGACGAACGCACAACACAAAATCAGCACGAAGCATTACAAAATCAACCAGTGCAGACAGCGCCCGCGTTGGCGCCTCTGGTTGCCCGACAGTCCCATTGAAAGGATGTACGGCGGGCTCGTCTACGCAAGGCCATAAGATGACATTTTTTTTCCCCCACGCGCGCTTTCTGCGCAAAGCCTCGCCCCGGGTTTTGAGTGAAGGCTCGCACAAAGCATCAAAATTCGGATTGCCAGTCACATGGATTTGGCTGGATTCCCGTCCAGCGGCAACAAGAAATTTTTTAACCGAATCGTTCAGCACGCAAACGCTGTCAGCGTAGTCCTTGGCACCAATCCAGCCGACTTCGTCTTTCGCGAACAAATCTACCATACAAACTGCCGGGATTCCCATGCGCCTCGCAGCTAACACTGCCGCGCGCTCGGCGCGCGGTGAATTTGTCGTCACCACCAAGTCGGGCATTAGCTGGGCTAGCATGCGTTCCATAGTCCTCACTGGAAGAAAAGCATGTCGGCCGTTGCGTTCGAATAAAGCTTGAGCTGCAGCAAGCCCCATATCTTCCACCAATTCGCTGAAACACAAACCTAGATAAGCTACGGTTTCACCATGATCAACTGAGCTATTTTTGACCATCCCGATTGCAAGATGCTCACCCCATGCTAAAGCGATTTCATCGCCTTCCTCAATCAAATCACGAAATTGAATCAGGTCCAAATTAGCTGCCCTCACCTGTGGCGCTGCAGTAGTTAAACCAAGAACCACAACCCGTGCTTTACCTGAGTCTGCAAGTGCCTTTGCTACTGGTGCAGTCATCTTGACATGACCGCCGCCATAAGTCACAAATAAAACTTTTTTCATGCGTGCAGTTTCAAAGCTTTATTTTTTACATACATGTAGCAATTGAAAAGTATGGACAAGCTGAAGACCATTACGAATTTCAAAACTTCCATCAACTTGAGGAACCGTCCAGGAACGATATGGATCTCCATCTGTAGGCAATACGGGAACGGTAATTTGCCACGGTGAAAAATCTCCATGCTGCCCTATTGATGCCAGATGCGCGTGAACTGTAGTGCATGACATGACATTCCAGCCGGGTTCGAGTGCCTTGGCACCGGATTTGCGTGCCTTGACAAATACATCGACATCCATAGTGTTAAAAAGCCCGAAACAGTAGAAGTGACCGCCAGGGCGTAACAGACTAAGAGCGTTGTTAAGCCAATGAAGATCATCGAAAATAGAATGAACTCCCAACATAAAAGCCACATCAAAAGACTGATCCTTGCTCTGCAAATCGGGTTCTGAGATATTTACACGGCTAAAAGTGGCGCGCGTTACTTCAGTTCTGGCACGACTTAGCAAAGTGTCAAGCACATCGTAGCCATACAATTTTGCCTGCGGATACAGCTCCGCCAGGAAATGAAGAAAGTCGCCGGTCGCGCATCCAATATCAACTACCCTCAATCCATCAAGACTACGAAATTGGCGGACATGACGATCCACAAATTTAAAGTATTCCTTGGGTGTTGATTTTCGATTTAGTTGTAAGTAAAACTCATCGTGAGTTCGTTTAACTTGTTCGTTTTTGACTGCATTGACTTCCGACATGATTTAAGTTCTCTGAAAATTTATTGAGTAGTTGATGACAAGAGCGAAACAGATAACAGACCAATTGCGTGTTTGTCAACAAACAATGCACGATAGACAAAAACTTGCCCGATAAAAAAATTAAAAAAAGTCTACATATTTACGAAATTCGTGAGGAGAAACTTCCAGCATCAGTTCTCTGCATTCTGTATGCTTGATCGCACAAAACTCATTAACGAAAGCCGCCCCCAAACCTGCGGTCAACACCTCATCAGATTGCAAAGCGTCAAGCGCATCTGGCAAAGACATTGGCAAACGGGCGATACCCCTGCTGGTTAACTCAGCCTGGCTCATTTGGTACAGGTTGTCATTACACGGCTGACCCGGGTCAAGCTTGCGTACGATGCCATCCAGGCCCGCGTGAATAATTGCAGCAGTCAGCAAATAGGGATTGGCGGAGGCATCCGGCACGCGCAGCTCTAACCGCCCGCCAGGAATGCGCACGAATGCGGTGCGGTTATTGTTGCCGTAAGCAATATTCACGGGTGCCCAAGTCGCACCAGAACGTGAACCTCGTGACACCAATCGCTTGTAAGAATTCACGCAAGGAGCGGCTATCGCTGTCAAGCCTGCGGCATGCGCCATCAGACCGCCCAAAAAATGGTAGGCCATGGGGCTCAAGCCCAAGCCGCGCTTGTCTGACAAATCTTCAAACGCGTTGTCACCGAATTTTTTACCTGCCGACATGTGCATATGCAGGCCGCTGCCAGAACGCTCCGCAAACGGTTTGGGCATGAAGGAACACAGCATGCCGTGCTTTTTGGCAATGGCCGTTGCGGCCATTTTGAAATAAGTCAGGTTGTCCGCCGTACGCAAGCCATCGGCGTAAGTAAAGTTCATTTCGAACTGGCCATTTGCGTCTTCATGGTCGATTTGGTAAACGTCAATATCCGCCGCTGTCAACGCTGACCGCAACTCCATTAAAAATTCTGACACAGCCGAAAGATGTCGAAAGTCATAGCAAGGCTTGTCCAGCGACTCAGAACCCGTGGCGACTTCGTATGAACCTGTAGCCGTAGGCTTGAGCAGAAAAAACTCGGGCTCAAGCCCTGAGAAAAACGTCAACCCTGTTGCTTTGCTAAAAGCCGTCATTGCTTTTTTAGCAATCACGCGAGAGTCAAGCGCATGCGGCTTGCCATCAACATGACCGTCGCAAGTAACACTGGCTGTGCCTGGCATCCACGGTATTGGGCGTATCGCATCCCGGTCGCCCATCGCCATGAACTCAGCGCCGTGCGGTTCCATGCCCATGCCAGCAATGGCAAAACCAGCAAAACCTGCACCCGTTGTGAAGATCATGTCCTTGTGTTTGGCTGGCACCAGTTTGGCCTTGGGCCTGCCATGAATGTCAACAAACTGGGCAAGGTAATAGTCGAAATCAGCCATGTAGTTTGCCTTGTTTTTGTTATTGCGGAAAAAATTCTTGCAGCCACAGTTTGGTCATCAGCAATGTGCGCAGCTGCCTGGTGTGGTTGTGCAACCCACTGCGGTGTTCTTCCAGCATGACCTGTAGTTCATTGTTATCAAACCGACCGCCATCTGGCAGCGCCAGCACATCACGCGCCCACTGAAACAGCGGACCTTTTATCCACTCACCAATCGGCAAAGTGGGCATGGTTTTAGGACGGAACACAAAGTCGTGGTCGAAGTAGCGTGTGGCAGCTTCTTTCAAAAAATGCTTGCCGATGCCATTTTGGAATTTTGAGGTGATCGGCAGCTTGGCAAACATTTCACTGACGCGGTGATCCAGAAACGGTGCACGACCTTCAATCGAAAAGCAGGCGCCCATGCGGTCACCCTTGACTGAATTGTTGCCGGGCATCAACGAATTCAACTCATAGGCCGCAACCTGTTCCATCGGTTCGAGGTCAGCAAACGGCTGTACGATGTCCAAAAACTTGTCCATGGCGCGCTGGGTGTGCGGCAAAAATGCCGGGCTCATGATGCGCTGGCGGTCTTTTTCAGTGGTGTAGCTGATCAAATCAAAGTAGCTGCGCATGGAGAAATTGGCGCGTGTCATACCGGCAAAAAAATGCTCGTTATGCCTGAAGCCCAGCATCACCTCGTCCGGCCCATCGCCGGTGAACATGACAATCTTGCCCTGCTTGTGCGCCTGGCGTGACAACAGGTAAAACAAAAAGAACGAGAAGTCACCATGCGGTTGCTCGGCGTGGCGCACCACTGATTGCGCAATTTCAGGAATATTCGCTGGCGTGATGTCCAGCGCAGTCAGGTTGATGTTCAGCTCTGATGCAACGCGCTGGGCATAGGTGAACTCTGAAAAGCCCATGTCTTCAATCCTGAGGCCAATCGCATCAAGCTGCGGGCGGTTCCATTGCGGCACCAGACGCGATGCGATGACGGATGAATCAACACCACCACTTAAAAACAAACCACCGTCCACATCAAACCGCATTTGCAGCTTGATGGCTTCATCGATCGCGCGTTCCAGCTCTTCCTGGCTGGCATCTACGCGTTCACCGCTCAGCGGCCATTCCCAGTAGCGCTGCGGCTCAGAAAATCGCCCATTGCCGTAACGCATGAAAGTGCCGGGCGGCAGATGGCGAATGCCCTCAAAGCAGGTTTCTGGTGGCGGGCAGTAATTGAACGAGAACACGTGACCGAGAGCCGCATCGTTGACTTTGCGCTCAAATTTTGGCAGGGCAAGTATGGCCTTCATCTCGCTGGCAAAAGCCAGGCCACCGTCATATTCAGCATAAAAGCAGGGCTTGATGCCCTGACGGTCGCGCGCCAGCATGCCGGTCTCGGTGCGCTGGTCCCAGATGAAAAAAGCGAACATGCCGACCAGGTCGTCGAGCATCTTCTCGCCTTTTTCGACCCACAAGTGCACCAGCACCTCGGTGTCGCAGCGCGACTTGAACTTGTAACCCTTGGCTTTGAGCTGCTCACGCAGTTCAATGAAATTGAAAATCTCACCGTTAAAAACAACCCACACCTTGCCGTCGGTGCTGCACATGGGCTGCATGCCGTTTTCAGGGTCCACCACGGCCAGGCGGGCGTGGCCAAGCACCGCGCGGCCCAGTTGCTCGACGCCTTGCTCGTCAACACCCCGGTACTTGATGCAGTCGATCATCTTCCAGACGTCGTCTTTCGTCACACTTTTGGCGTTGACCACACCCACTATTCCACACATGGCGAATCCTTATTTTTCAATTTAATTATTAAGATCAATTCGGGCAATTTTGCGGCTGATGGGCGCGCTTTCAACCAGCGCCTCATTGTGGGTGTCTTCATCAAACACCAACTGAAAAATCGCCACCTGCTGGTCCAGGCTGGCTTTGGTTTCGGTTTCTGTGGGCTCAATCAGCATGGCTGACTTCAAGTCGCCCGGAAAGTACACACAGCCCGCACCCACCAGCGTTGGCGGGTGAATGCCGTAATCAATCAGGCGTTTGGCAAATTGCCTGGCCGATGTGTTGAGCTTTTCGCCCGACAGCAAAGTTTCGTGTTTACAAAACTGGTTATAGACCGGCGGCAGCATGTGGCTTAACCGATGCTGCAAATAATTGGCATTGAGCACCGCATGGGTGGATGCTTGCCGCAAACCCAAGCCGCCCATGGTGCGCAAGTAGCCATAGGCGCGGAGCAGCACACCCACATGGCCATGAAAGCTTTTCATTTTACCGATGGACAGGGGGCGATTCGCATCTGGCTGCGCGGTGCCGCCTTTGCGAACGACCACCGGGCTGGGCAAATACGCTGCTAGAGCCGCCTTGACCGCTACCGGACCAGCGCCCGGCCCACCGCCACCGTGCGGTGTTGAAAACGTTTTATGCACATTGACGTGCACCACATCAAAACCCATGTCACCAGGCCGCACGATGCCCATCAATGCATTCAGGTTGGCGCCGTCGTAGTACAGCAGTGAACCATTGGTATGCACCGCGTCCGCAATCTCGACAATCTGGTCTTCAAACAAACCGAGCGTGGACGGGTTGGTCAGCATGAAGGCGGCGACATCCGGTGTCAGCATGCTCTTAAGTGCGACCAGGTCAACACGCCCCTTCAGGTCTGACGGAACAATACGGCAATCGAAACCCGCCATGGCAGCGGATGCCGGATTGGTGCCGTGCGCAGAGTCAGGCACCAACACCACAGGCCGACGACTCTTCAAACGCGCAAAGTGCGCACGTATCACCAGCAGCCCGGCCAGCTCGCCATGCGCTCCCGCAGCCGGGGCCAGGCAGCAGACATCCATGCCGGTGATTTCGCACACCATAGTTTGCAGGCGTTCGTACATTTCCCACACACCGCCCAGCGTGTCCGAGTCTTGCAGGGGGTGTGCGTTTTCAAAGCCCGGCAAGCGCGCCAGCACGTCATTGCGCTTGGGGTTGTACTTCATGGTGCATGAACCCAGCGGATACGGCCCGTTGTCAACGCCATGCGATTCGTGGCTCAAGCGCGTGAAATGGCGAACCACATCGACTTCACTCACTTCAGGCAAGCCGATAGCATGCCTGCTGCGCGCAAATAGCGGTTTGACGGGGCGTGACTGTATTTGGGAAGACGCAAAAACATCGCTCGCCGCACCAGGACGATGCAGGTCGGTGATCATTTGAGAGGGTGAGGTGGCAGCCATGTCAAACACCCTTCAAGCACGCCATCGCGTACTTTGCATAGCTTTGCAAGTCGGCCGCAGTTTTAACTTCGGTCACGGCAATCAGCAAACCGCGCTGGTGCCCCGCCAGCGATTCAGACAGGGACACACCCGCAAAAATACCAAAACGTTTCATGCGCGCGCAAAACTCAAGCGCAGGTACTGGCAACTCAATGGCGAATTCATTGAAATGCACGCCTGTTCTCAGCAGCTTGATGCCTGGCAGCGCCAGCAACAAATCACGCAGCATCGCCGCGTTGGAAGCATTTGCCTCGGCGATCTGCATGAAATTGCGTTCACCCAAACAGGCCAAATGCACCGCAACGCGGATAGCGTTAAGCGCCTGGTTTGAGCAAATATGGCTGGTGGCTTTGTCGCGTGCCACGTGCTGCTCGCGGTCTTCCTTGACCAGCGCATAACCGAGCTGACCATTGAGGTCATGCACACGCCCGACCAGCCTGCCAGGCAGGTAGCGCTCCAGCGGTTTGGCACACGCAATGATGCCGATGTAGGGGCCGCCCGCAGACAGCGGCAGACCCAAAGGTTGGCCTTCACACACCACAATGTCGGCACCCATTTGACCCGGCGCTTCAAGCCAGCCGCAAAGTAGAGGGTTCACGCAAACAGCCAGCAGCACATTGCGTTGATTGCAAACCCCATACACGGCAGCCACGTCTTCAATCACACCGAATGCATTTGGGCTTTGCAGTACCACACCAGCAACATCATTGCCAGCAAGCTTTGCAGTAATTGCAGCGACATCCGCAAGCCCGGTCACCGAATCTTGCAAAACATAGTCCACCGTCACGCCACGCGGCAAAAGGTAGGTGTTGAGTACCTCCTGGTATTCAGGCCAAACAGCTTGAGCCACAACCAAACGCCGCTTGCCGGTGGCCGAGCACATCATCCAGCAGGCTTCAGCCAGTGCGGTAGCGCCGTCATAAACCGAGCAATTGACGCATTCACGTCCCAGCAGCTTGCCCACCAAGGTTTGAAATTCAAACAAAGCCTGCAACAAGCCCTGGCTCATTTCCGGCTGGTACGGTGTGTAGGCGGTTAGAAATTCGCCGCGCGAAACGATGGCATCCACCACCGCCGGAATGTAATGCTCATACGCACCACCACCCAGAAAGCTGGCATGCGTCAGGGTGCTCGCGTTCATGTCGGCCATGGCGCGCACATCGCGCATCAGCTCCCATTCACTCAGCGCTGGCGGCAAGTCAAGCTCGCGTCGCAGGCGTACAGACGCGGGGACATCTTCAAACAGCTGCTCTACAGAATGCAGCCCCATCACGCCCAGCATGGCTTGAACGTCAGATGCCGTGTGGACGTTGTAGCCCACAGGCGATGCGGTAATGGACGGGTCGATGACGGGTGCGTCAAGTCTTTTGTTCACGTAGTTTTCAGCTTTTTTAGCATCATTTACCGTGGCGATATAGCTTTGCAATTATAAAGCGCAGGCATACGCCGCATGTCTGGGTGGCGTGACAAAAGTCTTCAATTTGCGTGCTTGCCGCCAAGTTGGCAAACCGTCCACCACATGATCTGGATGTCGTACCACCAAGATGCTTGACCCGCATAGGCCAAATCCAACGCCAAGCGCTGCTGCAAAGTCATGTTAGAACGGCCTTTGACCTGAGCCAGCCCCGTGATACCCGGTCGCACACTACAGCGTCGCGACCAGTCCTCAGGCGAATACAAAGCCTGTTGCACAGGCACATCTGGCCTGGGGCCAACCAGACTCATCTCGCCCAGCAAAACATTGATGATTTGGGGCAGTTCGTCAATGCTGGTGCGCCTGATGAATTGCCCGACGCGTGTAATGCGGACATCGTTAACGTCAGTGAAATACGGGCCTGTAGATGCCGCATTTTTAACCATGCTTCTGAACTTGAACATGCCAAACTCCCGCCCGCCCAAGCCCACCCGGGTTTGCTTAAAAAACACCGGCAAACCACTGTCAAACACTACTGCCAGCGCAGCCAGCAGCAGCACCGGGGCCAGCAACATCAAAGCAATCAGACTCAAAATAATGTCCGTCAGCCGTTTCATGCAGCGACCTTGGCTGCCTCTGCAAGCTCTGCAATCAAGCCCTGGGTACTCAACCGGTCTTTCTCCACACACTGCAGGCTGCGCAGTCCCAGCTCAAGCTCGGCCACGCGCAGCGCAGCAACAGCTTGCTCAAACGATTTTTCACCTGCATGGGTGTCCGCACGGTTGAAGGTACGCGACAAAATCACTGCGCGCGAGCTCAAGCGCACATGCTCGGCCAACACATCATGACCAGGCAGCACGCCTTCGTCCATGCGCGCAATGCCGCCAAAGCCAAAACGCAGGCCACGCGCCTTTGCAGCTGTGGCAATACGGTCTACATGGCCCATCAGCAACGGCTCAAACATGAAACGGCAGCCGAGCGACAGGTGCAAATCGTTCAGCCCCACAAAAACCTCTGCAATTCCTGGTGTGTCTATCCAGTCATCAAGTGTGCGTAGTGCCCCGGCTGTCTCCAGCAGCGGCACAATGGGTGCGCGCCCTGCAACGATGCCTGCAAACGCGCGCAACTCTTCTGCCTGGCTGAACATGGGCAGCATGATCATGTCAGCGCCCTCAGCCAATACAGCATCCACCTCGGCTTTGCTGGCTGCAAGGTTGTCCGTTTGAAATGGGTTAACGCGCACCATCAATTTGGATTGCCTGAGAACAGCTTTGATACGGCGCACATCGTTTAAGTGATGGGTGCTGATAAAAGTGTCATGCCCTTTTTGGCGCGCTGCTTTGCCGTTGCGCTCCAGGTCAACAAACAAACGCATGTCAGGCATCTGGTCACATCTGGCTGCCAGCTCAGGCAGGTTGGTGATGGTCAGCAGATCAATCATGGCTGGAAATGATACTTGTAAACATTGACATCGTTTAAGAGTTAGTTGTCAACAGATTTTTTATTGAATTTTTCACGTAGCAAGCCACGCAGCACAGGGCTTGCCGCAACAGCGCTGCCCGTCACCAGCAAGCCAAATACACCACACAAAATCAGTGTTAACGTCATATTGAGGTTCACAAATAAAGGTTTCAAAGACACCAACCCAACGCTGACCAGCAAAGGAACCAAACATGCAAGATACGGAAACGCGCCTTTGATACTGCGGCGTTCAAGCACCATCAGCACCGCTGCCATGCAGGCAAATACTGCATTGAGCAGCCACATCACACCTGCGCCACTCAAATCACCCAGCCAGCCAACTGCCAGCAACACAAGCAAGCCAGCCACAATCACCCAAACCGCAGCCTGCATGCGACCATGGGTAGCCATGACCGTCAGCAACACAGCCATCAGCGCCTGTGGCAACAGCGACCAAATACCAATCGCGCTCCACTGCGCAATCACCTCCAGGCTTGCAGCGCTCATGCGGCCCCAGCCAAACAGCAGACTGGCGATGGGTAACGAAAACGTGGCCACCACAGCAATGGCTGCACAGGCCAACGCCCAGGCAATTAAAAATGCCAGGCCAATCGCCTGTTGGCGTACCCGCGATCCTGACTCGGTTCGGGTAATTGCAGGGAACGCCAAGCCAGCGACCAATTGCACCGCCAATACCAGCGGCAATTCAATCAGTTTCCACGCGTAATTAAAACTGGCCAAAGCACCCTCACCCGCGCTTGAAGCCAAGCTGCGTGCTACCAACGGAAACACCAACAGCAAGCCAGACGACAGAGCTGCCCATAGCCATACGCTGGCAGGCGGCAAATCGGTGAACTGCGCCTGAACAACCGGGTGGGAATTGACTGGCAAACGCCAGGCCAACCACACCAGCCGGCCCAACATGGCAATGACCAAAGAGGCACCCAACAAAGCCAGCACAGGTATGTGAGCTACAGCGCCATTCGCCACCGCCACCAGCCCACCGACCAGCGCCAGATTGACGATGAGATTGCCGGCATACATGCCGACAAAGTCACGCTCGTGTTGCAGGCGTGTTACCCACAGTGCCGCCAGCATGGCCAGCGGCAGTACAGCTGCGCTCCAGCCAAGCGATACGGCGCTGGAGACTTTGATTTCACCGCTTAGACCTGGCGCCAGCGCCTGTACAACGGCATCTCTGAAGAGCCAGACCAGTGCACCCAGCACAAGCCCACCGACCATCAGCGCATAGGCTATTTTTTTCTGCCCTGCCGCCTGCGTACTGGGGCTTTGCCGCGCCCAAACAGGCAACAACACATAACTTAGCGCACCGCTGACCAGCATGCCGACCAGCAAATCCGGCAGCGTAAACATCACAATCACCGCATCGCCCATGCCCGTGCTGCCAAAAGCAGCCGCTTGCGCAGATTCACGGAGCAAGCCGAGCACCCTGCTCAGCAGCAATAAACCCAGTGAAAAAACGCCCGCACGCAAATACATGCCTTCGATTATCGAGCCTTAAATCACTGCATCTCACCCCCACCAGGCAGACCAGCCTGCTAAAAACTTAAAATCAGATGTTTATTGCACAACCGACTGCTTCATGACTTCCCAAATTACGCCTTCCCCAGCCCCGCAAGATGAAAACCAGCTGATGGTCGAGCGGCGTGACAAGCTGACTGCCCTGCGCGCTCTAGGGGTCGCCTTCCCGAATGACATCAAGCCCGCGCACCGCGCTGAGGCGCTGTTTGCCCTGTACGACAGCAAAACCAAAGAAGATCTGGAGCCGCTGGCCGTCACCGTCAGCGTCGCGGGCCGCATGATGCTCAAGCGCGTGATGGGCAAGGCCAGCTTTGCCACGCTGCAAGACGCATCGTTTGGCCCATCGGGTGGCCGCATCCAGGTGTACATCAACAACGAAGGCGTGGGCGAAGACATTCACAACGCTTTCAAGCATTGGGATTTGGGCGACATTGTTTGGGCGACAGGTACCCTTTTTAAAACCAAAACCGGCGAACTGTCAATTCACGCCACCGGCATCCGCCTCGTCACCAAAAGCCTGCGCCCGCTGCCTGACAAGTTTCACGGCATGGCCGACCAGGAAGTCGTGCATGGGCTTGCCCGGGCGGCTCAACGGGTGCTGCGTTTGGCTGCCGGGCGCTTGCGTGGCGCGGCAGCGCGGGCAGCCGCTTTGGCGGGCAGGCCGGCGGCCTTCTTCAGGGCACCGGCTGCCGTATTGAGCGAACCCTTGACCATTGCTCCGGCCAGCGACTTGGCGCCGTCAAAGGCGCTGTCTTTGGCGGCTTTGGTCGCCAGTTGGGTGAACTGCTGTGTCAGCGCACCCCACCACTGCATGGGGTCGACGGCAGGCATGGCAGGCAACCCAGGCGATGCGGTAGCGGTCGAAGGGGCCGATTTGCGTGGCGCGGCCTTGCGCGCCGGCGCTGGTGCTTCGGCTTCGATTTCGGCTTCGACTTCCTCTTCGGGCTCGGGTGCACGACCCGCAACACCGAAGGCCGGCATTTTGATTTTGAGAGCTTCGGACAGATCGGCCAGCGGCACGTTCATCGACTGCAGCGTGGACAGCGTCATGCGCTGAACTTCCATGGCCTGGATGGTGGTGGCCAGCAGCTTGGCGTTTTGCTCCAGCCAGAAATGCACCGTCTTGAGTTCCTGGATCTTTTTTTCCAGCTCTTCAGGGTTCAACGTCGGCGCCACCCAGGCGCCGAAATTGGGCAGGCCCGCACCCGCGTTCTTCAGCAGGCCTTGCAGAAAGTCGAAGCCGGGCACCATGCGCGCAAGATCGGTGGCTGCTGTCATCGCGTGTCTCCTCAAGCTGTCTTTGTGACGCTGTGCCGAATTGTGCGCCGCCGTCCGCCCCGGTTCCAGCTTCAGCGGCGAAAGGCCACGCGCTCGACCCTGAAGCCGCGCTGCGCCAGCAGCAGCGGCAGCCCCTGCGGGCCGGTCATGTGCAGCGCACCGACGGCGGCAAAGACGCGCTTGCCCTGGCGGTGCTGGTCTTCGATGCCGTCGGCCAGCGGCCCGTTGCGTTCGTCGTTGAGCCTGCGCATCGCCGCGCGGTCGGCATCGGTGGCCGCGCATTCGCACCAGTTCTCGAAGCCTTCGAGCGCCGCCAGATCGCCTTGGTCCCAGACCACTGCCAGTCGTTGCAGCACCCGCCGCGCACTGCGGTCTTCCAGTTGCTGCAGGCTCTGGTCGAGCAGGGTGCGCGCTTCGCCTTCATCGTCGGGCACCAGGGCCTGAATCTGCGTTGCCACCGATTCCAGCGCCACCACCGGGCGCCCGAGTGCGCGCACTTGCGCCGCCAGCACCTGCTCCATCGCGTAGCTCGAATCCATACCGAGCCAGCGCGCTTCCATCACCGTCAGCGTGGTGGCCTGCAGCACCGGGTGCAGCGTGGCCAGCGCGGCGGTGGACAAACACGCTCTTTCGAAAGCGCGGGTCAGGCGGGCCTGCAATGCGTCGGGCAGGGGTTGCGGCGGCCGGCTGTCGGCCATGGCCTTGATCAGCGCGGGGTCGCTGGGGTCCACTTCCAGCGCCAGCACGTCGCTGGCGCGCAGCGCAGCGCTGGTCAACGGCCCGAGCTTGCGCCAGTCGGGCTTGCCGACATGCAGGGTGCCGAAGAGGTACACGCTGCGGCCGTCGCGCGTGGCGCGCCAGAGCACGCCGCGGTCGCGCGGGGCGGCAGCGCTGTCGGGCTGGGTAGGCAGCGCGGGCGGACAAGCGGCGTTGGTGGCAACCGGCTTGCTGAGCGGCGCGGCCTGCGCACACAGCGTGAGCAGCGCGAGCGCCAGGGCGGCGATGCCCGAAGACCGCTTCATGGCGCAGCCCGCTTCAACTCGACCTTCATCACACCGGCGTCCTGCTGCCAACGCAGCCGGCCCAGCACGTCCATGCCGAGCAGCGGTTTGTCCAGGTTGGGCAGCGCCGTCATGCGCAGGCGCTTGGTCTGGACGCCGACTCGCGGCTGTTTCTGCTGGATCGCAAAACCGACCGCGGCGTGCGCAATCACCGCTATCAGCAGACGTTCCGCGGCCTGCCGATCTTCGGCGAACACGTCATCGTCAATGAAGATGTAAGCGGCAATGTCGATACGCTGTTCGGCCAGAAAGTGGACGGTCTCGCCGCCGAGATTCCGGCCGGCCGGCCGCGCCTGAGCAGCAACCGCGCGCTTGCCATCGGCAAAAGCGCCGGTCTGGGCAATCGCGTGGGTTTCATGCGCACTACCGCCGAAAAATCCGAGCTGATGATCCACATCGACGACAACGGCCGTGCCCGCAAGGCATATGTCGTGTCGTTCTTCGCCGACACCGCCCGCGGCGGCGCGCCGACGCGCCCGACCGTGATTGTCGATGCCGACAGCGGCCGCATTCTGCAGCAGTTCGACAATCTCCAGCACGCGCTGGTAGGCACCGGCCCCGGCGGCAACAACAAGACCGGGCAATACGAATACGGCACCAACTTCGGCTTCATGGACGTGACCCAGTCGGGCACCACGTGCACCATGGACAATGCCAATGTGAAGACGGTCAACCTCAACGGCGGCACGTCGGGCACCACCGCGTTCGCGTACGCCTGTCCGCGCAATACGGTGCAAACCATCAACGGCGCGTTTTCGCCGCTCAACGATGCGCATTATTTCGGCAGCGTGATCTACAACATGTACAACGCGTACATCGGCAGAGCGCCGCTGACGTTCCAGCTGACCATGCGCGTGCACTACAGCACCAATTACGAAAACGCGTTCTGGGACGGTTCGGCGATGACTTTCGGCGACGGCGCGAGCACGTTCTACCCGCTGGTCAGCCTGGACGTCGCATCGCACGAGGTGTCGCACGGTTTCACTTCGCAGAACTCGAATCTGACCTATTCCGGTCAGTCGGGCGGCATCAACGAAGCGTATTCCGACATCGCCGGCGAAGCGGCCGAGTACTACAACAAGGGCACCAACGACTTCCTGGTCGGCGCCGATATCTTCAAGGCCACCGGCGCGCTGCGTTACATGGCCAATCCGCCGCAGGACGGCGTTTCAATCGGCAATGCCGCCAACTATGTCGCTGGCATGGACGTGCATTACTCGTCGGGCGTGTACAACAAGGCGTTCCACACCTTGGCGACCACCGCCGGCTGGAATACGCAGACGGCGTTCCAGGTGTTCGCCCGCGCGAACGATCTGTACTGGACCGCCAGCACCAACTTCAACCAGGGCGCCTGCGGCGTGCAGACGGCAGCCGCCGATCTTGGCTTCACTGTCGCCAATGTCACCTCGGCGTTCACCGCGGTTGGCGTGAGCTGCGCCGGTACACCGCCTTCGGGCGGCACCGTCGTGCTCGGCGGAGCGGTAAAGTCGCGCGCGGTTGGCACCAGAAGGTTCGAACCAAAACGCCGGAGGGGTTTATCGACGACCTCGGAAACGAATGTCTCGAATTCGCTCATCGGTTGCAGCCGCCGCGCCTCGATTGCGCGGCGACGAATGATCTCGCTTTCTTCCTCGCTCGCATCGTTGCCGCGGTTGGTGGCGCGCACGTCGTCGGAAGTCCGCTCGTCGTTTTCGATACGCTCACGCTGGAAGCGGCTGGTCGTGGCAGGCGTTGCCGACGTCTGCGTGGCGGCAGCTTCGGTCCCCTCCCGCGTCGCATCGTTCTGCTGCGGTATCCCACGTGGATCGCGGTCGTCGCGCGTTTGCGCCGATGTCGCCGTGACGAGCAGCATCGACACGCAAATTGCGCCCAGATTTCGACGAGCCACATACGTCAAATTCAATCCGCGTCCTTTGCAAGGCATACTCGAAGTCACCTTCGTAAACATCTTTCGACGTCGTCTCGAGAGACGGCGGCGCTCTATCCGATGGCTGTCGCCAGTTCTAGTGGCGCGCCCGAAGCTTGCCCGCGGTTGATCACGCCGGCAAACGCTTCGGCGATCAGCGCAAGATGACGATCGTCCCGCGGAAGCGCCGTTCG
>ENA-OFDP01000247-OFDP01000247.1-metagenomes-genome-assembly--contig:-NODE-247-length-25341-cov-4.204105_pt1 | contig 25341 bp, 20 predicted proteins | sample MGYA00153389_OFDP01 | MGnify analysis MGYA00153389 | reverse complement strand
CTCCAGGCCAAAACGTCGATTTTTTCTTTGTGTACGCTGTCTTTCGATTCGCCTTTGATGTCGCCGATCTTCATGAACATGTCCATTGCCATCTTGCTTCTCCTTTGATGCTCTCATGCTGAGAGCGGTTAACGAAACGCTACAGAACAGACCCGATACACCCACGTGCACCGTGGTCAGGTGCCTCAGACCTAGCCAGCCTTGGCTGAAGGAAGCTTGGAGACCAGCCGCAACGAGACCGTCAGCCCCTCCAGCTGATAGTGCGGCCTCAGAAAGAATTTCGACGAGTAATAGCCGGGATTTCCTTCCACCTCCTCCACCACCACCTCGGCGGCAGCTAAAGGCTTGCGAGCCTTGGTGCTCTCAGATGAGTGTGCCGGGTCCCCATCCACATATTGAAGAATCCAATCCTGCAACCAGCGCTGCATATCGTCACGCTCCTTGAACGATCCGATCTTGTCGCGCACGATGCACTTGAGATAGTGGGCGAATCGGCAGCAGGCAAACATGTAGGGAAGGCGAGCCGCGAGATTGGCGTTAGCCGTAGCATCTGCGTCGTAGTATTCCGAAGGCTTGTTGAGAGACTGCGCACCGATGAAAGCGGCTACATCGGAATTCTTCCTGTGCACCAAGGGCATAAAACCGTTCTTCGCCAACTCAGCCTCACGACGGTCGCTGATGGCGATTTCTGTCGGACACTTCATGTCGACACCGCCGTCGTCGGTCGGGAAAGTGTGGGCGGGCAAGTTCTCAACCGCGCCACCAGATTCTACTCCACGAATGGCTGTGCACCAGCCGTAGTATTTAAACGAACGATTAATGTTTACGGCCATGGCGTAGGCAGAGTTAGACCAGCAATACTTGCCATGGTCCCCGCCATCAGTCTCTTCTTCAAAATCGAACTCATCGACCGGATTGGTTTTAGCACCATAAGGCAAGCGTGCCAAATAGCGAGGCATAGCCAAACCGATGTACTTGGAGTCGTCGGACTCGCGCAAGCTGCGCCAAGCTGCATATTCGGTGTTGGTGAAGATCTTTGTCAAGTCACGCGGATTGGCCAACTCTTGCCAAGAGTCCATTTGCATCAGAGCAGGCGATGCTCCGGCAATAAAGGGGCAATGCGCCGCAGCAGAGACCTTGGCCATTTCGCCGAGCAATTCAACGTCGGGCGGGCTATGGTCAAAATGGTAGTCACCGACCAAGCACCCAAACGGCTCGCCGCCAAACTGGCCGTACTCTTCTTCGTACACTTTTTTGAAGATGGGACTTTGATCCCAACCGACGCCTTTGTAGCGACGCATGTTGCGATGCAGCTCTTTTTTGGTGATGTTCATCACACGAATTTTGAGCATCTCATCGACTTCAGTATTGTTCACCAAATGGTGCAAGCCACGCCAAGCGCCTTCCAATTGTTGGAAATCTGCATGGTGAATGATTTGGTTCACCTGCTCCGATAGCTTGCGATCGATTTCTGCAATGATGGCCTGGACCGTTTGGTATGCGTCGCTGGAAATCGTCGTTGCAGAAGCCAACGCTTGCTGCGCCAAAGTCTGCACGGCGGCCTGTACAGCATCGCGCGCTTGGTCCGTCTTTGGTTTGAACTCTTTTTGCAGCAGCGACGAAAACTCGCTGCCCTCCAAAAGCTGCGCGGCTGAGGATTTTTCGGTTTGAAGTGCATTCATAAATTGGTCTCCGTTCAGTCAGGTCTTCAAGTGGCGTCGATGGCGGCACCAGCAACAGAGGCATCAGTGGGCTTGGGAGTCACCGCAAGCGACTTCAGCAGTGCGGGGTCTTGCAGCACTTTGCTGATCAACTCTTCGGCACCTTGTTTGCCGTCCATATAGGACAGCAAATTGTGCAATTGCGTGCGGGCATCTAACAAAGAGTTGAGTGCGCCGACGCGGCGGGCAATAGCCGCAGGCGAAAAGTCGTCCATGCTTTCAAACGTCAGGTCGATGTGCAGTTGACCATCGCCTGTCAGCGTGTTGGGAACATTAAAAGAGACACGCGGATTGACAGACTTCATACGGGCGTCGAAATTGTCTATGTCAATCTCAAGGAATTTACGGTCGCTGATTTCTGGAAGTGCATCGGAGGGCTTGCCAGACAGGTCTGCCATCACACCCATCACAAACGGAATTTGCACCTTTTTTTCTGAGCCGTAAATTTCCACGTCGTACTCAATCTGCACACGCGGTGCCCGATTACGGGCGATGAATTTCTGACCACTTTTGCCTATCTTGCTTAATGCCATCATGAACCTCTCTTTTAAATAGAAACAAGGTAAACGAGGGGAGTTCACCATTACCCGCACCGGAGTACCCCAAAACCAATCCCTACCAAGAATTATTTACTTATAAAAAACAGCGCTTTAATATAAAACAATACGAACTACAGCGTGGGCGTGGGTAGAAATCAGTCTTCTGTAACCGCGTTAGTCGGCTTGAACGAAACTAAAGGTAGAAAAATGCTCCGAGTTGCGAGATATGCGTAATCGTACAGCATCCTCAAGGAGAGAATTTCAGTTCAGAGCACTCGTCGCACATCAAGATGCATCTTTGCTGCCTGTGATGTTCTCTACCTGGGCCAAGCTTTCAGGAGAAAGCTCACGCAATATGTCAATGAAGTCCATCCGCATCAATCTGGCAGCTCGGCGAATCAATAATGGCGCGGGATTGGTGGGTTCGGTTTGCTCAACAAAGATTGCCACTTTATGTAGAGTGGCGATAGCGTCTTCACGATTGCGCAAAACGCTTGGGGTGGACCTCTCGGTAGGTGTTGTCGCCTCACTAGCGTCCTCCACTGCTGAGGTAAACATATCGTTGCTCAGCACGTTCGTCTGTGGCAGTAACTCTGTCAGTGCGTCCACCAGTGATTGCAAATTGCCCATTTCAGGCAACTGGTGTCCGGATAGATGAGTGCTATACAAACTACGCCCCCGGGACAACGCTTCACCGATACGGCATACCGTTCTCACGATGCTGTCTTCTCGGCGGGAGTCGTCGGCTAGGGCGGCGCGAAGCTGACCAAGGGACATCTTGCCCGCCGCTTCGACTGATCCACTACGGACCAGCGCTTCGGCCTCTCGAACGCTCACGAGCCCGGCTGAAGATTTTAAAAAATCCGCTTGACGGAGATCTCGTAGCAAGCCCGTTAGATCGTCTAGCGACGAGACCGCATTCATCCGCATGAAGTAGTCTCCATCTTCCGGCAACGGGTGCACACCGCCCCAGTAGCGCTCCATCAAATCAACCATCAAAGTAATGCCAGAGGCCATTCCACGCAAGCCCTTGACATTAACCCACGCACGACACAAAGCACTCGTCACACGTATATCTTTGGTTCGCGTTAGCAAGGCAACCGCACGCTTTTCGACATCGCGCCAATCTGGCGGTTCTGCTGCGATTACGGTGTTGCCAAACTGTTGCTCAGTCTTTCCCCGGCTGGCGTTTTCCAGGGCCAAAAAATCTGTGTCGTAGGTTAGATCGGCACCGCAAGGCATTCCGTCTTCTACCGGGCGAAGAAATTCTTCAAGGTCTTTCATGCGTTGCTACCCATTCTTAAAAAGCGGATGACTGTTTCAACGGGCCGTGCCATGGAACAGGCGGGTAAACAAAGTTCGATGGAAAGCGGCGTGGTGGACGACTTCCTCGTATGAGTTCCCAGGGGTGGGCGAAACCCACCACACGCTACTCTCGGAACGTTTGTTAACCACATCGCGCCAGGCCATGCTGGGTAATGTCACGGGTTGTCCTCCCCAATCGCTCACAGCATTCAAGTCTGCCAACAGTTCACCGATTAATGTGTCTTGTCGCGTGATGTGCGCCTCGGCAAAAGGCCACACCAACCCCGATAAACGCACATCAAGGTCTTCCGCGTTCAAAGGCAGACGTCGGGCGTCTACGATGGCCGCTCGTGCCCCACCAAAAAACTGGGACAGCGCAGCGTCACTGGCAAACGTTGCCCCAGCTTCCCCGGCCACCGCCAAGATCGCAATTGGATAGTAGCGCCCCACTCTGTCGACACTGGGGGCCAGCACACCACATACCGGTGAACCCGTTACCCGGGCAGGCGCTACAAAAAACCACGGGGGGGTCTGTACAAACCGTTGCGGCCACTGCTCAAGCGCTTCGTTGCGCAACTGCTCCATGCCGCAGCGTAACCAATAGTCCCACACTTCACCCAAAGCGTGTGGCATGCGCCGCCCAACGAAGTCGCCTAACGCGGGCAACTTCCCGAACCAAGCGACACGAGTGGCCGCACGTGTCGACATCAAAGATTGCTCGGACACTCAAACTCCTCCAAGGCTTTTAGTCGAAAAGGGTTCAAGACGCTGCTAGTCGTTATCTCAAACTTCGTTCTTCGCCCGTCTATATTAAAAACTGCAATGAAACGCTCAGGCGCGTTACCGGGTGTGATTTGAGCCCTATCAAACAGCCGATGCAGAGCCCATGGCCCCTCAGTCAACAACCCCGTGCTTTCAGCGCCCGCCGCAGTGATTTGCAATCTGACTTGCCCCGTGCCTCGGGCGCCAGGCCAGCTAACCGATTTCGGAATTTGAGGGCCATGTTGGTAGCGCAGGATTTCGCCATCCACGTCAAGCACCATCTGCGAGATTGAAGCATCCATCTCAATCGGCTTGATATCCAGGCGAATGCTGGGTGATTTCCCGCCAGCGCGGAAGTAAACGTCCCGAATCGTTGCCGCCTTTTGAAATGACACCAGGGACGCTGAGCCACCCGCAGGCGTGCCGTCGATACCTTGTTTGAAAGTCCAGGATGAGGTGGAAATATCCACCATCGGTTGCAAATTCGTGCGGAAAAACTCGTCCATCGTCCCACCCACGGAAAACAAACGTGCAAAATCGTCTGCGGTAACATCCCGGCTCGCACTGCGAGTAAATGGATAGCGGCCGAGAATCGAGCGGCGGCAGAAGTCACCAATGGTGGCATTGAGGTTTCCACCGATAGTGCTGCGAACGTCCCGGCCCACAAATGCAGACGTGGCAACCGCGAGGTCCTCGTACATGACGTTGAGCGGCGGCGGCACCCGCTTGGCTTCGGCCCGCAATTTTTCCAGTGCGGCGGATAAACCTTGCGGAACGCTACCACCGGCCTTGACCTGTTGCCGGGCCGAAGCAATGACCGCAGCAGCTTCATTCACAACCTGCAAACTGGAAACAATCGGCGAAGGTCCAGAGCCGCCGGTCCCTCCTGCCAGACGCCGATATTCGCGGAATCGGAAGTCAACTATATCTGCTTCGAGGGTACCGGTGGTTACCAATCCGCCCACATTCACTTGCTTGCCGGTAAGCCGACTTAGCTGCTCTTGCTCCTCTTTGATGCGGTTGAGCTTCTCGCCTAGCCAACTGGTGCCAGTGCTACCACCTGTGCCATCGCTGCCGGGCTTTTGCGCCAGCATCGTCTCACGCGCCACTGCACGTACGAATTGTTCCAAACTGGAATTGGGTGCGGAATAAAGCCGCGCCTGCTCACCCGCTTGCTCCAAGGACGTAGTGCGCACGGGACGAACATCGGCGAGAAAATCTTCCCAAAGCTTGGCGTACTCCATCAGATAGAGGCGCTTGACCTCATTAGCGAGCTGCCCCGTGAGCACTTCATTAGTAGCGCTGCGCTTGCCGTCGGATTGTCCGATCACCCAACCCTCTTCCTTGGATAGGAGCGCGGTAACTTTGGGCAACTCGTGCGTCAATACTCCGTGGTAGCCGTTGTAGGTAAACAAGCCCGATATGCCTTGCGTTAAGGGTCGACCACTGCGGCGATTGAAAACTTGCGGGGCCTCCGGGCCACTGGCCCGGACCACCGTGAAATCGGCAGGCAGTCCATTACCTGACAGCAGCAGCTGCTTCAAGCGACTGTAAGCGCGCTGGGCCGGAGACATTTGCGCCAATCGCTGCCGTACTTCTGTCACCAGTTCCTTATCCATCGGAATGGGCGAGACGATCACGCGGTCGTCCATCAGGCGGTCAAGATGTACTGTCAATCGATCAACAATACCAGTTTGCAGCAATTGTGGCGGCAGGGTGCGATCCCAGTCATTGCGAACCCAGGCTTTCACGGACTTTGCGTCGAAACGTTCCGCGTCATGCAGCATCAAATAAACCTTCAGCGCTTCGTAGCTGGCCTCGGGGTTATTAGAGGCAACGTCCCGCAAGGACCGTCGCAGTTGCCGCGACAGCCTTGGGAGCCAAGCGTCCTCAAGCAATCGCAAATAAGTCGCGTCGGCTGCTGCTTGCACTTTGGGCACCTGTAGCAACCCCCAGCGCCAACTGACCGGCGCCGAGTCGCCTTCGTAGCGCTCACTCACGGCCACTTTTCGGGCATTGTCCAACATGGGCAGCAGCGCAACAAGGTTATCGGGGTCGGTGTTCTTTGCGTCGTCCACCGCTTGCTTCAACGTCGCGACACTTCCTTTGACCTCACCTAAATAACGCTTGTTGTTAATGTCACTGAAGACCCATACTGAAATCGCCACAGCCAACGCCACAGCCAATCCCGCAAAGCCGCCCACTTGCATCCAGCGAAGCTGACTCTCTTTCTTGGAGTTGCGTCCAGTCAGGCCCGCCTCATTGAACATTACGCCCTTGAAGAGGGTCTCGATAAAATAGCTCTTACCAGTTTGCCCGGCCAACGCCGCCGACGTTTGTGGTGCCACCGAGAAGCGACGCGTCAGTGCCGACATCACTCGGTCAAAGGGCATTCCCTCTTGAGTGCCACTGGTGAAATATACCCCACGCAACTGCGGCTTTTCCTTGAATCGTGATGCCGAAAAAATTGTTTTAAGGGTTTCGCTGACAACACCTCGCAAGCCCTCAAACTGCTGCGGCAACGCATAGATCAATCCGCGCCGAGACAAGTCTGGTTCCGCCAATAAGCGTTGCGGCAGCAAGCGATTGATCTGCTGAGAAAGGGCATTGAATTCAACTTCATAGAGAGAACTTGGATCAACCTGTTCACCTGTCTCGGCAAAAGGATGGGTGAAACCCCAAACCTGAGCGCGCTCTTCCCGGTTCAACGGCGCGAAGAACTCGTTGAAACCGGCAAGCAAGTCAGCCTTAGTGATTAATACGTACACCGGGAACCTGATGGTTAGTTCGGCGCAAAGTTCGCCCAAACGCAAGCCTATGGTTTGCGCCAGATGCGCCCGCTCTACCTCGGTGCTGCTGAGTAGCTCTTGAACGCTCAGCGTGACCAGCACACCGTTGATAGGCTGGCGCCCCCGAAAACGCTTGAGCAATTGCAAGAATCCTGTCCACGCCGCATTGTCTTGAGCCGCGTCGCTTTCTTGCGTGGTGTAACGTCCAGCGGTATCGAGCAACACAGCTTGGTCAGTGAACCACCAGTCGCAATTGCGGGTGCCCCCACCACCACGAATGGAACCTTTGCCAAACTTATCTGCCAACGGAAAATTGAGCCCTGAATTGACCAGGGCCGTTGTCTTGCCGGAACCGGGTGAGCCAATGATCAGGTACCAGGGCAACTGGTAGATATAGCGCTTTGTTAAGCGACCCAAAAACCCGTTTTCAGTCTGAGCAAACCGGGTCTTCCCCAAAATGCCTATGGCCTCTTTAAAACGAGACTCAAGTTCCTGCACCTCTTTGGCGGCTGGACCTACCTCAGCGTGCACCGCGTTTGAATCGGTGAAACGCACCATCGCACCCAACATTCGCCCATTCATGTTCCTTGCGCGCCACCAGGCAATCAACAACCGCAGGAACCAAAGCGTAAAAATCGCCGCGATGATCCACCACCTAACCTGCTCACTTTCAAGTGGCTGGTAAGGTTTAATGTAAACCAGAGGCCCGATGAACCAAACTACTAGACTGAGCAGGATCAAACCCAGCAGAACAAGGGTGTGGCGGTTGAAAAAATAGCCAAAAAAGTTTCTGAACATGGTCTATCTTTTTACTCGAGTACCGGGCTGTGTATCGCCCGGAGATGCTTTCTCACCAACGGCGCTGGCAACCGAGCTTTGCAGCTCGTTGCCACGCACTTGTGGTGCTACCAGCAACACAATTTCGACTCGCCGATTTCGCGCCTTTCCCTCGGCTGAGTTGTTAGGGGCCACGGGATCGGCGTCGGCCCTACCTTCGGCTTTAAGACGTGTGCCACCCTCACGCACACTGCGTGAGAGCATGTCGGACACCGCCTGCGCACGCTCTTGAGAGAGTTGCCAGTTTGAAGGAAATCGCGCCGTTCGTATCGGCGAATTGTCTGTGTAGCCGTTGACGACTACTTTCCCCGGTACCTCGTTCAGGGCCTGCGCCACACGTTCGATAACACTAACGTAACGGGGCTTGACCACGATAGAGGCCGGGTCAAACAATCCATCGCCTCTCAAGATGATCGTACTGCGGTCCGCGGCGTCAATCACCTCAACCAAACCCTCCTGGATCTCTGGTTCCAGAAACTGCCGCAGTCGGGGCTTCGCGGCCACCACCGTGGCGACCTGCAGCTTTGGAAAGCGAATGCCATTGATGGAAGCGAACAAATCATCCGACTGAGACGCCAACCGGTAGTTGAACCACACGAAAATCAAGAATCCGATCAACACAGTTACGGCAGCCGCCACCCAAAGCGGCACCATGGTCCAAGGCGGTGATGCCTTTCTCTCCACGCCACGCCAACGTATCGACAAGGCGCCGCTGCGGTCTCCACGCGTCGCTTCAATCACTTGGAGCAAACGGGCTTTGAGTGTTTCGAGTTGACTCTGGCCGTTTTCTATCACCCGATAGCGACCTTCAAAACCTAACATTAGGCAGTAGTACATCAGCTCGATCAAATCGATGTGCTGACCTGGCGTTTGCGCAAGCTTGGCCAACAACTGAAAGAACTTCTCACCGCCCCACGTTTCATTGTGCAAGGCCACCAGCAAGCTGTGACGCGGCCACACCCCAGAGCCACCCCAAGGTGTTTGAGAGGCCGTTTCGTCAAGCACAGTGCATATGCAATAGCGGGCTCCAATCACGGTTTCCATCGGCACCCCTGCCCCCCCAGCCTGGCGTTCAAAGTCGCGGATGGCTTCTAGCAAATACTGCTGAAAAACAAGAGGGTTTGCATTGGTTGCCATGGCTCGAATCTGGGGAATCAGATTCAACAAGGTGTTGCCCGCCGCCAATAATGGGTTGCCGCCGCTGGTCACATCAGGCAAGTCCGACTGAGCCGGTGCCACCGAACCGTCCCAAGACGAACCGAATCTATCGAACGGTGCTTGTGCCGCCGATCGGGAGACCGCAGGCGCGTCACCGCCGAACTGCATGCCAAGGTTTTGTGTTGACATGTATGTTCCTCAGCGACGAATCGCCCAAAACTCCAATTGGAGCTCAGGGAACTCGCCCGATATATGCATTGCCAACCCGCCAGAGTTGTTCAGTTGGCGCCACAAGTCGTGGTTGGTGTCCAGCTCAAAGTAGGAATACCCCGCGTGGTACGGAATCTCGCGTGGGGCAACCGCCATCGACCGAAGCGTTACACCAGGCAAATGCAAGTTCACCAAGTCGCGAATTCGCTCCACCGGCCCCATTTTGGTTTGCGTGGGGAAATGGGAGCGTAAAAACTCGACCGTGGTTTGAGCATGCACCGCCAGCACGAAATCGCAGGTCGTCAGCAATTCGGTGCTTGGGATCAATGCCACGCGAACGCCATACTGGCGCTCTTGCAGTTCGATTTGAATTGCGTTTTGCTCTAGCACCGAAGACAGGCCGCGGCGCAACTCCAGCATCAGTGGCGGAAAGCACAGCCGCAGGTTATCGTGGTCGTAAGCGGGCATCTCGGCTGGACGGCGCCGCTCTTGCGTGAAGGTAGACACCTCGCCCGCCATTTTCAACAATTCGTCAAAAAGGCGCTCCGGATGAATGCTGCGCACCCGCACCCAATGCTCCACCGCACACTCCCATCGATTTACGAACTGCAACATCAAAAAATCACCCACCTCGCCGACCCCGCCTCGGCCAGGTTGGGTCAATCGGTCTTCCAAGGCCGAACCCCGTTGCTTGAGCAAACCGTGCAGCTCTCGGCAAAAGTTGAACAGGCTAGAAATTTCCGAGTTATTGACGACCGTCGGAATGAAGTTGGCATCCAACAGCAAAGAGCCATCGGACCGTCGCTCGAGCAGGTGGGCCACCGGCAAACTGACCCAACCTTCGGTCACATCGTGATGCGCTCGCAGGCTGAGGCGTGGGCAACCGATTTGAACCTCAGCGGGCTGAGCGCCCACGTCATTCACGTCAACCACCTCAGACACCTGAGCAAGGTAACGCGCCATCACTTGCTGTGAATCGCCGAAGGTAACTTCAACACCCGTTCGGCGGCGCAAGGGCATCGCCAAGCAAATCCGCGTGTCCTTCAAATCTTTGGGGATCTCCAGTGCTGCGGGCGCATCATCATTCTGCGGAAAACTGAACGGTGTGCCATCGGAAAACACCCCTTGCGAGCTCACCACAGCGACCTTTCCCAACGCCAGAAGATTGGTGTCCAACTGCAGCTGAGAAAATCCCCAAAATAAGGGCTGCCCAGGTTGACTGCGCGCCTGGATCAGATCGTCCAAGTAACGTTCTTGTTGTTGAAAATGCTGCGGCCGAAGAAACATACCTTCTGCCCAGACCACTTTGCGTTGCCAGACCATGGAGTTACCTTTGTGCTTTTTGTAATTCAACTCTGACCGCATCGCGTGACACTACGACGCGGTAATTCACTAGCTTGAGTTGCTCATTGGGGCCCAGACCAAACCACTGTCTGCGCAGCTCTACGGAATTTGGCGATTGCGTCGTCGCACGCCAAGTACTGCGCTCCAAGTCGCGATAGGCGACGAACAGTCCAAAGGCTCGAACGTCGGCGTTGCCTTTACGCTCAATAACCCGGCGTTCACCGGGCATAATCAAAAATTCATCGCGCCGAACAAAATCACCACCCAACTGGGTCTCATCTTTGTCCTGCAAATCAAGGAATCCCGCCCGTTCAAAGGCGGCCGTGGCACGCAGCTCGTAAAAGCGCAACAGCACCGGCTTAGGGATTCCATTGATGTCAGGGTTCAAACTGCGGTCGGCCACAATTTCAAATCGTGCGATGGGCACCGCCGTCGGCGTTGGTCCGTCTGGCCGACTGATCGTGCTGACCACGCCGCAGCCCGCCAACACCACGGCGGCGGCACAGCCAATAAGTCGAACCTGCAGCCAAGAGAGCAAACTGTGAGGCATGGAGTACTCCTTAAGGATCAATTTCGTCATTTCAGTTTACTCATTCATAGGAGCGTCAAAAGCGCCACGACCCACATTGAATATCTTTCTTTGCATGGCACCAAAAGACCAATAACTCAAATTGGCCGCAGCATCATCCGGCCCTTTCGTCACAGATTTTGAAGCGTACCCGTAACTCACCACACGCCCATTGACTCGCAGCGAGCGGTCTGTGACAAAGTCCTGCCCGGCACTGAAATCAGGCACTTCTCTGAGCGTCTCGGGAAACCGGCCCTTTTCCGCTTTGAACCGCGTAATCGGCTTGGCCAACAGCGTCACGCTCAGCGCAATTTTTTCTTCTTGGCGTGTCGCCAGCGGCAATACCAATGCAGGACAAGCCAAAAGTAACAACGCCCATACCAACACCCATCGTCCGGGCAGAGGGCGTTTAAACAACGCGCGAAAACCAGCCCACACCAACAGGGCCAAAAGCGCCACCACCGCCACGAAACTCAAGCCAGGCGCACCGAAACGAATCACGTCCAAATACACCACCAAGGGCAGCAACAACAGCAGGAAAACTGCCACGCGCATCAGTGCCCCTTCCTGACAGTCGCAATGAAAGGGCGACTCAGCAGAACCTGGTTTGATCTTCATGTAGCGGTGCCCTATGCCCGACAGACCCCAGCGCGTCGTGAAACTGGCACTCGATGCAGGTGAGCCGTTTTTACCAAAAAACATCGCAAACAGCATGCTGTTCCACGCTGAAGCAGGGGCCATCTCGCGCACCTTTCCCGCCATCCAAGTTTCACGCCATTGCTTTCCAACAAATTGAAACCCGAGGGCCACCTCGTTGATGCTGCCTTCGTAGCCTCCCATGAAGCGTTCTGCGGCGACCAAATTCGGATCGGGATTTAAACGGGTCACCGCTTGCTCTCGTCGTGCAGCCATCAAGTAGGACTCACCTTGACCACTACATACCGCCTTGCAGAGCCACTGCACGACCTTGGCGTCGCTAGGTCCTATCGTCTGCGCCGCCCCTTCATTGGCCGAGCGTGCCATCAGACGCTTGATATCTGCGCGGTCATCGTCATCCGTCACAACAGGAGCCTCGGCGCGAATAACCACACGCGAACGACTGTAAGCCTGCCGCTCACGACCCGCGAAAGTGTCGTTGTACTCCGAGGTACCGGCAGCGCCGGGGATAAGGTACTTCACCATGTTTGATGCTAGGCCATGTCCGAAACGTTAGAAGACACCCAAACCGCCAACCCGCTCAAGTTGTCCTGGTGCGTTTTACCTTTGGAGAGCACCATGGCTGCCATGTCATCCAGCCAGAGATCGGGGCCCTCGGCGCGCATCAATGCCGCTTCCATCTCAGACTCCAACAAGTTCTCCCACATACCGTCCGAGCACAGAAAAAACACATCGCCTTCGGCCAGATCTACCGCTTGCGCCAACACCGTGGGTGGCACTTGGGATTCAGCGCCGACTGCGCCAGCCAACACGCTTCGGTTGGGCAAACTTCGCAAGTCCTCGTTTTTGTAAAGACCCGCCTGAAACAGTTGTTGCACCACGCTGTGGTCTGCGGTGATGCGGTGAACCCGCCCTTGCCGAAACCAATACAAACGTGAGTCACCCCAATGGGCCCACAAAGCTCGGCCCATGGTGGGCTCAATGCACAACAGAACTACCGTGGCGCTCATATGCTTTCTGGAAACAGAAGTCGGCTGCTCCACAGAAACGGTGTGCTCCGCTAGCGAAATCAAGGAGGCCATTCCAGCCGGCGCAAACAGCGGGTTGTCACGAAACCCGCTGAGTACCGAATCCACTGTCAATCGTGCCGCCAGGGCACCGTTGCCATGTCCACCAGCGCCGTCAGACAAGACACAGCAAAATCCACGCGTTCCAAGATCGGTCATTCCCAAACGATCTTCATTGCTGCCTCGACCGCCTCGCTCTGAAAGGGCCGCCATCACCAACCGGTAGCGGTGTTGCTCACCCGCAATATGGGCGATCATGGACGCCCCCTTGCCGCTTCTGCAGCTGCTTCGTAAGCAGCAACAAAGGTTTGGCCAGAAAACGCCTGCAAGTCATCTTCTGCGTGACGCCGCATTGCGGAAAAACTGCTTTTGTATTCATCCCACAGGGCTGCTTTCTGCGCGTAAGGAGAAAATCGCTTGATTAGGCCGGGCTCTGCCGTGCTGCGCTTCTCCAACTCGACGGGATCAAAACGGGCCAGTGCCTCAGAGTAGGCCGCCCGGATGCCGGCCATCAAGGCCAGTTGATGCACCTGCAAGTCAAAGTAGGCCTCCTTCATGGAAGGCACCGGTTTCATAAAGCCCGGAAAGCTTTGTCCCACCAGTTGCATCATGACGCCATCCGCATTGGGCAAAAATTTCAAGGGATTATTGGCTCTGGGCGCAATGATGGTCACGTCAGCACGGAATTCGCGCTTGATCTCGGATCGGGCCGCTAGCAGGTCCATCGTGCCCTGCACTGCTACGCGAAAAGCCTCACCAAAGGTCCGCATGAATTCGGGGCTTATGTCTGCCTGGACTCGCCCTGCAGCCAAACCCGAACCCTCCAGAAAAGCGTCGATCAGTGCTTGGGCACCTACCCCATCCATCGTGTCGGCCGAACCCTCAGGCAGGTGCTCAGCAGCAAGGGCTGGTGGAATCAAATCCAAATCGAGAGCCGAAAGGGACGGACGTGCGTCTCTAACAGCGTTGCCGTTTGATGTACTTGCCGGTGTTGGTATCGGCGGAGGAACGTTTTGTACTGGGAAACTACCGGTGGCATTGAACATGCCCAAACCCAAACCTTGCGTAGCCATTAGCTCCAATTTGGAAACCGATGCCGGCTCGGTCACTTTACCCATTGCAGGCCCAGCCGCTGTAAGTGCAGGCGACGCCCTATCAAATGCCTGAGCGGCAGCCGCGGAGCGCGGCAGACTGAACACCTGTGCCAACTCTGGACCGCGACTGGCTGGGGCATGTTGGGGTGAATTCAGGTCCACAGCACCAGGGCTCTGGAACAGCATCATCGGATCAAGCTCTACTTTCGGCTCCAGCGCCTTCGGCAAACCGCTGTGTGCGGGGTTGTCCATGGGCTCATCCACTGGACCGCTGGTGGGCAAAAAACGCAATAAACCATCGTTTCGAACGTTCGCCACATCGATCAAACTTTGAGCGACCAAGCCACCCCCCCAAGGGTCCTTTGCTTGTTGCTCTTTTCGAACGTCGGGCGCAAACAGATCGTAGTCTTCCGGAATCAACAATGGACGGCCGGGCAAAACCTGTTCTGGCGAATTCGCAAGTCCGTTCGCCTTTGTTGTAACGTCACGCGAAGCGTCTTCAACTTGCCAGGGATTCGACATGGCAACCAACGGGGCTGCGTCAGCTGGCGGCGGTGCAACTTGTATTGGCGCTGCTTGCGCCCGCCCCAACATGGCAAAGGGATTGTCTGTTTCAGGCACACCAACACCCCCGTTGTGTTCCAAGGCGCGCCAGTCTTGATCAGCCTGCACAGCTGGCGGCTCTGGGGACATCAACAAGTTGCTAAACTCACCGCGACTTTGCTGCGGAATATCAGCCCATGGATTAGGCGTGGCAGACAACCCTATGGCGGGCTTGCGTGCTGCAGTCGCCAACACTTCGCGTTCTATTTGCACCGACGGTGCTGCGGGTAACGGTGCGGTAACCGCATTTTCATGTGGCGCTTGAATGCTTGCCGGCGACGACACGTATTGCATAGGTGTACCCGGTGCCACCGCGCGCAAGCTGTAAGGACCAATTTGAACTACTGCCCCCATGTGCAACTGCACCTCTTGACCGGCCAGCAATTCCTGCTCTGCAACACGCATGGGGCGACGCTCACACACATTTGCGATGTAGGCCGCATCGGACTCCAATCGCACCATGGCATGCACCCGCGCCACGCGCGCGTCGGAATCGGTCAGCACTAATTTGTTTTGCCCGCCCCTTCCGATCGTACCGCCAGCCAAGCCAAACATGGCAAACCAATGGTGCTCTACAGCAACGCCAGAAACACTGTCCACCCGGAGTTCAATTTTTCCCATGGCCTTAAGTACCGTTGCGGTCGAGCACTGTCACGAACTTTTCTTCACGGGGCGCTTGTTTCGTGCCGCCGACCGCGCATTGTTGAATTCGCGTCCCCATACCGGGTGACCCTTTTCCGCCTCGGTCAGTTGAAAGGTCGAATCCAACTCCAAAGCCTGATCAAAACTTTGCCGACAGGGCCGCAGCCGGTTCATTGCGCAATGGCTAAAAGCGATAAACTTCAAGACCCTCACTTGAAAACTTAATGGTAGATCGGGCCCCTCAAGTAGCAGAGTGAGCGACGCCACGGCATCGTCATAACGCCCCTCAGCGTAAACCGTCAAGGCTTCACTCAAGGCCTGCTCCTTCTGGGCCACCGGATCCACGGGCTTGACAGGTTCTTTCGGTGCTGGTGTCGCAGGCACTACGGGGGCCACCGGTTGATTGCGTGGCACGGTTTCACAGGCCACAAGCAAAAGGGCCAGCGCGCTGCAACTTGTCATGCGTAGCAACAGGGATGTTGGGATTTTCATTACTATTTACCTTGCATCAAAATCATGGGTGATAGTTACAGTTTTTCCATCGATCACCCGCACCACACGCTTCACCGTTTCAAATCCTGGATTCGACAACTCAATCGTACGTGTACCCTGGGGCAAATTGAGGTGCGTCACAGGCGGCGTTAGGCCAAATCGTTTGCCATCCACTTCAATCCTAGCCCAAGGGAAAACCCACAAACGTACATTGCTCTGTGGCAAGAGGGTTGGTGCTGGCGACTTGACCAAAGACAAATCGGATCCCGCCGCGGCAGGCATCAATGGAGAATTCCCCACAATCACCGCGCTGTTCAACGCAAACGTGACCGCGTTAAGGCCCGACTGTATGGGCGCCAGCTGCGTTCCGCAACGGGCGGCCCAACGGGTTTGTGATTTTCGATAGGCATCACGCCAAGGTGTATTTTGGATTTCATAAGCATCCAACGAAAATGAGGGGCGCGCCAAAAAGGCCGCATCAAATTCAGCCTCACAGCGAGCGGACTCGCCGTTGGTACAAAACACAAAAGCCAAATATTTGTGTGCTAACACCCTCTCATGCGGATTGGGCAGCCCAGCGAATAGCGCTGACTGCAACGCACGCTCTGCCAGTTTGAAGTTTTTGGCATCGAACAACGCGACGCCCTGCCCCAAAAGCTGCCGTCCCGGAGCAGCCATAGTCTCAGATGCAACTGCGGCCGCAGACATTTCTTGGCAATCATTGGCCCAAGTGGTCGATGCAGGTACACATAGCGCCAGCAACAGCCTCCCACTCAACCGAACAAAAGCCAACCGCCTCGCCATGCTTGACCGCCTTACTCAAACTTGTGGTTGATGACCACAGGTTCGCCCTTTTTTACCTGAATTACCTTGCTTAGGGTCGGTGATGCTGGGTTCGAAATGTCAATCTGGTGTTGCCCTTCAGGTAATTCCAGCTGCGTCAACGGGGGCGTGGTGCCCATCGGCGCCCGATCAACCCGAACGTTGCCCCAAGGCGTTACCCGCAACATCACCTTACCCATCACACGCGGTTCCAATGCCTTGGCATCTGCGCGCGGGGGCGCTGACGCGGGAAGCTGCTCCGAGGTCGATGCGGGCTGGGAAGCAGCAACTAAAGATGGCTCGGTATTGCGAATGCTGGATGCCGCTGAAGCTGGAGGCACCGCTTCGGGAGCCACCACCTCTACCGCGCGCACCGCCGCAGTTGAGGCAGACCCAGGGGCCGGCACCTGCAGCTCTAGAGCTGCAGGCCCCACACTGGCAGGCACCTGATCTTTACGTTCGCCAACGAGCGACCACACAATCCCTATGGTTAATAGCAGCGACACCACACCGATCCCACTCCAAAGTCGACGATTCGAAGCTTGGTGTGTTGCTTGAGGGGGTGGCACAGACGCTCTGCGCTCCTGAGATTCAGCCAAATTGGCCTTTGTCGCTGGGCTTGGTGGCGAATCAGCAGGTCTAGTTGGGATGGCCTTCACCGATGAAGGTGGCACAGTTTGTTTGCCCGCTTTTTCAACCTCTACTGAGGCCTGTACCACAGCAACATCGCCTGGTACCGTCATGACACCCGTTGTTTGGTCCACCACAACCGGCACAGGCACACCACTTGTAGCCGGCATCGACATCCCATCCACATGCAGAAAATTGGCGCCCGAACCAGTCGGCGCATCAACAGATGGAGATAGCGCCACCTCCACCAATGGCATGGCGCCCGTGGCGAGCCAACTCGAAAACACAGGCGCAGTAAACGTACGGATACCCAACAGATCTCGGAGTTCAGCAATCGATTGCGGTCGGTTTTCCGGCTTCACAGCTAAAGCTTTGTGAACCCCATGTAAGAACTCAGCGCTGTAGCCTGGAAAACTGTCGGTCGTTAATTGCACCACGGGGTCGCTGATCATGCGCGCCACAGAAGTTACAGGCGTCTTGCCCGTGATGACCATATAAAGCATGGCCCCGATCTGGTAGATGTCCGTCCACGCGCCCTGCGGCATGGAACCGTCGTCTACGTATTGCTCGATGGGCGCATATCCCGGCTTTAGCACCATGGTCAAAGCCTGAGTCATGTCACCAATGATCCGCCGAGCCGCACCGAAATCCAACAACACCGGCATACCCGATGACTGCAAAAATACATTGTCTGGCGCTATATCCCGGTGAAAACAATCTGCTGCGTGCAGCATCTCAAGTACGTCAAGAACCGGGCTGAGGATGGTGGCAAGCCAGCGTTCATTCATCGCCCCCGGCTGCTCCGCCAGATAAGCCCGAAACGTCTGCCCTTCGTAGTACCGCATCACCATGTAGGCAGTGCAGTTCTCTTCAAAGAATCGATAAACGTGCACCAATGCCGGATGCGAAAACTTTGCAAGCAAGCGCGCTTCATTGATAAAGCTGCGCAAACCCGCATCAAAAGCCCCTTTGTGCTGTGGGCGCACATGGATTTGATTGGAAGACATGCGTCCCGCCAACATCGCGGGCATGAACTCCTTAATCGCCACGACGCGGTCCAGGCTCAGGTCACGTGCTTTGTAAACAATGCCAAAGCCGCCCTCCCCTACTACACCCTGCAAACGGTATTCACCAACATGAACACCAGGCGCCAGGCAATTTGCTGACCCGCTCAATTCCTTATTCATGTCATCGCACCAAAATCTCAATTAGTAAGTTCAAGCTACAAAACAGTTAAGCAAATGCAGGCGAATTAAACATTCGGCAATGGTATCGCGGGTGACAATTTATTTTTGGTTATTCGAATTTCTATTTATGGATTTTACGCATTGTTTCAATTTTGTAAGGCCTGTGGCCAGTTTATGGATGATCCGTCCAGTAGCATTTACCTGTTTTGTGCTCACATGCTCAGGACTACCCAAAGCGCTTAGTTCACAGGACAGGTCTATGGCTTGGCTAAGCAGGTTTGTGTTCGAAGGTACTGCGAGTCGCTTTAGTTGGCGCTTCGTTTTTTCCAGTTTGTTTTTAATCAAGGAGAGCTAAAATATGTCAGTCGACGCATTCATGAAAGTAGAAGGTGCCAGCGGCGAGTCCAAAGACTCCAACCACACAGGCTGGACCGACATTGACTCATTTACCTGGGGTGCAATTCAGCCCCACAGCATGGCTTCAGGTGGTGGTGCCGGCGTGGGCAAAGTCGCATTCCAGGACCTGAACATCGTCGCCAAAATCGACAAATGCTACCCCGCCGTGCTCAAGCATTGCGCCACGGGCAAGCACTTGGGCAAGGTAGAAATCTCCTTGTGCAAAGCCGGCGGCAGCCAAATCGAGTACGCCAAGATCGAATTGACTGACGTGCTTGTCACCAGCGTCACCGTCAGCGGCACCAGCAGCAGCGAGTCCACCGTGGTGAACTACTCGTTCCAAGCCTCCAAGATCAAAACCCAGTACTGGGAGCAAACCACGCAAGGCGGCAAGGGTGCTGAAAGCCAGATGGGCTTTGACATCAAGCAAAACAAAGAAGCCTAAACGTCACGGCTTCTCGTGCCGCCTGCCTAGTGTGCTGTGTGCCTTGCGCGCAGACCCCGGGCCAGTGGCGGCGCCCAAAGCCGCGTCACCCGATGCGGCTTTGGTTTTTTGTAGGCCTTTTCTTTTCGTACGCCTTTTCCATTGGTTCTAGTTGTACTTATTCCTAACCGACCACTATGAGCAATCGCCGCGTCAACATTACCACCCCCCTTGGCGATCAACTCAAGTTTCGGCAGTGCAACGGCACAGAAGAGATCAGCACGCTATATGCACTGGACATTGACTTGTTATCCGACAGCAAGTCCATCGACCCCAAGGCCCTCTTAGGTAAAACCGCCACGCTAGAAATCGAGATGGATGGCGGCAGCAAACGCTACATCGATGGCTTGGTCACCCGCTTTGGCATGCAGGGCCAAGACTTTTCCAAATACAGCTACAAGCTGGTACTGCGCCCCTGGTTCTGGCTGGCCACGCGCCGCTCGGACTTTAAAATCTTTCAGTTCAAAACCGTCCCCGACATCATTGACGAGGTGCTGGGCACCTATGGGTACCCGTTCGAGAAAAAACTCACCCGCAGCTACAGGTCATGGGACTATTGCGTGCAATATTTTGAGACAGACCACAATTTCATCTCGCGGCTGTGTGAGCTCGAAGGTATCTATTACTACTTCACCCACTCCAACGGCCAGCACACCTTGGTGTTTGCCGACGACATCGTGGGCTCGCATTCCCCACTGCCCGGTGGGGCCAGCATCCCCTTTTATCCGCCCGAAAAAGCGGCTGTGCACGACAAGGAGTGCATCTACACCTGGGAACTGGGTGAAGAGATCCATGCCGGTCGCCACTACAACGACGACTACGACTTCAAGAAGCCCCGCGCGGACCTGTCCAACATGCGCCAGATGCCACCGGGCCATGCGCATGACAAATACGAGCGTTATGAGTGGCCCGGTGGATTTACCGAGTTTGCCGATGGCGAGACCTATGCCCGTGTGCGCCTGCAAGAGCAGCTCAGCCCGCGCTCGCGCATGCAGGGCCTGTCCAACCACCGGGGCCTGGCACCGGGCTACACCACCGAGCTGACCAACTACCCGCGGGAAGACCAGAACCAGCAGTATCTGATTTTGGCAGTGCACTACCACCTGCAAGAAAACGCTGAGGTCAGTGAAGGCGCAGGTGGGGGTGGGGGCCAAGGCTCCGTCCAGCGCCTGACCCTCACCGCCCAGCCCACCAGCATTGCTTACCGCCCCCAGCGCACCACCCCCAAGCCCAGAACCCGGGGGCCGCAAACGGCCGTGGTGGTGGGCCCTCCTGGTGAAGAGATCTGGGTGGACAAGTTTGGCCGCATCAAGGTGCAGTTCCATTGGGACCGCATTGGCGCCATGGACCAAAACTCCAGCTGCTGGGTGCGGGTGTCGACCAGCTCGGCCGGTCCCAACTTTGGTGCGATCTTTATCCCGCGCATCGGCATGGAGGTGGTCATTGACCACTTGAACGGTGATCCGGACTACCCCCTGGTGACCGGTTGCGTCTACAACGCTGCCAACATGCCGCCCTGGGCCCTGCCGGGCAATGCCACCCAATCGGGCATCTTGACGCGCTCCAGCAAGGGCGGCGCGCCCGGTGCAGGCATTGGCACCGTAGCCGGCGCGGGCGGTGACGCCAATGCCCTGCGCTTTGAAGACAAGAAGGGCCAGGAGCAACTGTGGCTGCACGCCCAAAAAGACCAGCTCACTGAAGTCGAGAACGACGAAGACAAGTGGGTGGGCAACGACCGGCGCAAGACCATTGACCGGGATGAGACCAGCCTCATCAAGCGGGACCGCACGGAGACGGTGGACCGCAATGAGAAGATCACCGTGCATGGCTGGCGCACTGAAGAGGTGGACCTCGATGAGACCATCACCGTCCACCAAAACCGGACCGAGCGGGTGGACCTGAACGAGACGATCAGCATTGGGGACAACCGCACGGAGACGGTGGGAAAGAATGAGACCGTGAGTATTGGCAACAACCAGACCTTCAACGTGGGGGACAACCGTAGCAAGACGGTGGGCAAGAACGAGAAAGACAGTATTGGAAAGAACTGGTCGATCAAGGTCAGCAAGTTCAAGACTGAAACCATCGGCATGGCCTATATGCAGAACGTGGGTCTGGGCCGCTTGGAGAACGTGGGCATGGGCTACAGCCTGAACGTGGGCATGATCATGTCCACCGTGGTGGGGATGAATCAGATGACCAGGGTGGGGGTGAACCAATCAGTGACGGTTCGGTCGGATCAATCCACAAATGTTGGTAAGAAGCAAACAATCGTCGTGGGTACCAACCAGGAAACCACCATAGGCGAAGTACAAACCATCAGTGTAGGCAAAGAAATGGCTATTTCTGTAGGAGACGCCATCGAGATCAAATGCGGCGCCGCTGTACTACGGATGACCAAGGACGGGACCGTTCAAATCAACGGAAAAACTGTCAATGTCAGCGGCAGCTCCAGTGTCACCATTGCCGCTCCAAGTACCAATGTCAACCCCAGCTAAGCCGCAGCGCACGCAAGGCAAATTATTATGAAGACCGTCCGTAAACAAAGCGATGCACCGGCCAGTTTGGTCCCGATGCCAACAAACATCTCGGCCATCGCGCCCATCGAAATGGCGCAAGCAACGATCGTCAGCGCATTGGATGCAGGACACTACGCGATATCAATAGACCAACAAGTCTCAACCGCCACAATGGGGTCTCTACTGCCACAGCTCACTGCCGGAGACATCGTGCTGGTCGCGCGCGGGCATACCGTTGACTCTGCGTGCATCGTCGCAATGTTAGTCCCCGTAGCGTCGTCCCCATGGGCAGACCGCGCGATTTCACTTCATTCAGGGCAATCGATCACCTTGAGTGCCGAGGCCGCCACGCTCAAACTCACCGCGCAGGGGCTAGCCAGACTAGTCGCGCTGACGATAGAACATGATGCGCGCGACCTCGTCGACATTGATGCGGCCGAGGTTCGCATCAATTGACACTACTCGAAGTAAACTTTCACAGCGCCCAGCTGCTCAATCGAAACCCCATGGACTACATGGCGCCATATCAGCGCGACATGCCCCAACTCAGGCTCTATTGCCACCGTGTCAAAGGCAGGGTACGTCGTCACCTGCGCACCAAGCGCCTCAACCGCAATTGCGACCGACGTGGCCGGCAGTTTGAATTTCAGTTGACCTTGCGCACTGAGATTTATCAGTTCAAAGTGCGTCCCTGCGCGAATCGAGCCCGTCGGAAACTGCATCCTGGGATGAGCACAATTCCAAGCCTCCGGTTGAAACGAGCGCGGCATCTTGGTCGCCAACCCTTTGAACGCGAGTTCTTGGCCACTGTATTGGCCCAGCAACCTCTGCCTAGGCTGCCACGCACGACCAAAACATCCGAAACCGGCTGCCGAACGCGGGTGCGCCGGGCCTTGAATCAAGTCATCAAGCCACTCAATTTGCGGCAACGCCAATCCGTCTTGGGGCATGCTTGCGCTGAACCCGCTTCCAGTTGGATTGTTTGGCCAGAACTGGTCCGGCTTGTCTTTGTCTGCGCCGCCGTAGGCCAGGGAATACACCACAGGCACACAGTGCACGGGCTCAGGCTGAGACATGGTCGGGATCAACCCCAAACGCCGCCGCCAAACCCGCTTTCCCAACACCATGATCAGGCGCTCGTAGTTATCCACGCGCACACCCGCCTGAAACTGCTCCCGTGGTTTACCGCCGGAGGCGTAGGCCACCGCATTGATGATCACATCAATATTGGGCTTAAGCGGGGCGATGTCGCTCTCGAAGCGAATCACATCAGTGAGACCCTCAATTTTGAAATACTCGTCGCCATGGTAGACCGGCAATGCTTGCCCTTGGGCGACCAATTGACCGGCAAAGTCGTAAGTGGCCTTGACCACGATCACACTTTGCGCATGCCCCTCGGTACTAAAACAGGGCAGCACTTTGGCAGCAAACGGCGTGAGATTTTGAATCATGAAGGTTCTATTCTGCATCCATTTCGCATTGCGTTGTGCCGGCGGAGCCAGCGCGCGGAGCAGCCATGACTGTGGTTGAACTGCCGCGCCAGCGCGCTCGTGACATTGCAGTTTCCACCGCATTGCCTATTCGGATGGCCCGTTCGTTGGCTACCCAGTACTGGCGTCGTTCGCACATGTTGGCAGTACCTGCGCATCGGCTCAGCGCGCTCAACGTGTTTGACCAGAGCATTGTTCAATGTCTGGTTGCCATCAAGACCCACCTAATGCATGAGCCCGCATTGCTTGACGCATTGCATGCGCAGGTGGCTGAAGTTGGTGTGGAGGTCAACCACGCTGGCTCGAGTATCTTTGCTCACACGTGCCTTGAGGCGCTGAAGGTCCAGGCGGACAGCGCCACCACGCTTGACGCAAGCGTCTGGGGCGAGCACCTGTCCAACGAACCCGACGCCGTATTTGACGCCCTGCGGTTTTGCTTCAACGAAACGCTGGCCGACCACCTCACCCAAGGTTTACCACGGGCATTCGACGCCCGCCACCCGGCGCTGCTGCGCTTGCTGATGCGCTTGGGTATTGCGCGCCCCGGCGTGTCGGAGGCCTACGCCCAAACTCTGGGCGAGTTGGTGAGGGCCATTCCAGGTGGGCTCGCAGCCTTGTGCGAATGGCGTTGTACCGCAAAAGGCGATGAAGCCAAAGCAGCGGCGGCAGTTCGTGCGCGTGACGACACGGACGCTGCTCTGCTGAGTCTCGCGTTGATGAACAGCAGCCAACAGGTGCTCCTCGCCACCGCAGCGCTTGCGCACCATCCCTTGCCCTTTGCTGCCATGGCACTGACCGTTGGTAGGGCTGACGAAACGCTGCGCAGTGCAATGCAGACCCAAGCACGCCCAGCCTCCGGGCCAGGCTGGCCTCTGGTTCAGCAGTTGTATGCCAGCGCGTTGCTTGGGGACGCTACGCTGCTCGAACAACTTGCCATTGGAATGCCCTGGTCAGACTCTGAGCAGTGCCGCGCCCTGGCCGACTGCGTCGCGTTGTTGGCCGGTGCGCCCTGCGACTCGCTGTTTGATCAAACCCTATCCGCTGAACAACGGGGAAATTTGTTGCGTACCACTTTGCGATCCATTCCTTCAGCCCAAGCCCCCGGGCGCCTGGCCCAACCCCGCGCAACTACTCCGCTGCTGGAAGACACCGTCCAAATGGTGGGAGCGCCCTTGCGCCGCCTGCTTTACAGCGAATACATCTGCCAAACCCCTGCCGCACTGTGGATCGAAGCCGACGACCTGGCTGTAGTGCAGTGCCTGGGCCTAAGCACCGCCACTGCGCTTGAAACGCTTACGCGGATGGGACACCACGCACGATGAATCCGCTGATCATCTGCGCCACTGGCGCCTTGACGGCACAACTATCGGCCTTCACACGCCAACCTATCACCGGCCAAGTCGACCACCGGGCCACCGTATCGCGGGTTCAAGGTATCGAACCCGAGTGCACCGGTGTTGATCGCCTGATCCGGCTGGCAGCGCCCGCACTGTACGAGGCATTGCAGGCAGGGCCGAGCGTGCTACCGTTGAACCGCCCTATTCCCCTGTTCCTGGCCCTACCCCAACTGGCGCCTGAGCTTGCGGCTTATTGTGATCCGCAACGCTTTGCCTTGGAGCTGCCACGTGCGTTGGACTTGGCACCTGAGTACCTGCCGATGCGCATGTTCAGTGGCGGCGCGACTGCGGGGGCCCAGGCGCTGGCTGCGGCTTACCAGTTCATGCAGGACCACCCACAAGCTCCCCAAATTGTGGTGGGCGGCGTAGACAGCTTGTGCGACGCGCCCAGGGTGGACGACTTCTATCGGCGTGGTCTCCTCAAAGTCAACGGGCACAGCGAGGGCTTCATTGCATCCGAGGCGGCGGCCTTTGTTCGCCTGACCCGCGCGCCCACCACCCAACATTTCGTCACCGTCTACCCACCAGCATTTGGCACAGAACCCCACTCGCGCTTGGCCAGTCAAGACATGCTCAGCGGCGACGGTCTGATTGATGCCGCGCGTGGTGCCCAAAAAGCTGCCCACAT
>ENA-OFDP01000244-OFDP01000244.1-metagenomes-genome-assembly--contig:-NODE-244-length-25646-cov-3.060021_pt1 | contig 25646 bp, 34 predicted proteins | sample MGYA00153389_OFDP01 | MGnify analysis MGYA00153389 | reverse complement strand
CAAGACGAGCAGGCAGCAGCGTTGGCCGACTCCATCGGGCAGGACAACGCCCAGCTCGAGGAGCTCGCCGAGGCCTACGCCGCCAAGCAGGAATGGGAGAAACACAACGCGGAGATCACAGAGATGCAGGGCGCGCAGATGATGGAATTTCTCACCGGTTCCAGCGAGTGGCTTAAAGCCCGCGAATCACTGGTAGCGGAGAAGGGCGAGGCAGCGGTAAATCAGGATGAGGAATTCAACCGGCTGGCCGGGAATTTCATTCTCGACCCGATTAACATAGCCACCATGGGCGTGGGCGGAGCGGTCAACAAAGGCACCGCCATGCTTGGCCGGGCAACCTTGCACGCGGAAAAACTGGCAATGAAGGCCAAGGTCCTACGCGGGAGTTCGCTCGCCGCCACCGTCGAGCGGGCGACATTGGAGGCAGGCGCGGCCAAGGCGGTTGCTGTCGTTGAGCATGCCACCGAGAAAGCTACCGCTTTCCGCGCCATCGGCAACGAGGCGCAGGCCTTGCGCTACGAAGCCACGATTGCCCGCATTGAAGAGAAAGCGGCGGGAGTGGTAACCCGCATCGACGAACTGGCCGGCGTCGAAGCGAAGCTCGCCGCTGAGATCGAAGGCATCGCCGCTAAGACCGGAGTTGCCGAGCGCTTCGTCGCCGCCAGCGAGAAGATTTCAGCCATCCGCCAGCTTCCCGCAAGGGCGCTTGGGGAGATCACCGAGAGCGTCGGCAGCGGGCTGGTCAGAACGGATACCTTCCTATCAGAAGCGGCAGAGCGAATCGGCATCGACGGGGTTTACAATTCTCTCCGGTCTTTGCCGGGCCGGGTCGGATCGATGGCCATGGCCCCGATTACCGGAGCACTCCCCGCCGCCATTCCGGCCATTCTGGCTTCCGGCCCACTTCTCCAATCGTTAGGCAACTTTTCCAAGGTGCTCGGTCGCGAACTGATCATGGAGCGTGGCAGCGTCCCATTCTGGCGGCGCGTGGCCAACAATTCGACCATTTCCAAAACTCAGCGGTTCCTCGCCCACCGGGCGGACGAACTGACGCTTGGCGGGCGAGTGGCGGAAATCGGCAAGCCGGTTGTTAGAGGTACAGTGGCAGCCTACCCGATGAACCTCGCTTTCAATGTGCTGGCGGATCCCGACCAAGATCTTGGCAACGCCGCTTCCATGGCGTTCGGACCATCGCTCGTTTTCGGCGGGGGAACCGCGGGCGCGGGAGCCATGTTCAAGGGTAGCAAGGCCAAGCTTAAGGCTACCCGCATTGCCGACGAGGTCAACTTCATGCGGAACCTCACCGCTGACCAGCTTCCGAATTACAGCGGCATCAATCGCGGGGCCAAGCGCGCCGTTTCCACCTACGCCGCCGCATTCCCGAATCTGAATTGGGATTTCAGCCATCCTGGGGCCAGCCATTACGACGCTGTCACAAATACCGCTCGCATCAATCCCGCCAGCAACAACCCGCTGCGGGCACTCATCGGCCACGAGGTTCTTCACTACGTGACCATCCGGAACCAGATGCAGCCGGTTGTTCACTCGACCTTGTTAGGTGACGCCGAGACGCCCGGCATCCTCCGCCACGCAGACGGGTCACTCACTCCCGAGTTTCAGGCTTTCAAAGACGCTTACGACGCACGGATGGATCGCGCAGGGCTCGAACCAGCAAAGCTAGAACAAGTCGCCGAGGAGTTTTTCAACGAGAATACGGTCGATCACCTGATGGCGATGGTCGAAAGCGGCGAGCTTTCCCGGATGGCCGGACGGACTCAGGCGGGCAGGCACATGCAGGCATTCATTGAGGCCACCATCCCGAGAACGCCAATCCTCCGGGACTTTTTCTTTCGAACCGGCGGCGTCATGGAAGCGGGCGGGCGGCATGTCATGGGGAACGGCTTGCTTGCGGACGGCTTGCGCGAGCTGCCAGAGGCCAAGGCGATGATGCGGAGGCTGGTCCGCACTTCCGCAGGCGAGGCCGCAAACACCCCGCGCAAGGTAGCTGACCCCAAGGAAGGCGCGGGCAGCGCGCTCCACGTCCAAAAGGGCGACCCGATCATCGATTCATTTCACGCCATCCTCGAAACCGATGCTAACGGCGTGCCGCTGAAAGACGCGCAGGGGAATCACATTGCGCTGTCACGGGCCAAGGACGAAGCCCGGCAATCCGCCGGTCACGCCATCACCGAGGCGCAAGTCCGCCGGGTGAACGAAGGGCACATCCCGAAGGTAGGCGAGATCGCAGCTCAATCCAATGGATCATGGGAAGGCCGCTACATGGACCGGCAAGTCATCGACGCGCTCGCCGCTAAGGGAATCCTCAACAGCAAGCAAATCGCGATCCTGCGGAATATCAACACCGCGACGAAAGCAGGCGACGGATTCCGCTACCTCATCACGAATCACCCGGCAACGATCAAAGGCCGCGGCGGCAGGGTGAAATACGCCACTCTCGGCGCAACCCTCCGCGAGACCGTCCCGACCGCCGTTAGCGTCACCAAGGATGGCAATATCCTGATCCACCTGATGAACGTCGAACAACTCGACCGGAACATCACCGGGCGTGCCGCCAGCAAACGCGGCAAGGCGCTCTACGATGGAAACACCGAGGTCATCAAACAGGACATCGCCGAGATGATGGACCTGCACGCTGCCAACGCGAAAACCGATAAGTTCTATCAGGACAAATACGGCCCGAAATGGCAGGACCATCAGCAGTTCATCAATACGATTTTCGGCCTGATGACCAAAGAACAGCAAACGATCAATCCGATGTTCCAAGCGGACAAGGTGGCCAAAGACGGGGTTTACCGGACCTACCGCCTCGACCGGATTTCCAAGGCAACCAAAATGGACGGAACGCCGATGCCGTTTGGTTACACGCACGTTAAGGCGAACTTTTTACCGGACGGAACCCGCGAATAACATGGCCACCATCGCCCCATCACCTGATCCCGACGACTTTCCGCCAAAGCGCAAGCGCGGAAGGCCAACAGGAAAACCCGTGAAGCGGGAACCGCAGGAGCTACCCGCAAGGCTAACGGACCGGGTGGAATTGGATATTCCCGAAGAGTGGTTCAACGACGTGCGTTTGCGCGCTCAGGAATTCACCGGGCAAAACACCAACCGCTGCGTGGAGCTGACCAATCCGATAGAGGCCGCGCGCGCCTTATGGATGCTGGCACAGGGGATTTCCAACAAGGACATTTCCGCGGCTACCGGCTTGGACCGGGTGACCGTGCGACAGCTTGGCTGGCGGCACTCGGACACACTGGAGAGCAAGCGCAAGGAGTTTTCCCGCGAGTATGCGCATGTCGCAATGACCTACAAAAACCTGCTTTTCATGAAAGCGGACCAACTGGAGGACGATCCCGACCAACTCAAATTAGTTAGTCCCGACAAGCTGGCGCTCACGATGGCGATTTGCACCGACAAGGCTGCAATGCTGTCCGGTATGCCCGGCGTGATCATCGAGCACCGCAGCGGCCCGTCCATTGACGATGCGATGAAGTTCCAGTCTGAAGTCCGCGCCCGTATCGCGGAAAAGGTGAAAGCGCAAGCCATTGAAGCGGAGGTCATTGAAGAATGAAGTGGATTTCCCATCCAATCCTAAAGCCGCCGACCGACGAGGAATTCGCGGTCATGGAACCGGAGGAAATCATCGAGTTCCACCGGATCTTTCATGAGGCAATCGGCAACGCGGAATCTGATCCATACCGTTACGGATTCCGGCTTCCGCATTGGGAACTGGCCGAACAGCAACTGGCGGAAGTGGACGAGATTCTCGCTCTCGGAGGTAATCGCAGCGGCAAAACCCGCTTTGGCGCTTATGCAGTTGTGAAAGCTGCCACGGAAAATCCGGGTTCAGAAATCTTCTGTTTCGCGCAAACCTCCGAGGTTTCCGTCCGGCAACAGCAAACGGCGGTATGGGAGGCGCTGCCGATGGAAATGCGCACCAAGCAAATGACCGCGGGCGCGTATATCAGCTATACCAAGAAAAACGGCTTCACCGACTCATCCCTGATTTTGCCTAACGGCTCGCAAATCATTTTCAAGACTTACAGCCAGTATCAGAACAATCCGACGATCCTTGAAGGCGCTGAACTTGGCAGCAAGTCGCCCACTTGGCATAACATCGGCGTGTGGCTGGACGAATACCTGCTAGGGCCGGAGCTTATCAATACGATCCGTTTCCGGTTGGCGACCCGTGAAGCGAAGATGATTCTGACATTCACGCCGATTGACGGATACACCGAGGTGATTAAGGACTATCTGGACGGGGCCACCACCATCCAAACGCGGCCGGCGGAACTTCTGCACGGCGAGCTGGTGCCATACATCCAACGCTCTAAGAAAAGAAACGCATCCATTCACTACTTCCATTCACAGGACAATCCTTTCGGGGGATACGACCGAATCCGCCGCGACCTGATAGGGAGGACCCGAGAGTTCATCCTGATTCGGGCCTATGGCGTGCCAATGAAGTCGCACGCGACCAAGTTTCCGCGGTTCAATGCCGCGGTCAACGTGGTTCCGCCCGAGTCGATCCCAACGAAGAACGTCACCCGCTATCAAATCATCGACCCAGCCGGAGCCAAGAATTGGTTCATGGCGTGGATCGCGGTTGACGGAACCGGAACCTTTTGGGTTTACCGGGAATACCCCGGTGTGGACGTTGGCGATTGGGCGGAATGGAAGAGCGGCAAGTGGCAACCTGGGGACGGGGCGAAGGGGCAGGGATTTGGAATCCGCGATTACGTTGACCTTATCACCGAGTTTGAAGGCGCGGACGAATGGGGGAGTGAGAAAGAAGAGATCTTTGAGCGACTGATCGACCCACGGCTAGGGGCGGCGAAATACCAATCGAGCGACGGATCATCCTCGATCATCGAAGACCTAGCAGAGCATGGCGTCATCTGTATTCCCGCGCCCGGACTTGAAATCGAGGATGGCTTGCAGGCTCTCCTATCCAAAATGGCATGGGACACGACGAAGGCGCTTGATTCTGTGAACCGACCTCATTTCTACATTAGCAACGAGTGTGAAAACATCATCAAAGCCCTAGCAGAATACACCGGCGAGGGGGGACTGAAAGAGGCGTGGAAAGACCCTATAGATGTCTTGCGCTATGCCGCCATTGCTGGTATTGACCACGTCGAACAGAAACATACTCTCACCACTACCCGCGGATGCGGGGGATACTAAAATTGAAACCATGAAAACCGAAAACGCCATCCGCCAAAGCGAGTTTGCCGAGAGCCACCACCTCACCGCCGGAGCCGTCGCCGCGCTCCGCAATGAACACCTCGAAGGAGGCGAAGACTTCTGGAGTGAAGGCCGCGCCATTTTCTGGACAGCGGAAGCCGCAGCCAAGATCGAAGTGATCATTGCCCATGCCGATGAGCCGGAAGAGCCAGAGGCCATTCCTGAAAAGGTCAAAGATAAGCCAGACACCTTGCAGGTCCGCATCACCCGCCGCGCTCGAAACTATCAGTTCGTTTACGCCGGACTCGACGGGCTACGGATTGCCGTGAAGGTGCCCAAAAATATGCGGGAAAGCATCATCGGGAAAACCGTCACCGTTGCCCGCAGCAAGGACGCTCAAGGCACGGTCATTTACACCCTGGTCCCATGATCTCCCCAACTTTTTTTCACGCTTTGCAATGAAACAGCATGTAAAATGCGATCCGTCAGCCACTCCGGATTGGGTGCAGCAGGGCGGTCCGTCTCAAACTTGGCATAGAGGTGCGCTCGGGCCCGTGATCTCCCCAACTTATTTTTACGCTTTGCAATATGCATGTGGTCGGCCTTTAGCATTGGATGAAGTGGCGGCGATTAGGAAGAGGTCGGAGGCGTTGAAAATCCCCCGGCTAATTGGCGCTCCTAAATTCTTGTCGAAGGATCAAATAGAGGCCGCGTCGCCTCTCACAACCTGTTTGGAAAATCTTAATAGTAACATAGTCCCATGAACGAAATTGCCGAGAAATCCCTGATTTACACCGACAGCGAGGTCAATCTCGGCGAGCTGGTGGGCGCTTACGACGAGGCATTACTCAACCTCGACACCTACTTCGCAGCCTGCCAAACATCATCGGACGACCGCCGGAACATCTGGCCGGGGAAAACTGACGATCTTCGGAAGCATGGCGCGACCGCTTTCCCATGGGAAGGGGCCAGCGATAACGAAGTCAACGTAGTCGGTGAACGGATCGACACATACGTCGCCCTATTCGACCAGGCATTGCACCGCTCGCACATCAAAGCATTCCCGACCAGTGCCGCCACCATGGCGCGTGCGGCCGTGGTTTCCGTTTTCCTGAAATGGATGCGCTCGACCTACATCCCGGACTTCAAGGGTCAGATGGAGCTTGGCGGGAACTATCTATTGGAAAAGGGCATCATGGTTTCCTACGTCGGATGGAAACGCGAGAGCCGCACCTACCTGCAAAGCATGACGCTTGCCGAGCTGGTCGAAGCGATGCCGGAAATCGAGGAGATTATCGCGGATCCTGCCAACGACGAAGAGCTTGCGGCATTCCTTACGCAATCCATGCCGGCCATCACCGAGAAGCGGGCCATGAAAGCCATCCGCCAACTTCGCGAAACCGGAGCGGCAGAGATCCCGATTCCCCGCATGTCCGTCGATTGCCCGGTAGTCCATTCCTGCGCGCCGGACGGCGAGGTCATTTTACCCGCCTACGTCACGGACCCGCAGCGTTCGCCATACATCTTCTGGAGGACATTCCTCACGGCTCAGGAGCTTGAGAAAAAAGTCACCTCCGAAGGATGGGATAGGGAATGGGTAGATCACGCCATCGCCAACCTACGCGGGAAAGACTCTCAGAAGATCGACGGCGAGAAAGGCAACCGGAACACGCTGCTTCCGATGATCGACGATGGCGAGCTGGTCATGGTTGTTTACGGCTACCAGCGTTTGATTGACGAGGAAGACGGCAGCGAGGGGATCTACGTCACGGCGTTTCATCCCGACATAAAAAACAGCCACGCTCACCACGAGCTTCTGAACGGCTACGACGACTACCCCTTCGTTTTCACCCGGCTTTCCCGCGATCAAAAGCGACTATACGAAAGCCAGCCGATGAGCAAGGCGCTACGCGGCCCGCAGATGCAGATCAAGACTGAGCGTGACGGGCGAGTTGACCGTGCCAGCTTGGCAACGCTGCCGCCCCTCATGCACCCGGCAGGACGCCCGCCGAGCGATTGGGGACCAGGACGCAAAGTGCCGTATCGCCGACTGGGGGAACTTGCCTTCGGACCAATCCCGCCCAACGACCAAGGGAGCATGGAGGTTGAACTTTCCATGCGGATGCAGGCCGACCGCGCTGTCGGGCTGGACATGGAAAATCCGCTGGCAATGGCCCGGCAGCAATTCTACGTTTCAAAGTTCCTTGACCATGTCCGCGATTGTCTAGGACTGGCGTTCAAACTTTTCCAACGAATGGGGCCGGACGAGGTGTTTTTCCAGGTGACAGGAATTGCCGACCCGCAGATCATGACCAAGGGCAGCGCGGATGAAAACTACTCGATTGTCGTCGCCTTCGACACGATGAGCACGGACCCCGAGAACGCCAAATCACGCACGGAGCAATTCGCCGCCGCTGCCCAATACGACCGAAACGGTAGGATGAACATGGACAAACTGCTGGAAATCCACCTCAACTCCATCGACCCGATCCTCGCTGATTACGTCATGCAACCGGCAGAGGTGGCGCAGGACAAGATGGCCAAAGACGTTACCGACGACCTTGCGAAAATCTACGCTGGTATCGAAGTCCCGGCCCGTCCGAATGGTGCCCAGGTGGCTATGCAGATGGTTCAGGGATACGCGCAACAGCCGGACGTTGCTCAACGATTACAAGGCGACGAGGCATTTGCTGAACGCCTACAGAAATATATGGAGCAGTATCAATTTATGATGCAGCAGGCCCAGAACGCGCAGATTGGCCGCATCGGCACAGCCCCCGCAGAGATGGGCGGAACCAACACCCAACAGATGGCGACATGACAGACCAAGAAACCGAAAACCTACTTACTGGAATAGCATCTCAACTAGGCGAGCATTTCGACGTAGTTCAAATAATGGTATCGTGGAACGATCAGGGGCTGACTTACGCCAGAAAAACAGGCTGTGGCAACTGGTATGCCCGTCAAGGGCTGGCTCATGAGTTCATAAACTCTGACACAGCTCAAGAACACGCCCGGCAGTTACTGGAAATTTTACCCTCCCCTCCAGAAGACGGGGACCAATGGAAAAAGAACCTATGAGCAACCTACCTAAACCAGACCTAGCCACCGCCGTGGCCAGCCTCGCCGACCGCGACGAGTTCCGCGTCCTTGTCGCATTCATCCGGGAGGAGCGCGAACGCTTTTTCGCCGACTTCCGGCAGGCTGAAACCTCGAACGACGTGATGAAGATCACCGGCAGCGTTGCGGCGATGGATGAGCTTCTGCAGCTACTGGAGGCGGGGAACTAGGCCATCCTCCTAATTTCCTCCTAAGTTCTCCAAAATTAGGAGCAAGCCCGCCCGGTTCGCCGTGCGGGCTTTTCCTTGCCCCGTTAGACCGGCATCTGCATAAAAATTGCATTTGCATTTGACGTGCCCGAAAAACCTCCGCACTCCATGGGTATCGCCACCGCCAAGGCGTCAAAAATGGTGTTATGAGTGAACAATCCAAGGCCGTCGATGGGGCCAAAGAACCATCGCAGAATATGAGTTTCGAAGAGCTAGTCGCTCGACGGACTGAAGCACGAACCGAAGTCGAGGAAGAGATTCCAGAACTCGAAATTCAGCAAGACGACCTTGAAATTGAAGATCTGGAGACAGATCTAGAAATCGAGCAAGTTGACCCGGAAATCGATGATCTTGAAATCGATCCCGAAGCCGAGGAATCAGGAGAAATCGACCTGCTGTCGCTAACCCCTGAGCAGATCCAACAGTTAGCCAAAAAGGGAAAGTCCCGCCTGCTACAACGCATCGGCGAGCTGACCGCGAAGAACAAGGCGCTTGAGGAATCCGCCAGGGCCGAAACGAAACCACTGCCGAAACCGATACCTGCCGCCGAAAATCCCTTCTCGCACCTTAAGACGGTGGAAGAAATTGAGGCCAAGTATGCGGAATTGGAGAAGGTCGCGGAGGAAACCGACAGAGTCCTTGAGGATCACGAGGATTACGGCGCTGACGACGTCATCACCCTCGCCGGCAAGGAATTTACCAAGAAGGAAATCCGCACAGCCAACCGGAATAGCCGGAACGCAATGTTAAAGTTCCTCCCCGCACAGCACGCTGAGATTGCAAGATCCAGCCAACGCACGGCGATGGAGACGGAATACAACGCTGCAATCCCGCTAGAAATCCCGGAGATGGCTGACGAGAATTCCGAAATGGCAAAGCAGTTCTCCGCGATGAATGCAGACCCGCTGATAGACCAAGTACGCCAGCTAGTGCCAGAACTTGCCCCTCAATTGGGATACCTTTTGGCCCACGCAATCCGCTCGCTCCATTCCAAAAAGACTCCAGTGAAAGCTCGCCCAACGGCGACGGGAATCCCGGTTAGGCCCAAAGTGGCCCCGGCCCCGTTCGGTGCCGCAGGTCCGAGTTCGAGCAGAGTCCCGGTGAAAAAGGTAGCGGAAAAGGCCTACGAGCAATTCGAAAAATCAGGTTCTACAGAAAGCTGGATTGCCGCACGAATCGCTAGAAACCTTTAAAATAACATCATTATGGCCATCTCCACCACATTCAATCCAAACGCGCCAGTAGCGCGCGCCGGTCAAGGGTCCGCCCTTGGCAACCGTGAGGATCTTTCCAACGAGCTTCAGTTGCTCGCGCCGGAAGAGACTCCAATCCTTAGCCTTTGCGCCAAGGGCAAAGCGTCCGCCACCCTAACCGAGTGGAATACCGACCGCCTCAAAACGCCGAACACCGCCGGTATTTCTGAAGGCACGGACGTTACAAGCTTCGAAGACAAGGGCGAGGCCCGCGCACGAATTGGAAACTACGTCCAAATCTTCCGCGAATCTTGGATTGTCTCCAACCTTCAGAACGCGGTCACCACCTCCGCGCCGATGGATGCCGCCTCCGCAGAAGCCAAGGCCATCCGCGAAATCAAGCGCAACATCGAAGCGACGCTTTGCTCGAACAACGAGATGAGCGCCGACAATGGAGTTGGCACGCCCTACGCCACCCGCGGCCTCGGAGCATGGCTGCAAGTCGCAGCGCAAGCGGTCAACCCGGTTCCTTCCGACTACCGCACGCCAACGGGGTCGATCTTAACGGCAATCCCAACGGAAAACACGTTCAACGCGATGATCGCTTCGATCTTCTCGCGGAACGGTGAAATGAATTCGCTGACATTGGTTGCCGGTATCGCCCTGCGCCAGAGCGTTGCCAATTTCAGCCGCCAGGATAACAACATTAACGAAACCGTTTACAACGTCATGCAGAATGCGACCGAGAAGAAGATCACCCTCAGCGTGCAAATCTTCGACTCCGACTTCGGCATGGTGAAACTCATCAACGGCAACCCGGATTGTATGCCTTCCCCCAACCAAGGGTATTGCATCAATCCTAAATACCTCGCGTTTAACACCCTGATCTCACTCGGATCGCAACGCCTCCAAAACCAAGGCGGCGGCGAGCGTGGTTACATCGAGGCTGTCGGCGCATTGGTATGCAAACACCCGCAAGCCCACGGCAAGATCGCTTACTAACATCCACTAACCGAAAGAATTATTACTCATGAAACTCGTAAACAACGAAGTCCGCGGATTTACCGATTACATCCGACTCACGGCCGCAGACATGATCGCCATCGGCAGCGGTAACTCCCGAGTCATCGCGACCATCCCTGTGGGCGGTTCGGTGGATATGGTTGGCGTCATCAACACTGTCGATATTGTAGGGTCTTCCTCTCTGGTCGTTGACATTGGCATTACGGGAACCCCGTCCGCTCTTATCAGCGCAATGGACGTTGACGCCCAGGTTGTAAACCTCCCGCTATACAACACCGGAACCGACTTCGTGCAGGCGGTTGCGACCACCACCTTTAAAGGTGGGGCGCTTCCCGTGAGGGCTGTATCTGTCGCAACGCCGGTATTGCTCCGCGTGACCGATGCCGCGCTGGCGACCATCACCGCGGGGGAGATCTTCGTGGTGCTTCGGATTCTCGATCCGTTGACGCTGAACCAATAAACCCGCACTCCGACAAACGGGAGGTTGGCCGGCAGTGCTGGCCTCCCGTTTTTCTTTTCCTTGGCCATGATCCAAACGCTATCAGAAGAAGAATGCACCGCCGCTCTTTTGAAAGAGCTGCGCTGGGGCAGGCAAGTCAAGCAGAGCTTGCAGCAAATCCGCGAGACGGAAGCCGCGAAGGAAGCCGCCGCCATGAAGGGGCATCGCACCATGCCCGGCCTTGGGAAATGCGTGGTCAACATGCCCGCGCATGAGTTCTTCCTGATGCGTGAGAAATACGGCGAGGACTGCTGGGGAGACCGTGGATTCATCCGCGACTTCCAACGACTTGAGCCATCCATGGCAGTTCACAAAGCCTAACCTTTCTACCCGATGGAAACCCGCACCTACGCCGACCTTTACGAGACCATCGAGGCGCTTTGCGGCGTCTCCTTCGCCTCCGTCGAGCAACCGCGCATCCGCGCACTGATCAACCGCCGCGCGACCAAAGCCTACCGCGCGAGCAACTACTGGCCGCGCTATCTCACCGTCGGCCAGGCGCGCGCCGCCAGTTCCAAAATCGTGCCCTTTGAGGAAACCAATCTCAGTTCCATCGACACGTTTCTTATGATTCACCAGAGCGCGCCATTTCTGGCAGCCTCCGTGCCGTGGGTTCACTTTCACGTCGGCAGCACGGGCGCGACCATCGTCTGCGGCGACCTTGCCCCGACGAGTGCCTTCGTCACCTATAAGGCGCAGCACACAGCGCTCTACGGCACCAACAGCACGGACAGCACCACCGTGCCGAAAGAGTGGTTCGACTACATCGCCCACGGCACCTATGCCGATTACCTGCGTGCGGAAGGCCAGCAGGAAAAGGCCGCGCTCGCCGATGCTGAAGCCGCCGACCTGCTAACCGACGAACTGCTGCGCGTCAGTGAGCAACTTCCTAATTTTCTCGCCGGAACGATTTCCACTAACTCAAACATGCAATCCCGATGATGATCGCCCTTTCATTATCGCTTCCAACTATATTGCCACTCCGTGGTGCGGTAGCCGGAACGTTCACCTATCGCCGCCCGGACGGGACCAGCGTATTCCGCCGACCCGACACCACCTCCATTTACAAGCGACCCTAAGCCATGCCAGATTTAACCGTATCATCCGCCATCGACGTGTTTCTTTCCTCCGCTGACCAAGCAGGGGCGCGGGCGAATCTAGGGCTAGGGACTACGGATAGTCCGATGTTTGCGGGGGCTAGATTTAGCACGGCGACCACTGCCGACGCGCTGTCCGACGTTTTATTATCCCCAAGCGCGGCCACCCAGCGCGGCCTAACCATCCAAGGAAAGCCTGCGCAAACCGCTCCTTTACTGCGGATCGTGGAGTCGTCTAATAATACGGCAAACAGCGGTTGGGAATTTTCCAGCACGGAATTGCTTTTTGCGAACTCAGGCAACAGATGTTACCTCAACGCAAATACGTTTATCGGGATTCCTACGTTTTCGGTCAAATGGTCATCCTCAACAAGCAACCCATTTGCTGCCGCCACCCTTGGATTTGCGCCCACTTCGGCAGGATCTGGGATTCTGGAAATCAACAACGGCACGTTAGGCGGCGTCGGAAATCTTGCCCTAAATGGAACGGGTCATTTAATCCTTCCTAAAACCATTACCGCTCCCGCGACAACTGGCGCACAGACGATCAATAAAACATCGGGCCGCGTGAACTTCGCGGCAGCCGCCACGTCGCTTGTCGTCACTAACACGATATGCACCGTAAACAGCATCATTATCGGTTCCATCGCTACCAACGATTCCACAGCCAACGGGCTGCGCGTCGTGGCGGGGCCGGGTAGTTTTACAATTCACATGCTCACAGCTCCAACGGCGGAAACCGCAGTCAATTTCCTACTCACCAACTAACATCATGCAACTCGAAGAACTCTGTATCTCATTGGGCATCCGCGACCACATCCCCGCGCTCTCTGGATGGCGGGACGACCTGTTTCGAAACAATGCAGCGGCATTACAGGCGAAGGATGCGGAGATCACCGCCAAGATCGCCCAGCTCGACGCCATCGCCGCCGCGATTGCCGATCCTACCAAAAACGACGTGGCTACGCTTATCGCAATCGAGGACGCCGTCGCGGAAGCAAAACTCACCGACCGCCAGCGCGAGCTTATCGAGCTTCAGGAAATGCGGGCAGACATTGACGCGAAGATTGCGCAGTTGGTAGCAAGCCCTGCTTAAAATCTGTTTCTCCGTGCCAATACCGATGATCGCGCTCGCCCTATCCACCTCGATCATTCGGCCGTTGTTCTCGCTGGACGCCGCTGCCGTCAGCTACATCGCAGCCGTCACTATTGCCAAGGGTTCCGCACCCACGTCCACACAGCAAACCGCGATCAACAACTTCATCGTCGCCGAGAAAGCAGCATCCCGCTGGACCGGTCACAAGCGGATCTATTTTCCGATTTGGGCCAATGCCGCCGCAAATGCGATCGATCTCAAAACTTTGGCAACCGGCACCTATCCGAATGGCGCGACCCATGACGCCGGTTACGTTGTCGGCAACGGGACTTCCCAGTATTTTGACACGGGGGTGACTCATTCAGGCGCGGGATTGACGGCTTCCAGCGGTTACATGTTCGTTCTTCAGCGGAACCATCCAAGCGTGAATTTCTCCGCGCCTATAGGAGCAGGGGCCACTTACCCCACCGATTTCTACGTCCAGACAACCCCGCAATTTGTCGCTCGATACTCGGCGGGCGACACAGTGACAGGTGCCGGTTCCAGCGCTGGGATCGTCTCGGCAGCTCGGTTCTCGGGCACGCGTAAACTCTTCCGTCGGACCACCGCCGCCCGCGCGCTTATGGCATCAACGACCGGTGCGGATTCGGCGGGCCTGGGGGGTGGTAACATTTTTGCCATGGCCAACAACGTATCCGACGCGGGCAGTGTTCCCTCGGGCTGGTGTGATTCCCAATTCGGGGCATTTGGTTTTGGCATGGGGCTGTCCGATGCCGACGACGCCGCGGTCACGAGCAACCTAAAAACCCTGTGGGAAACCTGCACGGGCCTGACGCTGCCATGAACCAGATTCCCGCCACCGCGCCCAAGATTTGGCCGCCCAGCCTCGCCTTTGCCCGTGCCGTGGTGGAGATCGCAGGCGGAGCCAAGACTTTTATCAACGTCGGCGACTTCTACGAGACCGCGGACGGCACCGACGACGCGCCATCGATCCGTAACGCCATCGCCTACGCGATCACTAACGGGATTCCGCGGGTTGTCTTTTCTTCTAAGATCTATCGGCTAGAAAGCAACGTCACCAGCGCGTCCGGCATCCTTTGCGGAATTGATATTACCAACACCACGGTGATGCCCCTGCTGATTCTAGAGGGCTACGGTGCGACCCTTTACAAGCATGGCACTGACTACGGCGCGATTATTCATCTGCAAGTGCAGGGCGGCCAAGTGGAAATCCTAGGATTCCATTTCGAGCGCAACCACTTGGACCTGCCCAATGAAGTGGCTGTTGGGTTACTGGTTGAGCCGGTAGCGACCGCTCCTGACGTAAAACAACTGATCGTTGAAGATTGCAAATTCACTGACTGTCACAAACCCATTCATATCACGGGTGCCTCGTTCCTTTTTCAGTATGGCAAGTTGGCGGCAGTGAGCATTAACCGGTGTATCTTTGATTTTCCGCGTGGGTCTAACATGGTCCTGACCTTTGGCGGCGGCCAGACCATCGTCTGCACGTATTGGGTGCGGGATCTATTCATCACCGCGTGCCGCTTCGACGGAGCGACATCCGGCACGGTGGTTGGAACCACATCCTTACTGCCGGTGGACGGCTTCAATTTCAGCTCGGCGATCAACACGGTTGTCAGCGGTTGCCATCTTTCGCATTTCGATGTGGAGGGATTCTGTTTCCTAAAACAGTTCCAATTCGCCTCGACCAACTGGCCGTTTACCATTCCGGCAATCGGCGTCAATTTCACGCTGCCATTTTTCCCAACCCATAGCACCGCCGGATGGCAGGTGGGCGACCGGTTCAAATTCCTCGTGCCGGGAGTTTATACCTTTACCCACGAGCTGGAGGTTGTGGCTGTTCTGAGCGCCACCAGCCTAACGGCCAAACTAATATCAGGCACTCCAGGGATTATCACGACCGAGCGCTGGATTACTCATCAGACCTTTTGGCTTAACAAACATTCCGCATCGGCCACGGGTAACGTCGTGGACAAAACGCACGTCCTAGGAGTGACTGGATTCAACGGGGCATCGCCCGCCATTCAATTTGCGGACGTGGATCTGGTTTCCGCCACCTCCAACACGCTCAAAGATTGCCGGATTGGCATCTACGCCCGAGCCAATAGCACCATCTTGATCTCCGGAAACATCATGGAGGCGACGGGCACCGGAATTTTCATCGACAGCAACTGCGGGCCGTCCACGATTTCGGCAAACGTGATCCGCCTGATGGGCGCGGTCCCATCTTCCGGAATCAATACATTGGCGAGCGGCTGCCAGATTACCAACAATCGCGTCTATATGGACGCAGCGGTCGCGGGTTATGGATCTGGGGTGCTCATCTCCGACACGATTGGCAATGTCATGACCGGAAAAACTTAACAAAGACCTTGATATCTACGGATCAGGCACGCTGCAAATCAACTACCAGGATAACCTCTCGGTGAACGTCGCCAACCCGCAGACCAGGTTTCCCGAAACTTTTCTCAACGACGCCGGCGCCGCCGCCGCCGGCGTCCCGGTTAGAGGCATTTATCTTCAAGCCGGAGGCGTACTGACCTGGCGGCAAGTTTGAAAAATAAACCATCATGAAATCACTCGCTTATCCATTCCTCCTCCTTTGGTGCCTCGCCTACATGGCCCTCGCCGACCGCACCGTCACCCTCGCATGGGACGCCAACGCCCCCGCAGAAATAGTCACCTCCTACGCCGTCATCATCGACGGCAAGGAACTGCCACCCGTGACAGGAACCACCGCTGCCATCACCATTCCCGACACCAGGACCACTGTCTCCGTGGTTGCCATCAGTGACGGCGGCCGCTCCGAACCATCCGCTCCGCTCATCATTCCCGCCGCGCCCTCCAACCCGAAAGGCGTGCGCGTAACATCCATCGTCCGCACCACCATCAGCACACCATGACCATGATCGCCGACCAGTCCACCGTTCAAGAAGCAGCAACTATTATCGAGGCCAGCAAGGTGCCCGTGTGGCGGTTGCGTATCCTCAACATCCTCCAGATCCTCGGCGTGCTTGCCGCGCTGGCGGGCAGTCTCGAAATCCTAAACCTTGTCAACATCCTCGCGCCTGAAGTGGCCAAATGGCTAACCATTTCCGGCACAGCCCTACGTTTCGCAGCGGAGCCGGTCATCAAACTAATCGGCGACTACATGGACGACGGCGTGAAAAACAACTCATTCAAACTCGACCAATAAACCGCCATGCCTTCCAATGACCAAAACTCCCAGCGCGGGGCGGATGCCTCGGTCGAAAACCATGCTTTGCTGATTCAGCTTTCTGACAGCTTCAAATCTGTCGTCAATAAACTGGACAGCCACATTGCCTCCAGTGAAATCAAATCGGCGGCAATCCATCTCCGTATTGACGAGGTGCGGGATCAACTGGCCGCAAAAGGAAAGCTCTCCAGCGGGTCAATCTTTGGGTTTGCGGGGGTTTCCATGTCGGCGCTGCTTCTGATAGGTGGAGTCGTATCGGCTTACGTCTCCGTCCGGCTCGGTAACATCATTCCGCTCATCGAGGCGAACACTCAGGAAATCCGAGCTGGCGATACTCAGCGAATGGAGATACGGAACACTCTTCATTCCTTCCAACTTGAGGCCGTTGATACCGACAGCCGATCCCGCTCAGACCGCGAATGGATCAAAGAGAGTTTGATTGCAAATAAACTAGCCATCCGTGAGCTGGAGCACCGGGGCATGCCCAAACCATGACCCGCGTCCTGTCAGAACTCCGCTATCAATACGGCGGCAAATACCGGTTCGAGCTGCTGGCGGATCTAGTAGTGGACATCGATCTCGGATTGTCCGGCCGGCACGCCCTATGCGATGGCGACAAGCAATGGGCATCCCTCGACGGCGACCGACTCACTATCCTCAAAGGCTATGCTTTTGACGGTTGCTCGCCCGCTATGCGGCTATTTGGTAAATGGCACGGCACCCCCACCCCGCGCAACGCCGTAGCCGCTGCCGCCGTGCATGATTGCCTGCGCGGCTACCTCGGTTTAGACTGCACGGATTACACCCGCGCCGCCACCGACGACGTCTTCTACAACATGCTGAGAGACGCCGGCTTTCCCCTTGGCGGCGTTTACCACGGCGCCGTCGCCGGCTTTTTGGGAAACCTTTACATCAAACTCACCGCCGCCCGCCCTAAAACCGCCAACTGTGATACACACCCATGAACATTACCTCAGACCACTGGATTGAAGGCGTAAAACGCGACCATCTCCCAGGCGGGGCGCATATGGGCATCCGCCGCTTTCTTGTCATTCATCACACCGACGGATGGGGCGGGCAAACATCAATTGACGGATGGAAAGCCAAGGGCAACGGCGTTTGTGCTCATATCGTCATCGACCGCGACGGCACCGTCATCCAGTGCCGGCCGTTTGACCGCACCTGTGGGCACGCTGGCCCTAGCGCATGGCGTGATCCCAACACCGGCAAACTCTACCCCGGCAGCATCAACGGATGTTCCATCGGCATTGAGCTAGCCAACTGCGGCACGCTTGTCCGCGAAACCTACCCGATCACCTGCGGGCCGACGTTTTACAATCAACCCATCAAACGACTCTCCGCCCGCCACAAAAACGGCGGGCCAATCAGCCAGTGGGAAATCTACCCGATGGCCCAGCTGGAAGCCTGCAAAGTCGTATCTCAATCAATCGTGGATCGCTATAAATTGGACGATCTAATCGGTCACGAGGATTGCGCCCCTAACAGGAAAAATGACCCAGGTCCGGCTCTAAATCTCCAGGCTTTACGGGAATCTTGCGGATTCACTAAGCCGCTTGGAAAACTGGATTAACGCGCTGATTTGATCTTCCCAGCGATCCACGCCGACCGCGTTTTATCGCCGCGGATCGCATCCAGCTTCGCCCACAGCTCCGGCAAGAGCGTGATGCTGGACGATATGACGGTGCGGCCAGTGCCGCTTCCGGGTTTGCGGCCTGCGCCTTTGCGTGCGCCTCCTCTGGTTGGCTTCATGGGGTCGAGTGGATCAACTTTGAAAGCAGCTTTGCATCCTCTCGCGCTTGCGATTCCCGAGATAGGTAAAATCGAGCGTGTTCATGATCGCCATTTGATCGAGCGAGGCTGGCTTCGATGTGATTTTTCCCAGCCTCGCTTTCGAGGTTGAAAATTGCTCTTCCGAGCGCGGCAGTTGTGGGGTTGGCTGTCATTTTGTAGTGGGTTGGGCGGGGATTGAACCCCGCCGAGGTAATCAGGAAAATCTAGCGACACGGTTAGCAATCAACGCATTAGCGGCTCCCGCGAGCATGATCGCCCACTCGTCATTGTTGCACAGAGGGAAGAGATTTTCCGTGTCAGTCCCTATTTCCGCCGCGTCACAACTAGCGTTTCGGCTGGAAATGAGGGCGTTGAGTGTCTCCGCACACCCTTTGGCCCACTCAGTCGGCAGGACTGCGCCAATGATGGTTGGTCCGTCACAAAACGTAACGTCGTGGTTTGGATTGAATCCTGATTGAGTGGCGGATGTAGAGCGTGTCTGGAAATGACCAAGGGCGTATTGGATGGTTTTCATTTTGTTTTAGGTTGGCTTACACGCAATAGATACCCCGCTGTTTGATTCCCGTCAACATCCAATTTTAATTTTATTCCACCTGCTCTTGCGCCTCCTCGGGTTGGGTTCATGGGGTTATGTGCCTAGAATGAACGACCACCCACCCAAACCAGCGACGTTTTACGGTCGCGGATTCATTGCCAGCTTCCCATTCGCGGCGGGCTTCCCGTTGCGCTGAATCCCATGAGAACGGCAGCAGGCAGCAAGCGCCCACCGTCACGAAGAACGTGGCGATGAGCGCGGGGATTGCTATAAAGGTTTCCCAATTCATTTTCCAGCGACTTTCCTGATTAGGGTTTCGAGTTGGTCGAGTTCTTCGGTGGTGTCGATGAAGCATCCGGCTTGCTCGGTAGCTCCCGCGTAGTCGCTAGGATACCATGATAGCCACATCACATAATTGTCGAAGGCTTGCTTGGCGTTGTTGGTGTTGGACATGCGCAATACTTACCCCCTTATTTGATTCCGGTCAACATCTGATTTCAGATTTCTTCATTTGAATTGACGCGGGCCGGGGGTTGGTGTAGTTTCCCCCCAAGTTAGCGATCCGAGGAGCCTGCACCGCGACTCGGATTAAAGAGTCGGATTGAGAATTCCGGACATCGCTACTTAATAAACGTCCGGCTCTTCTGGCACCTAGGCCATGGAGGGAGTTAACCCGGACACCATTTTCCGCCCGTCACCCGTCAAAGGTGGCGGGCTTTTTCATGGGTGACCATTTTGTCGGCGTCAGCAAAATGGTCACCCCGCGACATTGGTTTTCGGGTATTTCTGGCGCGTGGCCTTGGCGATCAATGCTGCCTCGAAACGCTCGCGGTTGGCTAGGCGGATGATTAGCCCAACGGTTTCCCATCGGTGAGATTTGCCTGACGGCACCCACTCGCGGGCCATTCCGAACGGTATAGGTGGATTTTGGCATTTAGCCAACTGCGGCAGAAATTTTCCTTTTTGCAGGTAACAGTCAGCGGGCATCATATCTATGCCGATCTTAATATCTTCGTTTCGGTCCATGGTGTTCATTGGGTATTGTGTTGGAAATTATCAGCTTTTGGCCCCGCGGTTAAAAGGGTTCGATTCGGTTTTTTTCTTAGCGGCAGGAGGTTCTTCTGTCCACGGCTGACCGGATTCAAATCGCATTAATTCGGCTATGAATGTTAGGTAAACGGTCCCAGTTTCGCCGTTGCGGTTTTTGGCGAGGATTAGTTGCGCCCGACCCGCCATCGCCTCGCGCTCCTCGTCATCGACCGCCTGCATAACTGGCCGGTGCATCAGTCCGACCATATCAGCGTCTTGTTCCAAAGCTCCACTCTCGCGCAGGTCGCTCATCTTAGGCATTCCCAGCGCCTTGCCTGTGCGCTTCTCGCTCTCCCGGTTGATTTGGGCCAACAGGATTACGGGCACTCCCAGGTCTTTTGCCATCGCTTTCCAGCCGGCAGATATTTCCGCCACCTCGCGCTCGCGGGAAAACTGCGCCTGTTTCGTCCCGGATTTCATGAGCTGGCAATAGTCTCCGGCGATCCACGCAATCCCGTGATCGCGTCTCATCCGCCGGGCTTTGGCTTGGATGTAGGAAATTGACGGCCCGCTGGTGTCATCGATGTAGATCGGAGAATTTGCTACTTCCATGGTTGCCCGCTGGATTCTCATCAAATCTCCCTTGTCGGGGATGTGGCCACGGGACAGCGACGAAAGAGAAAATTTTGCTCGGGTGAATATCAGTCGCTCCGTCAGCGCATCGGCTGACATTTCCGCCGATAAGATCAGCCCCGGCAGCGACAGGTTGATCCCAAGGTGATCGGCAATGTTGAGCATAATGGCTGTTTTCCCCATCGATGGCCTCGCCCCGATCACGAACATATCCCCCGATTTCAACCCCCCGGTCATCCGGTCAAGATCTTCGAAGCCGGTCATCAGACCTAGTCCTTCGGGGCGCTTTTCAATCCGGGCTTTGAATTTATCCACTACCCGGGCGGCCGATTGTTTGATCGTCTGAAATTTCGTGGAGGATCCAAGGTCCCGGATGGCCAGCACCTTGGCCTCCACCGAGTCCAGCAGCTCCGCCACCTCGTCCGGTGCGTCGTAGGCCTGGGCAATCGCCTCGTTGGAATTCTGGATGATCGACCTCAGAACGAACTTGTCTTTGACGTGCTGCAAGTGGTGGCGGAAATGCCCCGGACTCGGCGCATAGGTGTAAAGATCCGTCAACGCCGACGGCCCGCCCACCCGGTCAAGCAGCCCGCGATCCAGCAACCGCTGCACCAGAGACACCAACTCGACCTCATTTCCCCCTTCGAAAAGCTCTATGAGAAATCCGAACAACATCGAGTGCGATGGCAGGTAGAAATGTTCCTGCGTCAATTTCTCTTCAATCGCCACCCCGATGTATTCCTGCGGGTCCTGCAACATCGAGGAAAGCAGCGACTTCTCCGGACCAAGCGCGTAAGGCAGCGCCCGCGTCACGTCGTCCGGTTTGGGCCAATCTTTTGTTTCAAATGCCATGGTTGAATCAATGGTTAGCCACAGAGTATCTACCAGCAGCTAAAGCCTTGGATCCTTCTTCTGTGATGCTCCATGATTTCATTCTGTTATTTTCAGATTGCTCAATAAGACCAACGGAAGTCAGTTTCCGTGTCGTAGCGCCGCCGCCGCTACCTGCGCGGCATAGGTCATAAAAGTCTCCGTATGGGTGTTGTGATAGATAGGCGAGGGCCGCGTTTTGGCTCGGGGTAAGTTTCTTGGTATTGGTCGTTTTCATAATTCAAAGAGGCTACCGAGTTGCGGCAGATTCAGACTCTACTTCTCCCGCCTCTTCGATTCCGCCGCGGTTCATTGTCCATTGGGGAATTTCTTCACCCCACCAATTGTTGACCGTGTAATATCGCGTGATAGCGGCAGCACATTCGGGGTGGTATCTACCTTGATAGAAGTCGCCCTCGAACACGCCTGACGTTGCGACGGATGGATCGCCCTTCTCGATGCGTTGAGCGCACCATCCGCACTTGCGGGTGCGACGGGTTTTCGTGACGTGCGTTTCGTTGTGGAAGCTCATATTAGTGATTTGATTCGAGCGTATTCCGCGATTAGGCATTGCCCCAATAATCGAACATCGGCAATACCGTAATCTGAGCGCCGGGCTTTGATATAGTCCAAACCTTTCGGACGCTTAGGTCGCACACGATGCTGTCATCCTTCCAAAATTGAAAATCTGTCATGGCGTCCTGTATCGCCTTGGCGCAATTGTCCACGTCTGGTTTGCTTGTGTGCCACTGCGGTGCTGTAGGCTTCAGCCCTTTTGCTCCGAAGTGTGACTTAGGGCGCGGCATGTATAGGACAATCTCAACGCTGACAGCCTGATTGATGCTAAGGCCGTGGTAACGCTTAAACGCCTCCGCAACCGATGCTTTCCACTCGTTGGCCGTTCCGGGATCGTAAACCCCGGCGTGTTTCCCTCGCGTGAATGCTTTTACCCGTGGCTGGCCCTTTGGGATGCCGGTCGCGAAGACTGAGACTGTTTCTGATAGTTTGTTCATGATTTATTCCAAAGCTTAAGGTTCATCTTGACTGCCAACGCGGACAGAGCCTCGTTTTCAGTATCCCCGAAATCCTTGGTGCGGATGTTCGAAACTTTGAACGCCATCCATCGGTGATCGCCGGTAAATGGATCATAGGCTTTATCCATCGTATCGATTTTATGCTCCCGCATCCAAGCGAGGCGCGGCGAAAGTTGCTCGGGAATTTCAAATAGGGTATCGCTCATGCGTTCGCCCTCCCCACGTATTCATCCCAAAGGTCCGCGAGCCGCGCTTTCATCTTTTCCTTTTCGCGGACCATTGCCAGCAGGCCAGCTTCGAGGCGGTCGGTGAAATCATCCCACTCGACTAACAGATGAAGACTCGGTTGCGACGGGTGAAATCCAAAATAGTGCCACTTCCGTAGGCCGGTTACAACCATGCACCCGTGTACCTGATATTTATGATCGTCCGGCATAACTCCTGCCAATAGATCCGCAAGGTGGCGGCGGCGATTGTGACATTTTATCTCGGTTCCTGCCGACCATCCTTCGCCGTCGTCGCTGACAACTAGGCCATCGGGCGAGGCAGCAAATCCTCCCGAATCATGGATGACCAACCCGGTTTCAACGATCTCGCGGTCGATGATTTCCGACAGACTCTTACGGGCGATAGGTTCTAACTCTTTGCCGCGTTGCACCCATGGATCGCGGTCCATGAACATTGCCGCTTTGTCCTCAGCCTCTTGCTCAAAGTAATCATTCTGCATGGTCTCTGTTAGTTTACCGCAGAGGTATTTCACATAAGCTTTCTTTGCTGTCGCCGAGTTTTGTTCGACCATGAATGCCGCAAACTCGCTGGCTGTCGGAACACCTTTTCGGGCGTCTTTCCACTCGTGGCTTCCTTGTAAATGTGGGGATATAATCATGATTTCGAAAGGGTGGGTTGGACGGTGGCTTTTGCGATGGCGGCGCGAGCTTTTGCGTATGCAGCCCATCTAGGCTCGCCGGGCATTGATGATTTGTCGTCAATTAGGTCCAGTAATGCCTCCATCAGATCATCGTGGCAATTCACGGCTTTTACGATCAATTGGGCGTCCAGCTTTGTGGCAGGGTGCATTCCGTGGGAGGTTCGCACATCCGCCACCGCGTAGCCATCAGCTGCATATATCAACCACGGATTAGCGTCCTTTATGTGCCAAGGTCCGGGTGTGTGTGATGGTGTTTCCATGGCGGTTAGTTTAGAGGGATGTAGTGGCCGGCGAGGATGTCCCCAGCGTTGGCGAGTATCTCGCGCAGCGCCTCAATCGGCGCGTCAATTACTTGGACGCCCGGTGCAACCAATCCCGCCTCACGAACTTTCCCGGCAAATACCGACATGGTTATTCCTGCGGATTTTAGGGCCGTCCGAATATCTCCTACCAACTCGGCGCGTTCATTGGATTCCAAGGCTTCGACGGGCGATTCTGGCGCTGTCTCTGGTCGCGGTTCTGGTTCAGGCGTAGGCTCAGGATACGGCAGGTCTGCGTCCGCGTCCGCTGCCCGATATGGGTTCTCTATCCGCTCCGCGCTAACAACGATGCGGCCGGTGGTGGTCTTGATGTGTTCATCCGTCGCTTCCTCTGCGGCGATGATCCCACCGGACTCTTCCGGGAAGGCTTTTCTCAACGCTCCAGCCTCGGCGCATTTAGATAACTGCCCACGCTTCCGCTTCGTCCACATCGAGTTGAGGTTACCGTCTTTTGTGGTGTTACACACTTCCTCGAAAAATTCGGTGTGAGTAAATGAAACGCGCTGTCCACTAATGATTTTGTAAACCGTGACGGTGCAAAATTCAGGAACGGAGTGGAATGTTTTGCCAAATTCCATTTCAACAATCGGCCCAAAAATAGGAGCGTCTTGCCCGGCGTATTTGCCGCTCCTATCGGCAGTGATTCGGATTTCCGCAATGCCCGGCATGATAATATCACGCCACGAATACTGACCCGTTTTGGCGTCCTTGACGTTCATCGGGACGATGTGGCAGGGCTTTTTCATAATATCGAGGCCACGGCTTTTACAGTAGTCGATTGCCATAAGTTTTGAATCATCGGCCGCCCCTGGAAAGATGGATGCGCCAATCGCATTCCATAGCATAGGATCAATGCCGCGCCTTTCCAGTCGGATCGTCAGTTCGGATTTTTTCGGCGTGGGTGATGTAGATAGTTGAGTGCTCATATTGGTTTCAGTTGGAGAGTTATAGGAAATTACAGGGTGGCTGCTTGCGCTTCGATCCACTTGGCGAACGATTCTAACTTGGCTGCTATGTCGTCGCGGACGGCATTTGCCTCGTCGCTCTTCGCGGTAGGTATAGGCATATTGCGAACGGCGATTGCGAATTCAAGAAAGCGGGATTTGTCCGGAGCGGCAGCGGCTTTCTTCGCCGCCAACGAGTCCGCCTTTTGCTTTGCCAATCGCTCAGCCATATTATCAGCAATTCGCTTGGCCTCCGCATCGTGCAAAGCCTCAGCCTCGGCTTCCGCTTTCTCGCGCTTCTTAGTTTCGATAGCAGCGGCTTCCAACGCCAAGCGCCGTTCCTCGGCGGCAGCGGCCTGGAGCTTCTCGCGCTCGGCCTTGGCTTTTTGGGCCTCTTCGCGATGTGCCTTTTCAACGGCTTCGCGTTGGGCATTCGCAACGGCATCACGCTTTAATTGCTCGGCGCGTTCAGCGGCTAACGTGGCAGCAGCCTTGTCGGCTTCATCCCGCAACCGGATGTTTTCCAACCGTTGATCCTCGCGCGCTTGCTCCTGGCGCAGAAGCTCAGCGGTGGCTTCCTCCTTGGCCTTCGCTTCCCGCGCTTGGCGGATCTCATAAACGTCCTTGGCCTGTTGCAAATACTCGGACCATTCGGCATCACTGAGTGTCCCCAGACTGATCCCGTGGGTAACGTGACCCATGGATGCCAGTGTTTCCGCCCGTTCTTCGCGCAGGGCTTCGATGCGTGTCGCTTCGGCGCGTTCCTCGGCCTTTTCAATGTCTTCGAGTTGGCGCTCTATAGGGACAACGATTGCGAGGTAAATATTGTTCGCTCCGTCAATGGCCTTGCCCATC
>ENA-OFDP01000243-OFDP01000243.1-metagenomes-genome-assembly--contig:-NODE-243-length-25679-cov-5.977560_pt1 | contig 25679 bp, 23 predicted proteins | sample MGYA00153389_OFDP01 | MGnify analysis MGYA00153389 | reverse complement strand
ACCCGCAATTGCTCAAGGGCGATGCTGACGCTGAATACGCCGCTGTCATTGAAATCGACCTGGCAGACATTCACGAACCTATCGTGGCTTGCCCGAACGATCCGGACGATGTGAAAACACTCAGTGATGTCAGCGGCGCAGTGATCGACGAAGTCTTCATCGGCAGCTGCATGACCAATATCGGTCACTTTCGCGCCGCATCAAAACTGCTCGAAGGCAAGCGCGACATCCCGGTCAAACTCTGGATGGCACCGCCGACCAAAATGGATGCCAAGCAATTAAGCGAAGAAGGCCATTACGGCGTATTGGGCAGCGCAGGTGCGCGAATGGAAATGCCCGGCTGCAGCCTGTGCATGGGCAATCAGGCTCAGGTCAAAGAAGGCGCAACCGTGTTTTCAACCAGCACGCGCAACTTCCCGAACCGTCTTGGTAAAAACTCCAATGTGTATCTGGGCTCAGCTGAACTTGCTGCGATCTGCTCCAAGCTTGGCCGTATTCCGACCAAGTCTGAGTACATGGCGGATATGGGTGTGTTGACCGCCTCTAGCGATACGGTGTACCAGTACCTCAACTTTGACAAGGTCAAGGATTACACCGATCTTGCCGATTCCGTCAAAGACGGAGTTGCCGCGTAATTTTGCGGCACAGCACCCAATAAAAAAAGCGGCTTTCGGGTTGCTTTTTTTATTGAATTGCATCGTTGTAGCTGGAATTGGCGTAAATTTGATTTCAATTGAAACGTGTCCGTCACTTTCTGAGCGGTGTCAGTTTGGACCGCGCGGGTTTGTCGCCTGAGCCCATCACATGACCTTGACATATTTAGGGTTTTCCACAGTCGGAAGCGGTTGAAGAAATCGCACAATGGCGACGCACGCCGTATTTTGAGGACCCGCTTGACGAACTCTGCCACAGAGCCTTTATCGCAGCCGAAATCAAAGTCCGGTAACTGCTTGGCGAAAACGCGGCTGCTTGATTTGGACGACTCCAAACTACGAATTCAAGTGGTGCGCATTAGCCAGCTTGCAGCCGGCGACAACCACAAAGCAGTGCTGGTGCACGACTAGCTCAAGTAACTGCCTTTTGACTGCGTTAGAACGCATGGGCATATCACTGCGAAAGAAGTGCTCAAGAGTGGCCGTGGTGATTGCCATACCAAGGGCACCCTTTTCGTAGCGCTTCTGCGCTCGTTTGGCGTTCCTGCGCGACTGAGGTTCGTGAGTCTGCCAAACCCATTTTTGCGCGGCATCATCGGCGCTGGCGATACAAACATCACGCACGCCATTGGAGAGGTTTACCTTGAGGGTAAGTGGATTCAATCAGATACCTACGTCGCCGACGACGCTCTGGAGATCCAGGCATTAACCGTGTTGCAGCAAAAAGGGCAGTCGCTAGCGTACGGAATTCACGGGCCGGGCCGCCGATACTGAAATGGATTGCAAGACGCCCACGGCCAATACACAACGCGAGACCCGGCTAGCTTGCCTCTCATTGACTTTGGTGTGGCGCATGACCCAGAGTGTTTTTACTCGGGCCAGCCATTCGTGCCCGACCAAAGCAGCTGGTTAAACCGCGTCAAGTGGACGATTGCCGCCAGCCTGATCAACCGCCGCACGGAGCAGTTGCGAAAGCGCGGTGCTGGCCAAAGTTCGCTGAGTCTGAAAACACCTTAAACGGTGTAGTTCAGTGCCATCCGGCCGCCGTCAACCACCACAATCTCGCCCGTCATGTAGCTGGAGGCATCGCTTGCTAAAAAAGCCACCACATTTGCAATTTCCTCTGTTGTGCCCAAACGCTTGAGTGGCGTGCGGCTCATTATTTTTTGCCTGGCCTCGTCGCTGGTCAATACCGCACGCGCCGCCAGCTCAGTTGCAATCGTGCCGGGTGCAACCGCATTTACGCGGATTCCTTTGTCGGCAAGTGCAAGCGCCATGACCCGGGTAAGCTGGTTGATACCGCCCTTGCTGACGTTGTAACTGGCAATATTGGGAATGGCCAAAACGCCGTTGACCGAGCTCATGTTGACGATTGCGCCGCTGCCGGTTTTGGACATCTCACGCGCTACTGCCTGCCCGACCAAAAAAGCACCTTTGAGGTTCACGCGCAGCACCGCGTCAAAGTCTGCTTCAGTCACGTCCAGAAAATCAGCGGCTTTAAAAATCCCGGCGTTGTTGACCAGCACGTCAATGCGGCCGCGCGTTGTTGCTGTGTGCTGCACTAGCGCATCAACTTGCGATTTGTCTGCGACATCGCAACGCACATAACTTGCCTGAAGCTCCGTTGCCAATGCATGCCCCTTTGCATCGTCAATGTCTGCGATGACCACCAGAGCGCCTTCGCGCACAAAGCGGCGTACGCAGGCTTCACCAATTCCTTGTGCACCACCCGTGACGACACAGACTCGGCCTGTCAGACCAAAGTGGGGATCAGAATTATTTTTTTGAGTCATCTAGGGCCTTAGCGCAATAAATACAGGAGTAAACAGCTATAAATATAATAGCGAATAACAGACGATGATCTTGCGAAAATTTGCGCGCAAGGCAAAAGTTTTAATGCGCCGCGATTGAATTATCAGCCGGACTTTGACCCGCAACCAAAACTTCACGATGCCGTGATGCGGAAACGAAAAAACCCGGCAGAGCCAGGTTTCCAAAATACCGCTCGGTCGCAGCGAATATCTACTAGACCTTGCCGCACAGAAGCTTACTTTTGGCTGCGAATCTTGAGCAGTTGATTTTGCGTTTCAATCCAGGTGTCCATACCGACTTCTGCCGCAATTTGTGCGTACACGCGGGTCAGCTTGTTGCGCATGCGGTCGGCTTCGGCGCGTGGCAATTCATTGACCTGCATGCCCTTGCCCTTCAAGTCAGCTACGGCTTTGGCGGCTTCTTCACGGGTGTCTTTGCGCTCAAAATCGCGGCTCAGTTTGGCAGCGTCGTTCAAAATCTTTTGCTCGTCTTTTGACAAGCCATCCCACCACTTTTTGCTCACCAGCACAATCCACGGGCTATACACGTGGTTGGTCACGGTCAGGTACTTTTGCACTTCATAAAACTTGCTTGAAAGAATCGTGTTGAACGGGTTTTCCTGGCCGTCAACGGTTTTGGTTTCCAGCGCACCGAAGAGTTCTGAAAACGACATCGGTACCGCGTTGGCACCCAGCGTATTGAAGCTGTTCAAAAACACGTTGTTTTGCATCACGCGCAATTTGATGCCGTCCAGGTCTTCCATCTTGTTGACGGGCCGCTTGCTGTTGGTCAGGTTGCGAAAACCGTTTTCCCAGTACACCAGCCCTATTAAGCCTTTGTCTTGCAGCTTGGCTTTGATCTTGTCGCCAATCGGGCCGTCAAGCAGGGCATCGGCTTCTTTGGAATTGCCAAACAAAAACGGCGTGTCCCACAGCGCCATTTCTTTGGTAATGCCGACGAGCGTGGCGGTGGAGCCCACCATCATTTCTTGCGCACCCCCAATCAGCGCCTGCTGCATTTGCGTGTCAGGGCCCAACGCGGCTGCGCCAACCGCACGTACTTTCATTTTGCCTCCGGAAGCTTTGTCAACCGCGTCAGCAAACACCTTGGCGGCGCGGCCCTGGTTGCTGACTTCGTTCAGGCCATAGCCGAAGCGAATCAGCCGCGGTTTGATGTCTTGCGACAGCGCAGCAAAAGGCGCTGCCAGCGTGGCTACCGTAGCGGCAGCGATGAGAGTTCGGCGAAATACACTGTGCAAATGGGTCATAAAAGTCTCCGTTGGTTATGGTTAAAAAAAGCGAAAAAAACTAGCGCATCCACTTGACCGGTGCGGTCACAATCTCGGGGAAAAGAACAAACACCGCCAAAATAATGACGTAGGTGATGAGAAAAGGGTTGACGCCTTTGACGACGTCCTCTAGTCGCATTCGGCCAACGCCTGCGACCACATTGAGCACGGTACCCACAGGCGGCGTAATCAGGCCAATAGAGCCGTTGAGCACAAACATCAACCCGAAATACACCGGGTCAATGCCCGCTTTAACGGCAATCGGCAACATGACCGGGGCAAAAATCAAAATGGTCGGCGTCAGATCCAGCGCAGTGCCGACCAGCACCAGCACCAGCATCATGGCAAGCATCAATACGCGCGGGTTGTCAATCATGGGGCCGAGCCAGCCGCCCAGGGTTGACGGCATATCTGCCAAAGTCACCATGTAGCCCGTGACCTGCGCGCCAGCACACAAAAACATCACCACTGAAGTCGTTTTGGCGGCCCTGACAAAAACCCCGCTCAGGTCGCTGATGACCATCTCACGGTGAATGAAAAAAGAAATGAACATGGCATACACGGCCGCCACCACAGCGGCTTCAGTCGGCGTGAAGATGCCACTTTTCATGCCGCCAATGATGATGACCGGCATGAGCAGCGCCCAAAAAGCACGTCCCGTCACGCGCAGCCGATTTTTCATGGGCATGGGCGGAACTGATGGCAGCGATATATTGCGAACCTGCAAGCGCCAGGCGATCACCAAGCCCAAGCCCATGATCAAGCCGGGCACGATGCCTGACACGAAAAGTGCTGAAATCGATGTGTTGGTCGTAACGCCGTAAATCACAAACGCCATCGATGGCGGAATGATGGGCCCAATGACACCGCCAGCGGCAATCAATCCGGCGGAGGTATTCAGTGGGTAGCCGTTTTTGCGCATCATGGGCAGCACGATGGTGGCCAGTGCCGCCGCGTCAGCCAGCGCCGAGCCCGACATGGCCGACAGCATGATGGCCGCTGCAATCGCCACATAGCCCAGCCCACCATGAATATGGCCCACCCAGGCCTGCGCCATGTCAATAATGCGGCGACTGATACCGCCAGTGTTCATCAACTCGCCCGCCAAAATAAAAAATGGCACAGCCAGCAACGCAAAACTATCGACCCCAGCCACCAGGTTTTGCGCCAGCAGTTGTGCGTCGCCAAAACCCAGCACCCAGGCCATGCCTGCACCAGTTAGCACCAGGGCCAGCGCCATGTTCATGCCGATGCCCATCAGCGTGAGCATGCCGACTGAAAAAATAATGAATGCAATTCCTTCGTTGGTCATTGCGGTTACTCCATTTCAGGCTCAACGCCCAGGTACAGCGGCGTGCGGCGTACCAGCTCTACGCAGGCCATTGCGCCAATGGCGAAGGAGCATAAGAAAGCAGGCAGGGGCAACAGTGCGGTTGGGTAGCCCATCACCACCGAATGGCTGTCAAGGCCAACCAGCACCTGCTGCCATGCGCCCCAGGCGATCAGACCGCAGGCAAGGATGACCAGTACTCTGATGAGTAGCGTCATTGCTAAAAATGCTTTGGGCTTGCTGCGCAACGCGCCGACCAAAGCGGTAAATGCCATGTGCTCGCCCGCCGGGTAGGCGGCCGTGGCACCAATGAACACCATCCAGACGAACAACAGTCGGCTCAGCTCTTCACTGGCAGCAATGCCACTGCTAAAACCGTAGCGCATGACTACGTTGATGAATACGGCTATCGCCATCACGCCGAGGCAACTGGCCATCAACACGTTGCAGATTTTTTGAAAACGCGTTGCTGCGCTGCTGCCTGTCATGCTTGCTCCTTGGTGGCTGGGCTGTGGCTGTTCAGCCAGTTGCAAACCTGTGCCTCTAGCTGCGCCAGCGGTGCTGTGGCGTCCACACGCAGCACGCCTGCTTCGCCAGTGGGCGGCTCAAGTGTGGTGAATTGGCTGTCTACCAAGCTGGTCGAGAAAAAATGGGACGCAGCGCGCTCAGTGACACGGGCCAAGGCCTGTTCGCGGCTGATGTCGAGGTACACAAAACGCAAGCCTGGAGCTGCTTGACGAAGCCGGTCGCGGTAAATGCGCTTGAGTGCTGAGCAAGTTAACACCAGGCCGCCTGGCTGGTCTTGCAATGCTTTGGCGAGCGCAGCCAGCCAGCCGTCCCGGTCTGCGTCGGTCAGCGCAATGCCTCGGCGCATTTTGCTCAAGCTATCGGGGCTGTGGTGGTCATCGCCTTCCACCAGAGGCAAACCGATGTGCTGCGCCACCGCCACCCCCAGGCTGGACTTGCCGCATCCAGCAACCCCCATGATGACAATTGACACGTGGTATCGAAACATTGGGATAGCGCTATCCTAAAGAATTAAAAAAAGAGTCAAATACATCCGTAACTTTTTTCTGTCAAAAAATGCTCTGGGTTAGCAAATTTTAAAAGTTGGTTTATATTCTGGACAGCGCTATCCTAATCAGGCTTGAAAACTTGCAAATCAGTATTTACCCTAAACCAGCGACACCATGAACCCCAGCATAGCCCGACCCAGAGCCACCGGCCGCGTTACCTTGGCCGACGTGGCACGCGCGGCGGCGGTCAGCCCGATCACCGTATCGCGTGCGCTGCGGGGCGAAAGGGCGGTTGACGCCGCTTTGGTCGCGCGGGTGCAAGCCGCCGTCAGCAAGTTGGGTTATGTGCCTGACCCGGCTGCTCGTGCCTTGGCATCACGCCACAGTTCCCACGTGGCGGTGTTGATCCCTATGCTGTCAAATGCCTTGTTTGTTGATTTGTTGGAGGCCGCGCAGCACACCCTACGCAACGCGGGCTACCAAACGCTCATGGCTGTGACGCACTACGACGCCAGCGAGGAAGAACATCTGCTGCGCGAGCAACTTTTGCACCGCCCGGCGGGCTTGATGGTCACCGGACTGGACCGCAGCGAGGCTACTCGCCAACTGATCGCGCAAAGCGGCGTGCCCTGCGTGCACCTGATGGAGGCCAGCGGCAGCTCCGGCGTATTCAGTGTGGGCTTTTCGCAGCGCGACGCTGGCGCCGAAATGACGCGCCACCTTCTGCAAAAAGGCCGGCGGCGCATCGCGTTTGCGGGTGCGCAATTAGACTCGCGTACCCTTCAGCGGCTCGATGGCTATCGGCAAGTGCTGCAGAAAGAAGGCCTTCACGACGGCAAATTGGAGTGGTTGAATCCGGCGCCTTCGTCGGTGGCGCTTGGCCGTCACATGTTTGAGCAAATCATGAGCCAGCAGCCGCCAGTTGAGGCGATTTTTTTTGGTAACGACGACTTGGCGCAGGGCGCGTTGCTGACGGCTCTGCGCATGAAAATAAAAGTACCCCAAAAAGTAGCCATCGCAGGTTTCAACGATTTGACGGGAAGCGACCAAATGCTGCCGCCATTGACCAGCGTACGTACTCCCCGCTCCGAAATTGGCCGCGCGGCGGCGGGCATGCTGATCAAACTCATGAAGGGCGAACCAGTGGCGACGCCGTGCATCGACGTCGGGTATCGCCTGGTGGTGCGCGGCAGCACTTGATGCGCACAGCAAGAGTATTGACCGCTATTTAACTAGTAGCTGCTCGCACAGGTAGTAATTGCGCTAGACGTCGATTTAATGCTAAAAAATGCCTTTTCAGCACTGCGAGGCGTACTTCTGCATATTACCCGACAGCAGAACGTGCTTGCCCCCTCCAGGCGTTTGAAGCGTCTTGAGCATCGCTGCTGCAACGCTGCTGGCGCTGATGGACTGGTAGTTTGCTGGTATCAGTGGTTTGAGAAATTTGAAAACCCTGAGTGCCAGTTTTTCAGCCGTGCGCTCAGGCTGCTGCAGCGCCCCCCGGTCGCCCGACAGCAACGACGGCCGGGCGATGACCAGCGTTTCAAAACCCAGGTGGCTGAGGGCATCTTCCATTTCGCCTTTGACCTGGTTATAAAAAACCCCAGACTGCGCACTGGCTCCCATCGCGCTGACCACAGCAATGCGGTTTGCGCCATGGGCCTTGGCGGTAGACGCGATTGCCACCACCGCATCGCCATCAATCGCCTTAAAGGCTGCTTTGCTGCCGGCCACTTTGATGGTGGTGCCGAGCGCGATAAAAACGTCATCGACGTCCGGGCTCGTCCAGTTGGTCAGTGATTCGCTGGTGTGGACCACCAGTTTGGGGTGCTGCACTCTGGGAGCGGATCGCCCGACCACATGAACGGCGCTGTAATGCCGGTCCGCCAATAAAAGCGCCAAAAGCGCTTGCCCGACGAGGCCTGTCGCACCAGCTAGCAAGGCGACACGGGCGTTTGTTGGATTGGCGTTCGTTGAAGTCATAGGATTTCCGATTTCAGCCTGCACTGATTTTGCTATATATACCGTAGCTGCTGGCGCCCGTATTCATTGAACTATGGCCTTAAATGATAGTTGAAAAGGTAAAAAAGCAGCCTGAAGCTGCTTTTTTATTGCTATTTCACCAACGAGTCGGTTAGCGCCGAAACCCGCCGCCAGAGTTGCCCCGGCCGCCACCGCCGGAGCGTGGGCCGCCGCCACCGAAGTTTCCGCCGCCTCCACCGCTGCCGCGATTGCCGCCTCGCCCACCACCGCCTGCGCCACGCGCGGGCGCGCCAGACGATGGAAAGCCTGCTGACACATGGCTGGTCGGCTGGCGTTCGTCGAAGTCGTTGCGCTGCTCGCCCATGTCAACACGGGGGCCGCGTGGGTCTTGGCGCTGTACTTCATCACGCGGGACGCGCGCTTGTTCATCGCGCGGCGGGCGTGGCGCTTGTGGGCGTCGCTCATGGCCACCGCCGTTGTTGCCACCGCCATTTGGGTAGCCCGCGTTTTGCCGCGGCTGGCCGGGGTTGGGGGTGCGTGGACTGCGGCCATAGTTGCCGCCGCTTTCACCGCCGCCGTTGTTGCCGCTGCCGCCACCCGCATTCATCCCGTCTTGCGGCGCGCGCCCACGGCCACCGCCGCCGCTACCGCCACGTCCTCCGCTACCCGAATTTCCACGGGCAGGCTGACCAGCACGGGTGTCGCGGATGCGCGTCATCATTTCTGAACGTGCTGCTTTGGCCGCAGCCTGCATCACGTCGCGGCTTGGCGGCTTGCCCAGGCCGCCCCAAATGGTTTGGCGGCCCATGGCCAATGGCTCGGCGCGTTCGTCAGGTTCGGCTTCAAAGCCGGGCACCACGACCACTTCAATGTTTTGCCTGGTAAAGCGCTCAATGTCTTGCATGAAGCCTTCTTCATCCAGGCACACCAGACTGACGGCTTCACCGCTGTTGCCTGCGCGGCCCGTGCGGCCGATGCGGTGAACGTAGTCTTCGCTGACGTTGGGAATCTCATAATTTACGACATGCGGCAGCTCATCAATGTCAATCCCACGTGCTGCAATATCCGTAGCCACCAGCGCCCGGATGGTGCCGTCTTTAAAGCCTTGCAGTGCTTGGGTGCGGGCGGTTTGGCTCTTGTTGCCGTGCAGTGCCAGCGCCTCAATGCCGTTTTTACTCAAGTGCTCTGCCACGTTGTTGGCGCCAAACTTGGTGCGCGTGAAGACCAGCACCTGGCTCCAGTTGTGCTCGTTGATGATGTGCGTCAGCAGCGCCTTCTTTTTGCCACGGCCGACAGGGTGAATGGTTTGTGTGATGCGCTGCACCGTGGTGTTGCGCGGCGTGACCTGGATGTGCAGCGGGTCGCGCAGCAGGCCGTTGGCCAGGTCACGGATTTCATCGCTGAAGGTGGCGCTGAAGAGCAGCGTTTGTTTTTGTTTGGGTACCAGCGCCAGTACTTTTTTGATGTCGTGGATAAAACCCATGTCCAGCATGCGGTCGGCTTCATCCAGCACCAGCACCTGTACCTGGCCCAAATCCAGCGTGCCTTGACCGGCATGGTCGAGCAAACGGCCAGGCGTGGCGACCAGAATGTCAACACCGCGTCGCAGTTTTTCAATTTGCGCGCCCATGCCGACGCCGCCAAACATCACCATCGATGTCAATTCAAGGTATTTGCCGTAAACGCGCACGCTTTCTTCAACCTGCGCAGCCAGCTCACGGGTCGGCGTCATGATCAGGCAACGCACGGCGTTCACGCCGCGTCGGTTGGTCAGGCGGGGCTCGTTGGTCAGGCGTTGCAGCATCGGCAGCACAAAGGCAGCAGTTTTGCCCGTGCCGGTTTGCGCGCCGCCCAACAAGTCACCACCTGCCAAAACGGCGGGAATGGCTTGTGCCTGGATGGGGGTGGGGGTGTCGTAGCCCTGCTCAAGCACGGCTTTCAGGATGGCCGGGGCCAAATTCAATTCTTCAAAGGTCATGTTAATTAGTTGTGGCGCCACGGGGACGCTTTCGCTTTTTTGATCGGCCTGTTGGGTGCTATTGGTTAAGAGCAACCCGCCAGTGATAGGCAGATGGGGTCAAAAAACGGGCTGAAATTAATTCGGGAAGCTTGGGAAGCTGGCCTGAAGTGTGCCCAAATGTCGCGGGTAACTGGAGCCCGCAACTTTCGAATTGTCTCACGGAACGATAATGGTGAGTTCTGCGCGAGATTAGCCGCCTGGTTATCCAACTCAGCTTTCGCATTTTTCTACCTCTAAAGATCACTACAAATGGCCCAGTACGTATTCACCATGAACAAGGTCGGCAAAATCGTGCCGCCCAAACGCCACATTTTGAAAGATGTCTCGCTCAGTTTTTTTCCTGGCGCCAAAATTGGCATGCTCGGTGTTAACGGCTCAGGCAAGTCAACGCTGCTGAAAATCATGGCGGGACTGGACAAAGAGATCGAAGGCGAAGCTACCCCCATGCCGGGATTGAACATCGGCTATCTGCCGCAAGAGCCCAAGCTGAATGACGAGCATACCGTGCGCGAAAGCGTTGAAGACGGCATGGGCGCCGTGTTTGCCGCCAAGGGCTTGCTGGATGCCGTGTACACCGCTTACGGCGAACCGGATGCAGACTTCGATGCACTGGCCGCTGAACAGGCCCGGCTGGAAGCCATCATCGCTACCTCAGGCACCGACTCGGAGCATCAACTGGAAATTGCTGCTGACGCGCTACGCCTGCCGCCATGGGACGCCAAAATCAGCGTGCTGTCGGGCGGTGAAAAGCGCCGTGTCGCGCTGTGCCGTTTGCTCTTGTCAAAGCCCGACATGCTGCTGCTGGACGAGCCCACCAACCACCTGGACGCTGAATCAGTGGATTGGCTGGAGCAATTCTTGCAGCGCTATTCCGGTACTGTCGTCGCCATTACACACGACCGTTATTTTCTGGATAACGCCGCTGAATGGATTCTCGAGCTGGACCGCGGCCACGGCATTCCGTGGAAGGGCAACTACAGCACCTGGCTGGAGCAAAAAGGCGAGCGCCTGGCGACCGAGCAAAAGGGCGAAGAAGCGCGCGCCAAGGCACTGAAAAAAGAGCTGGAATGGTCCCGCCAAAACCCCAAAGCGCGTCAGGCAAAAAGCAAATCGCGTCTGGCACGCTTTGAAGAGTTGAGTGATTTTGAATACCAGAAGCGCGTTGAAACCAACGAGATTTTCATTCCCGTGGCCGAGCGTTTGGGCGCACAAGTCATTGAGTTTAAAAACGTCACCAAGTCGTTTGGCGACCGGGTGCTGATTGACAATCTGAGCTTCACCGTGCCGGCCGGCGCGATTGTCGGCATCATCGGGCCGAACGGGGCCGGCAAGTCAACGCTCTTCAAATTAATAGCAGGCAAAGAGCTGCCGGACAGCGGCGAGGTCGTCAAAGGCTCCACCGTCCGCATGGCTTTTGTTGACCAGAATCGTGACGACTTGGCAAATGAGAAAACCGTGTGGGAAGATATTTCTGGCGGTTTGGATATCTTGAACGTCGGAAAATTTCAAATGCCAAGCCGTGCGTATGCGGGTCGCTTTAATTTTAACGGTGGCGACCAGCAAAAGCGGGTTGGCACGCTGTCGGGTGGTGAGCGCGGACGTTTGCACTTGGCCAAAACACTGATTGCTGGCGGCAACGTGTTGATGCTTGACGAACCCTCAAACGACCTGGATGTTGAAACCCTGCGCGCATTGGAAGATGCGCTGCTGGAATTTGCGGGTTCGGTCATGGTGATCAGCCACGACCGCTGGTTTTTAGACCGCATTGCCACGCATATTCTGGCGGCAGAGGGCGACAGCCAATGGACGTTTTTTGATGGTAACTACCAGGAATATGAAGCAGACAAGAAAAAGCGACTTGGCGAAGAAGGCGCGAAGCCGAAACGCATGCGCTACAAAGCATTGAAGTAAATGTTGCCTCCACGGTCATTCACTGCGTGTAATTCCCTGCCTCCCGAGGAGGCCGCTGCGTGTACGGACTGGCAAAGCCAGATCCGTGGCCCCTGTTTGAATTGAATCGGGTACGGGGATGAGTGAAAAAGAAGTTTTAGCGAAAACGAAGCACTGGTTGGAGGCCGCCGTGATCGGCCTGAACCTGTGCCCGTTTGCAAAAGCCGTCTGCGTCAAAAATCAGGTGCGGCTGGTCGTCAGCAAAGCGCGTCATGCAGACGATTTGCTCGAAGAACTAGACCGTGAACTCGACTTGCTGGTGACGACGCCCGCCAGCGAGATTGACACCACGCTGCTGATCCACCCCACACTGTTTGTAGACTTTTTAGACTTCAATGACTTCCTTGAAATCGCAGAAGGCGTGGTCGATGAGCATGGGCTTGAAGGTGTCATTCAGCTCGCCGGCTTTCACCCGCAGTTTCAGTTTGATGGCACTGAGCCTGAAGATATCGGCAACTACACCAACCGCGCGCCGTTTGCCATAGTGCATTTGCTGCGTGAGGAAAGTGTTGAGCGGGCAGTAGAGGCTTTTCCACAAGCCGACACGATTTTTGACACCAACATTGCTACGCTGCAAAAGCTGGGCTTACCGGGCTGGAAGGCGCTGGGCCTCTAGTGTTCAGATTGCGCCCAGCACTTCAGCTTCGGGCCGACCCAGCAGTGTTTTGAGTAGCGGCGGCTCAAAATGCCGCTGCATCGTAATCGCATAAAAGTTTTCATGCAGTTGCGGTACCACGCAATACTCTTGCAGTTTGCCGCTGCGCAGTTCGTCTTGCACTACAACGGTGGGCAGCAGGGCCACGTTGCCAGAATCTCGCGCCAGCAGCCGCAGCATGGCCATATCGTCCACTTCTGCCAGCACCTGGTAGCGCAGGCCAAGTTGCTCGCACAGCACGTCGAAGCCTGCCCGTATGTCGCTGTCGCGGCCAGGTAGCAGCAGGGGTTGTTCGGCCAACTCGGCAGGAAAGCGAAACGCTTTTGCTTTGGTTCGTGGTTTGCCCACCAAGCTCACTGGTTGCCGCGCAATTCGCCTGCAGCGCCATGGGTGCTGACTATCGGCGTGCACTTTGCGGTTGGATAGCACCACGTCCAGGTTGTGCACCGCGAGCCGGGTTAATAAATCATCCAAGCTGCCGGATTGAATAACCAGTTCCACATCTGATCTTTTGAGCAATGGCTTGACAAAATTCTCTTGAAAATTACGCGACAGCGTTGCCACGCCGCCAATCCGCAGCACTTGCCGTTCAAGCCGCTTGCCATCGCGCAACAGGGCGGTCAGCTCGTTACCAGTTTCAAAAATGGTATCGGCATAGGTCAGTGCCACGCGCCCAGCCTCCGTTAAATGCAGCACCCGGCCTTTGCGGGTAAAAAGGGCCTGTCCCAGCTGGTCTTCAAGCTGTTTGATTTGCGTTGACAGGGCAGATTGCGACACATGCAGCTGCGCGGCAGCGCGGGTCAGGTTGCCTTCTTTGGCAACCGCCCAAAAATAATGCAAGTGGTGGTAATTGAGTCTGGACATAACACTAATAATCTGTTTTAGAGAATGATATTAACTGTAATATGAATTTTACAGAATTAAAGCTTGTCGGCATAGTGATGTTCTTGGCTGAATACGGAGCGTTACTTTGCTAGATTCACTTAACTACTTACAACCCTTGCAAGCCGGGTTGCTTTACGCTGTGCCGCTGCTGTGCGTGTTTGCCGCGCTGCTTCCCACTTGGCAGGTCGCGCGGGTCTGTACGGCGCTGGCGCTGAGCTTGGCGGCGGCTTCGTTGGCCCTGTTTGTTTTCGCTGGCCCACTGGTCATACGCGGCTACGGCTTGCCGTTGGGCGGCTTTGGCAGCGTGTATGCAAGCGTACGCGCTGACGCGGTGGGTAGCACGGTGCTCTTGCTGGTCAGTTTTATTGGCTGGGTCATTACCCGGTATTCGCAAACTTACATGGCGGGCCAGCCGTGCGGTGAAAGTGGCCAAGTCCGCTACACCCGCTGGTTGATGGCCACGCTGGCGGCGGTAACGGTTGTTGTTATCACCAACAACCTGGCAGTACTGGCGCTGGCTTGGCTGGCTACCAGTTTGGCACTGCACCAGTTACTCACTTTTTTCTCAACCCGCCCAGCAGCGCTGATTGCAGCGCACAAAAAGTTTTTAGCCAGCCGTTTGGGCGATGTGTGCTTGTTTACTGGCGTGGCGTTGATTGGTTTTAGCCTGGGTAGCCTGGAGATTGACCAGCTGATTACCAAAGCGAAGGCGTTGCCCGCTGCGCCGTTCATATTGCAAGTCGCGATATTTCTGATCGTGATCAGCGCGTTGCTCAAGTGCGCGCAGTTGCCCGTCCACGGCTGGTTGATTCAAGTGATGGAAGCGCCCACGCCTGTGTCTGCATTGCTGCATGCAGGTATCGTGAACCTGGGCGGCTTTTTGCTGATTCGCTTAAGCCCGCTGGTAGCTGATGTGGGCGGTGCGCAAACGCTGCTGGTGGTCGTGGGCAGTGTCACGGCGGCGGTTGCCGCGCTGGTGATGATGACACGCATCAGCATAAAGGTGATGCTGGCTTGGTCGACCTGCGCGCAAATGGGTTTTATGTTGCTGCAATGCGGGCTGGGGGCGTACGATTTGGCGCTGCTGCATTTGGTGGCGCATTCGCTCTACAAAGCGCACGCCTTTTTGGCGGCTGGTGGTGCGGTGGAGCAGGCGCGCCTAAAAGCGATGTCACCGCCGCAAGCCGAAATTACTTTGGCCATGTCGGCTATTGGCGCGTTCGGCGGCTTGGTAATGGTGGGCGCCGCCGGGTTGCTGTGGAGCGCGCAATTTGACACGTATCCGGCGCTGTGGGCAATGGCGGCAATTGTGTCGCTCGCGCTGACCCCACTGCTGACCGCACAGGCGCTGCGCATAGGCGGGTTGTGGCCACTGGCGTTGCTGGCCAGTGCGTTCGGTGTGGCATTTGCGTATTTTGGCTTGCACCATATGTTTGCGCTGTGGGTTGATGTGCCCAAGACGGGCGCCGCTGCTAACCCCTTCGATGTAGCGTGGGTGCTGGTCTGTTTTTCACTGCTGTTTGCATTGCAAAGCCTGATACGGGCCCGCCCGCATGGCAGCCTAGCCGCTGGGTTGTACCCATGGTTTTATGCGGGCCTGTATTTGGACGAATGGTTCACGCGGCTGACGTTTCGGCTTTGGCCAGCCAAGTTGTCCAGTCGACTGATCCATGAAGCAAAAGGAGCCTTGAAATGACTGACGTATTAGAAAAACCGCCTGCACAAAGCCTGACTTTTGAGCAGCTTGAAGCCAGCGTGGCCGCGGCCTGCCAGCGCATTGCGCCCACCTGGCCGCTGGACCAGTTCATTGCCGTTAATCCGTACTGGAATTTTGTTGACCAGCCGATTGCGCAGGCCGCCACGCAACTGGCGCAATTGTCTGGCACGCCACTGGTGATGCCGCGCGCTTTTTACCTGGCCGAATGGAAAGCCGGGCGATTGACCCAAGCGCATCTGCAAGGCGCGATTGATGCGGCGCAAGCAAACATCAAGTTTGATGCATTAATAGCCGGCTTGACCGCACCTGCAGGACCTGCATTTGTTTACCCACTGGTCACCAAGCTGACAGACAGTCAACGAGACTTGAGCCATGCAGTCGCGTGGACTGACTTTGTAACCCATCAAATCAGCCAACATTGCGCAGCCTACTTTGACGTGAGCCAGGCCGCGTGGAACCCTGAGCGCACCGGGCTGTACGCGAGCTGGGCGACGCAAGCCGCCAAAGACCACAGCGCTGCGCTGCTCATGGGGTATGCGGGTTTTCGCAATAAAGCCTCCGGCTTGCCGCAAAAACCGCGAGAGTTGATTGCAGCGGCCACCCAGGCTTTGGGGATTGAACCCGAGCAGTGCGCCGATTACTACAGCGCGTTGTTGATGAGTATCAACGGCTGGGCTTCGTGGTGTGCGTACGAGCGTTGGCAAGCACGCTTGGGCACGGTGCCTGGCCACACGGACAACGACGATATTGTTGAACTACTGGCAATCCGGCTTGGCTGGGAGTGGCTGCTGTATCAGCACCAGAACAGCGCTCAATTTACTCCTAAATGGATAGCTGCTTGCGCCCGTATATATTCCAATACAGAGCTTTTTGATACTGAAAACAAGCATGAATGGCTGTATCAGGAGGCGCTTGAGTTGGCGTATCAGCGGCCACTGTGCCTGGGTTTGGCCAATGCAGCGGAACTTGGCCAATTTAACCTGCACCAACTGCCTGACGTGCAAGCGATTTTTTGCATTGACGTGCGCTCTGAAGTGTTTCGCCGCGCGCTTGAATCTACCAGCAGCAGCATTCAAACGCGCGGGTTCGCTGGCTTTTTTGGATTGTTTATCTCTTACTCGCCAGCTGGCACTTACATGACGCGCCCGCAGCTACCGGGCTTGCTCGCGTCCAACCGCTGCACCACCGATGAATGGGATGGTGACAATTCACCGTCCTTAGGCCAGGCCATTGCCCAGCGCCGCAAGCAGGGCTTGCAGTGGCGTAAAACCTGGCAGGAGTTTCGCAGTACGGCCAGCAGCGGCTTCACGTTTGTTGAATCTTGCGGCTTGCTGTACGCAGGCAAACTGGTAAAAAACACGCTGGGCAGCCAAAGCACGCCCTTGAGCATTGAGCAAACGGGCTTGTCTGCCGATGAGGCGAGGGCAAGTCGCCCCCGCTTGCAAAACATTGCGGGTAGCACGCCTGATGCTGAGCTGCAATCGCGCTGCGACATGGCCGCTGGCATTCTGAAAGCGATTGGCGTGACCAAGGACTTTGCCCGTATCGTGCTGCTGGCAGGCCATGGCAGCCAAACCGCGAATAACCCGCACGCGGCAGGTTTGGACTGCGGTGCTTGCGGCGGCCAAACGGGTGAGGTCAATGCCCGGGCGCTGGCAGCGTTACTCAATGACTTCGGTGTACGGTCAGGCCTGGTTGCCAAAGGCATCAGCGTACCCCACACCACTTGGTTTTTGGGCGGCTTGCACAACACCACTACCGATGAGCTGACGCTCTATGACACCGACTCGATGCCGACCAGTCACGCAGGTGATTTGCAGCAGCTCAACATTGACTTATTACTTGCAGGGCAACGCGCCAGAGCCGAGCGTGCCCCCAGCCTCGGTTTGGCGCATTTAGCCAGCGATGCCGCACAACTTCAATCAAGCATCAAAGCCAGAGCCAATGACTGGGCGCAAGTTCGGCCAGAGTGGGGCTTGGCCAACAACGCGGCGTTTATTATTGCGCCGCGCTCGCGCAGCCAGCACCTCGATTTGGCGGGTAGGGCTTTTCTGCACGACTACGACTACGCACAAGACCCTGAGCTAGGCGTGCTTACGCTGATCATGACCGCGCCCATGGTGGTGACGAACTGGATCAACATGCAGTACTACGCCAGCGTGGTGGACAACGTCAAATACGGCAGCGGCAACAAGGTGCTGCACAACGTGGTGGGCGGGCGGCTGGGCGTGTTCGAAGGCAACGGCGGTGACCTGCGCATTGGCCTGCCGATGCAGTCACTGCACGATGGCATGGCCTGGCGGCACACGCCGCTGCGCCTGAGTGTGTTCATTGAAGCACCTACCGCGGCGATTGAAAGCATCATTGCAAGCCAAGCGGTGGTCAAGCAACTGGTTGAAAACCAGTGGCTGCATCTGTTTCAGATGCACGCTGTTGGCGATAAAGCCATGGCGATTTCAAAGTACCGGCAAGGTGGGTGGCAGCTGGTCACCTGATGAAGTTCAGGGTGGCGCTGCTTCGGCACGCAGCAGCTTTTTACGCACCAAATGAATATTGCTGCGCAGCGCATACAGCTCATCGGTATACGACAGCGGCACGGTAATCTTTTCAGCACGGCCTTCCAGGGCGTCGAGTTCCTGCAGCAACGTTTTCCTCGATACCGTGCGGTTGTCTTCATCTGAGCTGCGAAGCTCAATGCTGCGCAGTTGCGCGTACCACCTGAAAATGCGTGAACGTACCCGAAACGCATACAGCGGCGGCACAATGCGCGACAGCGGCAACAGCAGCGCAAGGATGATGCTCAGCACCAGCCACATGCGGTCAATCAAATTGGCCACCCAAAAATTCAGGTAGCGCTGCAGCAGAGGCGGCCCGGTTTTAATGGCACGCTCGGCTTCTTTTGCAATCGGTAGCTCGTTGTTTTCAATGTTGGGGTAGGCTCTGGCCCGCTTGAACCAGCCTGCGCCGCCGTGTATCTGGTTGCCCGCTTGCGCAAACAATTGCAGCAGGGCAGGGTGCGTGGTGTTGCGCGTTACCAGCGCCGTAGTGGGTGCGACCAACCGCACATCTTCTTGCGGAATATTGGTGGCCAAATCCACCACACCGCGTGGCAGCCGCACCGCGCTTAAAAAATCAAAGCGGCGTGAATACGCATCGCTCTGCGCAAAGTTCATGAGCTTCACGCCAGGCGTTTGCAGCAGCATCTGCACCATCAGCGATTCAGGGGCCGATGCAAACACAATCGCGTCAAACTTACTCCCTAAAAACGCTACGGTGGCGGGCGTCTGGTCAAGATTTGAGATACGCATGGTCTCTGGTTCAATGCGGTTGCTTTCCAGCAGCTTGGTCATCAGCGCAGGCACGCCGCTGCCCAGTGTGCCGAGGTTGACCTTCAAGCCTTTGAGTTGGCTCAAGGCGGTCAAAGTGCCGGTGGGCGTGACGCTTTGGGCAGAGGCTTCGCGGTAAAAAAGCCACACCGGTTCTACAAACAAGCTGCCCAGTGAGCTGAGCGACTCCTGGACAACATCTGTATACGCGCTGGTGCCGCCCTGCACAAATCCCATGTCCACCTGGCCATCGCGCAGCAATTGCAAATTGGCGGCTGAACCCTCAGTTGCCACAAGGGTGACCGTGATGCCCTCAAGCGCCAACGCTTTGGCGTAGCGATTGCCGAACTCTTCATACGCACTTTGCGCTGGGCCAGTGGCCAGCGTCACGCGCTTGGGTGGGTTGGGGTCCAGCCACCAGTAGGCCAGTGCCAGCAGCGTAACGGCCAGCAGTACAAAGGGGCCAAGTGAGACGGCCAGCTCGCGCAAAGACAGAAGGGTGTAGCGGAGGGCTTTCGGCATAGCCGTGAACCATAGCACGCTCTGCTTTTTCTTTGGCGTGCCAAAAGGTCAAATATGTATAAAAATTGGTTTTAGCCCAATAAATACGGGCGTAAACAGCTCCTATTTAAATAGCATACATCGCGTATTTACTTCCAGCCTGACAGCCGCAGCAACAGCCCAGCCAAGCCCGCTGCCGCAATCACCGGGATCACGCCCCACTTCAAGCGCCACAGCGCCAGTGCTGCCAAAACCAAAATGGCCAAACCTGCCCAATCCGGGTTTAAATCAAACCTTGCTGTACCGCGCGGTGGAAAGGCTACTGCAGCGATAAAGAACAAAGCCAGGCTTGCAATCACCCCCACTACCGCAGCGGTAACAGCGGCAAGCGGCGCGGTAAGTTTTAGGTTGCCCCGCGTTGACTCCACATAAGGCCCACCCGACAAAATAAAAATAAACGACGGCAAAAACGTGAACCACGCCGCTACGCAGCCTGCCAGCGCTGCGCCTAAAAATTGCATGTTTGGGCCCAGCACCTCCTTGCCCCAGCCCGCTACAAAACCAACAAACGCCACGATGATGATGAGTGGGCCAGGCGTGGTTTCACCCAGCGCCAGACCGTCCATCATCTGCGCTGTGCTCAGCCACTGGTAGTGCTCTACCGCCGCCTGATTGACATAGGGCAACACGGCATAGGCACCGCCAAAAGTCAGCAGCGCCGCCTTGGTAAAAAACCAGCCAATTTGCGTCAGCGTTCCTTGCCAGCCGAAGTTGAAATACAGCAGCGCCATAGGCAGCAACCAAAGCACCGCGCCGCAAGACAGCACCAGCACCAGGCGAGATAACTTGAAGCGCGCATGCATCGGGGTGGGCGTGTCGTCGTCTATCAGCGCCGCCGCGTGGGCGCTGCCATTTTTGCCCGCGTGGCTCGCGCCCTTGCCCAACGCGCTGGGTGCAACCCGCGAGAGCACTGCGCCAATAACCAAAGCCGTTAAAACCACCCAGGGAAACGGAATCTTTAAAGCCCAAACCGATATAAAACTCATAGTGGCTAGCACCCATGGAACGGGCGCTAAAAGCGGATTTCCTAGTGATTTGCTGGCAATACGCTGCAACGCGTGCAGCACAATCGCGGCCACTGCGGGTTTGATGCCATAAAAAATTCCAGCCACGATGGGTTGCTCGCCAAACGCCATGTAGACCCAGCTCAGCACAATCAAAAGCACCAGTGACGGCAACACAAACAGCGTGCCTGCCACCACGCCGCCCCAAGTGCGGTGCATCAGCCAGCCAAGGTAAGTCGCCAGTTGCTGCGCCTCTGGGCCGGGCAGCAGCATGCAAAAGTTGAGCGCATGCAAAAAGCGCTTCTCAGAAATCCAGCAGCGCTTTTCTACCAGCTCGCGGTGCATGATGGCAATTTGCCCTGCAGGCCCACCAAAGCTGATAAAGCCCAGTTGCAGCCAAAAACGAAAAGCTTCGCGAAAAGAAATATCAGGCATGGTTTTTGGTACGACGGGCATCACTTGAGCACCTTTGGCAGTGAGGCACTGCGCCAATCGGCAATTGCCTTGGCGCTGTCTACAGCGTCTTCACCGCCTTCAAATCCACCAGCCAATACCCGAGCGTTCAGGCCTGCTGCGCGCAAGGCAGCCGCCGCATCAGCACTCACGTTGTGGCCGTACACGCAATAGACTACAAGTTCTTGATGCGGATTTGTGGCCAGCAACGCTGCAGCAAAAGCGGGTATTTGATCGGTCGAACAGCGCTGCGCACCGGCCAGCTTTTGCGGGCTTGCATCAAAGCGCGCCTGCGGCCGCACATCCAGTACCAAGGGCGCATTTGCGCGACCCAAGCTATTACTCAGCTCTTGCGGAGAAATAAATAAAGAGGAATGAGAACGGGAATGGGAAGAATGGTTACGGGTGTCCACAAAGTGCTCCAAACGAGTTGCCAGCGCTTGGACGGGACACCGTCTATCTGTAAGGACTCGGGAGGCTGTATTCCCGATGCCTCGATACTAGCATCTGGGCGGCGCTCACTACGAGCAGGTCCACTACATGCGCTTTCAGAACATCAAAAAAAATTCGCCAAATAGTTGCTGTAGTACCTTGGAATTCAACAACTAAGGGCGCTAACAGCTATGCAATAAATAGCGGTTGAATAAATGCAAACCACCCACCGATGGCGTAGATAGCCACGCTGGCAAGGTACACGCGTGATGACGTTTTGCGTGCGCGCAGGCAGGCGTCCCGCAGCGCGGGGTCAACCGGGCAGGGCGCAAAACGGCCGCGCCACTGCAGCCAGCCACTGATGGCCAGCATCACACCCGCAACGCTGAACACGGCTTCTTTGTACTCACTGATCCACACCAAACCCGGCACCACCGACACGAGTGATGACAACGCAGCACCAGCGCCCAGCGCTACCAGCACTACCGGAAGGGCGCAGCAAATCAGGGTGCCTGTGCTGGTGAACAAGCTTGCAAATGCCATCCACCGACCGTGGTTTTGCGCAGTCTGTGCATCGTTCATTTCTTGGCCTTCATAGCAGCCTTGATATCTTCTACTGATTGCGGCACCGTCTCGAGCTTGACGACGTCATACCCTGCATCTTTAATCTCCTGGGCAATCTGTTTGCCGTCCAGCGTTTGGCCGTCTTTGGCTTCAACGGCCACAACCTTTTTCTTCAAATCTACAAACACCGCCTTGGTGGCGGGCATTTTTAGTAAGGATTTTTCAATGCCTTGCGCGCAGAATGAGCAAACCATTCCGTTAACCGTCGCTTTAATGCTTTCGGCGGCGAAAACAGAGGTAAATATGCCTGAAGCCGAATAAATCAGGGCGAAAGCAGCTATTGATTTAATAGTGAAAAAAGTGTTTTTATTTTTCATGATATTTTCCGTTGATGGTTATAAAAGTTTCAAAAAATGTACATAAAGTTAAAGCGCCCCTGCTTCATATTGTTCACACCGAACTCGACAAAGTAGCGGTTATGAATCAGCCGCAGCATGGGTGTGATTTCGGTTTTTTCAGACAGCCCGCGCATGCGCCGCGCCTCCACAATCAGCCACGGCTGGATCTCGTCATAGTCGACTTCATAAAAAGAAAAGCCGGTACGAACCGATGCGAAGTCGTGGTTGATGCCTTGCGCTCTGTACAGCCGCGCCGAAGCTGAAGCGTAAAACCGGGTGGTTTCAAAGTCAGCGGACAGGCCAGGAGCCACCATGGTCTTGCTGCCTTCAAAATCATTGCCTGTCACGCGGCCTGCACCGCTCAACAACCAGAAATTAGCCTGCGAGTGCTCGCCGTTGATGCGGTGCAGCAGGCGGGTATACGTCAGCTCAGAAAAGTTGCGGCTCAAGCGCTTGTCATCAGACCGCATCGCCACGCCGCCGGCACCAAAAGCATCGCGCGGCGTAACAGCGTAATTTACCCAGGCTTCCTTCCAGTTAGGCGACAAGTCACCCATCGCCATGGTGCTGCCTTTGAAGCCCATGGGGCCTGCGTTGGCGCCAGCACTGGCTATCAGTGCCATAAGCACAAAGAATCGTTTCATTTCATTCCTTCAAAAATGGGTGATGCGGCAATCACCCCTGCAAATAGCGTTTGCTGGGTATCAGCAGACGTAGCTTTGGCTTGAAGGTCAGGAAATCGGGGGTTTGAGGTTCACGGCTTTGGCCGCGTTGCTAAAGCTCGCGTCAAAAGCCGATGGTGCTGAATGCCGTGTCTGCTGTGTGTCGGCCCAGGTTGCAAATGTCAGGTTAGCCACGGCCAGGCACAGTTCGCAGGTGTCGCAGTTGCTGCAGTAGGCAGAAGCATCGTCAGTTGGCGGTTGCGCATGCATTGCGCAGTCTGCCGGCATTGCTGCCTGATTGGTCATGCTGCCCATTTTGGCTTGCACCACCGTACTGGCTGCCATGTTTACCGCCATGACATCACCCGTCCAGCCGCGCAAAGGCAGCAAGACCAGCATCAAAGCAATTGCCAAAAATCGCGTCAGGTGGAACATCTGTAAATGATACGGGAAATAACAATAAGTTCAATCTGTCCTGCAAATTGCCGGCCTGTTGCCTGACGTTCTGGCTCTGCTCACCAGAGCACCATAAACCTTGCATAACGGTTACCACCAACTTCACCAATCAGGACACTGCATCATGAAAACCAGTCAATTCTTCAATATGACCCGTGCGGCACTTTTCACATTGGCTATCGGGCTAGTCGCTACAGGTGCTCATGCCCAGCCAGTCGCCCCGATGCCTGCTGACATTGTCAAGCCCATGCCTAAGCCGGGCATGGACAAGAAGCAAGGCATGGACATGAAACAAGGCATGGACATGAAACCCATGATGATGGACATGCATGACAAGATGACAGCCATGAAGTCAAGTGGCAACATCGATGTGGACTTTGCAATGATGATGCGCGTGCATCACCAGTCCGCCATCACCATGGCCGAGGCGGAACTTCAAAACGGCAAAGACCCGCAAATGCGCGCGATGGCCAAAGACATCATTCGCGCTCAGAAAAAAGAGATTGCCGCTTTTGACAAATTTTTAGCCAAGCGCGGCGATGCCGGAACGAAGATGGGTGAGCCAGGCATGCAGATGAAAAAATAACGCAGGCCCTGAGTTTTCGTGCATCTGACGCACAAGGGTCAGGCGTGAAACGCAGGGTAATGAAATATGAAACTTGCGCATTCCAAATCCGCAATCCGCTATTGTTTGATCCAGGTCAACAAGTTGTAGCCGGATTTCAATAAAGTGAAGTCTTGCGAATTGCACCAAGATGACAAATTTTTTTAATACTCCTGTACTCCGTACGAGCGCATTTGCCATGTTGCTGGTGTGGGTGTTTGCATTGATTTCGGGTGTTGCAAACGCTTGCCTGCTGGAGGCGCCAAGAACCAATGCGCACTCAGGAATAATTGAACAATCTAATCAGAATGATGCAAAGCATGTGAGCTTTAGCAGTCATGTGCCTATTGAAGCCGAATTAGACAAAGCAGACGATGCGCACACGTCAAAACAGCCTTGCCTGAAAGTTTGTGATGACAGTTCAAAGTCGCTGCCGAAAAAGCATTCGGGAGAGCAAGTCGATCCTGGGACGCCAATCATTGTTGCTGTATTGTGGTCCTTAGTTGAGCCTATCCACCTCCAATACGAACAGCCAAATGACAGCCACTATGGTGCGTCCCAGCTTCCGCTCAGGTTGCTTTACTCCAGATTAGCCCTTTAACAGGCTGCCGGCAGCTTGTGCGCATGACCTTCAGCCATGCGCAAATTTCTCCACATCGATATATTTTCCGCTCGACCTTGTAGCTAAACGGGCGGGGCTGGCTAACGCTGCACAACTGCGTACTAAATCTTTTGTTCTTTTATTTGTTTACTCTTCAGGAGCTTTTCATGACTACTTTCCGATTTATCCCTCTGGCACTTTCAATAAGCGTCGCAAGCACGTTAATAGCCTGCAACACAGCCCCACCTATGCCCATGTCTATGCCAATGCCTATGCCTATGACGATGGGCATGGCTGCTTCGCCCGGCACAGCGCCGCCTGATCATTTAGCTCACATGGACACGCAAACCAAGGCCATGCAAGCCATGCACGAGAAGATGATGGCTGCCAAAACCCCAGAAGAGCGCAACTCGCTGATGGCCGAACACATGAAATCCATGCAGGACGGCATGAAGATGATGGAGGGCATGACCAGCCCGGGAATGAAGGGCATGTCGGGAATGTCTGGCATGTCGGGTGAGATGGGCGCGCACCACGCCATGATGGAAAAACGCATGGCGATGATGCAGACCATGATGAAGATGATGATGGAACGACTCCCCGACCCGTCAAAGAAGCAGTGACATGAACCACGACCATTCGCAGCTTCCGATCAATCGGGAGCCCGCAATCCTGCAATCCCTGAAAGACCCGGTCTGCGGGATGGCCGTCAACGCGCAGTCCGCGCATCAGCACTTGTATGACGGAAGGCTTTACTACTTCTGTAGTTCAGCATGCGAGAAAAAATTCAGTGCAGACCCGACGCAGTTCACAAGCACCGGGGTGAGTCATCAGCCTGAACCAGCTGCGGTTGCTGGCGCTGTTTACACCTGTCCCATGCATCCGGAGGTACGTCAGGACCACCCCGGTAACTGCCCAAAATGCGGAATGACGCTTGAGCCCTTGCTGCCGGAACTAGAGGAGGGGGAGAGCAGGGAGTTGGTTGATTTTCAACGCCGTTTCTGGTGGACCTTGCCCCTGACCGTGGTGGTGACTGCGATGGCAATGTTTGGCCATAGCCTGGGTTGGCTGGATATGGCCACGCAAAGCTGGCTTGAATTAGCGCTGTCTTTGCCCATCGTCCTTTGGGCGGGTTGGCCGTTTTTTGCGCGCGGATGGCAGTCGCTACTAAATCGCAGCCCGAACATGTGGACACTGATTAGCCTGGGTACCGGGGCCGCATTCGCTTACAGCGTTGTTGCGACAGCCGTACCGCAGGTTTTTCCGACCTCCTTCGTTTCCATGGGCCGGGTTGCTGTTTATTTTGAGG
>ENA-OFDP01000242-OFDP01000242.1-metagenomes-genome-assembly--contig:-NODE-242-length-25809-cov-4.603052_pt1 | contig 25809 bp, 27 predicted proteins | sample MGYA00153389_OFDP01 | MGnify analysis MGYA00153389 | reverse complement strand
ATCCGTCTCATGCTCAAACGATTAGCGGTAAATTAGATCCCAAACGGGTTCTATAGAGAAATATTTGCGGAGGCAGAAAGCCTCGCGGATTTGCGCCGCTGTTTTATTGAAGGGGATATGGCATCCTGGGACGATCTCGAAAGAAGTTGGTGACAACCCTCATTCCAGGCTTCCAGGTGGCTAATGACCGAATCGTTGTCGTATGCCTATTCAAGGGGACTCTCACCTTCAAAAGAATCGACAGTGTTAGATTTTCCGAATGTCAAATCATGTAAATAATTTGTTATATTAATTTACATAGCGCAATATACCGCTTTGGGTGTTGTTCCTAGTTGACAGTCCGAGAGCTTACGCAATAAGCGTAACGAGCCGTTTCACTCCAGGATAAATTGCAAGACGGTTAGATTACATTAGGTTCGCAGTTTTACCCAAATCAGTTTACGGGAGGCACATGTGAATCAGGCGAACGAACTCACCCTAGAGCAAGAATTCAGCATCAGACTTTTTGCAGATCAAGTCCAAGGGATGTCTCATAAACAAGCTCAAGATTTTTTGGTTGAGCAGTATCGGCTCATGATGGTTCAGGAAACGCTGTATCAGAGTCTACTGAAACACGAGTGGAAGTTAGATTTAGATCCTGCTTCTATCTAAAACAGAAAGTAAGCTTCACTTTTCATAGTTGATTTACTTTTCACACCCACCTAGTTTGGAGTACTTATCATGGCAAGTCCCACAAAAAACATTTCTGCTTCTAACACTCGCAACGGTTGGGCTTGGGGATTTACTCCTCAGGCTGAGAGTTGGAATGGTCGTTTTGCAATGATTGGTTTTGCATCTGTTCTTCTAATTGAAGCATTTTCTGGTCAGGGTACTCTTCACTTCTGGAATCTGTTGTAAGTCAGCGGATTAATTTGTAGGTTGGCTGAGCAAAACGCTTTTTGCTGTAGTTTACCTGTCATCCCTGATCGCTGAGTTTTTCACCGTCATTTAATCCGAGTGTAGAGGAAGCTTTCTCCAAGCAAATTTGAGTTTGATAAAGGATTTATATGACCATGCGCTCACATATCAAGAACCGTAATGTGCTGAACTTTGCTATTTTCAGTTCATCCTTTAATCAGTTTCTGGGCTTACTACGCCGCACGTTTCTGATGGGTTTGCTGATTAGTTTAATTTGGCTACCAGGACTATCGATTAATCCGGCACTCGCTATCTCTAATGTTGACGGTGCTGCTACTGAAAAAGCTGCTTCTCAAATGGTTGATGCTGCTGCCAAAGGCGATCGCTTAAGTGCCTTGATTAGTTGCTTACCCAAACAGCTCAGTCAACCTAGCCTTAAGCAAGCTTTGAGCGAAATGGGCAACGACCAAATTGAGAGAGCTTTGAACCTCAAGGCGACCCCTAAGCTCAGTCAAGCAGAAGTCGATTTGGCGAGTTGCCTAGATCGTAAATCAGCGTAGATTGCATCTTAGTCTACAGCTTTGTTCATCACAGCTACAGCATTCTGACCGTACCCTTTACCCTAGGTGAAATATGGCTGGTTTTTTTGGATCTATTCTTATCCCCCAAGCTATTCAGGATAAATCTAGCGTTGATGCTCTGAAGAATCGATTGGATTGGGGAGAACCTGCTTTGACTATTATTGATGTCAGAGATAGAAACGCTTTTAACGCTAGACGAATTATGGGCGCGATCGCGATGCCCATTGAGGAACTTGTTGATCGTGCCTGTGCCAGCCTCGAATTGGTTCGGGATATTTACGTTTATGGTGACACAGATGAGCAAACGGCTGAAGCCGCATCTAAACTGCGGCAAGCCGGATATCAACATGTTGCTGAACTGATGGGTGGTCTAAAAGCCTGGAAGTCAGCTAAATACCCAATTGAAGAGATCCCAGCGATTAGCGTTTGATTTGATTCAATCTGATTAGCGATCAATTTGCTCTTGCCTTCTATTTAATGTGAGTTGGCAAGAGCTTTTTATTCAGTGGGTTTGTGGATCTAGAATTAAAGTCTGATGTCGTAGTCCACCCAATTACTCCAGAAATAAAGCTTTCCAGCCCATCTTGCACTTTTTGGGTCGTATGTCGGGGTATGACACCGTTCCTGGCAATTAAGTACCACATCGGCTGAACCCTTTTCTCAGTGGCAGTTCCAGACTATTATCTTGCCTATTTTAGACCCAATTGATGAACAGAATCTGCTGCGAGGGGATAGTGGCGATGCTTGATTGATAACTTCTGCTGATCTTCTTTCTGGTGATCACTCATTGCGAGGGAGGCAATTAGTCAACGATGAGATCGGACTTTGAAGTCCTTAAAACCTGCAAGACTACGCTTGTAGTATCAGGTTCTAGAGTTGAATCAGTCCAGAAAAAGTCCACTCCATCTGTAGTATGGGTTTTCCATCTTTAGTAGAACTGATCAATGGTTGTCTGCTACCTTCCAACTTGCTTTGTTTCCTTTGCATTGAACCCGAAACCATCGCAGCGCTCAGTCCTTATTGGACGCAGCACATTAACCGATTTGGTCGTTACAGTTTGAACATGGACCGTTGCCCTCCTCCCATTGACTTTGGCATCCCTGTCGTCTCCCAAAAGTCATCCGATCCATGATTTCCTCGGAAAACTTTTTCCTGGAAGTACTTCCTAGCAAAGGTTTCAGGCGATGTGGTACTTAATTGCCAGGAACGGTGTCATACCCCAAAAAGGAATAATAGCAACCTACCTTCCTCTAAATTTGTGTAAAAGCAAGCTTGAGCAGATGCTGATTCAGCATTTAGTCTCTAGATCTCAAGAAATGCGGGAAGCAGCCAGGGACTCTAAAAGCGGTCGTGTCAGTGTTATGACCACGATTTTACAGGCACGTGGAGCGGATGATGAGATGATGCGTCAGTTTCTATTGGATTCAGCACCCCAGTATGAAGACCTAGAACAACTTTCTAGCTTTTCTTTAGAGCAAATGGCGAGGATCAAGGGCTTGGAGGAACAGCTTCAAGATTTGCAGGAGGTCCGGGGCTATAACCCTGAAATTGAGCGGCTAAAGCAGCAGTTGCACCATCAGATTGAGGAGGCGAAGAATGTCAGTCAATCTCTCCTGGACAAGAGTGCTGGGGAGATCATCTTTGAGGGAAACACGAGCTATTTCTGGGACGGCTTAACGAACGACGACAAACCCAGAGTGTACGAAAGAATTGTCCACCAGATTTTTATCAATCAGGGCACGGTTACAGAGATTCTTTTGAAAACTGAACAGAATGAGGAATACAACTATGAAAATGCAGGAACGAATCACCTTGAAAAGGAAAATAACTGAGATCGCACTCAATGAGGCCATTCGGGGCTGGCAAGCACCCGTGCAAGGACCACTCTCCTGTCCATTCTGCCAGTCTGATCGCGTCTATCGGCGAATGCAGTCCAAAAATGGAATGACTTGCGGTTGCAAAGATTGTGGTCAACCGTTTTCAGAAGAACTAATCCAGCAGTGTCGGTGTGTGCGGCCGGGTGTATGGGCGAAATGTGTATCCTGTCCCCAATATCAAACCATTCGCGAGTTGATGAAATTCAACATTGATCAACTTCGTAATTTATCAGGGGTGGAGGTTGAGAAAATTATGACGCACCCAGATTTTTATCAGAAGCACTTTTCGTTGCGACAGATATTGCCTCAGGTAAAACTCAGGCATTACGCTGACCGTCAAACAACTGATGGTTCTATAGTCACAGAGGTGGTCAATCAGCCACTCGCGGAAGGGGATATGGCGCAGCTTTCACTATTTGAGTAGATAGGTTGCAAAGGTGGTCTTTTACAGCCAGCTCTTTTGATCTGAAGCGATTAAAAGGTCACTTCCCAAATTGACTGCTTAGCAGCAACGGCAGCGCGGTTAGGTCTAGAGTTGCCAGTTTGGCAAACAAAAAACTTGGCGGCGATCACAAAAGTGACTTCAATTACTAGGGGTGGTTAGGGAGTGCCACGAGTTCAATAGTCCTTACCTCATGGGTTTTGTTGCCTAAATTCACTGTTGAAAATAGACGAGGATCATCCCTGCGATTGGGTAATCTTGGGGTTATAATCCCATCGAAACAATGCCTATCCCCCAAGGGGAAAACTGTGGCTCTAGCTTCGTCTTCCAAGCGACTGCGAACGACTTTCGCGTAGGTTTTGCTCCCTTAGAATTTGCCTGGTCAACGATTCACATTTCGTTTTATCGCAGCATGACCTGTATAGGTCACAAACCTGTCTACAGGCTCCCAGGATCTCCCAAAGCCATCAACTGGCGTTTTGCTCAAGTGTGCCAAGCGGCTGTCTTCTCCGACCCTCCTCCCGCTTAATACTTAGTACAAGGGTTTCCCAAAAAACCTCGCCTGGTCATCGGGTGAGGTTTACTTTTTTGATGAGGGTGACAGGCTATGACTTTAGACGGCACGCCCCCGTTGAATTAGATGCAGGATGAACAACAGCACGACGGCTCCGACAAAGGCGATAAAAATCGTGCCCGCGAGTCCAGGGAACGGTGTAGCGATTCCCATCTGTCTAAAAATCCAGCTTCCAAAAAAAGAGCCAACAATGCCTACCACAATATCTCCAACCAGACCGTAACCGATGCCGCCCGCTACGACGCTGGAGAGTATTCCTGCAATTAGACCAACAATTAGCCAAGTGAGAAGATCCATCTTTCCTCCCGATGTTCATTCTTAAAGAGATGTCCTTAGTATATGACTGATCTGGGGTCTGATCCCACGCGAAGCAAGAACGGTAACAATTCAAGGAGTAGTCTATTGAGTCGCGCCAGTCCATAACCATACTCCTAATAAAAACTCCCTAGGTTTGTAGCCAAGGGAGTTGCATTTTTTGTGGGTGTGGCAAGTAGGTAGCAAGGGAGGTAGCAAGTGGGAAGCGCTACCCAGGTAGCGGGAGGTAGCAAGGGAGGTAGCAGACAGGTAACAGGCGTTACCTCCCCTAAATCGATATATTTTTTGATTGCTACCTGCTACCTGCTACCCACCTAATCCATTCTCCTTTTCCTTCGTTTGGCGTGAATGATTCTATTAATTGAAGCTCCATTAGCTCGATCAAAGATTCATCAATTGCCTCAGACTTTAGCGGATTATTACGCTTAGCTCTCCCCCAATCTTTCAAAGTGGCTACTGCCAATTCACCACCTTTTGATTGGATATATCTGGCAATATCATCCAGTGGATCGGGCAAATCATCAAAAGTTTTAGTGGGCACAACCTCAGCGATCGCGGTAGGTTCCACAGCATTTAGTTTAAAAGAATCCTCCAACCGCTCCAGGGGCGATCGCTCAATGTTGGGCAGCGGCAACCCATAGGCTTTAGCAATATCCTCTATCTTCCTTGGCGTGAGCGCGGGTGAAGCCAGCATCTCATCTATATCTGAGGCTGAAAATAATGGGGCGACTTTCGGCAGTTCCACAGCGCGCAAGTCAATTGGGTTAGGTGCAGCGGTTTGAATGGGCGGTTCAAACACAAACGCGATCGCGTCCTTTTGCCCTGGTAGTTGCAGCTTGCCCCTGCCAGTCGCCTTCAGAAATCCTGTATCTAAATCGGCTATACCTGGTTCCAGTTCGGCGATCGCCATTCCCGCATCGCGCAGCCGTGCCCCTTTCTTCAGCCCCATAAATTCCAGGGATGGATCATGGGTGACAATCAGCAGCGGCAAGCCCACCTTACGAGATTCAGTCAATCCGGTTCGGGTGAAGTCGTGTAGTAATTCTTGATCCACATTGGCAGCCCAACTAGAGGCTTCCTCACAAATCACGCTTTCAACTAAACCCGCTTTCAAAAGTTGCTCCAAGAAGTCATCCTCACTAATCCCTGACTGCTCAAAGATTTGATAGCGCTGCTTAATCAATGCCAGATAGGTTCTCATGAACTCTTCCACAGCTTTATAGTTTTTCCCGGCTCCAATCAGCTTCATGCCCTGCCAAGTGCTAGCGCTGCCATGAGGATTTAGCACCATGATTTTCTGATTGTGTGCCAGCTTGTCGGCCGCGATCGCCCTAGTGAGTGATGTTTTACCGCTGCCTTGTCCTCCCCACACCAACGTGTTTTGCAGCCTAAAGAAATGCATCAATCGTGTGATCGGGTTGGGTTCGTCGGGCGTGGATTGGGGCGGGGCGCTGGCAGTTGGTATGGAAGTGTCGCTATTGGGTGGCATCAATTCAGGCTGAAACCAACGATGCCCTACCGCTGTTGTTTTGGTTTGCTCTAGCAGGTCATCCAAGCGATCGCCGTAGTGATCCTCTAGCAAATTCCAACCGTCTTGATTGAGAGGGATACCCTGTTGGGTGGCATGGAGCAATTGCTCAGCAGCGGCGTTCTGCCCAACCGATTCGGTGTATTCCTTTAGCTCATTGCCCCTGGCGGCAACCGCGCTGCCATTATGTTTAATCGCAAACTCAGCACGGGCGATCGCGTTGTTTTGCTTCTTTTGTGACAATGCCACCCCTCCCAAGGTCAGGGCACCCGCGACAAAATAGTTTGTGAATGCTAGAGCCACAGCCCCTATAGCCATGCTGCCAATCATTAAATAGGGCACATTGTCGCATTCATCCATTGCCTGTCGGACAGCGGTTTCATTCCAATCCAGAGAATCATTATGCATGGGTGGTTTCCTCTTTTTTACGGGCGGAATACGCTGTATTTTGTCTTGAAAATTTTTCTTGCCTCTGCAACTTCTGCAACTGTTTTGTCGCCTTTCATATTCCAGATGCAATCTTGCAACATGACTTGCTCATCGGCTTCTTCAGGCGTAAACATCCCAAAGTCTTTGTAGGTTCCATCTGGGTACATAGTTCCGATCCTTATCCAGTATTTTTTAAAAATACGGGCATCCAATCTCTCTTCAGAACAGCGCTTGGCTATTTGCTCTGGACTTAATTTGGCAGTCTCACCAGAGCAAAACATCACATCGTAAGGCTTGTCTTGTAGCTCGTAAGGGTTGTCTTGCGGCATTTCTTCAGCCCCTAAACCTGCGGGGCTTCCTCCTTTTTGGGGAAGATTTCTGGGTAGAGGGATAGGGCAATTCGCACGACGCGATCCACTAGGAACAGCACTGAGAACATGAGTGCGACGTTATCCAAGCGATTTTGCCGATCTGAAACGTGACCAAATACCACAAAAAGGTGAACAGGTTGCCATCGGTTACAGGTGGATGGGTGATAAAGCAAATCGCCAATTCCAAGATGTAGACGATGTTTCGAGTGCTGCAAAGGGTTTGATAGGTGCGAATCGGGTGATTGTTGTAGGAGCGCTTCAGACTGCTCACAGTGCGTCCGTCCTTTTTAACCGTCCGGTATTTTGCCCAAGTTGCCCACTGTTCAATGATTCGACGCATCCGCTTAGGGTCGCGTTTGTAGAGATAGGGCGCAAGCTCCAAGCCTTGAAAGATGGAGTAGAGCATGATTCCTAGAGCGGCGGCAAAAGAAACAGCAATCCATTGGAACAGCCCACCGATACCAGGCAAGGCAAACAGGAATTGAGCGAAATTGGTGAAGTCGATGCGATCGGCTAACAGGATGACGATATCCATGAAGGGCTGCACGTTCCAGGCGATCGCCAGTCCTAGCAGCAAAAAGAGGGCTATGCAAATGACCAACAGCAAAGGACTCCAGCCCTCTTTCTCCTCTTCCTTTTGCTCTGGTTTGTCACCATCAGCCTGTTGATTCTTGCCAAGACGAACTCGGAATTTACGTTTAGGTTTGGCGGCGGTTTGAGTCATATTTTCAGAAATTTCGGTATTAGCTTTTTCGGGTTGATAGGGATAGCTGTTTTTTGCAGAGTCGGTCAGATACCACTTGAAAATGGTGTCGCCTTCCGATATCGCCTGAATATCGGACAGGTCAAGGTAAGAGGGCTGTTGATTTTGAAAAGGCGATTGCAACCATCCATACTCTTGTTCGGATTTATAAGCCCAAAAAGTACCCCGCTGCGGGTGAGTTGCCGATACCAAATATTGTTTAGTAGGGTCAATCTGCTTAGGAGGTTTGGCGGCGGTTTGGGTCATGGGAGTTCTCTTTTATTTCAAAACTGCGTAGATATTGAGAAAGCATCATTAGGGGCACCATCAAAGGTGAGATCGCCAAGGCGATAACAAGTGTTGCAATGGCGGTAAGCCCGGTTCCTATAACTGAGATCGCGTAGCCTGTTGCTGCCAAAAAATGACGAGATTTAGTGCTTAATTTGGGCATTGGCTCCCCCAATGCGCCCATCGCCTGATTGCGGGTTGATGCCATGCAGTTGCATTGCTTTTTTGACTAGGGCGAAATTTTGAGTGGTGGCAACATCCACAATGCCGATTTCACCATTGCCCATATCTGCCATGATTCCCGTGGTGCCTCGGTCATCACAAGCGGTTAGACCAGGCGCGAGGCTTGCCCCGGTTGTAGGGTTGACTATCTTTCCCCCTGGTGTGATGTTGCCAAACTTGCGAGGGTCATTTTGAGTGACTACAAAGGTGTTGCAGCCCTTCATCAGCCGCAGGTCAGCGGTGTCAGCTTCAGCAGCAATCTTCTCAGCGTCCAGTGCTTTCAATTCCTGTTCGGTGGAGATTGCAGCGGCTCTATCTCGAATCTGGCTAAGCCGTTCTAGATTGCGCTGGGTGTCAGGGATGGACGCGATCGCGCAGCCAATTAAACCCACACCCAAAACAGCTTTGATGATGGTGGACTGATGGCGGCGACGGTAGCGAAGTGGTAGCTTCATAGGGTGAATCCTGTTGAGGGTTTACTTTTTTGAGGGGCGATACGTGCTACGCACAGGCTTCGCCAACGCTAACTTTCCACGGCTTGCGTTGGCGTAGCCCCTCCCCTGGAGAATCGCTTTCTCTTCAGTTCATTTCTTGGAGCATCTCAGCGAAAACCCTTTTGTAGTCGGGGTCGCTGTCGGTTTCAGCAATCAGCCTGGTAATGCGATCGCCATACTCAATCAGTGGAAGTGGTGCGTTTGGGTTGGCTTTTGTACGGGATTTTCGGGGCATCTGAATACCAGGTGAAAGAGCAATGCCAGGGCACCAATTAAGAATCCTGCGGTGAGGGCTTCCCCAAGGTTTGCAGCAGTTCTAGAGCATTCTGTAATGCGCTTGTTTCTTCACTCACAGCCTTATCAAGCTGACTCGTTTGCATCTTGTAGAAGCGAGATTCTAGGCTCAACTCAGAAGCCTTCTTTTCAATCTGCTCTTTAGCCTGTTTGGTTTGGTCTAAGCGCTGCTGTCTTACCTCAATGTCGCTATGCATGGCATTGGTTAGGCTATCTGCCACTTTTAAGAATTTGGTTGCCACTTCCAACGGGTCTTTAATAAAGCTGGCTTCCCTGGTGCGGAGGTTTTCCACGCTGTACCCGGTTGGCATTTCTGGAGTGGGCAAAACTATCTGATGATTGCCTGTCTGCACTTCAACTGATAGCGCGGTAGTTTCTGGCTCCGGTTCAGGTTCTGATGGTGCAATGTCGAACTCGTGCAGCAGGCGATCGCAATCGTCAGCGGCTAACCCTTCTGAAGTATCAATGCTCAATTCTTGGCAGCGACGATGCACGGTGGATTTTGGCAGATCGTTATCTTTGCAGAACTTGGTGAGTGAAATATTCATGCGGCTTCTGAATGGCGTAAGGACTGAGTTGGAATGGTTGGAACGCACACGGAACAGGCGAAACAAGTAGCTCTCGTTTCAGGTGCGTTCTCGCGCTGTTTCTGGGTTGTTCCACTTTCTAAAATGAATGCTAACATGAATTACATCAAATGAATCAAATGAATCATTTTACAAATTTGATGTGAGAATGAAATTAATTCAATTTGAGGGCTATGATTTATGCATTCCAAGCAGGCAGTTGACAATATGCGGCGTACAACCGTGTCGTTTGAAGATGATCAGTTTGAAATACTTGAAAAGTGGGCTGACAAGGAGATTCGGACAGTTCCGAATCTCATTCAAGCGATTGTGGTCAGCGTACTGCGTGGAGAATCACCCAATGTTCCTGATGTAGCTGAATTAGAAAAGCTGAAGGAAAAGCCAGCTAATAGCCAAGGCAAGTAAGGAGGGATGCGTGATGACAGAACGGCTTGACCGAATTGAAGCAATCCTGGAAAGGAACGCAGAACAAATGTCACAAAGCCAACAACGGCATGACGTTGAAGTAGCTGAAATTCGTCAGTTGCAAGGATCTAATGCTCGTTCAATTGAAGCCAATAGCAACGCGATCACTGAATTGCGGCAAGTGCAAGCGGTTGACCGGGCTGATTTTCGGGCTTCAGTTGAGGATATGGTGTCAACGATTATCTCTTTAGCAGAGCAAGCCGAACAGGATCGGGTAGAGTTTCGAGGAACTGTTCAAAACATTCTGGATGCTCTCACTCAACGCTTTAGTGGCAATGGACACAGCACATAGAATCAAAGGCAAGTAGGGAGCGATCTCGATGGCAAACGAGATAAACCGGGCGATTCAAGCCCTAGCTGACATTACATCCATGCAGGGAACGCAGATAAGTCAACTGCGGGAATCCATGCAGCAATCTAATCAGCAGTTAGGCGATCGCATTGACCAGATGGGCGATCGCATTGAAGCGACGGTAGACAGGCTAGGGAGCAAAATTGATGATTTAGCCGTGCAGGTTGGAGCGCTAACCAGTGCGGTTTTGGATCAGAAGCGTTCTGTTGATGGCTTGATTGAAGAGAGCCGAAGCCATAATGAAGCGGCAAAAATTCAGGCTGAGAATGTCGCCAATCTGATTAAAGTTGTTGATCGGCTGGCAATCAGAAACTAATAGTTGCTGTAATTTCTACAGCGATCTCGTCACTCAAACGCCCTCAAACATCCTAAACCTCGTTCCAACGACCCGAAAAACTACAGTAAATCGCTAACCGAAAATGTCCCCGAACCAATTCAAGAGTACTGATAGACGATTACCACCGCTAGAGCAATTTGTCCCCGAACCGTTTTCGTAGTGCCAGTTTCGAGAAGCTGTAGATTTCAAGAAAGTGGTGCGAATCGATAAGATTTCAGCTATCGTTATGTTTAGCTTTAAAATCTAAAAGGCGACACCCCAACAAAAGGATCGCCTTCTAAAGTCCGATTAATTAACCACCCGACCTATCAATCCTGATCACCTGCTACCAACAGGCACCTGGAAATAGGCGGATTTCATGTTGCAAAGGATATACCCCCTTGAACACTAAAATCATAGCCCAAAAGTCCACCGAACGCTACAAGATTTCATCCCCGAACCGAGCGCCAAACGCAACAGCAACGGTTGCTTGGATTAAAGAATTCCTTCAAATCCCCGATCCGACGCGCCAGGTAAGGCTGCTACTCAATTTGTGGCGATCGACTGATTTACCGATAGAAGAATTCTTTGGTCTGGTTGTAGAAGCCGCTCTAGAGATAAAGGGGGTGTCGTTATGAGCGCGATCTCAACCTTCCCCAAATTCGGCTACGATACTCCCTTTGCCGCAATCACAGAAGAGGTAGATCGGCTACTTAGAGAGCTAACCCCGGCTGCGCAGGCAATATGGCGCGAGCTTAGGCGCTCTAATGTCCCTGGTATCGATTTTGAATTCAATCTGAACGACTTAGCCAGAAAACTTAACTACTCCACCCGTTGGCTAAGAAGTGCCCTGAGAGACTTGCTTGAATTAGGATTACTCGAAAGCGATCGCAAACCATGGCGTGAGTGGTTCCGAGTGCGGATAATTGATTTAGGAATTCTGCACAAAAGTTCCAAAAGTTGGAACAAAAACGGAAAAAAACAGCCCTCAAACACTGATTCTCCCGTTACCTATCTAAAAGAGTCTAAAGAAAAAGAACAAACAGAAGAATTCCGTTCTTTCAACAGCCCTCAACAAAAAGAAGGTTTGCGATCGCCCCTTCCAAAACCAAAACCCCGCAACCAAGATCCAGAACCAAATCAAGATCCGGAACCGGAACTAAACGAGGCATTAGGGCTGATAGCAGAGTATGGAGTGCGATCCGGGAATCAAGGAATAGCAGGCAAAGCCCGCATTAGAGAAGCGATCTCCCGATCTGCCCGAAATCTCTCACCAGAGAAATTAGCGGAACGAGTGAGAAACGCGATCGCGGCAACGGAACAAACCAGGCTGAAAAGTGGTGATCGCGGCTTGAGGAAGCCGATTGAGTGCCTTTTGTCTTGTGCGATCGCAGAGGGGCACACCCCCTATACGCCTAAAGTGGCAGCTATTCCAGCTAGCACTCTTTCTGCGGTTACCGCAGGTCTCGCGGCGTGGATTTGGGAGGTAAATCAATCCTTTCCCAATTCAATTTATGAGATCGATCGCCAGGGCGTGGCAACTATTTATCGCCGCTCGGATCAGTCACCCCTAGGCGCTTTTGAGGAATTGCGGGATCTCCCCATCGAGGAGATCGGGCAGTTGGTCAATGCCCCTAGTGAGAATTTGAAAATGGGGATCTCCCCTATCCCTCTTTCCCCACTCCCTACTCCCACCAAAACGCCACCCGTAGTCAGCAAGCCCAGCGAAGATGAAGTAATTACAGCGCGGGCGCTGATTCCTGCTTACGAGGAAAAAAGAGGGATTGTCCGCAGCGATCGTCCGTCTGCAATATCCAGATTAATTGGTGTAACGGCTAACGGCTTAACCAGGTTAGACGAGACACAGGTAATCCAGTATTTGCAGGCACTCCAGAAACCCAATCCGCCAGAGTAAGGAGTGATCATTGAGTTTTGATTCTTAAAGGATTAGTTACTCTTGTAGGGGCAAGCTTCTTACCTATTCTCCGTAGAGTAGGGTAGTCAGCCACACCATTCTCATAAGTCAGGTATCGCAGTTGCAGCACGAAAAAATCACCCTCAGTCAGCTTGAAAGCTTTCTCTTCAAGTCCGCCGACATCCTGCGCGGCAAGATGGATGCGTCCGAATTTAAGGAATTCATCTTTGGGATGCTCTTTCTCAAGCGCTTGTCGGATGAGTTCGATCGCAAACGTCAGCAACTCAAAAAGCAATTTGCCCACATCGACGATCCGGCGTTGCTAGCGGACCTGCTGGAGAGCAAAACCTCTTATGGCGAGACCTTCTTTGTGCCGCTTCGCGCTCGCTGGCATGAGCCTTGGATCGACACCGATGCGGATGGAAATGAATCCCAGGTGCCCCCGCTCAAGCACCTGAAGCAGGACATCGGCAACATGCTGAATAAAGCATTGGCGGCGGTAGAGGATGCCAACGATGCCCTGGCAGGCGTGCTGAAGAACAACATCGATTTCAACGCTACCAAGGGCAAGACCAAAATTCCTGACCAGAAATGGAAAGACCTGCTGGATCACTTCAACCAGCCGCAGTTTGTGCTGGTCAACGATAATTTTGAGTTTCCCGACCTGCTGGGAGCGGCTTATGAATACCTGATTAAATACTTCGCCGACAGCGCCGGAAAGAAAGGCGGCGAATTTTACACCCCAGCGGAGGTGGTACGGCTCTTGGTGCAGTTGGTCAAGCCCCAGGCAGGAAACACTGTCTACGACCCTACGGTTGGCTCTGGCGGCTTCCTGATTCAGTCTCATCAGTATGTGGAGGAGCAGGGGCAAGACCCGAATGACTTGGCGCTCTATGGGCAGGATTCCAACGGCACGGTCTGGTCGATCTGCAACATGAACATGATCCTGCACAACATCAGTCGCTTCAGCACTGAAAACGGGGATACGCTGGAAGACCCTCTGATTTTTGAAAACAGCCAGATTCGCAAGTTCGATCGAGTGCTGGCGAATCCGCCTTTCTCACAAAGCTACAGTCGCGCCAGCCTGAAGTTCAGCAACCGCTTCCGTGAGTTCTGCCCGGAGACTGGCAAAAAGGCTGACCTGATGTTTGTGCAACACATGATTGCCAGCCTCAAGCCAGAGGGACACATGGCGACCGTGATGCCGCATGGGGTGCTGTTTCGTGGCGGCAAAGAGAAGCTGATTCGAGAAATCCTGATTGAAGATGACGTGATCGAGGCGATCGTCAGCCTGCCGCCTGGTTTGTTTTATGGGACAGGCATTCCGGCTTGTGTTTTGGTGATGAACAAAAACAAACCCGATGAGTTACGGGACAAAATTCTGTTCATCAATGCTGATCGCGAATTCGCGGAAGGCAAAGCCCAGAACAAGCTGCGCCCGGAGGACATCGAGAAAATCGATTCGGTGTTCACTCACAAGCAGGCATACCCCAAATACAGCCGCTTGGTCGATAAGCAGGAAATCGTCGAGCAGCACGACTATAACCTCAACATCCGCCGCTATGTGGACAACACGCCAGAGCCAGAACCAGAGGATGTGAAGGCGCACCTGATGGGTGGCATCCCAGAGGCGGAAATTGCAGCGCAGCACGGCACGTTTGCCAAATTTGGAGTGAAATCGGAGACGCTGTTTGTGTCCGATCGCCCTGGCTATGCTGCCTTTTGCCCAGACGCTGCCAGCAAAGCAGCAATCAAGGAGCGGCTAGAAGCCAATCCTGACCTGCAAGCCGTGGTTAGCGCCCACCACACGACGCTAGAAAGCTGGTGGCAGGAGGCACGGGACGATTTTGCCAAGCTGGAAGGAAACAACATTTTGCCCCAGGTGCGCCAGGAGCCACTGACCAGCCTTAAAGAGAAGCTGATACCGCTGGGTGTGTTGGATGCATTCCAGGCGGCGGGTGTGTTTGTCAACTGGTGGCAGCAGATTCGCTATGGCCTGAAGACGATCGTTAACACTGGCTGGCACCATACTCTGATTCCCGACGGATACTTACTGGCGGCTTTTTCCCAGGAGGATGTGAACCGGATTGAGGCACTGGAGAGCAAGGTTAGTGCGGCTCAGGGCGAACTGAGTGAGGCGGTGGAATCTGCTCAAGAGGTTGCCAGCTACGAGCCGGAGGAAGGTGAAACGGTGACGGCAACGATCATCAAGAAAGCACTCAAGGAATTGATTGATGACTTAAAAAGCTCCGCAGGCAGTTCTGCCGCTAAAGAGCGCCAGTCCTACGAAAAAGAATTTGATGCGATCGCCGCCATCGAGAAACGCATCAAGCAGTTCAAGGACACATTGAAGCAAGAGCAAAACGAGCTAGAGCTGAAACTACGCCTGAAACGCATCGGCAGCGACGAAGCAAAGGCAGAAACCAGCGAACTGCTGCAACAGGTGGAAACCCAGCTTAAAGTGCTGAACCCGAACCACAAGGACGACAAGAAGCAAATCATCGCGCTGCATAAGGACAAGGCAGCACTGGAGCTACGGCTAGCGCGGATTGATGGGGTGCTGGCTGCCATCGGTGGGCAGATGGCCGATGCGGAGGCGAAAACGCTGATTCTGAAGAAGCTCTACGACTGGGTGAAAGAGCAGCTTACCCGTTATCTGAATGCGGAAAAGCGGGCGCTGATCGCCAGGGTTGAGAACCTGTGGGACAAGTATGCGGTATCGAGTCAAAAGCTGGAGATAGAACGGGAAGAGACGCTGAAAACTCTGGATACGTTTTTGAGTAAGTTGGGGTATTTGGGATGATGAGTGTGGAGGGTTGGGAAAAGAGTAGTTTAATTTCGCTCTTGAAAATACTCAAATCTGGAGGAACGCCAAATACATCGCGAAGTAATTTTTATGGTGGTGAAATTCCTTTTGTATCAATTGAAGATATGAGTGCGAGTAGAAAGTATTTATGGAGCACTGTCAAAAACTTAACAAAGGAAGGTTTGAGTAGCTCAAATACTTGGCTAGTTCCTGAAAATTCTCTTTTGTATTCTATATATGCAACCCTTGGACTTGTTCGTATTAATAAAATTCCTGTAACCACTAATCAAGCCATACTGGCAATGATTGTGGACGATGAAATAGTTAATCAAGACTATCTTTATTACTGGTTGGAATACATTCGCAATTCAGTCATAAATCTATCCTCACAAACAACTCAGAGCAATTTAAGTGCAACTACTGTTAAACCTTTTATCGTTCAGCATCCTAAAGGCAAAAAAGAACAAACTAAAATCGCTGCGATTCTCTCCACGATCGACCGCGCCATTGAGCAAACCGAGGCAATCATCGCCAAGCAGCAGCGCATCAAAACCGGACTGATGCAGGACTTGCTGACCAAAGGCATTGATGAGGATGGCAATGTGAGATCGGAAGCAACCCACGAATTCAAAGATTCCCCACTAGGTCGGATTCCTGTGGAGTGGGAGGTGGAGGTGTTTGGTAATAGGGTTAAAAGTAGTGCTTTTGGTCCTCGATTCCCCTCAACTGCCTATTCAGAAAAAGGTTCGTTTGCTGTATTACGAACTACAGATTTAGATCCTGAAGGGAAAATCTCATATGAGCAAATGCCACTTACAAGTTTGCCAGAGAAAGGATTTGAAAAAAACTTGATTTTGGAACATCTCAAAAAACTTAATTCACTCAAAACTGGACTTATGCAAGACCTCCTCACTGGCAACGTCCGCGTCACCGCTCTACTCAATGACCAGAACAAAACGCCAATACATGAAACTGTTACCCTTAAATAGCCTCTCTGCTTACCCTCAACATTGCCACGATCGAGGTTTTTTATGCAGGCAATAGAATTTCAGACCACCCTCCACAATGGGATTGTCACTATTCCCCCCGACTATGCTGCCCAGTGGGAAGGCAAAACCATCCGCGTCATTGTCTTAGATGATGCTCCTCCGCTCCCAGCCACAGAAGCCAATCCACTCAAAGGCAGCGTCACCTATGAAGTCGATCTGCTTGCGCCGATCGACGAACCGATCGCGCCAAACTCCTTACTGTCTCGTCTCAAACAAATCAAGATAACTGCCCCTCCCGACTTTTCAGAAAACCTAGACGCTTACCTCAACGGTGAGGAAAATGTCTGATTCCTTGTTTGTGGATACAGGCTATGTTATTGCCCTAATCAACCAAACCGATCAGCACCATCAACAAGCACTGCAACTCGCCGACCACTATGAAGGCACGCCGATCGTCACCACCGATGCCATCCTGCTAGAAATTGGCAACGCCCTCTCACGCATCGCTCGCAACGAAGCCAGTGCCATTATTCGCCACTTCCAAACTGCCCCAGAAGTCACCCTTGTTTCCTTAACCCCAGAGCTAATGTCCGCTGCCTTGAGCCTCTACGAAAAGCATCAAGATAAAACCTGGGGCTTAGTCGATTGCGTTTCGTTCGTCGTGATGCAAAACCGCAAAATAACCGCCGCTCTCGCCTTCGATCGTCATTTCATTCAGGCAGGCTTCACCCTCGCCCAATAACCCCATGCCACCCAACCAAACACCCCAAGCCGTCAAACTTGATGAACGCAACCACGTCGAGAAACCCCTGCTCGACCAGCTTGTGGGCTTAGGTTGGGAAGTGCAGGATCTAGAGATGAAACAGCAACCAGGGGAAACCTTCCGCGACAGCTTCACCGAGGTGGTGCTGTTGCCTGTGCTGCGCCAGCAGCTTCAGGTGATCAATCCCTGGCTAGAAGCCGACCAGGTAGAAGAAGTGGTCAAGCAACTTACCGCCAGCTTCCCCAGCAGCAGCCTGCTAGAAAACAATCGCCATGTCTTCACCCTGCTACAAGAAAACACCAGCGTCTCAGAAAACCGCCGGACGGGTGAAAAAAGCCCCACGGTGAAGTTCATTGACTTCGATCACCGGAGTAACAACAGATTTATCGCGGTTTGCCAGTTCAAAGTGCGGATTCTTGGCACCGAGAACCATATCATCCCGGACATCGTGCTGTTCCTGAACGGCTTGCCCGTGGTGGTGATTGAGTGCAAATCGCCCAAGGTCAAAGAACCCATTCCCGAAGCGATTGATCAACTCCTCCGCTATAGCGAACAGCGCGGAGCCAAAGGCGAAGGTAGCGCTCCCCTGTTCTTCTACAACCAGTTTGTGGTCTCCACCTGCCGCAATCAAGCCAAGTTTGGCACCCTCACCACCCATACCGAAAAATACTTTTACCGCTGGGCTGACCCCTTCCCCCGCACCTTAGAAGACCTGGATCATGGCAGCAGCTCCCCCAACGATCAGCAGCGGCTAGTGGCTGGAATGCTCGACCCGGTAAACCTGTTGGAGATTATCCGCAACTTCACCCTCTTCTCGGTCAACGACAAAGGCGAAGCTATCAAGATCGTCGGACGCTATCAGCAGTTTCGCGCCGTCAAAAAAGCAGTGCAGCGGTTACTAGACGGCAAAACACCACGGGAACGCAGTGGCATTATCTGGCATACCCAAGGCTCTGGGAAGTCTCTCACGATGATGTTTATGGTGCGGGCGATGTACCGCCATCCCAACCTATCTCAATGGAAGGTGGTGTTTATTACCGATCGCACCCAGCTAGAGCAGCAGCTCGCCGAAACTGGGCAGAACATCGGCTTTACCGTCAAACCTGCTGATAGCATCGCCAAACTCAAGGAACTGCTCCGCAGCGACTCCTCAGATTTAGTCATGGCAATGATTCATAAATTCCAGGAACGTGACCTGCAAGAAGCCTTTCCAGAGTTGAACCGTAGCGCCAACATTCTGGTGATGACTGACGAAGCGCACCGATCGCAGTACTCTCTGCTGGGAGCCAACCTCGACAAAGCTCTCCCCTACGCTTCCCGCATTGGCTACACCGGCACACCGATCGACAAGACTGAGAAGGTCTTTGGTGACTACATCGATAAGTACACCATGCGTCAGGCGATCGAAGACAAAGTGACCCTGGAAATCGTCTATGAAGGACGCACCCATAATGCTGAAGTGCCTGACCAGGCAGGCATGGACAGCGCTTTTCAAGACGTGTTCAGTGAGTACAACTTACAAGAGCGGATGCAAATTTTAGGGTACGGCTCGCGAGATGCCTACCTCGAAGCTCATTCTACGATAGCCGCCAAAGCTCAAGATATCGTGGCTCATTACCTGGAATGGATCTTTCCGAACGGCTACAAGGCGCAAGTAGTGGCAACATCCCGCGAGGCAGCGGTACGGTATAAGGAACATTTAGATGCAGCCATTACTGAAGCGATCGCCAAGCTAGAGCAGTCCAACCCCCACAAAATTCCCCTCGATCGACTGCAAAAACTGCGCACCGACGTGGTGATTTCTGGTGGGCATAATGACCTGCCGCACCTCAAGGAATACACGAATTCCTCAAAGCACGAGACCAGCATCAAGAGCTTCAAGTTGCCATTTGATGCCGAAGACCACGGTGTGGCTGGCGACATCGGCATCACCGTTGTCAACAATATGCTGCTGACCGGCTTCGATGTACCCGTCGAGCAGGTGATGTATCTCGATAAAGTCATCCAGGCGCATAACCTTCTGCAAGCGATCGCCCGCGTTAATCGTGTAGGTGGGGCTGATAAAGACAAGGGCTTTGTGGTGGACTATGTGGGCATCGGTCACCATCTGAAGCGAGCCATTGATACCTATGATGAGCTGGAGCAGAAGGAAGTTGAAGAGACCCTGAGCTTTCCAGAGGAGGAAATCCGCCAGCTTGAAGATGACCACCGAACAGTTCTGGGGCTGCTGGCTCAATACGGACTCACCGACCTGACTGATCACGATGCTTTTTTCGATCTCTTTTACGACGAAGACATTCGCTTTGAGTTCATGCTGGCGTTCAAGAAACTGACTCGTAGCCTCAACCTGGTTTTCCCAGCCAAGGAAGCCTTGAAATACATGCCCGACTATCAGGTGCTGTCCGAGGTGAATGTCCTAGCGGGCAAGCACTTCCGCGATGCGCGAATGAGCATGAAGGGAATCCCAGCCAAGCTGCGGGCGCTGACCGATGAGTACCTGCGCTCAAAAGGCATCGATGAAAAAGTCAAGCCGATTTCGATCCTGGATGACGACTTTGAAAGCCAGGTTGCCAAGCACAGCCGCACCAAAACCAAGGCTGCTGAAGTCGAACATGCCCTGCGTCATCATATTGACATCGAACTGGACGATGACCCGGAACTGCAAGCCTCATTTGCGAAAGCGCTGACGGCAATTCTGGAGCAGTTCAAAGATAACTGGCAACGGATTTACGAGGAGCTAGAAAAGCTGCGCCAGCGAGTAAAGGATGCAGACAAGGAGCCGACCTACGGCTTACACAAGAAAAAGCAGATGCCATTTTTTCGCATGTTTCTGCGGGAATGTTTTGGAGGGATAGCTCTGGATGATGATACGATTACCCGCACGGTTTCGTTAACCCAACAAGTGTTTACCATCGTTGAAAGTGAATTGCAACTGACGGGTTTCTGGGAGAGCATTCCTGCCCGCAATAAACTCAAAGCCGAGATTCAGTCGGTCTTGCTGTCGCCAGACTTCATCAAGATTCCCAATCTGGCGAAAAATCGGGAGCAGATTATTTCGCGCGTGATGGAACTGGCTGAGAAAAACAACGACCGAATTCTGTACGCTGAATAGACGGATCAGCGGTGCATCATCATGAAACTCGACTACAACGTTGTCTATTCTTCCAACCGCAAAACACTGACAATCACTGTCGAGCGCGATCGCTCGATCGTTGTCAAAGCACCCACAGGCACACAACCTGAGAAAATCCAGCAAGTCGTAGAGTCGCGCAAGCAATGGCTTTATGAGAAGACACATCACGCGCAAAAATATCAGCCGCTGCTCCATCCTCCTGGCAAAGAACTGGTGAATGGTGAATCCCTACTCTACTTGGGGCGCAACTATCGATTAGAGCTGGTAGATGAGGATGGTGATATCCAGTTTACCCATAGCCGTTTTCTTGTACCTAAAGCCCAGGCAAAAAAGCGTGGCAGTGTTTTCAAGCAGCAATTCCAAATTCAGATTTTGACAAGTGGTGAGGGCAACCAGGAGAATCAGAAGACTTGCCAAAGAGAAGCCTGATGGAGCCAATGAATCTGAGTTTTGGTGCGTTGATCGCCTATCTGAACCGGGCTATTGTTCAGATGCAAGACCCACGCAAAGCGAGCAACGCAACTAAATACAGCCTCAAGGATGCGGTCTTGGCTGCTTTTTCAGTATTTTTTATGCAAAGCGAGTCGTTTCTAGACTATCAGCGGCATCTGGAGAGCCATCAAGGCAACAGCAATGCTCAGAGCTTGGCATGATGAGGGTGCCCACAGTGCCGCAAATCCGCAATATTCTCGACACGATTCCAGTCACCGCCTTATCTGGGGTGTTCCATTGCGTTTATCAGGCGTTGAACCGGCATGGGCAGTTGAAGCCGTTTCAGGTTCTGGGAGGACTCCTAATTGCCCTTGATGGCACTCAGTATTTTGCTTCTCACCAGTTGCACTGTGAGCAGTGTTTGAGTCGGACTCACAAAAATGGCACTGTGACTTACTTCCACAGTGCCATATTGCCTGTGATTGTTGCTCCTGGGCAGGCTCAAGTCATTTCTTTAGCCCCAGAGTTTATCTCACCTCAAGACGGGTGCGAGAAACAAGATAGCGAAGTAGCTGCTGCCAAGCGCTGGATCGCCACTCACAGGGCAGAATTTAGGGGACAGCCGATCACGTTTTTGGGCGATGACCTCTACAGTCACCAACCGATGTGTGAAGCTATCCTCGACGCTGGAATGAATTTTATTTTCACCTGTCTACCCACATCTCATACAGCTCTTTATGAACAGTTGAGATTCCTAGAGAGTACAGATGAGGTAAAAACAATGACAATAGAGAAGTCGAATAAATCTTCAAAGGAAGTGCATCGCTATCGATACGTGAATCGGATAGCGCTCAGAGGCACTCAGCCAGCCCTGAACGTCAATTGGTGTGAGCTAGTCGTCACTCGCCAATCCGATGGCAAAATCCTCTATGAAAATGCATTTATTACCCGGCATGAGTTGAATAAAGAGAGCATTGTCTTAGTGACGGCAGCGGGTCGATGTCGGTGGAAAACAGAAAATGAAAATCACAATGTCCTCAAAACGAAGGGCTATCATTTGGAGCATAACTTTGGGCATGGTCAAACGCATTTAGCCGCTTGTTTACTGACCCTGAACTTGTTGGCATTTCTGTTTCATACCGTCTTGCATTTAACCGATCCTGCTTACCAGCAGATTCGGCAAAAGCGCGGGACTCGCAAAGGCTTTTTTCAAGATGTTGTTAGCCTGACTAAATATCTCCTGTTTGAGAGTTGGCAATCCTTGATTGACTTTATGCTTTATGGCTCTCTACCCCCTCAGACGGCTAACTCTTCCTAGCGTTTTTGAATTTGGAATTGCTGGTTTTCAAGGATTGGTATATCCAGAAAGCCAAAGAGAAAATTCTTCCCCGTGTTGAACTTTACGCACAGCGCCTTGGTGTCGAGTTTAATCAGGCGGAGATTACCGATAGCAAGTACCGCTGGGGTTCTTGCACGCCCAACGATAATGTGATCTTTAACTGGCGGCTGGTGAAAGCTCCGATGTTTGTCATTGATTATGTGGTGGTGCATGAGCTAGCGCATCTGCTCGAACCGAACCACACCCCTCGCTTTTGGAATATCATCGGTGCCCAAGTAGCTACCTTGGAAAAGGCCAAGCAATGGCTCAAGGAGCATGGTGAGATGTTGGAGCAGAACCTTTAGGGTAAAAGTCTCTAGCTTGATAAGGCTTATTTAGTTAAGTAGGGAGGACATCCAAACATCTAGATGTCTAGATTGACTCTAGCCATTGTTGAACCAATTCTTCAATAACATCACTCATTTCCCTGTCATCCGCGATCGCGGCGGCTCTGAGCTTCCGATGTAACGCTTTTGGCAGATAAACAGTAGTCCGTTGATAATCGGGGTCTTTGCTTTTAGAAAGCGAAACATCTGGATGTTTGGATGTTTCAGTGTTTGAATGCTTGAACGTTTGGACATCTGGATGTTTGACATTCTCGACTGTCTCATCGGTTGATTTTGCTGCCTTTGCCGCTCCAAACAATCCATCAAATCGGCTTTCTTTCTGAGTCATGGCAGTATCTCTTTTCCTACATCCTGGTAGCATCGCCATGCAATCCCGGCGCGGCTATCCCCTTTGACCTGATTCACTGGCACCCCCTCTAAAGCGGCGCGTTGAAACACAGCAAACCGTCTAATACCAGCTTTGAAAATTGGTAAGCCTGCATTCTTAATCGCTGTCCTTGCCTCATCTCCAACTTTGCTAGGAGATGGAGGAATCAGGGTAAGCAATAGCTTGTAGTCTGTCTCCAAACCTTGCAACGCTTCCACCATTTGTAAAGTTGCGCCCATTGCCAAAGCATCCGGAGATGTGGGCAGTACCAACAGGTCGCATCCTTCAGCCAAGGTTTTAAGCTCAGTTGGATCAGGTCTAGCGGGTGTGTCCACAATGATGTGGTTATAGTTTCTGGCGTATTTGACTGCTGCTTTCTCATCCACAACCTTAAAAGGCAAATTGCCAGCGCTAGCCCACTGCAATGCAGAACGGTTTAAGTCGCCATCGACTAAAAGCGTTGGCTCTTTGGTCTGAAAATAGGCTGCCAAGTGAAGGGCAGTTGTGGACTTGCCTACCCCACCCTTAAAGCTGGCAATGGTGATGATCATTTGAATGTTTGGGTGTTGTGGACGTTTGAATGTTTGGACATCTAGACGCTTGAATGTCTATTACACTTGAAATAATAATAATAATGCAAGAAAAGCTACCTTATCATGCAATCTTTAAGCCGGAAATCTGAAGCAAAATTGAGCGCAATCACTCAATCTGAATTCAATGCTCAACTGATTGGCTTGTGGGTACATCACAACAAAAGTCAGCATACCAAGCGAGTGTATGGGCAAGGCATTGAGCCGAGTTACATGTAAAAAATTATCATACAGGCATCAAAATCTTTTGATATAGAGCTTTCAGCCTTTAGTAGAGAAGAGTTGAATAATTGCGATGACCGCAACGGTTCAAGAAAATGAGACAACGCTTTCTCAGTTTGACTGCTGGCTTACAGCGATTTCTCTCGGTGCTAAGCTCTAAACTCAGTCTCATGAGTTTGCGACGTTTCAGCGTACTACAAATCTTCAATTCAGTCCGCTTTTAGTCCAGCCCGTTTTTGAGACTGAAAATCTTATGGCAAGACTGAACGGAGTCACTCTCCTACAACTGCATCAAAACTCGTCTGATTTGTTCGGTTTTGATACATGGATTGATTGACAAGTTGTTTTACAGGGTTTGAGGGCTGAAACGCCCAGTTGCGATCGCCCTTCTAAGTGTCTCAATTGGGGTCGTTTAATTTACAATTAACGGTGCTCATCATCATCCGCAGATAACCTATCAATTCCAACAAGGGGCAAAGATAGCGTAGCTGCAACGAAGTGCCACATAGCGTCTGAAAGCTCACTATGCAGGGATTACAGAAAAAATTCCACGATTTAGCTAAAATATCCCAAGAAATACCTATTTACAGGGTTTGAGGAGCAACGGAACAGAAAGTCACGTTAAGGCTGAAACGCTTGAGCAGCATGCATTTCAAAAAGCACTTTTCAGTCTCAATGAGACGTACCAATTAGCCTCTAAGTTATTTGGTACAGAAATTATGAATGAGATAGCAGGGGTTTGAGGCTCCCAAGTTCCAGAGAGTTCAACTGGTACACGCTGATTTAGCAGCTTAGCGGTACTCTCTGTTCGGATGATCCTCAAACCCCAGCGGTGGGTCTTCTCCCTGGAGCTTAGGTTAAGCGTATGGCTACAGTGTATGAAGGGCGTTGGGATTTTTCACGTTGGGTTTTGACCAGGCGAAAGTCCTGGTCAATATAAAGGTTATCCAGTCGGGGGCTAGCTTTGGAGATTTGTTGGTATTGCTTAGCGGTGACCCGATTGAACCCCTGGGTGGGAATGGAAACTTGCTGTTGAGCTTCAATATCCTTTTGATAATTGGACACGGCTTGATTAAACCAAATTTGAGCGGCTTCAGCATTGAAGGTGCGGGAGCCGAAGCGCAGAACCTGTTGGATGCAGACATTTTGAATGTGCCAGTATGCTTGATCCGTTTGCTGAGGCGTTGATGGGGAATCAGGTTCAGCAGGGGCTTGAACTTGGACGGCATAGCTCTGCATGATCATTAAATCGTAACTGAGTAGCCAGCGAGAGAGCCAGTTCAGGATCGGGGCTTTTTGTCCAGGTTTGTAACGGGCTAAATTGGCATAATAGCCGTTGTCATCAAAGATTTGATAGGATTCATGCCGCACTCGTCCCGGTATGATGTCTTGAAACGGGTTTGTAGACCAAGCGGGAAACCAGATCCCTTTCAATAGTGGGATCTGTTGCTTTAAATCTGGGGTAGAATTACGTTTTTCGAGTTCGTTGAAGAGTGGCATTAGAGTCTCGTTCGCAAAGCGGACTTTTTTCGCCATCAGATCTGCGTCTCGCCCCTCTACGTGTTTCAGTAGGCTGGATTTTAAGGTAGTGGTCTCAGCCTCTGCTAAGGCAGCGGGATCAAATGGCGTGGCTAACAAAATAGAACCCATAGCAGTCTAGTCTCCAAACAACAAGTCTTACCTACCCTGATTTACAAGCTAGTGTTCGTAGCAGATTTTTTGTGGAACCAGAACCTGGCTCGCGGTTGCCGTTTCTTTGAGGGCTTCTACTTCAGTGCTGCGGTTGTTCATTATGTTCGCTGTCTAGCTCTGCTGCCGATGCACCCATCACAAACTCGCTCGCCGACATCAACATCAGCGTCAACGCCACATCATCAATATCAAAGTAGGTCTAACGACCCCACTCACCGGACGCAAATAATCTTTGCAACTTAACAATAGATTAACTGCGTTCCGGTGCAGTGGGATTATGCAGCGTTTCAACAAGGATCTAACATAGTACAATCTCCACTAGGCAGCTTGTACTATGTTAGATAGCTTGAAGTACTGTTTCGACAATTTGCGCCGCTTGATTCAAGCCATCAGTTTGTTTT
>ENA-OFDP01000241-OFDP01000241.1-metagenomes-genome-assembly--contig:-NODE-241-length-25823-cov-6.094536_pt1 | contig 25823 bp, 28 predicted proteins | sample MGYA00153389_OFDP01 | MGnify analysis MGYA00153389 | reverse complement strand
TCGAAGCTGGAAAAGCCAAACCTTCTTGGATCATTTCTCATGAACTGCCGCTTGACCAAGCACCTGATGCGTACAAAAACTTTGACGAGCGCAAAGACGGTTGGACAAAGGTGGTCTTGAAACCAGGTGGCTAAACTCGCGTCGCCATATTAACCGTCAGCGTTGGCAACACCAGTGTTGTTTGCGAACACTGCTGGGCTTGCTCATCTGCGCTGACAGCTTTTATTCGCTCTACCAAAGCTGTGAGTCAAGAGGCAGCGGTAAACACGCTTGGATAACAACGCGCGGTTTTGGTGACCCCTATCCTTTAACAAGACCACACTCTGATACCAAGCAAGAACAACGCTGGTTGACAGTAAATTGTGATGAACTGGTGCAGGTACTAATTGTTTACCACACCATGCGCGAACCCAAAATTCGTTTGATATCCGCACGTTTTGCGACCAAAAATCAGCGCACTCAATATGAAAGCTGAATACGATCTTTTTGTTGCCTGTCGGGGCGCTGTCAGGGCTGTTAAGGGCAAAACTCCCACTACCTTGTATCTGGACGACGCGGTGCTAGATGTTTTTCGGCTTCAAGCGCAAAACCAGGGTTTGGGTTGTCAGACGCTGATCAACAAGGCTTTGCGGGGCAAGGTTTTAACCAGGAAGCCTGACCCTGTGACGGTTGCAGACCAGCAGCAAGTTTTGCGGGAAGAACTGCACGCAGTTGAAATTGGTTTAGATGCGCGACTGCTTCATCAAAATCTTAATCAGCCACACGTCGCCCTACCAGACCTGTTGCCTTTTATGCATTGACCTGCGCCAGGTTGTTATCCGAATCAAGTGCCAGTGCTCTGCCCATGCCACGATTGTAAGAACTTTCTGAGTGGCAGAACAGGCAGATGTTGGTGTCGGGCACACAGGCTGTCACGAATTTGCTATTGTTTTTATAGCTTTTTACGCGCGTGTTTGTTCGGCCAGTGCTTATTTTTGTGCTCTGCATTGACGCTCTCAGGGTTATGAGGCTTGTAATAGCAGCGCGCGAATTCCAGAATTTAACTTACAAGAAAAAGTCGTACTTTCGCAAGGAGTAACTCAATGCCTGAAATTCGTATGTGCCCTAAACATCAGGTCACGCTGCCTGCCAGCCTGGTCAGGCAAGCCAACATCAAGCTTGACGACAAGCTAGCAGTGATTTATGTCAACGGCAGTATTATTTTTACGCCTGCCACACCCCATAACCTCCGGCCCGCAAATCGATTCCCAGCTCGACTTCCAAGCTGCGCGCGTCCTCATAGGTCAGCGGGTTGTACAAATCGTAAAGCTCGGGCAACAAACACAGGCCAAACTGCTGCACATAGCGGTTGGATTGAATACCAGCCTTGTGTTTGTCAAACCGCACATCCGGATCTAGCCCGGTCATGCCGACGTACACACAGGGCTTACCTTGCATGTAGTTCGGATTGGATTTCATGAAGCGGGGTTTTGTCAGCACCTCGCTCGACAGCTCAATTACATAAACATGGTAATTCTTGCGTGCGGCCATACGGCTTTTGCAAATGTGTTTTTCAAGGCGCTTTCGGTTTAACCAAACCGGCAGCCTTTTTCGCGTTGAATCGCGCCACCTCCACATCGGCATCAAAAGCCAGCGTCACACCCATGCGGCGTTTGACAAAACTTTCTGGCTTGCCGAACAGGCGGATGTCGGTGTTGGGCACGCGCAATGCATCGGCCACGCCGTCAAACACAATGCCTTTCGCCTCAACGCCGCCGTAAATGACGGCGCTGGCGCCGGGGGTGCGCAGGGCGGTATTGACGGGTAGGCCGAGGATAGCTCTGGCGTGCAATTCGAATTGGGTTTGTACTTGCGTGCACATGGTGACCATGCCGGTGTCGTGCGGGCGGGGGCTGACTTCGCTGAACCAGACGTCGTCGCCCTTGACGAACAATTCGACGCCAAAGACGCCCTGGCCACCCAGGTTGTCTGTGACGGCTTTAGCTATTTCACGGCTACGTTGCAGGGCTGCAACGCGCATGGGGTGCGGCTGCCAGCTTTCTACATAGTCACCACTGACTTGAATGTGACCTATGGGTTCGCAAAAATGGGTTTCGACGTCGCCGTTTGCACCCAGGGCGCGCACAGTGAGCTGGGTGATTTCGTAATCAAAGTCAATGAAACCTTCAACAATCACGCGGCCGTGGCTAACGCGCCCGCCGGCCATGGCGTAGTCCCAGGCAGTTTTTACATCAGCCTGCCTGGCGATTTTGCTTTGGCCTTTGCCAGATGAACTCATCACCGGCTTGACGATGCAGGGGTAGCCAATCTTTGAATCAATCGCGGCTTGCAACTCGGCCAGCGAATCGCAAAACACATACGGACTGGTGCGTAGGCTAAGGGTTTCAGCGGCCAGACGGCGAATGCCTTCGCGGTCCATCGTCAGGCGGGCAGCGCGTGCCGTGGGTATGACTTTAACCGTGCCAGCTGCTTCCAGTTCTTCAAGCATGGCGGTCGCTATGGCCTCAATTTCTGGCACAACAAGATGCGGCTTTTCTTTTTCAATCAGTGCCTTGAGCTGAGTGGGGTCGCTCATGGTAATGGTACGGGCGTGGTGCGCCACCTGCTGGCCAGGTGCGTTGTCATAGCGGTCAACCGCAATCGTTTCAACGCCCAGTCGCTGCAGCGCAATCAGCACCTCTTTGCCCAGCTCGCCGGAGCCGAGCAGCATAACTTTCAATGCGTTAGGGGAAAGGGGTGTGCCGAAGGTGGTCATTAAGGTTGCATTGAATAAAAGATTGAAAACCAAAGGAAATTCAGGCAGCAACTGCGAAGCGCTCATCGCTATAAGTGACGATGCCTTTTAGTTCTTTGGCCAGCGCGACTTTGGCAATGGCGGTTTCGTAGTCGATTTGCAAGTCAATCCAAAAGCCATCGCTCAAGCCAAAAAAACGTGACAAGCGCAAAGCCGTGTCCACGGTTACGGCACGCTTGCCAGCCAATATGGCAGCAATGCGCGTCAACGGAACATGAATTTCTTTGGCCAGGCGGTAGGCGCTCATGTTCATGGGCTTCAAGAACTCTTCCACCAAAATTTCACCGGGGTGGGGGTAGGGAATTTGACGTTTCATGTTTGGCTCCAATAAAGTCCAATAATGTCAGGGGTAATCAACAATCTCAACTTGCTTGACTCCGCTTTCCGTCCATTCAAGGCAAACACGCCATTGGCCATTGATGCGAATGCTATGTTGGCCTTTTCGGTCTTTCTTCAGGGCTTCTAGCTGGTTTTGCGGCGGAATTTTGAGATCAGTCAAATCACCGGCCCGATTGAGCATGGCCAGTTTGCGCAGAGCCACCGTTTCAATATTGACCCAGTGCTTAACGCGTATGCCCTCAAACAGCTTCTGGGTATCACGACACTTGAAGCTGATGATCATGTAGATATGGTAACGTGAGACATTAGCAACGTCAAGCGTCACTATAAGAATTTTCAGAAAATGACCTCACCAATTTTTAGTATTCAAGGCCTGTGCAAACGCTACGGCGAAAACTTGGTGGTTGATGATCTGTCCTTCGACATCAAGCCCGGTGAATGCCTTGGCGTAATTGGCCCGAATGGCGCGGGCAAAACCACCACCATTCGCATGTGCTTGGGGCTAACAGCACCAGATGCAGGCAGCATTTCTTACTTCCCGCGCACCTCGGGTATGGCCGGCAGCGCCGCTTTGCAAATGCCGCGCGACGCGCTAGCCATTAAGGAGCAGCTGGGCATCGTCAGCCAGTTTGACAGTTTGGATCCCGACTTTTCTTGCGCCGAAAACCTGTTGGTATTTGGCCGCTACTTTGGCATGAAAGACTCAGTAATAAAGGAGCGCATCCCGAAGTTGCTGGAGTTTGCCGCACTGACGAGCAAGGCCAACGCCAAGCTGAGCGAACTGTCAGGCGGCATGAAGCGGCGTTTGAGCCTGGCGCGTGCGCTGGTCAATGACCCACAACTTTTGCTGCTGGACGAGCCCACCACCGGACTGGACCCACAAGCCCGCCACCTGATGTGGGAGCGCCTGCAGCGTTTGGTGCAGCAAGGCAAATCTATTTTGCTGACAACGCACTTCATGGACGAAGCCGAGCGCCTGTGCAACCGTCTGCTGGTGCTAGACCATGGCAAAAAGATGACTGAAGGCACACCGCGCCAATTGATTGCGGATAACCTCGAACCCGATGTGGTGGAGGTGTACGGCACGGGCGCGCTTGAGCTGCTGAATTCGCCCCTTAAGGCGCTGGCGTCGCGCGTTGAAGTCAGCGGTGAAACGGTGTTTTTCTACACCCAAAATTCAAAAAGCCTGTTGGATGCGCTGGCCAGCCACCCGCATTTGCGTACGCTGCACCGCCCTGCCAATCTTGAAGATTTGTTTCTTAAACTCACCGGCCGGCAAATCCGGGAAGACGCATGACCACCGACGCATCGATGACCACCCCAACGGCCGCGCAGCAACAGAGCCTACCGGGTTTGTTCAGGCCGCCACAACTGAGCTGGCGCTGGTTTGCCGTGTTCCGGCGCAACTTTTTGGTATGGCGCAAGCTGGCGATTCCCAGCCTGGTAGGTAACATTGCAGAGCCACTGATCACGCTGGTGGCGTTTGGCTACGGTTTAGGCGTGTTGATTGGGCAGGTGCAAACCAATGGCACTGCTGTGCCGTATTTGGTTTTTTTGGCCAGCGGCTCAATTTGCAGCAGCGCGATGAATGCTGCGTCTTTTGAAGCGCTCTACTCCGCCTTTTCCCGAATGCATGTGCAGCGCACGTGGGACGGCATCATGAATGCACCTGTGCTGCTGGATGACGTGCTGCTGGCCGAAATGTTGTGGGCCGCTTTCAAGTCCATGTTTACCAGCGTGGTGATTTTGGCGGTGATGCTGGTGATCGGCATCAGCACCAGCCCCATGTTGTTGCTGGCGCTGCCATTGCTCGCGCTGGTTGGCATTACGTTTGCGTGCATCGCGCTGATTTTTAATGCGCTGGCTAAAGGCTACGATTTTTTCACCTACTACTTCACGCTGTTTTTAACGCCAACGATGTTTTTGAGTGGCGTTTTTTTTCCGCGTGACCAGCTTCCTGGCGTGCTGCGTGTGATTTCTGACTGGCTTCCTTTAACGGCGGCCGTAGAGCTGATTCGGCCACTCTTTTTAGGCCAATGGCCAGCGCATTTTGCACAGAACTTTGCGCTGCTTATGCTCTATGCCGCGCTGGGTTTCTGGCTGGCCTTGGGCCTGACGCGCAAGCGCTTTCGCAGTTAGATATTATTGATTTATGCGTTATAGGCCCCTTGCGCATTAAAGACGAGCGCAAGCAGCTACTGATTTAATAGCAAATACAACTTGACCTGCGTTGCTCAATCATCTGAGGCGACAGTGCATTTCGATGCGGCAGTGAAGGTTTTGAACCACGCACCATGACACTTTCAAGACAGCAAGAATCAGTCGGAAACTTGTTGAAATTTCTAATTACCAATCAGTGTTTATTTAGTCCAGGGTGACTGTGGCGCGGTTCGCGGACAGGTAAGTAAAAAGCTGCTGGGTTGAAACTCCAGCGCTCCTTGATGCAGGTTTCCAAAAACTTTTGGGGCAAAGCACAAAACATGCATTGCCCCCATTTTTTTCGGCGGGGTCGACCCCACGTATCAAACGCCTTTAGACAGGTCTCAGTCAGTGATCACACCGAACCTGGACACCAGCTCACTCAAGCCGAACTCCGCAAGCACTTGCTGCAAGCGGGATTTTGCTGATGCAATCGCGTTGCGGTCCGCACGCTCGGGCTTGCTGGCCAACATCAATTCGTTTTTCATCGAATGCTCCCAGCCGACCAGCTCGGTGACGGTGACCTGGTAGCCGCTGGCCTCCAGTTGCAGGCAGCGCAACACGTTCGTAATCTGGCTGCCGAACTCGCGGGTGTGCAGCGGGTGCCGCCAGAGCTCGGCCAGTGGCGTGCGGCTTAAATTCAAGGCTTTGCTTTTCTTCAATACCCCTGCCACTTCTGCCTGGCAGCATGGCACCAGCACCATGTGCCGCGCACCCTTGGCCAGGCCAAAGGCAATTGCATCGTCGGTGGCGGTATCGCAGGCGTGCAGCGCCGTCACAATGTCTATTGTTGCCGGCAGTGCGTTCGATGCAGTCGCCTCAAGTACGCTGGTGTTTAAAAATGACATCCGTTCAAAGCCCAGCCGCGCTGCCAATGCGGCGGACTTGTCTGTCAAATCAGCTCGGGTGTCGATGCCGTAAATATGCCCACAAGCCGGTTGCCCCGCTTTGGCAACATTAAAAAACAGGTCATACAAAATAAAGCCAAGGTAAGACTTCCCGGCACCGTGGTCAGCCAGCGTAAAAGCGGCGCTGGTCTTCAAAACGCTGTTTAACAGCGGCTCAATAAATTGGTACAGGTGGTAAACCTGCTTGAGCTTGCGCCGGGTGTCCTGGTTCAGTTTGCCTTCGCGCGTCAAGATGTGCAGCTCTTTGAGCAGCTCTATCGACTGGCCAGGGCGCAATTCTTCAATGACTTGCGGTTGGTTTTTAGCTTGTTTTTGCATGCGCACGCAGTTTAGCGGTTGGCGCGCACTTCCCTTACACACTTCACAACTAAATAAATTGTGAGCAATTTAATTGCGTGATACAATTATTTTATGATTACTAAATTAGACGCAATGCTGCAACTGGACAACCAGTTGTGCTTTGCGCTGTATTCCGCATCGCTGGCCATGACCAAGGTGTACAAGCCGCTGCTTGATGAGCTGGGTTTAACTTACCCGCAGTACCTGGCCATGTTGGTGCTGTGGGAGCGTGATGGGTTGATGGTGTCTGAGCTGGGTGACAAGTTGACCCTTGATTCAGGCACGCTCACGCCGCTGCTTAAACGCCTGGAAACATCGGGCTACGTCAGCCGCATCCGCGCTGTTGAAGACGAGCGCCGCGTATACATCACCTTGACATCGTCAGGGCGCAAGCTCAAAACACGCGCCGCCAAAATACCCGCCTGCATTTTGAGCGCCAGCCAGTGTTCTGTACCGGAGCTGATGCACCTGACCAGCCAGGTACAGGCCCTGCGAAAGAAATTGGTCGCCTAGTTTTAAAATTTTTTATTTTTTTAGTCGCCTCAATTTCGAGGCATTTCACCCCCAGAAGGAAACACCATGACCAAACCCTCAAAAATTGTTTACACCGCCCACGCCAGCGCCACGGGCGGCCGTGATGGCCAGGCCACGTCGAGCGACAGCCTGCTGGACGTGAAACTGAGCACCCCCAAAGAAATGGGCGGCGCTGGCGGTGGTGTGAACCCCGAGCAGTTGTTTGCAGCGGGCTACGCTGCCTGCTTTTTGGGTGCCATGAAGTTCGTGGGTGGCGCGCAAAAAATCGCTATTCCAGCCGATACCAAAATTGAAGGTGCCGTCGGCATTGGCCCGTTCGGAGCTGGCGCCACCCCTGAAGGTTTCAACATCGCCGTAGAACTGAAAATCAGCGTGCCCGGCATGGACAAAGCCGCCGTGCAGGCACTGGTCGAGCAGACCCACAAAGTTTGCCCATACTCCAACGCTACGCGCGGCAATATTGATGTGACGCTCACCGTCGTTTAACACTGCGCCTTTATTTAAAGCGGCGTCGCCACACTGGCTACGCCGCTTTTTTACGCCTGTCACCAACGCGAACCAGCAGCCTTGCAGCAACCCGTAAATGTCGATAGCCTCATGGCATGAACAAAATAGACTTTCAGGTTCTAAAAACAGACCTGCACCAAACACGGCTTACCAACACCGTGCTCGCCCCGCTGCAGAACGGCGAAGCTCGTTTGGCCGTTCAGCGCTTTGCCCTCACCGCCAACAACATTACCTACGCCGCATTTGGTGATGCGATGAATTACTGGAAGTTCTTCCCCACTGGAGATTCTGCGTGGGGCAGCATACCGGTGTGGGGTTTTGCGGATGTCATTGAGTCAAAGTGCGAAGGTGTCGCGGCAGGCGAGCGCCTGTATGGCTACTACCCCATGGCCAGCCACGTCACGCTGCTGCCCGCCCGCGTAACAGACCACGGTTTTTACGACGCAGCGCCGCACCGCGCCGAGCTGCATCCGGTTTACAACCAATATGTTTTTAGCCGCAGCGACCCGCTGTACAGCGCGGACACTGAAGACATTCAGGCACTGCTGCGGCCACTGTTTGTGACGTCATTTTTGATTGATGATTTTTTGGCCGACAACGACTTTTTCGGCGCGTGCGAAGGTGGCAAGCCAAGCGTGATGCTGCTGTCAAGTGCATCGAGCAAAACCGCATACGGCACGGCGTTTCAATTGGCGCAGCGCAGCGGGCTGGAAGTCGTCGGGTTGACTTCAAAAGGCAACGTCGATTTTTGCGAAAGTTTGGGCTGCTACCACCGCGTGGTGACTTACGACCAGCTTGACCAGATCGCTGTTGATGCGCCCTGCATTTACATTGACTTTGCGGGCAATGCCGACCTGCGGCGCAGCATTCACAGCCGGTTTGCCAACCTCAAATACAGCTGCTCGATAGGCGGTACGCACGTTGACCAGCTCGGTGCGAAGGGTGCGGGCAAAGACGTGCCCGGTGTGCGCGCCACCTTGTTTTTTGCGCCGGCACAAATCAAAAAGCGCGGTGCCGATTGGGGTGCAACTGGGCTAAGAGACCGACTCGTTGCAGCTTGGCAAGCGTTTACCGACCGCGCAACCCAGCCAGGCGCAGCGTGGCTGGTAGCACAGCAGCATCAAGGTACTGCCGGGTTCGAGGCGATTTATCAGGAAGTCCTCAAAGGCAGCGGTGACCCGCGTACTGGGCACATATTGGCGTTTTGAGTGCTTTTTTGCGCTTTTATTAGTGTTTTAGGCCTCTAGCCCAATAAATATAGGCGCAAGCAGCTCTTTATTTAATAGCAGTTGATTCACCGCTGCGCTGAGCGCGACAATCAGTGCATGACTTCAAGCAATGCACCCCAGCAATCCATCCATGCCTACGAGACCCTGACGCCCGATGTGGTGCTGGACGCGCTGGCCAGCGTGGGGCTGGCGGGTGATGGCCGCTTGATGGCGCTGTCGAGTTATGAGAACCGGGTCTACCAAATCCATTTAGAGGCCAGCGTGGGCAAAGCCAGCGCGGCAGGCGATGTGGTGGTGGCCAAGTTTTACCGGCCAGACCGATGGACGGACGCGCAGATCATTGAAGAGCATTCTTTTGCCAACGAGCTGATGGCCGCTGAAGTGCCGGTGGTCGGCGCGCTTGAGCTGCACAGCCACACTCTTCACCACTTCAAAGGCTTTGCCTTCAGCGTGTCGCCCAGCAGAGGCGGCAGGCGGCCTGAGCTGGAGGACTTTGACGTGCTGGCATGGATTGGCCGCTTTTTAGCGCGCCTACACACCGTGGGCAGCGCTCGGCCGTTTGTACATCGCCCAGCACTCAGCTTGCAAACCTTCGGCTACGCATCACGCGAGGTGTTGCTGGCTGGCAAATACTTACCGCTGGATATGGAATCGCGTTGGCTGAAAGCGTTCGATGTTGCCATGCAAACCGCCACCGCCGTGTTTGAAAGCGTGGGCGACATCAAAAACATTCGGCTGCACGGCGACTGCCACCCCGGCAATATTTTGTGGACACCCGAAGGCTTACCGGGCGCTGGCCCGCACTTTGTAGACCTGGACGATGCCCGCCTAGGGCCCGCCGTACAAGACCTGTGGATGCTGCTGGCGGGTGACCGCCCGCAGGCCCTGCAGCAGTTGGGCGCACTGATCGATGGGTACGAAGAGTTTCGTGAATTTGACAGGCGAGAACTCGCCCTGATTGAGCCGCTGCGCACATTGCGCTTGATTCACTACAGCGCCTGGCTGGCTCAGCGCTGGCACGATCCGATTTTTCCGATCAACTTCCCGTGGTTCGGCTCAAGCGATTACTGGAAAGGCCAAGTCGATATGCTGGAAGAGCAGACCGAGGCCATGCAAGAGACGCCACTGGTGGCATAAATCAAGCGCAAGCAGCTATAGTATTTATAGCTGCTTGCGCCCGTACTCATTGTCCTGCAGCCAATTTTAAACCGTAATTAACGGCCAATAAACCGCGTACCGCGCACAGTCGCTTACTTCACAAACTGGTTGAGCTGAATAATTGGCAACAGTACCGCCAGCACAATCAGCATCACGACGAACCCCATCGCCACAATCAGCAGCGGCTCCAAAATAGTGGCTAGCCCCATCGCGCGGCGCTGCACTTCGTTGGACAACTGCACTGCCGCGCGTTGCAACATAACGGGCAGCTGGCCGGTTTGCTCACCCAGCCGCGCAAACATGCTGACCAACCCCGGAAAGCGCTTTTTTTGACCCAGTGCGGATGCCAGCGGCGCGCCTTCGCGCACCAGCACCAGTGCATCCAGAGCATCCACCCGCATGGCACGATTCGACAGCGTTTCAGCCGCAGCCTGAACGGCCTTGAGGATCGGCACACCAGAGCTCGACAGCATGGCCAGCGTACCCACGAAGCGCGCAGCGTTGTAGTCACGCACCAGGCGGCCGACCAGCGGCACGTTTAATGTAGACGCATCAAACTTTTCGCGAAAAGACTCTTTTCGCAAAGCGATACGGGCGCCAACAGCTCCTAAAATAATAGCAAATAGTACTATCAACCCATAGCTGCGCACCACACCGCTGATGGCCAACATGGCCACCGTTAAAAACGGCAACGCGCGTTTGGTGCCTGCAAACACGCTGGCCACTTGGGGCACAACGTAGCCCACCAAAAACATCACAATGACGATGGCCACCAGCGTGACGATGGCCGGGTACAGCGTTGCGGCAATGAGTTTTGATTTGAGCGCCAGGCGCTCTTCCAGGTCGTCAGCCAGACGCTCGAGCACACCGGCCAGGTTGCCGCTTTGCTCGCCGGCGCCGATAACGGCTTGATAGATGCTGCTGAACTCGCGCGGATGTTGCGACAGTGCCCGCGCAAATCCGCTGCCGGCATTGACCTCAGCGCGTAACGCGGCCACGAGGTTGCGCTGCTTTTCTTCCTCGGCCTCGTCGGCCAGTGCAGTCAGCGCGCGCTCGAGCGGCAAGCCCGCGGCCACCAGACCGGAGAGTTGGCGCGTCCAGATGGCCAGGCGCGTGGCATTGAAGACCCGGCCACCGAACAAATCAGTTTGCAGCAGTGATTTTTTGACGCCGACGCTTTCAACACCACTCAGCGCAATAACCGCCAGCGGCACCAGCGCCTGCAATCGCAGCGCGGCCCGGGCGGATTTTGCGGTGTCGGCCTCCAGCACGCCCTTGCGGACTTTGCCGTCGCTCTGCATGGCTTCAAATTGATAGGCGGGCATGGGCTACAGGAAAAACGATCAGTCACGCGTTACGCGCAGCAGCTCTTCACGCGAGGTGACGCCACTGGCCACCAGGCGCTCACCGTCTTCACGCATCAGTGTCATGCCCGAGCCGATTGCCGCGTTGCGAATGTCGGCTTCAGCCGCACGGCCATGAATTTGCGCGCGTATCGCGTCGTCGGCCACCATCAGTTCAAACACGCCCGTGCGGCCCTGGTAGCCGGTTTGCCCGCATTCCGCGCAGCCCGCGCCGCCGCACGCGGTGCACAGTTTGCGCACCAGCCGCTGCGCCAGCACACCCAACAGCGACGAGCTGAGCAAAAACGGCTCAACACCCATGTCGGTCAACCGCGTTACTGCGCTGGCGGCATCATTGGTGTGCAGCGTGGCCAGCACCAAATGGCCAGTCAGCGATGCCTGAATGGCAATTTGCGCAGTTTCAAAATCACGAATCTCGCCAATCATGATGGCGTCTGGGTCTTGCCGCAAAATGGCGCGCAGTGCTTTGGCAAAGGTGAGATCAATCTTGGGGTTGACCTGCGTTTGGCCGATGCCCGCCAGCTCGTATTCAATCGGGTCTTCCACTGTCATGATGTTGCCGGCGGCTGCATCGAGGCGCTGCAAGGCCGCATACAGCGTGGTGGTTTTGCCCGAACCAGTGGGGCCCGTCACCAAAATAATGCCGTGCGGCTGCGCGATGAGTTGCGCCAGGCGGGCGAGCACGTCGCCCTGCATGCCAACGGACTCAAGGCTTAAATTGGTTCCGCTTTTGTCTAGCAGGCGCAGCACAGCGCGCTCTCCATGCGCGCTGGGCAATGTGCTCACGCGCACATCGACTGCGCGGGTGCCAATGCGCAAACTGATGCGGCCATCTTGCGGCAGGCGCTTTTCTGAAATATCCAGATCGGCCATGATCTTGAGCCGCGAAATCAGCGCGGCATGCAGCGCCCGGTTGGGCTGCACCACCTCGCGCAGCGTGCCGTCTACCCTAAACCGCACACTCGAATGGCGCTCGTAAGGCTCGATGTGAATGTCACTGGCGCCGTCCCGCGCCGCCTGTGTGAGCAGCGCGTTCAGCATGCGAATAATTGGCGCGTCGTCAGACGTGTCGAGCAAGTCGGCAATTGCGGGCAGCTCTTGCATGATGCGCGAGAGGTCGGCATCGGACTCGACCTCACTAACCACTGCAGCCGCGCTGGACTCACCTTCGGCATACGCCGCGCTGATGCGCTGCGCCAATGCGTTTGCGTCCAGGCTTTGTAACTCAAGCGGGCTTCCGGTGGCCGCATATTTGCGCATCACTTCGCCCAGCGCATTGCCATTGGGGTTGACGCTGTGCCACAGCGTGCGCGATGCTCCGTTGTCTTCAATCAGCAACGCGTTGCTTCTGGCAAACGCATAGGGGAGCGGGTAGCGCATGGTGCTTACCTGAACACAGGCGTGGGTTGCAGTGGGTTCGGCACAATTGATTCGCGCTTTGATTCGGGCAGCGCCGGCAGTACGGGGGCCTCGTTGATCGGCACCATGAGGTTTGGCTTTGGCTGCCCAAATTGCTGCGCGCTTCGCATGTAGTCGTAGCGGTCTTGCGACAAACTCTCGGTCGATGAAGCGTCACGCACCACCACGGGCCGCAAAAACACCATCAGGTTTGATTTTTTACGCGAACGGGCTTCGCCTTTGAACAGGTTTCCGAACAGCGGCACATCGCCCAGGAACGGCACCTTCTCCGCCCCGCCTGAATATTCATCTGTCAGCAACCCACCCAGCACCACAATGGCACCGTCTTCCACCACCACATTTGACTCAATCGAGCGCTTGTTGGTGGTCGGGCCGTTAGGTGAATTAACGGTGGCCGGGTCAACACTGCTAACTTCCTGGAACACTTGCAATTTAACGCTGCCGTCTTCACTGATTTGCGGCTTGACGCGCAGGGTCAAGCCAACGTCTTTGCGCTCAATCGTTTGAAACGGATTGACCGAACCAGAGTTCGAGTTGTTGCTGGTGAACTGGCCAGTGACAAAAGGCACGTTGCGGCCCACCACAATGCGCGCTTCTTCGTTGTCCAGCGTCAGCAAATTGGGAGTTGACAGCACGTTGCCCTCACCGCTGCTTTCTAAAAACCGTGCCAGAAAACCCAGCACATAAACGCCGTTGCTTTGGCGTGATGCCACGCCAAAGTTACCACCCGCGGAAGGGGCAATGGCGCCCTTTGCGGCGCCTGTGGCCAGGCTAATGATGTTGGTGCCGCCAATATTGAAGTTGGTGCCCAGCAGGCCAATGGCGCCGTCCCCCTTTTTGCCCAGAGCACCTTGAAACTGGATACCAAACTCGGCCGCCTTGTCGGCATTGACTTCAGCTATCAGGCTTTCAACAAACACCTGGGCGCGCCGAGCATCGAGCTTGTCAATAACCGAGCGCAACTGGCGGTACTGCGGCTCGGGCGCGGTAATGATGAGTGAATTGGTGGCGGGGTCCGCCTGAATTTGCCCCCCGGTCGATGGCTGGGCACTGGTCAAAGCAGCGGTTGCTGCAACGCTTGCGCCACCTGCAGCCCCACCCGCTGAAGGCGCGGCAACACTGATGCCTGCGCCGGTGCCGCCTCCGCCCAGCGTATTGGCCGCCAGTGCAGCGCGCAGCGTCGCCGCCAGCTTGGTGGCGTCGGCGTTTTTCAGATAGACCACGTAAATATTCCCGCTGGCCGAGTCTTTACCTGCGGCTTGCGCATTGAAAGAGCCTTGGTCGAGCTTTTCAACCAGTGTTCTGACCAGCGCCAGCCGCGCCGGATTGGCGGCACGCAAAATCAGTGAGTTGCTGCGTGGCTCGGCCAGCAAGGTGGTTCTGAAAGCTGTGTCTGCCTGCCCGGCGGCTGCGCCACCCGCCACGCCAGAGTCGATCAGCCGCGCTACCAGCGGAGCCATGTCCGTAGCGATGGAGTGCTGCAGACGAATGATCTCGACGCCCGTGGCGTTTGGCATATCAAGCGACGCAATGATGGTGCCAATACGCTGCAAGTTGTCGGCGTAGTCGGTGATGATGAGTGAGTTGTTGCCAGGGTTGACGTTGATCGTGTTGTTTGGGCTGATCAACGGGCGCAGCACGGGCACCAAGTTGTTGGCGGTTTCGTGGTTGAGCTTGAAGATTTGCGTCTGGATTTGTCCACCGCCGCTTTTTACCGCGCCCACAGAGACCGAGCCGCTTTGCAGTTTCGCGTCGGCCTCTGGAACAACCAGATACAGGCCCGACGACTCGACCAGCGCAAAGCCCTGCGTGCGCAGTTGAAGCGAAAACAACCTGAGCGCTTGGGCGGGCGACACGGCCGAGGTGGTGCTAAGGGACATCACGCCCTTGACGCGCGGGTCGACCACCACATTGCGCCCGGTAATGACGGCCATGGTGCGGGCCACGGCGTCAATTTCTGCGGCTTGAAAATTCAGACTCACCGGGCCGCCTGCGCGGGACTGCGTCGCGTTCGGCGCACCCGCTGTGTTTGGCGTGGCTCTGGCTGCAGCTGGCGCGCTTGTTGCAGCAGGCGGTGATGTAAACGAAGGCAGGGCAACAGGTGGCGGTAGTTGCGCGGGCATCGGGACTGGCGCAGGGGGCGTAACAGTGACCGTTTGCGCATACAAATGGCCGCTAGCACAATAAATATGGGTGCAAACAGCTATTAATAAAATAGCAAAACGCTTCTTCGGAGTTGTCTTGCCTGGCGGGGTTGCGTCGGCGCAGGGCGCCCCGGCTGACGTTAGAAATTGGTGTGGCATAGGTTTTAGCCCAAAGTGATGATGGATTGAACACCCTGACGGCGGCCAATAATATTTAACAAATTCGTGAACGCGCCAACCAACTCAGGCTCAACGCTGGCAACGCCAGAAAACCGCAACCGCGAACCCACCCAGCTGCCGTTACCACTCAGCTTGAGGGTACCCGACAAAGTGCTCAGTGCCAGCGTCGGCGTACCTGCTCCGCTCAACATCAACTGGTAGCTGCCGATGGGGCGAGTAGTCGACAGACGCGATGACACATCCAGCGCACGCAGCTGCGCGCTGCCAGCCAAAGACACGCGCCCTTCAAACCTTTTAACCGCCAAGGCTTGGGTCGTCAACTCCAGGCGGCCTTCTGCCTGCACCGTATTCCAAGGCGTCCCCAGCCCCGCCAAAATGGCGGCGGGCCAAGTGGAAGTGGCGTTGGTCAACTCAACATCCTGCGTAGCCCAGCCAATCCGCACCCGCGCCTGCAAGGGCTCGGGCGTGCAGCACGGGGCGTTCAAGTGCAGTTTTACGCCGGCCCAGACTGGCCGAAGTTTCCAATTCAATCGACCCGGCAGTGCAGCACTGTCCCGGCTGCCACTGCCGCCTGTCAGCACCAGCCTGGCCGAGCCGGTCCACACCGTACCGCGCTCGTCAACCAGCTGCAAACGGCCTTGTGACGCGGCGGACAAGCCGACGCCCAACCAGGACGCTGGCGCAAAAAAAACCAGCGCGAGGATCAGCCCCAGCAAGCTGCCAGACAGCGCGTACCCCCACGGCGCGGGTTGAATGCGGTGGCGACTGGAGCGGGCTTGAAAAGGCATCAGGTTAAATCTGGCGGGATCCGGCCCACTACGGCTGTGCGGGCAGTGACAAAACCAGCGTGCCGTCCCAGGCTCCAGGGCTGCTGGTACTAAGGCGAAGCCGGGACTGACTCGGCACGGCTTTGGCGACCGTTCTGGCCTGACCAAGCCACTGCGCCAGTGCATCGGCAGGCGCATTTTTTAATGTCAGAGTTGCTTGTGAGCCGGCTATCGACAACTGCCCCGCGCTACCAAAGCGCTGCTTCACAGATGCCTCAAGTGCCCGAGCTGAGTCTTGCGCAGTCAGTTTGGGTTGCCCTTGCAACGCTTTTGCCTGCGCTTGCAATGTTTGCATTTGCTGCAGCTGCGCATCGAGCGTAGAACGCTGCGCATTGGCAGTTCTCAGCACGCTCAGCGCAGGCGCAACAGCCACCCACCACACCAGTGCAAAAGCCACCACCGCCGCTGCAGAGCCAGTCAGCGTTTGCTCACGCGGCGCAAGTGCTTGCCAGCGCTGCGCCAAGCGTTGTGGCGCGTTTTTTGACGTATTTAATGATGTCGCCATTTATGGTGCTGCCTGTGGGTCTGGCTTGACGACAAACATGTCGCCATCAATCTGGGCCACATAGCCCTTCGCCTTGAGCTGGCTGGAGATCACCCCAACTTCTTGGGGGTCGCTTTGCAGGCCGCTCCACAGGCCCTTGACGCGCAACTCGCCAGCTGCAAAGTCGATGCTGGTCAAACTTCGCCCCGCCGGAGTTGCTGTGCCCAACGCAGCCAGCATCGCTTCCAGATCGCTGCTTGAAACAGCGCCGCTGGCCTGGCGCAAACTGCTGACCTCGCGCTGCATCTGCAAGGGCGCATCCACCACCACCTTGACGCCCGGAAAGGTTTGTGTCAACGTGCTTTGCACCGCAGAGCGCGTGGCGGCCAGACTGGACCTTTGCTGCCACGCCCAGGCGTTCAAGCCCACCAAATTTGCCAGCAGCAACGCAGCAACACCCCAACGCACAGGCCGCCAGTGCGGCGTACGCAGCACGTCACTTAACCAGCCAGTCATTTTTTTAACGGTGCGCGATCTTGCGTTGCGCGCCAATTCAAACTGCGCCAAGTCCCACGGCGATCTGGCGGCATCCAGCCAGCGCTGCGGCTTGGTCACGAGATTAACTTTTGACTGAAGCATCTGCTCGCAAAGCGCTGCCAGTGCCGGCTCGGCAAAAGCAGTCCATGTGTCACCCTCAGCCGGCTTGGGCACCACCGAAAGCGCGGCACTTGAGAATGGCAAGCGCATCAAGCCGCCGACTGGCGCACCCGTGATGACCCAAAACGCCGACTCCATATCGCCAACCGCGTGAAGCTGCAATGGCTCGAGATCGGGGGCAAACTCGGGCACCACTCGAGCGACAGGCCGCTGCGCCGATTCGAGCGCCTGCAAGTGGCCTTGCAGCCAAGCCTTGTCGCAAGCAGCAACCCAGGTTTGGCCGCTTGGAGCAGTACGCATTTGCGGTGCTAAAGCGAAATGCACGTTGTCAATATCGTCCAGCAGTCGATCTTCCAGCAAACCGCCGAGCACGACACGTAAACGCGGGGAGGTAGCGCTCAATCCGTAGGGCAGGTCCACCGCATGCCAGGACAGCGCTGCCGCAGGGACCACAGCCACCAGCTCTGTTCCCCGCTCTGGCGGGGGAAGCAAAGCCGCGGTCGCACTGGCCTGGTTTTGTTCACTGGCCTGCCGAAGCGGCAGCGAACTGCCATCCGAACGGACGTAGGAATAAGTGACCGACAAGCCCGCGGCAACCGACGGTAAACAAACAACGAGAGTACCCACCACCTTAATTCTTCATCCTTGATTCTTGATTCTTGGCCATTGTAGGGGGGCATCTTGACCAGACTGTGAAACCCCGTAGCGGCCAGTTAGTTCCAATTTCAGTTTGAATGAAAAGCCTCATGGCCTGGGCGTACCGGCTGAAGTGGGGCCAGCTGCTGGTGCCGCTTCGCTGAGTGCACCGCGTGCGCGCCACAAAGTTCGGACATTTCGGCCATCGCGCTGCACCAGTGAGCGCTCAAACACCGAAAGCTGGTCAAGTCGCAACTGACCGCGCACCTCAAAAAAGCGGGTGGCTACGCTGTGCTGGCCTTCGATAAAACTCACCGCCGCGTTTCCCAGGCTCTGATTTGCCTCGGCCAGGGTGGTGAAATGCTTGCGCGAGCGCGCTGCGACCAGTTTTTCAGCGCCCGCCAAGTCAAGCCCTGGCGTGCTGGCAGTAATCACCAGCGCGCTGGCGGTGTTCAAGTTGACGGGTGTGCGGGCTGGCAGCACGCTGATGTGTGGCTCAAGTGTTGCCAGCGTCTGTGCATCCAGCCCCAGCCATGCAAGCTGGTCAGAGCGCTGCGGCGATAAAAAGTCAGGTGTATTCGGATTACCCGCAGGGGCCGAAGCGCCGCTAGCGGGGTTGGGCGGCTGGTACGCTCTTTTAGCTGCCGCCTGATAGTTGTCAGCCAGGGTGGCCAGCGCTTGCGGCGGCAGATCAAGCAGCTCAAAAAGCTTCTGAAAGCTGGCCAGGCCGATTTCCGATTTGTTTGCGCCGTCCAACAAGTTTGCAACATTCAGTCGGCCTTGCATGTCGGTGATGGTGCCCGACAAAAAAGCATCGCGGTCGGCGTCAGGTGCCACACCATCAACGGCCAAAAAAGTCGATAACCTCGCCTCTTCAAGGGGTACGGCCCATGGCTCGGCCAAATGATCGGCACCTGCACTGCGGCCGTCTTCACGCAAAATCAGTCTCGCCCAATCAAGCGCTCCGGTCAAGATCAACGCCGATTGCAACCGCCCGCGTTCAGCGGTCTCAACCTCGAGGCTGCGAAACTGCTGCCAAAGTGCCGCTGATGCAAAGGTGGCCACCAATGTCACCGTCAGCATGGCCGAAAGCAGCGCAGCGCCGGTTTGCTGACGCACAGAAAGTGTGGTCGCCAGCATCGCAGGATTGTTTTTGCAACAGCTCATTGCTGGTCACTTCCCAGCGTGGGGCGCACCCAGTCAAGTGTCAGCTTACCGGCAAAACCCTGGCCTGGTGGCAACGTCAAAATGATGCGGATCCCGTCTGGTACGGCCACTTGTGCAGCCGGGCTTTGCACGCCTTGAGCCGATGCGGCGCCGTCGCTGGAAAGTGGGTTGCTCCATGCATTGTTGCGAAAGTAAAAAATCTGCCAATCACTGAGCGGGACCAGAAAAGTCTCGCGCTTTTTAGCCGCAGCACTGGCGTTTTGGGCCCAACCAGCCGCCTGCTCCCACGACTGGCGCCAGTCGCTAAATACACGGCTTACAGGAGACTGCCAGCGCAGCCACTGGCCGCCGTCGTCAAAGCGGCGCGTCCAGGCCACAACCTGCAAACCATCGCCTGGCGTCGATGCCAGCCGGGTCATCCGCAGCACGCGCCCATCCCAGTCCAGGCTGTTCACGCCTGGCGTTTGCGTGATGGCGTCCAGGTCAAACTTGAATTGCGCCAGACTCGCGTGCAACGTCAGCGACTCATCAGAGCGGGCACTGACTTGCGCCTGCGCCCTGGCCATGCCGTCAATCGAGCGCCAGCTGAGCAGCGCCAAAACAGCCATCACTGACAGCGCCACCAGCAACTCAATCAAAGTGAAGCCGCGATGGTGTGCCCCCCGTTTGCACTTCAGGCGCGTGATAACTCGCATATTCATACTAATACTGAGTGACAACCGTCGACAACTGCAAAATCGGCACGTTCGCGTCGTTCACTTTGGTGTCTACCCGCCTGAACAAGGGGTTGGGCGTGGGCCGCACAGACACCAGCACTTGCAATACGCGTCCCGTCTGTTCGCAGGAAACAGTGCTGTCGCCGACGCTGGGCAACTGGCGCGAAAGCCGAATTTTGACCATTTCATTTTCAGCGCAGAGCTGTGCAAGAAGCACATCAGACTGGCGCGTCGCGTTGTTGGTCAGGGCTTGCATGGCTTGCGTTCCCGCAGCGAGCGCTACCGCCACAATACTGAGCGCGACCAACACCTCGATCAAAGTAAAGCCGGCGTGTTTCATAGCGCGAGCCATCAAGGAACCCCTTTAGCCTGCAGTGAGAATGGCCGCAGGCCATCGGTGGCGATGCGAACGGTTGCGGCTTGCGGGTTGCCGCTTTGGCTGGCATCAATCAACTGAACTTCTTGCGCGCCAATCATCGGATCGGGCCCGAGTTGCAAGCTGGCTGCACCAACTGTTCGTGTTGACTCAGAGAGCCACTGGCTTGGCAGTGCGCCAGGTCGCAACCCCTCAAACACAAACCCGGTCTCGGTGGTCTGCCAGCGCACAACAACGCCGGTTGCCCTGGACTGCGCCCTGCCCGACTCCAGCAGCACGGCGAGGCGCTGGGCATCGCGGTCCAGTGCCGTCTGGTTGCCATCACGCAGAGCCAGCGCAACGCCTGCAGAAACCGCCGCAACAATACTCATTACCACCAGAAGCTCCAGCAGCGTGAAGCCACGCACTTGCTTGCGAGGCATCGAGCGAAGTGGCTCAGCGGTCATGCCTAAGGAAATATTTTGAGCTTGGTCACCACATTACTGCCACGTACCGATATCAGCGTTTTTTCCTTCGCCCCCGGCAACGCCGTCGGCTCCGAAAGACATCACGTCAAACTCGCCTTTGATGCCGGGCAGCAGATATTGGTACGGCCGGTTCCACGGATCGTTTGGCAGCTTTTCAAGGTAAGGTTTCCAGTTCGCTGGAATAGGACCGCTGGTGGGCTTGGTCAGCAGTGCCGCGAGGCCTTGCTCCGGCGTGGGCAAGCGCTGGTTGTCCAGCTTGTAGAGTTTGAGCGCCTGCATCAGGTTGTTGGCGTCGGTGCGCGCAGCCATCGTGCGGGCATCGTCCGCGCGGTCAAGCACGTTGGGCACGATCAACGCTGCCAGCACGCCGATGATGACAAGCACCACCATCAGCTCAATTAAAGTGAAGCCCCGCTGCACAGATCGACGAACAAATAGCATGGGAGATTTCATGGGCACTCTGGATAAATTTTAACGGCTTCCATCATAATCCGGCGATGGCTGACGCAACTTCTCATCGACTCGTTTTACACACCGCCACACTTTGCGTTTGGCTACTGGTGGTCGCAAGCGCAACCTATTGGATTCTGCAAATCAATGCGCAGCGCTCGTCAAGTAACCTTCCTGCTGCTCCCTTTTTTAAATCGGAGGCGATCGATGCGACCAACCTTGCGCGGCTTCTGGGCGCTGCACCATCGCTAAGCGCTGCGCCTGTAAGCAACAGCACCAGATTTGCACTAAAGGGCGTAGTGTCGGGCGCGCTGGGAAAAGAAGCCGCTTTGATCGCTATTGACAACAAGCCCGCACTAACTTTTAAGGTGGGAAGTGTTGTGGAAGAAGGCCTCATTTTGCAATCCGCAACTGCCCGCCGGATTACGCTGTCTGCAAGCCGGGACGGCCCAGCCGTGATGACCCTGGAAATGCCCTTGCTCGACAAGTAAAACTTGCCAGTCGGCAGGTTTCACTTGTCATCGAACGCAAAAATTAAAACAAAAGCTCAAGACTTTTCTAACAAAGCATTTACCCGCTTCACATAGGCCGCCGGGTCAGCCGGCAAGCCGCCTTCGGCCAGCAAAGCCTGGTCAAAAATGATGTTCGCCAGGTCATCAAAGTTGCTTGAGTCCACCAGCTTTTTAACCAGCGGGTGTTCGGCATTGACTTCAAGAATTGGTTTGACTTCGGGCACAGCTTGTCCTGCTTGCTTGAGCATACGGGCGAGTTGGGTGGACATGTCACCGTCCTGCACGACCAGGCAGGCGGGCGAGTCCACCAGGCGGCTGGTAGCGCGCACGTCGCTGGCTTTGTCTCTCAAAGCTTCTTTCAATTTATCAAGCGTTGGCTTGAACTCGGTTTGTGCCAGTTCTGCTGCTTTCTTTTCGCTTTCATCTTGCAGCTTGCCCAAGTCAACAGCACCCTTGGCAACGGACTGCAACGGCGTGCCATCAAACTCGTGCAGGTAGTTCAGCGCCCACTCGTCTACGCGGTCGGCCATCAGCAAAACTTCAATACCTTTTTTGCGGAAAATTTCCAATTGCGGGCTGCTTTTAGCGGCAGCCAGCGTGTCGGCAGTGATGTAGTAAATCGCGTCCTGGCCGTCCTTCATGCGGGCTTTGTAATCGGCAAAAGCTACCGTCGCGGTGTCAGTGGTGCTGGACGCAAAACGCAGCAGCTTGGCAATGCGGTCGCGGTTGGCAAAGTCTTCGCCGAGGCCTTCTTTGAGCACCGCACCAAACTCTGCATAGAACATGTCGAACTTGCCGACTTGTGCCTTGTCGTCTTCGCTCACAACGTCCGTTACTGCATCCGTCACGCCGTCCGCCGCTGGAGCAGGCAACGCGTTGTGCTTGGCCATGTCTTCAATCATGCCCAGCACGCGCTTCGTGCAGCCTTCACGAATCGCTTTCACGGCGCGGCTTTCTTGTAACAACTCGCGTGACACGTTCAACGGCAAATCGCTGGAGTCCACCACACCTTTGACAAAGCGCAGATACGTCGGCATCAGTGCCTGCGCATCGTCCATGATGAACACGCGCTTGACGTACAGCTTGACCCCAGCGGCTTTGTCCCGATTGAACATGTCCATGGGCGCTTTGCTCGGGATGAACAGCAGCTGCGTGTATTCGGTTGAGCCTTCCACCCGGTTATGCGTGCTGGCAAGTGGTGCTTGCTGGTCGTAGCTGATCTGTTTGTAAAACTCGTCGTATTGCTCTTGCGTGATGTCTTTCTTGGCGCGCGTCCAAAGCGCTGCTGCCTGATTAACGGTTTCCCATTCACCGGTTTTGGCCATTCCGCCAGGCTGCCTGCCGCCTTCGGGATCGGTGCTGGAGATCAGTTCGCCGTCTTTCCACTCTTCTTTTTCCATCAAGATGGGCAGCGAGATGTGGTCTGAATACTTATTGATCACACCTTTGAGCTTGTAGGCATTCAAGTAGTCTTGTGCGTCTTCTTTCAAATGCAGCGTGATGCTGGTGCCGCGCTCGGCACGCTCGATTTGCGCAACGTCAAATTCACCGGTGCCTTCGCTGGCCCACCGCACGCCCTCGCTGGCTGGCAAGCCGGCACGGCGGCTTTCAACCGTGATACGGTCGGCAACGATAAAACCTGAATAAAACCCGACCCCAAATTGGCCAATCAGTTGGGAGTCGTTTGCCTGATCGCCTGACAAGCTGGCAACAAAGTCGCGCGTGCCGCTTTTGGCAATCGTTCCCAGGTTCTCAATCGCCTCTTGCTGCGACAAACCAATGCCGTTGTCGGTAATGGTGAGCGTTTTGGCAGCTTTGTCAAAACTGATGCGCACTTTTAAATCTGGATCGGTTTCCAGTAGTGCGGCATTGTTAAGCGATTCAAAACGCAGTTTGTCGCAAGCATCCGATGCGTTCGACACCAGCTCACGCAAAAAAATCTCAGGGTTTGAGTACAGAGAATGCGTGACCAGCTTGAGCAGTTGGGCAACTTCGGCTTGAAAGGAAAGGGTTTTGGAAGAAGCAGTAGTTGTCATGGTTTTTTATGCGGTGGAGAGGTTTGCAATCGTGACATTTAAGGCTGCATCGCACCTTTTCAAGCCGCTCAGCTGTGTAAACGTTTATCAACCTTCTCCCAGCCAATGCAACACCTGCGCAGACAACGCCGGCTGTTTGAGCAAGTCAAGGTGATTTGCGCCGTAAACCACGTGTTGCTGGGTGGGTGCAAATGTCAGGCCGTGCTGCGCTTCATCGTGCTGGCCGAGAGCGCTCTTGAGAGGCACCAAGCCATCGCCAATCAGCGCATCTTTCGCGGCGCTGGGCTCTTTCGATGTGGTGGCCGCTACAGCAAAGCAATTCACGCCAGCAGGCAGCGGCAGCGGCTCACGCGAATCAGGGGAGCGTACAAACCGGTCCACTTCCAGACCATTGATTTTCCAGCTTGATTCCAGCACGTGCCCATAACGCAAATCGGTGATGCCGCTGCTGCGGATTTGGCCAATCGCAGCGAAGGGTTTGGTCACCGCATTGCTGCTCAGCGTGGTGTCAATCCAGTTGCCAATGCGCTCCAGCGGTGCGCCGTGGTGCGGTGTGCCTAAAAACACGATGTTTTTAAGCTGCTTGCGCCACGCCATACCGGCCTGCTCGACGCCTGCCTCCGCAAATTTGCATGCGCTGCGGCTGACCAGCCCGCCCATGCTGTGCGCCAAGAGAGTCAAATCTTCAACTGGCTGCGGCCACGCATTGACCAGTTGTTCCAGCAGCTCCGCCAGCTCTTGGCCATTGGTAGATGTGTGCAGCCCTGTGTTGTAGTGCAGGTAAATCGGGGAGTAACCCAGCTCTTTGGCAAGCACGTCGGCATGGTTGAACTTGACGCCGTCTTTGCCAGAAGAGGTCCACTGCAAATCGTTCATGCACAGGCCATGCAAAACCACCAGCAACTTGCCAGTTGCGTTCGGAAACTGCAGCGCCAATGCCGCTTTTTCCAGCCGCAGCGGCTGACCTTCATGGCGAAAGGCCATGGTGATGGTCAGCGGGTTGGCCGTGGCGCGAAGCTGATCGCCCAACACACCATTGATGGCGGACAAAACAGCTTCACGCTGGGGGCTGGATGCTGGCCTTCCGAAGCGCTGCGTAACAACTGGCACTGCTTTCGCTAGCGCGGAGTTGACGATACCGCCCGCCAGCCGTGTGATGCCTTTGACGCCGCCGTACACGAAGGAGGTGATGCCGCCGGACTTCACGCCGCTGGCGCCTGGCGAAGCGTCTACGAAGCGAGAACCGAGCAGCCCAAAGGGCGCGGCCACGATTTTGTACACATTGCCGTGCACGCTCTCGGCCAGGCCGGTCACGCCCAGAACGCCCTGCGTGGCCAGCTGGCTCAGACCCTGCACGTCTGACAAGTGCAGATAAGTGGGCAGCTTGTTTAGCTGGTCGCGCAGAGTAACTTTGGGCATGCCTTTATTGTGACGGCATCGTCAGCAACGCACCAGCCGCTTTTTGATCCGGTCGGCCTTTTGCGATAGCCACACGCTCAGCCTCCTGGACCTCAAATTTTTTGTGCTCCTCTGTCTGCTTGATGCAGTAGGCCAGCAACTCTTCAAGCTCGCTAGATTTATCAAACATCGCGTCGGCACCCAGCGCCATGGCGCGCTTACGAGTCTCGGGCGTCGCGTAGTTGGTCAGCACCACCACTTTTTGATAGGGCTCACGTTTGTGGCAACCTGTCAACACAGCCAAACCGTTGCCTTCTTTTAAAAAGAGGTCAATAATCGCCAGATGCCAATGGCCGTCGTGCAGGTCTAACCAGCGTTCGGCCTCGGTTTGGGTTGCACCGGAACCCACAACTCTTACTTCCGTGATTTCCTGAAGCGTTTCGATCAGGTTTGTGAGGATGGTGTCGTTGTCTTCTGCGATGTAGGTGATGAGTGCCATAGCCGACTTCCGGTTGGTAAGGGCTGACCGACCAGCGAAAGCCGCGCGTTCGAAGTCCCTTGATAGACACTTTAGGCCGTTGACCGTAAAAGATCGCCAGCCTTTGGCGTGCATTTCGGTAGGACTGCACAGGCTTGGTGCGCTATCGGTGAAGTTATCGAATACCGCTACACACTATGAATTCAGTAGCTGCTTGCATCCGTATTCATTGGGCTAAAGGCCTAAAACATACCATAAAAAGGCTCAAAACCGCCGTTAAACAGCTTGTGGGAACTAAAATAGGATTGTCAGCAGTTCAAAGTCACTCAAATTTGACTGTTTTTATTTGTCAAAAAAGGATTTTGACCAATCAATACGGGTGCAAGCAGCTATTTATTTCATAGCAATCAAAACCCCTCATGTGGCATCAAATAACGCCACTGACCAACTGGCAAGTGGCCCAGGTTGACCCGGCCAATCCGCACCCGCTTCAAGCCCGTCACAT
>ENA-OFDP01000240-OFDP01000240.1-metagenomes-genome-assembly--contig:-NODE-240-length-25881-cov-5.428638_pt1 | contig 25881 bp, 25 predicted proteins | sample MGYA00153389_OFDP01 | MGnify analysis MGYA00153389 | reverse complement strand
GCACGCTGTACATCCTGGACGAGCCGACCACCGGCCTGCACTTTGCCGACATTGATTTGCTGCTGAAGGTGCTGCACCAGTTGCGCGACGCGGGCAACACGATTGTAGTGATCGAGCACAACCTCGATGTCATCAAAACCGCCGACTGGGTGATTGACATGGGGCCTGAGGGCGGCGCGGGTGGCGGCACGGTGGTGGGTGTGGGAACACCGGAGGACATTGCTTCTAATGCGCGAAGCCATACTGGTTTATACCTAAAAAGGCTGCTGTAGCCCAAGTGGTTGCGGCCGCTAAAAGGTTGTGGCACAGTAAGCAGATGCGCACCTCTGATCTCCGATTTTTAGTGGCTTGGTTGCTACCAGCCTTGACGATTTATAGCGTGACTTTTTTGCCCACGCAGGCTGCGTTGTGGACGCTGGCGATCTGGTGGGGCATTGCGCTGGTAGATGTGTTTATGCCCGGCGGCAAGCATTCACCCGCTGCGGTTGCGCCGCAAACCCGCATGACGTATTTCAGTGCCGTGCTACGGCTGTATGTGTTGCTGCAACTGGTGCTGATTGCTGCTGGCGCTTATGCAGCTACGCAGGCCGATTGGGCGACTGTATTGGGTGTAGCGTTCAGCGTCGGCTTTATCACGGGCTCGCAAGGTATTACTTTTGCCCATGAGCTGGGCCACAGCAAATCGAAAATTGACCGCTTTTGCGGCTGGGTGCTGATGACCAGCGTCTGCTACGGCCACTTCATGGTGGAGCATTACCGCGGCCACCACCCACGTGCAGCCACACACAGCGATGCGGCCACGTCGCGCTTTGGTGAAACCCTGTACAGCTTTTTACCGCGCACATTGTGGGGCAGTCTGAAAAGCGGCTGGCAGCTTGAAACGCAGCGCATCAGCCAAAGAAAAAGCAGCTGGCTGCGCAGCCCTCTGGCGTGGAGCACGGCAGCATCATTTGCGACTATCGTAGCCATAGCCCTTGTTTTACCGGCGCAAGCAGCTACTAAAGTAATAGCGTTTTTTGTACTGCAATCCGTTGTTGCGTTCGTCTTGCTGGAAATCGTCAACTACATTGAGCACTACGGTTTGCAGCGCAAAACCACAGACGGCAAACGCGAGGCCTTTGGCATGATGCACGCCTGGAACGCAGACCACGTAGCCACCAACTCCATGCTGGCCAACCTGCAGCGCCACTCAGACCACCACATGCACGCGTGGAAGCCCTACGCCACACTAGAAGCCCTGCCAGGCCCGCAGTTGCCTACTGGTTATGCGGGCTGCCTGTTGTTAGCCATGGTTCCGCCGGTCTGGTTTGCGCTGATGCACCCGCGGTTAGAAAAATTGGCCGCCGATGTGGGGTTGCCCCAGGCCCTCAAAGCTTAGCGCGTGAAAGCCACACGCTTCGCGTTTTCCTGATACTGCAACGCCCGCAAGGGAATCAGATTCGCAAACTGAACGAACTTTTCCATGTCAGTCACCAAGAATTTGGTGAACTCAATGTCCCCCGGATCGGCTTTGAGCAGCATGGGGACATTGACATACAGATAGACAGTTCGAGACAGCTTGTCGTATTTACCAGCCGCCACTTCCTTTGCACTTGGAATCACGGGGCCAGCACCAAAGTCAATGCCAATCATCCGAATGTCCGAAGCCATAGATGTGGCTTCGCCGAAGGGCATAAAACCTATTGCGCCCACGGTATCTGCCACATAACGCCCAGTTTTGTAGTGCTGAGGGAAGTCTTTGAAATCTGAGCGTATGAAACCTTTTAGATCCATGCTGTCCGAGAACGACCCGAAAGTGCCGTGTTTGATGTCGGGCCCGGCAGGGCGAATAGGCGCGTCCGGAAAACCGGCCCGCACCTGCTTCCATGATGTCACGTTGCCTGAGGAGGCCGGGTCGAAAACAGTACGCAGTTCTGCGAAGGTCAAGTCCTTCAACCAGGTGTTTTTGTTGGATACCACCAGCGACAAAGCGTCTAGCGCAACCGGTATTTCTGAAAACTGGATGCCTGCTGCACCGCAGATTTTCGCTTCATCCGGCTTGATGGGGCGCGAGGCACCTGCAAGTTGCGTGCGTCCGGCGCACAAGTCACGCATGCCAACAGATGTACCCGTAGACTGGATTTGCAGTTTGTAGCCCGGGTGGCCACGAACATAGGCGACCAATGCTGCGCTTACTACGGGCTCTACAGTGTCTGAGCCTGCGTATTTCAACTGCGCTTGTACGCTCGCGACCGGCGCAAACGTGGTGACAAGGAAGGCCAGTAGGGCCAGCGAGTATTGACGGAAAAATTTAACAAATAAAAATTGACTCATGACATTTCCTAAGTTGTTATATTTCCATACAAAGTGTAAACATGCACAATTTTTTAGCAGATATCAATCACAACCTTTTGAAGATCATGGTTACTTATCGGTAATTTTTTACACAAATGATGCTAGACAGCCGAAGGATGCCACGATAGGTCAGAATTGCGAACCTGTATGTGCGGTGACGCACAGAAAGAAATAGAAAACAACAACCTTGACGTCACGCGGAGCATGGAGCTTTCGCCATCCTTCGCTTTGGCTAACTGGAGTCAGGCTTAGGCTGCGATTACTCGGCGCTCAGTCGCCAAATGGCTAGCTGGATGCTTGGTGCTGGCTACAATTTGGCTTATGGTTTTTTGCGCTGATGCACCTATGGCTGGACAAACTAGCGTCAAACAAAGCTGCAGTCCAATAAATATGGGCGTAAGCAGCTATTATTTTTTGTACCGCTTATTGATGAGAGGGTTCAGCTGTGGCGCACAGGGCGCTCAACCCATCGAGCAGAGCCTGGGGTTTGATGGGTTTTATCAGCAGCTGCATGCCATTTGCTTACGCGGCTGCCCTGACGTCGGCACTGGTCTCACCGGTCATTAAAAGACACGGCAGGCCCTGGTTTATTTGTAGTTCAATGGCAAGGTCCAAGCCTGACGTGTTACCCGGCAGCCTGATGTCGCAGGCAGCGGCAAAAGCCTGGCCCGATAGGCCACGGGCCGCGCTAGCGTCTGCTGCGATCAGCACCGGCAACTGCAAATTCTCAAAAAGATGGCGAATAGCCTGCGACACCAGCACATCGTCTTTCACCAGCAATATGGCTACGCCGGTGCAAATGATTGCGGCCTGTAGCTCAGGCGGAACCTTAAGCTGCGGAGCTTCGGTTTCAGCCAGTGCTTCGAGCGGCACAGACAATCCGCCCCACGGCTCGTGGTCTGGACTTGCGGGCAAGGCCGCTGGTGAAACCTTTGGCAAATACACCGCCATCCAAGTGCCATCGCCGAGTGATGAGCGAAGCCGCAGCTGGCCCTGCATCAACCCCACGAATCGGCGCGCGATTGCAAGGCCCAGACCCACGCCATGCGAGCGGTCACGCTCGGGGGTGTGGATCCACAAACTCTTCAAACACTTTCGTTTTCCTGTCTTTGTGGATGCCCTGCCCCGCGTTGCGCACTTGATCGGTGCCTGCAAGGTATTTGGATAGATGAAATTAGTCACTTTTCAGCACTACAGTCGCATGCACTGCGGGAAACTAGACTTAGTTGGTTTTCTCGTAGTAGCGCAAAGCGCCGAATCATCGGCACACCAACCGCAGTCAAAAATATGTTGCAGGTGCTACAGCACTAGTTGGCATCATGCAAAAAGTCAGCGGTTTGGCAAGTACGCACTGGCAGATGCGCACTCACTAGCTACGCATTGAAATCGACCTGCTGAAAAGATCTTGCGCGGCCACAACGCAAAACGCCTCGCCTGGTCGGTAGCACATGCATCTATTGGTCGACGATCGCAGCGAATTGCACGTCAGAACCGGCCATACCCCGCCTCAAAGCAAGTACTGCAGTTGCCTCTGATTCGGGCAAAGCGATTCGCGCGGGTGCCGCGCCACTTAAAAATTATGTCAAATCTGCTTTTTCGCCAACAAATACGGGCGCAAGCAGCTATAAGATTTATAGTAAACTAAATGTGATGAGTCTACCTACCAAGCAACGCTTGCTAGCCCAAGAGACCCGCGCCATCAAGGGCGTAAGAAACCGAGGTCGATCGGGTAATCGGTTCGCCCACCTGCAGCGCCGAATCGGTTGATGTTGGGCAGTACGCCAACCATTTCCCTGTCCTCAACGCCAAACCATTTCGCCAGAGTTGCTGCGTATTGGTCAACTGCTGTGCTTGGCAGCAGACGCCCCTGCCCCACGTGCCATTGGTCTTCAGGGGCTACCGTATTGCCCACGCTGACTGGAGGCGGCGTTCCATAAAACGCTTTGCCTTTTACGGCACCGCCCACCACCCAATGGTGGCTGCCCCAACCGTGGTCAGACCCGTCACCATTGCCAGTGAGTGTGCGGCCAAAATCGGATGCGGTAAATGCGGTGACGTCTGATGCGACTCCCAGATTAGCCGTGGTTTGATAAAAAGCGCTCATCGCGTCGCTCACCCGCCGCATGTTGGTGACGTGCCGGGTCAGCAAATCGTCGTGCAAGTCAAAGCCGCCTAGCGACACAAAAAACACCTGGCGCTTGACGCCCAGGCTGCCACGTGCAGCGATAAGGCGCGCCACCAGCTTCATCTGTGAAGCCAGCGAGTTATCAGCGAGACCCGTGAACGGAGCAAACTCTGGCCGCGCATCAGCCGATGCATTGGTTCCGATGGCGGCAGTAATCGCGCCCTCGGACGCCACCGACCGCCGCGTGACTCGGTTGTATTCGTTCTCCAGCACGTGGGTGCGTGCCTGCTGCACCAGCTGGCCCATGGCGCCTTTGACGGCAGCAGAGCCGTACACGTCGCCGGTCACGCTATTGATTTTCACCGCACCGTTTGAGCTGACCTGGTAGGCCAGAGCCGAGTCGCCCGCCAAGAACACCGCGTTGCCCGTCACAGAAATACAGGTAAACAGTGAGTTGGTGTTGGACGCCAAAGCGAGGTCGCCCATGTTGCCACCAAAGCCAATCGTGGAGCCTTCAGGCGACGAAGACTGCCACACGCTTTGCTGGTCGTTGTGCGAAAACAGCTTGGGCGGCCGTGGGTAAAGCGTGCGGTTGCTGCCCGAATACTGGGCTTTGGTCAGCGGCACCACCAGGGGTCCAACGTTTAGCTGTACTGCAGCTTGCCCGCCATTAAAAAGCGTCCTCAAGCCCGTCATGGACGGGTGAAATGCGTACTGCAGACCGCCCGGCAAAGGCGCAGTAGGCTGAAGCACCATCGGGTCCAGCGCAGAACGCGGCAGGGCGATGCTTGTGCGGATGGCGTTGTATTTGTTGTAGCTCGCTTCGTCGTACGGAACCAGCGTATTGGCATAGTCGTTGCCGCCATACATGAACACGCACACCAGTGCCTTGTAAGTTCCGTCCGGGGCATTGAATGCAGCAGCCTCACCCATGGACGCCAAATTCAGCGCGGTTGGCAGCGCGACGCCAGTGAAAGCCAGCTGGGCTGAACGGCGCAAAAATGCGCGACGGGAATGAGATTGTGGGTCAATCAGGTACATATTTTCAGCTCGTGTTAATCGATGGTGGGCAAGCACTTTTTGGCAGCGGTGGCCCACAGGGCATGGGCCGAAAAGTACAGAAAAGACACGTTTCGCGCGTGCATTGCAGTCAAGTTACTTTTGAACCAGGTACTCACTGCAACCCAAAACCATCAGCACTGCGGCGCAAATGCGGTCAAGTTTTCGGTCGTTGTTGCTGGCGGCAGTCAGTGCATTGGCGTTCAGTGCATCCACCATTATTTTTTGCGTTGCTGCAGACAGCTGCCCGGCGCACATCAACAAATTCAAGCGTCGAACCAGTGCCGCCGCGTCCAGCACCAAAGCCATCTCGGCGGTGTACGTGGCAGTGACGTCCGCCACGTAGTTTCTGAACAAGCCCTCAGCCACATTTGGCTCGGGCACGAAAATTCCGAAGCGAATGATGTTCTGCATGTAGTTCAAATACCCGCCCACCGTGGTTTCGTTGACCACCTGAAACTCTGGTGCTGGCGATTTGGTCGCGACCAGAGCCGTATTGGGTGGCACAAAACCGGGACGGAAAAAATTAAACACCGAAGGCGCATACAGCGGGCTTTGCCCGAGCGAATTGTCCGTGCGCGTTGTCGCGGTCATCTTCCAGGAATTGAAACCAGACTTGAGCCCAAAGGTGCGGCCCCACTGAATGAATCGCAGCATGGGCTCGCGCAATTTCCCAAAGGAAGGGCTCGCCAGAGACTGCGGGCTGCGCGCTTCGTCGTCCAGCAAAACCGCCACCCACACTGCTTTCAAATCACCGCGCACGCCTGCGCCGTTGTTGTTGAAAGCTCCGGCCACCCGCCCAACATATGCCGGGCTCGGGTTGCTGGTGACCAGGCGCTGAATCATTTGCCTGGCAAAAAACGGGCCTGTGTTTTCGTGGTTGGCGAGGGCATCCAACGCAATTTTCAAGGCATCGACACCCGGCACATTCGCACCGATGGTGGTGCCCAGAAACGTTGCCGCCAGCGTGGAATGCCGGCTTGCGGTAAGCGCCATGGGTTTTCGTACCGATTGACGCCCCGGAAGGGTGTAGCTTTCTGCACCGCCGCCATCCTTCAGCACTTCCACCCGCTCACCATCAGAGGTGTCGAAGTTGTAGCCGGTAAAAACGCGTGCCAGATTGGTTACGTCGGCCTGCGTGTAGGAATCAACTTTGCTGCCGTCGACAAGCTTTTCAGTACCATCGAGATTCAGTTGCACCAGCCCGATTGAAAACAGCTGCATCACTTCACGGGCGTAGTTTTCGTCTGGCACGCGGCCCGTGGCTGCATCTTCTTTCTGATTGCCCCGGGTGTTTAAAAAGTAACCCATGGCAGCGCTGAGGGTGACGTCCTCCAGCAACTGGCGGTAATTGCCGAAAGCGTTGCTGTTGAGCAAGTCCCAGTACTGCGCATACGCGTGGCCGCGCCAGTCAAACTCTGCCGACTGCATGGACGCCACAAAGAACTCCGACAGTGCCAGAGCCACACGCTTGCGCATGCCGTCCGGCGATGTGAACAGCTGCTTCCACAGCATGAACTCTGCCGGGTAGGTCGCAAAAAAGTAACGGGCGGTCGTTGACTGCCCATAGCCGCGCTCCTCTAACCAGTCCCACCCGGTCTGGCCGACCGGCTTGGCAAATTGTTGCTGCAGGTAACCAGCAAAGTTACCAGCTTTCAAATTGCTGATTTCAAGATCCGACGCATCGAGTTGGCTTTGCAATAAAAAGCGTGCAGCCTCTTCGTCGTTGTTTGCTTTGGAAAAGTTGTTGAAGCCAGGCGCCGCCGGGACGTTGACCACCGGCGCCGGGCCGGGGATGACTTCAGGGGGCGTCGCCTGCCCGGTACCAGCACCCGCGCCGCCAGCACCGGGCGGCACCCCCGCCGCACCCCCGCCATCGCCTCCGCCTCCACCGCCTCCGCAAGCTGCTAACAACGCCGCAGAAAGGGCTGCAGCTGCAGATAATTTGGCGCTGCCCCGTTCTGATGGTGCCGGGGTATCGGGGTGGAGTTGGGGCTCGGTTGGAGCTGGCACGTCAGTCCTGGAACCAAGTTTGAGCAATTTCTCTTTAAGTTCCATCATGCGTAACATCCAAAAGTCTGAAGAGTCTGTAGATTAATAGCTCAAGATTACAGGGTGCTCCGGCTGTAGGTAAATAGCCTACACAAACTGTAACTACACGTTTTTTGCGGAGTTAAGCAAATCCCGCGTGACCACGGCCTGATTGCGCGCTGCGATTGCAAAGTCTGCGCCACCTGACGCATACAGAATTGCCCGTGATGAATTGACAATGATCGGCGCATCGATGCGCCAGCCTGCGCGCACCGTGGCGACCGCGTCGCCGCCCTGCGCACCCACCCCCGGAATCAGCAATGGCAGCGTTGGTGCAACGCGCCGCACGCGTTCAATTTCGAGCGGGTAGGTGGCCCCCACCACCAGGCCGAGCTGGCCGTTCAAATTCCACGGGCCTTGTGCCAGCCGGGCAACATGTTCATACAACAAAGGCTCACCGGCGACTGAAGCCAGGCGCTGGTTCTGCAAATCATCGCCGCCGGGGTTGGACGTTCGGCAAAGTAAAAAAGCACCCTTGCCTGAATGCTTCAAATACGGTGCAACGGAGTCAAAACCCATAAAGGGGGAGAGCGTGACCGCATCTGCGCCGTAGCGCTCAAAGGCTTCTATTGCGTACTGCTCGGCTGTGGAACCGATGTCGCCACGCTTGGCGTCCAGAATAATCGGTACGTGCGGCGCTGTGCTGCGCATGTGGGCGATCAGGCGTTCTAACTGCTGCTCAGCGCGGTGGGCGGCAAAGTAGGCAATTTGCGGCTTGAAGGCCGCGACCACATCGGCCACGCTGTCGACAATTGCGGCGCAAAAATCATAAATTTTGCTGGCATCGCCCCGGAGGTTGCCGGGAAAGCGCGCGGGCTCCGGGTCCAGACCAACGCACAGCATGGACTGGTTTTTTTCGCCGGCAGCGCGCAGCATGTCGATAAAAGTGGACGGCGAAGCTGAAGAGTGGTTGACGTTGCTCATGGGTGGATTGTAAGAAGCTGCACAATCGAGCCTCTGACTGCCTGGCGTATCTTTTCGCGCGATTTCTCGCTGCTCTACCCACGCTGTTCCTCACGCCCCACCCAATGCACCTCAGCCGTAAACAGATTATTTTGATCGTGCTCGTCACCCTGACCTGGGGCGTGAACTGGCCAGTGATGAAGCTGGGCGTAACCGGCTACCCGCCCTTGACGTTTCGCGCAATATGCCTGTGGCTTGGCGTGCCGGTGCTGGGCTTGGCGCTGGTATTGTTAAAAGTGCCTTTTCATGTGCAGCGGCGCGACTACCGTGAATTGTTTTGGCTGGCCGTAACGAACATGTTTGTGTGGCACGCGTTGATCATTGTGGCGGTCAGTTTGCTCAGCAGTGGCCGGGCTGCCATTTTGGGATACACGATGCCAGTGTTTTCGGCTGTGCTGGGGGTGTTTTTGTATGGCACGCGGTTAAAACCGCTGCAGTGGCTGGGCGTCAGCGCAGCGGCCATTGGCGTAGCGCTGCTGCTGTTCAATGAACTGACCAACCTGGCAGGCAAGCCGGTGGGCGTAGCGCTGGCACTGGTTGCCGCTTTGGTCTGGGCGGTCGGTACGCAGCGGCTGCGCATGACGAAGATCGTTGCCGGTACCTTGACGATTTCTTTCTGGATGACGCTGATGGCTGCGGTGGTGCTGACTGTTCTGAGCACTGCCTTTGAGCGCGACCAATGGCGTATGCCGCCGCTGCAAACCTGGGCTGCAATTGCCTACAACGGCGTGCTGATTTTTGGCTTTACCCACGCGGCGTGGTTCACGCTGGCGCGCAGCCTGCCGCCGATCGCCTCAACCCTTAGCACCATGATGATCCCCGTGCTGGGCGTATTTACTGGCGCGTTGTGGCTGGGTGAAGTGCTGCACTGGCAAGACTGGGCCGCCGTGGTGCTGATGGCAGTGGCAATTGTCTCGGTGCTGGTGGCGGGTGCTGGCCGCAAAAGCGACCAGCCAAACAAATCCTGAAAAACGATTCAAGGACTGACAAGGTTGAGCGCAAGGCACAGGTCGTCCCACGCCTTGGCTTTGTCGAGCGGGTTGCGCAGCAGGTAAACGGGCTCAATCGTCACGATGGCGGGCGTGCCGTGCAGTTGGTGCACACGCCCCCGCAGTTTTGCCAGTGGCTCACTCGATTGCAGCGCGGCTTGCGCGGCAAGGCGGCCCATGACAAGGATCACCGCGGGCTGCATGGTGGCAACCTGCTCTGCCAGCGCCTGGCTCAACTCGGCGCTGGCTGGGCCAGCAACGCCCGAATAACGCGCCAGCGGCACCACCGTTACACCACCGGATGCATGCAGGTGGGCTGCGCGCAGCATGTTGTCCAAAAGCTTGCCAGCATCGCCTTCGAGCGGATGAAAACCGCCCTGCAGTGCCTCGCCGGGTGCCTCTAACAGCACCAGCCAGCGGGCGCTGGGCTGCGTGGATGTCGGTCGATACAGCTCTTGCGCCGGGCCAACATGCCAGGCGCCCGGAGCAGTTTGCGCCTTGGGTTCGCGCAGTGGTGGCGCTGCTGGGGATTCAATGCCATTTATTTTTGTATCCGAATGAATACGGGCGCGAACAGCTATTAAACCAGGAGCATTTGGTGCGCGCATCTGTTCGGGTACGGCAACGGTTGGCGCGCTGATTGGCAGGCTGTCAATCGCAGCAGCATCGGCGTTCGATGCCGCCTTGGGCTGCCACACCCGCACGCCCATTTCGCGCAGCATGGCGAGTTGTCGATTGCCCAGCATCATGCCCATTGCTTTGCCGCTGCCCGGCGCTTCACAACTTAAAGCTCATGACGATGGCATCTTCTTTGGCCGGGCCGCCCAGCAGGCCGACGCCGCCTTCAGGGTAGTAACCACGGCGCATGCCCACCGCGCGAAAGCCATAACGCTCATAGATGGCTTTTGCGCGCGCGTTGCTGGCCCGCACTTCCAGCCACAGCCACTGCGCACCTTCACCGCGCGACCAGATCGCAAGCGCGTCAAGCATTACGCGGGCCCAGCCGCGCCGCTGGTGCATGGGCGCTACGGTGATGTTGAGCAAATGCGTTTCATCAACACCCTTCATGGCCACAAAGTAGCCCAGCAGCACCGGGTTCGGCGCGCCGCCGGTCAGCAGCTGCGCGTGGTAGCCAGCGCTGATGGAATCGCTGAAGTTGCCGAGCGTCCACGGGTAGGCATAAGCGCTACGCTCAATAGCGGCCACAGGTGCAAGCCATGCGCTGGTCATGGGCTCAAACTGCGCCTCCAGCGATTCGGTGGGTTTAAAAACTGCGCTCATGGTCAAGGGTTGCTTGCTGGGTTAAGCCAATGGGGTTGCGGCCATCGCCAATGCTGCCAATTTACCGCGGCTGACTTCAGCGCGTTCGTCGGTGGTTAACGCTACTTTATCGCGAACATACAGCGGAAGTGCAAGCGCTGCGTTCACGCAGTGCCCGCTGGCCGCCAACGCTGGGGCCAGGCGCAGCATGGCGCTGGCCGTTGGCAGGCAGGTGCGCTGGTTCAGGCTGGTTGGCAGACGGTCGGCATACACGTCAAACACGTTGCCAGCGAAAAGTCCGTTTTCATCCGCTGGTAAATTTTCAGGCCGAATCAGCTCGCAGCGCCCAACAGGACTGAGCAAGCCGTTATGACTTTCATAGCGCTGCACATACATTTCGTCCATCCGTGCATCCAGCATGGCGGTGATGGATTGCACGCCAGCAGGCGATTGAAACCGCGCTTCTTCAGCCAGCGCCATCAGCGTGTCAATGGGCAGCACGTCAATCCCCGAACCATGGTTGGCACCGTAGGCAAGACCCTGCGCCACTGCACATGCGGTGCGCAACCCTGAAAACGAACCCGGGCCACGACCAAACACAATCGCGCGCAAATCGCCCAACGCCAAGTTTGCCTCCGCCAGTAACGCGAGCACCGCCGGTATCAGAGTGCTTGATGCCTTTGCTCCGCCCGGCCCGGTGTGCTGCCACACGCTGTCGCCATCGGTTAACGCCACCGACATCACATCGGTGGAGGTGTCAAAGGCCAAAAATTTGCCGTTATTAAGCATTAAATAGAGGTTTTAGGCAATAACCACGGGCGCAAATAGCTATTGAATTAATAGCACCTGTGCTGCCGCAACTCTTGATTATCCCGCGTGGAGCCCGCGCTGCCAATGGCCCGCCTGATAATCCGGCCATGCCACTTGAAATTACCCCGACCGCTCTGATAAAACATCTGGCAGCCACCTGCTTGCTGGGTACCAGCCTGACCTGTTCCGCCCAAATGCTGCCGCCAGAAGTTGAAGCGGCGCTGGCCCGGGCCAAGGTGCCGCGCGAAGCTTTGGCCGCGCTGGTAATAGACGCTGCGCCCTCCCTGGCGGGTAAAAACGCTGCCCTGCTCAGCCACCGCGCCAGCGCATCGGTTAACCCTGCATCGGTCATGAAGCTGGTGACCACTTACGCCGGACTTGAACTGCTGGGGCCTGCTTACACGTGGCCCACGCTGGTATACGTGGACGGCACCGTTACCGGGAGCACGCTAAACGGCAACCTGATTCTTCAAGGAAAAGGCGACCCGAAGCTGGTGCTGGAGCGGCTGTGGCTGCTGCTGCGGCGTGTCCAGGGCCTTGGCATCAAAACTATCAACGGTGATATTTTGCTGGACCGCAGTGCGTTTGCCACCCAGCCGCCCAACCCGGCGGACTTTGACGGCGAGCCGCTGCGCCCGTATAACGCCGCACCGGATGCGTTGCTGATCAATTTCAAATCGGTGGTCATGACCTTTGTGCCCAACCCCGGCTCTAGCATGGCCAGCGTAAGCTTCGAGCCGCCACTGGCCAACGTACAAATGCAGGCCAGTGTGCCGCTGGCCGCCGGCAAAAATGGTGCCGTGAACAGTGGATCATTGGGCGACTGCGGTGACTACCGCGCGGCGCTGGCGGCTGATTTCAGCGACCCGTTTCGCATCAGTTTTAAAGGCGCTTACCCGGTTGCCTGCGGTGAAAAAGTCTGGTCGGTGGCTTATGCGGATCCAGCCAGCTACGCCGAACGCGCGGTGCAAGGCATGTGGATAGAGATCGGCGGAAAGTTAACAGGCCGCGTGCGTGATGGCCGCGCTCCCGCCAACGCTCGCCCAACTTTTGAAGTAGCCTCGCCCACGCTGGCCGACACGATTCAAGGCATCAACAAGTTCAGCAACAACGTGATGGCGCAGCAGCTTTTTTTGACATTGAGTTTGCCGCGCGCAGGCTCGGGTGCAAACGGAACCCCGAACGCTCCAGCCAGTTTTGAAGCATCGCGCGAGGTGGTACGTACCTGGTGGCGCGAGCGTTTTGGCGAGCAAGACCTGCCCACTCTAGAAAACGGCTCAGGCCTGTCACGCCAGGAGCGCATCACGCCGCAAGGCCTGGCGCGCATGCTGCAAACCGCCTATGCGTCTGGCGCGATGCCCGAGTTGATGGCGTCGCTGCCGATTACCGGGGTTGATGGCACGCTGCGACGCAGCAAATCACGCGTGTCGCAAGGCTGGGCCCACTTAAAAACAGGCAGCCTGCGCGACGCCACTGCGCTGGCGGGCTATGTGCACACACCCAGCGGCAGGCGCCTGGTGGTGGTGGGCGTGATTAACCACCCCAACGCCGCAGCAGCGCGGCCCGCGCTTGAAGCGCTGGTCGATTGGGCAGTCAAGGAAGGCGCCAAATAGGCATGGCGATAAATATCGCAATAGCTTGGGTCGATGCCATCGGCACCGCTGCCGCGGTGCTCACCACGGCCAGCTTTGTGCCGCAGGTGTGGCTGACGTTTAAAACCCGGGACGTAAGCGGTGTGTCGCTCGGTATGTACAGCGCGTTTACGGTGGGCGTCGCGCTGTGGCTGGTCTACGGCTTGATGATGAACGCGTGGCCGATAGTGGTGGCCAACACGATCACGCTGGCCTTCGCCGTTTCAATTTTGGTGATGAAGCTCACGTTTGGCGAAAAGCCAAATAACTAAAGTTGCAGCGTATTCGGCAACGCAGCATGTCTTTGGTGGTTGCAGTGCCCGTGGCTGATGGCCAGGTTCTCAACATGGCTGTTGCCGCCTTTGCTCAGCGGCTGAATGTGCTCCAGCGTGGCATCGCCCATATCCACATGCAGGCCGCACACCCAGCAGGGCACCTGGCCATGCAACTGGCGGGCGATGGTTTTGTAGATTTTCAAGCGCGTGTGGGCGAGTTTGCTCATGGTGTGGGTGGCAGGTTGATAGCGCGGCATCGGGCAGGTTGCTCAAGCGCCCTGCTCCGTATCCCCCGACCTTCGGTCTCCTCCTTGACCTGCGCAGGACGCTTGAGCAAACTGCTTTTTGAGCATGTGGTCAAGGAGGAGGGCAAAGCCCGGGGGACACGGAGCAAGACACACGGGCAGACCGCTCCCGGTCTTGGATAAGGCACCAGGAAAGTCAAGCAGCCGAAGCCCGGGCCAACCGGTCGCGCACGCCGTCCCAGACTGACTCCGGCGGCACTGGCTCTACCCAAATCAATTTCACGCCCTGCGCATCAAAATCACGCAGCACTGCAAACAGTTGCGCAGCCGTGGCCAGCGCATCGTCGGGCATGCGGCGGTACAGAACTTTCGATGAAGTGATGCGAACAATCGTGCGGGCATACACCGCAATGTGCACAGCATCGGCACCTAGCAAGTCCAGCGCGGTTTGAATCGCCTTGGCATCCATCAGTCGCACTTTGGCATTGGGCGCGTAGTGGGATTCGAGCGTGCCGGGCGCACGCGGGGCGCTGGTCTGAAGGGCCTCGTCGGCACTCAAAACCGCTTGTCCGCAGGCCGCTTCAAGCTGCTCGCGTGTAAGCACGCCAGGGCGCAGCAGCACCGGCGCGCTTCGGGTGCAGTCGACGATGCTGGACTCGATGCCGACGGCGCACGGCCCGCCGTCCAGCACCATCAGTGCATTGCCGAACTCTTGGTTTACGTGCTGGGCAGTGGTGGGGCTGACGCGGCCAAATTTATTGGCGCTTGGGCCCGCCACTCCATTTACGCCCACATAAAAGCAGGCCCGTAAAAATTCAAGCGCCAACGGGTGCGCAGGGCACCGCAGGCCAATAGAGTTTTGCCCACCCGCAGCAGCGGTGGCCACGCCGGGCTTGCGCGGCAAGATGACGGTGAGTGGGCCGGGCCAGAAGGCATTTATCAAGCGATCAGCAAACTCCGGCACGCTGCTGGCGAAGTCATTGACGCGGGCTGCGTTGGCGATGTGGACGATCAGTGGATGGTCAGCAGGGCGGCCTTTGGCGGTGAAGATTTTCGCAACGGCTGCGTCGTTTGATGCATCTGCGCCCAAGCCGTACACCGTCTCGGTCGGGAATGCGACGAGCTCGCCTGCGCGAATGTGGCTTGCTGCTTGCTGCACATTCATTTCAATCGAGCCCCGGCAAACCCAAAATGTCAGCTGCTCGCCGCGCGACTGATTGCACGCCAGCAACGTCCACGCCCGTGATGTTCAAGTGCCCCATCTTGCGGCCAGGTCGAGCGCCCTGTTTGCCGTACAAATGCAGGTGCACCCCTGGCAAGGCCAGCACTGCGGCCCAGTCTGGTGAGCGCGGTATGCCGCTCCCATCAAACCACACATCACCCAATAAATTGAGCATGATGGCCGGCGAATGCTGGCGAGGCTGCACCAAGGGCAAGCCCGCCAACGCCAACACCTGTAAATCAAACTGCGACACATCGCACGCATTCATCGTGTAGTGGCCGCTGTTGTGCGGGCGCGGTGCCATTTCATTGACAACGAGGCCCCCATCCGCGCTGCCGTCGTCGACAACAAAAAACTCAATGCACAGCACGCCCACATAGGCAACGTGATCAGCTATTAATTTAGTAGCTGCTTGCGCCCGTATTGATTGCGCTAGGGGCATATTTGACTCATAAGCGTGCGTTATAGCCAAAATTCCGTTGACGTGCACGTTGCGCTGCGGCGCAAAGCTGACCACTCTGCCGTCCCAGCCGCGCGCAACAATTACTGAGAACTCAGACCGGAGCGGCATCAGCTTTTCGAGCACGCACGCAACGTTTTTTAAGTCAGCCCATGCGGCAGCCAAATCGGCGAGGTTGTTGACGCGAACCTGGCCTTTGCCGTCGTACCCCATGCGAGCGGTTTTTAAAATGCCCGGCAACAAATTTGAATCAGCAGCGCGCAAGTGCGCATTGCTTTCAATCACCGCATACGGCGCAACGCTCACGCCGGACAAACCAGCGCAGGCAGTGAAGTGGGCTTTTTCTTCCACCCGGTTTTGAGCGATGGCCACGCACGCAGCGCTGGGCGCAACGGGCCGCGTTGCAGCCAGCGAAAGCAACGCATCGGCGGGTACGTTTTCAAACTCGGTGGTAATTGCACTGCAACACCGGGCCATGTCGGCCAGCCCCCGCGGATCACTGAAATCAGCGACAACGTGCTGGTGGCTCACTAGCCCCGCTGGACTAAGCGGGTCCGGGTCCAGCACGCAGGTGTCGTAGCCCATGCGCTGCGCGGCGTGCACAAACATGCGGCCCAACTGGCCGCCGCCCATGACGCCCAGAGTTACTGGGCGGCTACCTGCTTTGCCCAGAGTTACTGGGCGGCTACCTGCTTCGCCCAAGGTTACTGGTTGGCCGTCGGCCGATGGAGTTCCGGGAAACAAGGGCTTCATGCGGGCGGCAACAGCATCGCGCGGGCGGCGGCGGTTTGCTCGGCGCGAAAAGCGTTCAACTTTTTAAGCAAAGCGGGGTCATTGAGCGCCAGCATGGCGACTGCAAACAGCGCCGCGTTGGCCGCACCGGCGTTGCCAATCGCAAAAGTGGCAACCGGAATGCCTTTGGGCATTTGCACAATGCTGTGCAGTGAATCAACACCTGCCAAATGTTTGCTGGCCACGGGCACGCCCAGCACGGGCAGCGTGGTTTTGGCAGCCAGCATGCCAGGCAAATGCGCTGCGCCGCCCGCGCCAGCAATGATGGCTTGCAAACCATTGCCCTGCGCTTGTTCGGCATAGGCAAACAAATCGTCGGGCATACGGTGGGCAGAAATAACTTCGGCTTTATGCGGCACGCCAAACTGCTGCAAGATTTGCACTGCGTGCTGCATGGTGTCCCAGTCGCTGGACGAGCCCATGACGACACCGACAAGCGCAGCGTTGGAATTGGTAGGTGTGGTCATGTGGTGTTGTGCCGCTGCCGTGAAAGGAACCCGTATTTTACGGTCGGCGTGCTAACCTTCCGCCTGTCGTAAATCTTCGCCCAAACCTAAGCAGATGCCCCATGATTGATGTCACAGTAGCCAATTTTGAAGAGGAAGTGATTGCCGCTTCCATGACCACCCCCGTGCTGATCGATTTTTGGGCCCCGTGGTGCGGCCCTTGCAAATCGCTTGGCCCGATTCTGGAGAAGGTGGAAGTGGCGTACGAAGGCCGTTTCAAGCTCGTCAAAATCGATTCTGACAAGGAGCAGCAGCTGGGCGCGGCGTTTGGCATCAAAAGCATTCCCACTTGTATTTTGATGGTCAATGGTCAGCCGATTGACGGTTTTCAGGGCGCGCTGCCTGAAGGCAAGATCAAGGAGTTTTTGGACAAACATCTACCACCCGCCGAAGAACTGCCAGCAGAAGATGAGTTGATGCCCGAAGAAGTCACACCCGAGGCGGCGATGGACAAGCTCAAAGCCAACGTGGCCAATGACCCGACCAACGAATCTGCCCGCTTTGAGCTGGTCAAGGCGCTGCTGCTGGGTGGCGACACGGATGCCGCCAAAGTCTCGTTTGCCCCGGTGATTGCACAGACCACCACAGTACGCCGATTTGATTCGCTCAAGCGCATGATAGATGCTATTGATTTTGTAGCTGCTTGCGCCGATAAAAAGGGCGTTTTAGCCGAATTTGAAGCCAAAATAGTGCTGAACAAGCGCGATTTTGACGCCCGATTCGACAAAGCCCGCTGGCATATGGCGCACCAGGAATGGACGGCAGCGCTAGACGAACTGCTCGATATCCTCATGCGCGACAAAACCTGGGGCGAGGACAAAGCCCGCAAAACCTACATCGCCATCCTCGACATCATGGAAGCGCCCAAACCCAAGGTGGCTGACGGGCAGATCCCGCCCGATGACCCGGTAGTGGCGACGTATCGCCGGCGCTTGAGCAGTGTGATTTTGAGTTAACGAATCAAACAGGAGTTCATCATGGCATTGACGTATTTGATCGCTGGTCTTGTGCTGTTTTTGGGCGTGCATTCCACCCGTGTGTTTGCCAATAACTGGCGCAACCAAACCGTGGCGCGCATTGGCGAAAAGCCCTTCAAAGGCATTTACGCGCTGCTGTCAATTGCGGGTTTTGTTTTGCTGGTGTGGGGCTACGGCCAGGCGCGCCAGCAGGGCGTGATGCTATGGAACCCGCCAACGGCCATGCGCCACATTGCGTCGCTGCTGACGCTGATAGCGTTTGTGTTGCTGGCCGCCACCTACGTGCCGCGCAACCAGATCAAAGCCAAACTGCACCACCCGATGGTGCTGGGAACCAAAGTGTGGGCGCTGGCGCATTTGCTTGCTAACGGCTCGCTGGCCGCAACCGTGTTGTTTGGCAGTTTTCTGGTGTGGTCGGTGTTGCTGTTTGCCGCGTCGCGCAGGCGTGACCGGCGCGAGCAGAAGGCATACCCGGCCGGCACTGCCAGCATGACAGCTGTGACCGTGGCTGTTGGCGTGGTGGCCTGGGCGGTATTTGCTTTTTGGTTGCACCGGGTATTGATTGGTGCATCGCCGTTTGGAGCGATGGGCAGGGTTGCCTGACCGGATGTTTGCAATACCATCTTCATTTTGTATACCAAGCTATACAAAATCTCTTAAAAGTATAGTTTTATATACATAAAGAGGGACACCAGTCAACTAATTTGATATCATCACTACTCATTCACGATTAAATGAGTAGTTTTATGAGCATGCTGATTGCAGAATTAGAGGCTGCGCGCAAAGCCGCCGATATCACCCAAGAGCAGCTTGCCACGCGATCGGGGCTCAGCCGCATGACGGTGCAGCGCACCGAGGCTGGGCAAATCGACCCGCGTTTGTCGTCGGTTGCCGCCATTGCCAAAACGCTCGGTATGGACGTGATGCTGGTGCCTACTCTTCTGCGGCCTGAGCTGGAATCGTTTGTACGCTCAGGTGGCCGCTTTTTGGGTCAGCCGGCGGGCTCTGGCGCACCGCTTTCTATTGCACAAACCCTTGCCAGGTAAGCCATGACGGAGATCCGCTACCTGCGCATGTCACTGCATCTGCCGGACGGCGGCAAGCGCGGCATTGGCTACCTGTCGCAGTACGGCGATATTTTGCGAGCCTCGTTTGATGCTGATTACATCGCCGACCCAAAGCGGCCAACGCTCACCCTCGCGCTACGCGGCGCAACTGAGGCGGATACGCAAGCCATTCTTGGCGCAGCGCGGGACGCGCGTTTGTCACGCAGCGACGGCCACTGGCCCAGCTACTTTCAAAACCTGCTGCCCGAAGGCCACAACCGGGAGCGCCTGGCACTGGAGCGGCGCTGTAGCCCGGACGACGAATTTCAATTGCTGGCCGCCGCCGGGCATGACCTGATGGGCGCGATAGAGGTGGAGCCTGTGCCGCCGCGCGACGGCATACCCGATACCGTGCGCCACTGGCACACCGCCCTTGGCCTGGATGTGCTGGAGCCGGGTTTTGTCGAGTCGCCAGTTGAAGACGCTGCCGCCCTGCCTGGCGTGGTGACCAAATTTTCAGCCGTACAAGACGGCAGGCGCTATGTGGTCAAGCGGCACGGCGCGGCGGGCTCGTACATCCTCAAACTGCCATCGACCCGCCACCCGGACTTGGTCGCCAACGAAGCATCGGGCTACCAGCTGTGCGCGGCCCTTGGGCTGGACTGCGCTGAGGCACAAGTGATCTCGCGAGCCGATGCAGATTTGCCCGATGTACTGACTGACAAGATTCCGTTTGACGAGATTTTGGCGGTCAAGCGGTTTGACAGAGGCCATGACGGACAACGCATCCACATGGAGGAGTTCGCTCAGGTTTTGCAGGTCGAACCCAAACGCAAATACGGGCGCGGTCTGATGGTCGACTACCCCCAAATGTTGCGCGTGCTCGACAGGCTGTCAAGCCGCCCCGCGCAAGACGTGCAAGAGTTTGTCAAACGGTTTGTCGCGTTTATTTTGATGGGCAACGTCGATGCACATTTAAAAAACTGGGCATTGATTTACCCCGACGGCATCACGCCCCGGCTCGCGCCTTGGCCAGCGCCTGATCCATGAAGGCCTGGTCGATCTCGCCGCGACGCAGGTCGACGACGCGCCCGCGCCCGTCGAGCACGAACGTCTCCGGGATGCCGCGGTTGCCGTAGGCCGCAAACAGCGTGTCGTCCGGGTCGCGCAGCGTCGGGAACGCGAAGCGGTTCTCGCGCGCGAACTGGCGCGAGGCATCCGGGGCATCGTGGTAGGTGACGCCGACGACCGTCCCGTCACCCTCGCGCTCGAGGTCGGCCTGCGCCCGGACGAGGATCGGGGCCTCGGTCTCGCACGGAATGCACCACGACGCCCAGAAGTTCACGACGACGACCTTGCCGCGGTAGTCGGCCAGGCGCCGTTGCGTGCCGGTATCGATGTCCGGCCGGGCGAGATCGAGCGCCGGCGCGGGCGGCAGGTCGCCGCGCTGCACCGCCCGGTCGATGCGGTCGGAGCCGATGCCCGTCTGCTGCTGGACGACGCCGTAGACCAGGAGCGCGACGAGCGCGACGGCGGCGACGAGCACGACGGTCGGAACGGAGGAGCGCTTCACGGGTTCCTGACAGGGTAGAGCCGACGACCCGCCATCCGGCCGGTCGGGTGGGCTAGGATGCGCCTTCTTCGCGGGCTTAGTTCATCGGTAGAACGTGAGCTTCCCAAGCTCGAGAGACGGGTTCGATTCCCGTAGCCCGCTTTGGAGAGGCCCGCGCAGCGGGGTCTTCGGTCGGTCGTCACCTCGGCCGCGGACAGCGACGGCGACGACTCAGCTGCGCCCGCGTCAGCGCCAGTCGAAGTGCTCCCGGTGGATGCGCCGCGCGGGGACACCGGCGGAGCGCAGCCCGGTCTGGAAGGTCTGGAGCATGGGTCCGGGCCCGCACATGAAGACCGACAGCTCGCGCGGGTTCCCGCCGGCCGCGTCGAGCACCTGCTCGACGGTGAGTCGTCCGTCGACCTTCGTGTCGATCAGGTGGGCGTGCAACTCGGGGTGGCGTGCGGCGATCGCGAGGATCTCGTCGGTGAACGGTGCATCGCCGTCGGCGCTGTAGAAGAAGTCGACCCGCGGCCCGAGATGGTCGTCGAGTGCGCGCAGCCAGCTCAGGAAGGGAGCGACACCGACGCCGCCGGCGATCCAGACCTGCCGGTCGGTCCCGCGCTCGTGGGTGAAGCGCCCGTGGGGGCCGCCGATGACCGCCGGCATGCCCGGCTCGATCAGCTCCTGCAGCCGCGAGGTGTAGTCGCCGAGTGCCTTCACGGTCACCCGGACCGTGTCCTCGGATGGCGCGCTCGAGATGGTGAACGGGTGGCGGTGCCAGCCGTCCTTGGCTTCGAGGTACACGAGCGCGAACTGCCCGGGCACGAACGTCATCGGCCTGCCGAGCGGCCGCATCGCGATCTCCGTCAGCCCCGCCTCGATCTCGCGTACGGTGGCCACCTGGTAGTCGTGGAGGGACAGGAAGAACCGCGCGAGCACCTCGCGGTAGACGTAGAAGCCCACGCCGATCCCGCCCACGGCGACGTACGACCAGCGGAGCACGGGGGCCTCCGCCCAGGGAGATCCGTCCAGCAGTCCGTGCGCGAAGCCCGCAGCGACGAACAGCCCGGTGGTGCGGTGCAGCAGCCGCCAGCGCTCGTAGCCGCCGAACAAGCGGCGCAGGTCGCCGATCCCGGGAGCGTCGCGCGCCGCGACCACCAGGCCGCGTAGGGGGCCGGGAACGACGGTCCGCCAGCGCGGCAGGATCGCCCACAGCGCGAGCGCGACCATTCCGATGGCGCCGATCAGGCCGAGTGGCCCACCGAGCGCAGCCCCCGCCGGATTGGCGGACAGCAGGATGTGCGGGAGCAGGAGGACCAGGCCGCTGATCGCCAGACGGCGGTGCCAGATCGCCGCGCGATCGATGCCGTCGAACCACACCTCGACCCACGGCAGCGTGCTGATCAGCACCAGCGCGATCGACAGCAGCAGGATCGACTCCGCGCCGAGCAGCTGGCCCACGTAGCTGCCGCCCGGCTCGCCGGCGGGGCGTGCCAGCACCCACAGCACCACTTGAGCGACGAGCAGGACCACGATCGTCACCGGCCCCAACTCCCGGGCGAACGATCGGACACGGAAGGCGGGCATCCGCCCAACCTAGGGAACTCCCCGACAGAGACGCCGTGCTTTCAACGCCCGCTCTCAGCACCCGAGCCGGACGAGCTCGACCCCCGCCGCTCAGTCCGCGTCGAGCAGCGCCCGCACGCTGTCGACCTTCGCGCCCAGCGACGTCTCCTTGTCGCGCCGCTCGTCGAGCTTGAGCACGGAGTAGACGCGGGGGATCCCGAGCGTGAACGGGACGGCGTGCAGCTCGGCGACCAGCGCGAGGATGTCCTCGACGCTGCCGTCGAGGTTCGTCCCCATCGCGTGCATCTCGTAGGCGACGGCGTCCTGCGCCGCCAGGCGTCGCTGGATCTCGGCGACGTAGGCGCTCGCGCCGACCTCGGCCCGTCCGAGCGAGATGACGGTCAGCTCGGCGGTGGCCATCAGATCCCGCCGCCCTCGGCGAAGAGGAAGAACCAGATCCCGAAGCACGTCAGCGCGAGCGCGACGCTGATGACCATCACGACGTCGAGGATCGTGCGTGGTTGGCCGACGTCGCGCCCGTCGCGCATCGAGCGCATCCAGGGCGAGCGGACGCGGACCGAGGGGGTCGTGTGCGTGACGCCGCCGTAGACCCGGTTGAGCTTGGTGAGCAGCTTGCCGACGACGACCATGCTCACCGGGATGCCGACGAGCACCATCACGTAGGGCCCCATGGTCGGCTGGGAGCTGTCGACCAGCCGGGAAGCCAGGTAGATCCACGCCACCGGGATCCCCAGCCACAGGCTGATCGAGCCGACCGCCATCAGGGCGATGAGCACGACGGCGGAGATGCGGGTGGCGACCGAGGTCACGGTGTGACCCTACCCAGCAGCGCCGCTTCGGCTACCAGGCCTGATGGACACCGCAGAGCGGGCAGGACACCGACGTCGTCGGCGCGGCGGGGAAGACGGCGCCGCAGCGGCACGAGTAGGTCGCGGTGTCCGTCGGCCCTCCCGCCGCGCGAAGCCGGCGCTCGGCGGCCAGCGCGGGCGGGCGACTTGGCGGCGCCGGGCCGGTATCCGGCGTGGTGGCCGGGCGGGAGTCTGCGTGACCGCGACGGACGGTGGGCGGTGCGGGCTGGCGAGGTCGAATGAGACGCATGCGCTGTTCGAGAGAACCCCGCCGGGATGCAGGGGTTGCTCCTCCTCCATCGGCTCGGTGCGCCAACACCGTGAGCCGCGCGTGCGCGCCAGGTGTTTTGCGATACTCGAACGCAGACATGGACCCCTCTCGCAAGCGCCGGACACGCCTCATCGTCGCCCTCACGGCGGCTGTCCTGCTGGCCGCTGCGCTCGTCTACACGAGCTTCAACACCTCGAGCGAGGCGGTCGATCCCAAGCGGCTCATGTCCAGCGCCGTGGTCGGCCAGTCCTATGAGCTCACGGGCAAGGTCGCCGACGGCAGCATCGCCAAGGACGGCACGACGATGGAGTTCCGTGTCGAGGAGCGCGAGGGCGACGTCTCGGTTCCCGTGCGCTACACGGGGGCCGTCCCCGATCCCTTCCGCGAGGGCCGCGAGGTCATCGTCACGGTCCGCAAGGAGGGCTCGGTGTTCGTGGGGGAGAAGGACTCGCTCGTGACGAAGTGCCCCTCGAAGTACGAGGCCGCGAACGAGACACCGTCCTGATGGCCGGCGGGAGCTGACCCGTGGAGGCGCTCGGCCGTGCCTGCCTGATCCTGGCGTTGATCGTCGCGCTCTACGGCGTCGGCGCCTCGATCTACGGTGCGCGGTCGCGCCGCCGCGATTGGGTCACGTCCGGGCGCCGGGCGGTCTACGGGGTCTTCGCGCTGTCCGCGCTGGCCTTCGGGATCCTCGAGCACGCGTTCCTGACCTCGAACTTCGCCTTCGAGGTCGTCGCCTCGCACTCCTCGACCACGACGCCCTGGTACTACCAGGCCGCTGCCGCATGGTCCTCGCAGGAGGGCTCGCTGCTGCTGTGGGTCCTGCTGCTGTCGATGTGGTCGAGCCTGGTGCTCTACATGACGCGCAGGCGCATGCGCGACGTCACCCCGTACGCCACGGCGACCCTGCTCGTGTTCGCGGCGTTCTTCTCCGCGCTGCTGGTCTTCTCCGCCTCGCCCTTCACCGTCGCGGCCAACCCCGTGGCCGAGGGCTCAGGGCTCCAGCCACTGCTGCGCAACCCCGGGATGCTCGCCCACCCCGTCTTCCTGTACTCGGGCTACACGCTGTTCACGGTCCCGTTCGCCTTCGCGGTCGGCGCGCTGATCGTCCGCCGCGTCGACGCCGAGTGGATCGCCGCCACCCGGCGCTTCTCGCTCGCCGCGTGGCTGTTCCTCGGCATCGGCATCCTGCTCGGCGCCCGCTGGTCCTACGCCGAGCTGGGGTGGGGCGGGTACTGGGCGTGGGATCCCGTCGAGAACGCGTCGCTGCTGCCGTGGCTGACCGGCACCGCGTTCCTGCACTCGGTGATGATCCAGGAGCGCCGGGGGATGCTGAAGGTCTGGAACGCCTCGCTGATCCTGGGCACGGGCATCCTGGCGATCCTGGGCACCTTCCTGGTCCGCTCGGGGATCCTCGACTCGATCCACGCCTTCGGGGCCTCGACGCTCGGCATCCCGTTCGTCATCTTCATCGCGGCGCTGATCCTGGGCTCGGCGTACCTCGTCGTCAGCCGCCAGGACGCGCTGCGGGCCGAGCACCGCGGGCGTCGGATCGGCCAGAGATCAGACCGCGTCTTGAACGATCCCCGTGCGCTGCCGATGATGCCCGCGATGACGCTTCACATCCTGACCGGCGCCCTGGCGTGCACCCGCGACGTGCGGGCCGCGTCCGGCGCCGTCGTCGATCACTTCACGCTGCCGGGCATGCGGCCGAGCGTCTACGTCGAGCGCGGCGGCCGCCTGCGCTGCCAGGCCCTCAGCGGGTACCGCCAGCTCCTCGACGGGATGCCGCCCTGGGTCGGGATCATCGGGCGCACCTACGCCGCCGGCGAGGCGACGATCGTGCGTGACGTGGAGGCCGACCCGCACTACCTGGGGGTCGCCGACGGCGTCAGGGCCCAGGCGTGCTTCCCGGTGGAGTGCATGGGCCGAGTGGTCGGCGTGGTCAGCGTCGAGGCCACCGAACGGATCGATGACGCCGTCCTGGCGGAGATCGAGGAGGCGGCACGGCTGCTCGGAGCACGCATCGAGGCGCTGGGCGGGCCCGCGCCCGAATCCGCTTCCCAGCGGCTGGTGCGCCATGCGATCGCCCTGGCGACGCAGTACGACGTCGCCGCGATCGAGCGCGCCGTGGTGGCCGCCGCGGTCGACATCACCCCGCTGACCTCCGCCGTGCTGCTGCGCCGCAGCTCCGAGCAGGCCCCGTTCGTCCCGAGCCGCGCCCACGGTCCGCTGGCGGAGGTGCTGACCGACGCCCCTGGCGACGCGCTGCAGGCCGTGGCGGCGTTCGCCAGCGCCGGCTGCTCGTCCTACACCGTGTCCGGGACCGGGGCGGCCGAGAACGCGGGCGTCAAGGCGCTGCGGATGATCGGTGCGGTGTCGCTGGCGGTGCTCCCCGCCGGGCCGGACCGGGTGCTGATCGTGGCCGGGGACACGTCGTTCGCGCTCAACACGGAGCACTGCGAGCTGCTGGAGCTGCTCACCGCGCAGGCTTCAGTCTGCCTGCGCACCGCCGCCTCGGTGACGGCCCTGCGCGCGCAGGCGGCCACCGACCCGCTCACCGGGCTGCGCAACCGCCACGGACTGGCCGCTGACCTCGAGCAGCTCGACCACCTCTCCCAGCGCTACGGGCGCACCTACTGCCTCGCCATGTGCGACATCGACGACTTCAAGGCCTACAACGACCGCCACGGGCACCCCGCGGGCGATCGCGCGCTGCGGGCCGCCGCCGAGGCGATGACGATGTCGGGACTCGACTATAAGAACTGGAAGGATCCCTTCCGCGTCGCCACCATCATCGGCGCCGGCATCGGTGGCCTGGGCACCATCGAGGCCGAA
>ENA-OFDP01000237-OFDP01000237.1-metagenomes-genome-assembly--contig:-NODE-237-length-25974-cov-6.947104_pt1 | contig 25974 bp, 22 predicted proteins | sample MGYA00153389_OFDP01 | MGnify analysis MGYA00153389 | reverse complement strand
ACGGCAGTGCCGTGTCCCTACTACGATCAATTGTAGGGACACGGCACTGCCGTGTCCTCTGTATCATTCCGGTGCAGCCGGAATTGATATCACCTGAAAAGAGGCCCAGTTTAGGCTTCCTTATTCAACAATTTCTGCACTTGCTTGAGAGCAATAGCGCCAACATTGTACACAGCCCAGCCGCCCGCCAACAAAACCGGCATCAATACTATCAGTATGCGGAAGTCAAAATCCATGAGTGTTGCTCCTAAAGTTTTTTAACAAATTCTCTTGACACTCCCCGGCGTGAAACGGGGATTCTTAATTCATCGATTGACCTTTAAGCGCTGTGTCCTTGCGGCAATCCTTAAACTTTTCAACCGTGCAATTGCACCAATTGACGAGCTTAACTCACAACCGCTCTCTTTGGGTCTATCTCCACTCATGGTACGCTTGATACGAACAATCGAGTTCGGGTGTGTCCCACCCTACGGGAATTGAAACAAATTATTGATTTCAAGAGTGCATGAGAATGCGTTGATTCCGTTCTATAAGAGTTCTTAGCCCTTCTTTTTGCTTTCAAAAAGCTTTCAGGTTCGAGGGTGCCGACTAAAAGCCGCTTCACAACCACCCACCTTGGGAATTGCAACCATGTTTATTCTATCAAAAATCCGTCCTATTAAGGACTGGGTTTTCAACCCACTTTTGTCATAATCTATTTGTATCTGCTATACAAATACTAGACAAGTCTAGACATTTGCTTCTTACTTCGTAGGGAGCATGGGAGCGGTTATCCCTCAGTAAGCTTTCGCGATGAAGCCCACCGCGATTAATTAATCGCTGCATTCAAGTCTCTGTTCGTCGAATTACCACAACTTTCGCAGTTGTAGGTTCTTTCTTTCAGTGGCACATCTTGGATATGCCCACAGCTTGACTATTTATTGTTTTGCTCGACGGAAACCAGCGGTCAGCAATGATTATTTCACAACCAAACTTTTTCGCCTTATATTCTAGGTGACGCTTGAATTCAGAGAATCCACAGTCAGCTATTACCTGCGCTAGTTTGTGATTTTTTAGCATCCCATCAACATTTAAATCTTCTACTTATCGTTGCGTGGTTTTTGCATAAGTAAGTATTGACTTGATACTGAAAGTCCAAGCTTTTTCGCAAATCGCGCAGAGCTTGAGCATAGCACACTATGACTGTCCGTCTACAAGTGTACCATTCTGTCTACTTAATTGCTAGCTAAGGACTTGCTCATTTTGTCGCCATTCGCCTGAGTCTTTCATCAAATATTATCCCTCGCTTGAGAGTTCCTCCACCTACCTCGCCATTGCGGAATCCTGACATCGCTCCGCCGGAATTGAGATTTAAATTATTGCACAGCGCCCGATCGACTCTCGCTACACCAATTATCCCACAATAATCTGTTTCGCAATCCCTTCCACCACCTGAGTTAAAGGATCGTCAGGGAAGTGTAGAGCAAACACCCCCTTGCTGGCGAGCAGCATCATCTTGTCGCTGTGGGGCAACACCCCTACAACTGGAATGCCGTAGATACTCTCTACTTGTTGCTTCAAATCCTCGAAGTCCAGGGATTCTGGGGCTTTGTTGATCGTCATCAAAATCTTGGGAACTTCTAATTTGCGCGCCACATCTACCGTCACAGCCGTTCCCTGAAAATCTTGCTGATCCGGACGCAAAATCAGCAGTAGGATGTCGGAAATAGTGATACTGAGGAGAGTTTCTTCGTTCAGCCCTGGGTGCGTATCGATAAATAGGTAGTCTAAGTTCAGAACCTCGATCAGTTCGCCGAAGCCATCCGTCAGCAGTCCCACATCGTAGCCTTCACGCAAAACTCGCGCTATTTCCCCTGCTTTAATACTCGAAGGAATCAGATAGAGAGTGCCGTTACTAGCTAGTTTTGGCAGCAGCGAACTCACATCGTAGGCTGTTTCGGCGATCGGACACCGACCCCAAAGATAATCGTTCAGACAGCGATCCATGTTGCTCTCGCTGAAACCGAACAGTACGTGAATTCCCGGCGATTGAATGTCTGTGTCCACAATCGCCACCCGATTTCCGCCGCGAGCGATAATAGATGCCAGATTTGCAGTCGTGTTCGATTTGCCAGTTCCACCCCGGTAAGAGTGGACAGAGATGATTTTGGACATGATATGCGTATGAAAGTAAGAAACGGCGAGAATCAATGACGATCGAATTCTCGATGCAGTCGAGTTGTCTGTTATTCTTCCTTGCCCCCCAAATCCTCCTTGTCTGTTAAACTATCAATCTTTTCATCTTTTATCTTCTTTTCTGCGCCCCTACGCTGCCGCATCTGTTTGGCCTTGGCTTGCAAATCGCTGAACTCGTCATCAGATTTGGTTTCGGCCCAACTAGCACCGTGGCCGGGATCGGGGACACCCGTTTTTGGGCAGCTTTCGGATTCAGTCACAGTGGTGCGTTGTTTCTGCTGTTTGGCTTTTTCCTGCAACTGAGCTAAGTATTCGTCCGCTTCACTTTCGGTATTGGGAACCTGTGTGGCATCGGCAGTTATTTCTTGGGGTTCGGAATCCACTTGTTCAGAGATTTCTTTTTTGCCAACCCTCAGTTTATCTCTCTTTTGCTGCAATTCCTTAAAGAAATCAGATTCTGTGATTTCTGCGACTTGCTGTTCTTTTTTGGCTTGGTCTATTTCGATTTTGAAGACTTGTTTTACTCGATCGCTAATTGCTCTTCCGTATCCGGCTTTATTGAATCTGTCTGCTGATACAATGCTCCCGCCAGTTACGATTAATGCCAAGGCTGGCCCTATCACGGGCACCCACCCTCCCAACATAAAAATCCCAAAGCTACAGGCGCAACACCCGAACAGCATTACTCCGAATGTCACCACCAACTGCCCTGGGTGAGTCATGCGCGATGCCAAGGTTCCTCCCACAATTGACCATCCCGAAATCCACAGAATTTCTGCCCATTCCGGCCAAAACCAAAACATCGGTCTGTTGTCTAAAACTGTACTCAACATTTGGCTGACTACTTGTGCGTGTGCCACGATCCCCGGCATGAATTGGTTGCTTTGCCTTTGCCCACTGTAAGGAGTATAAAACAAATCTTTAACGGTATCTGTGGTGTAACCGATGAGCACTATTTTATCTTTAACTAAATTCGGGTCAATTTTCCCTTCTAAAATATCCGTCAGTCGGACTTGGTTTGCAACTTGTCCATAACGATAGTTAATTAGTATTTGATATCCCCTAACATCGGCATTTTTATATCCTCCGTCATTGCTGTCTAGTTGTTTTAATTGGGTTTTTCCCAGCCATAAAGATTGATCGGGTGCTATTTGGGGAAATATATTTTTTCCTTGCAGGTAGCGAAGTGCTAGCTGGAGGTTGAACGAAGCTAAAATTTGAGAATCGTCATTGCACAGATGTTTTTCTGGCGATGAGTTGCCCTCTATTTTCGGCGGCTTCATAAATAATAAAGCCCTGCGGAGTATGCCGCCCGGATCGACTCCGAAATCTGCAAATCCCACCCGGTTTTCTGGCATTCCCGGGGGAGGCGGAGAACCGGGATTGTCCGGGCTTCCGTCGGTGACTAAACATACTCCAATAATTCGATCGCTTTTTTGTAAAACTTTAGTTAATTCCTCGCGCCCGTCTCCTAAAGGCACGTCTCGCAGTATATCTAAACCGATGACGGCCGGCTGCATTTTTTCGAGTTTTTGTAAGATTTCAGCTATTTTGCGATCGGATATCGGCCACTGTTTCAGTTTTTGAATGTCTGCTTCGGTAATCCCCACAATTAGCAAGCGCGAGTCTGGCTTTTCGTCGGGACGCCACCTCAGCATTTGGTCGTAAGCGCTTAATTCTACTGGTTCGAGTATTCCTAGCTGTCTGGCCCCAATCAAGGATAATGTTACTGCCGCGCTGGCAATTAATACAGACCTCGCAAATGCTAGCGATGGTTTATACCTTTGACTCAATTGAGCCGCTGCCGATCGAATTTTGTTAGATATTTTACTCATTATCCCAGCATAAAAGTTTGAGTCGTTTCTGGAACAGCAGTTATTTCGCACGAGCCCCACCTGCCGGAGACTTCCTTTATCTTAGAACACCCCGAAACTCCGACCACTTTGTAACAAAATTTTACATTTCGCCGCCCGCGAATATGTGTTCCCTGATACTGGTTACCTAGACTCCTGGATTTGACCGCCGGAGAATCTAGTTGCCGATCGAATTAATTAATGTTATTGATTATATGTCAAGGTTTAAATTGTGTGTCTGGGTTCTCGACTAGCCGCTCAAAAATATTTTTAGCCATCAGGGGATGTCTATGTTTGCAATATTATAGTCAAAGGTACAAAAAAATGAAACGTTTTCTACATGGGGCTACACTTGCGTTAGCCGTCTGTGCGATCGCCATTACCGTCCCCAGTTCACTTGCGGGAGTGCGGACACCATCCCAGCCGCTTCTGCTGAGTCAGAATCTTAATTTCAAGCCTCCCGATGTCACGGCCCCCAGTAACCGACAAGGAGGGACGCATCGCGGTGGCCAACTTTGTCCGGCGGGTTTATCTGTTACTCCTTTAGTGCCTCCAACTAATATCGGTTTAACCCTCACAGAATCTCCCACAGTTTTTGTCTATGTTCCTCAAACTTCTGCGGAAATAGAGTTTACTTTGCTAACCGAAAATGAGGAAAAAATAGTCTACGAAAAAACATTTAAAGTTGACGAATCTGGCATTGTGGGAATTAGCATTCCTGCGATGAATGACAATAACAAATCCCTTGAAGTTGGCAAGCGATACGTGTGGTCGTTTTCGATAATTTGCGAACCCGAAAATCGATCGGCCGATTCAGTTGTTAAAGGATTCGTGCAGCGCATAGCACCCCAGTCAACTCTCAAGAGCGATTTGACAAGTCCTGATCCGATGACTAGGCTCAACATTTACGCCCAAAATGGGATTTGGTACGAAACTCTCGCTACTTTAGCCCAAATGCGACTCCAAACACCAGGAGATGCGAGGCTGACAGCCAAGTGGACGGAATTGTTGCAGTCCCAAGGACTGGAATCAGTTGCAGCTCAACCGCTGGTTGGCCCTCTTTAAAATTTTGGCGTTGCTGAATTTAGATATGATTCACTCGCTATAGCAATCCCTGAAATTTAGAGTAGGGGCAATTCATGAATTGCCCCTACTAAATTTCGGAGGCAAATCATACTCCAAATCAGCAACGCCAAAATTCCCTGTTTCTTGACATTTTGTCGGTTTTCCGATTGCCATCTGAAAATTGACAAATTTACCCGATCGCGCCCGGAGTTTCTACTCCGGGATAACAGTAGAGACGCAATCTATACTATCTCTACAAGTTGGTGAAAAAAGTGAAACATTTTCTACATTTTACTGCAATAGCGATCGCTGCAAGTGCGATCGCACTTACTCTCCCCAGTTTGCTTCTACCGATGCAGGCCGTACCTGCACTAATTCTGCTGAGTCAGAATGTTAATTTCAAACCTCCAGATGTCACAGCCCCCGACAATAGGCAAGGAGGAACGCATCGAGGCTGTCAGTTGCGGGAGGGTTTATCGATTACTCCCTTAATACCTGAAACCAATATTGGCTTAACGCTAACAGAGTCACCAACATTTTTTGTATATGTTTCTCAACCTGCGGCTCAAGTAGAGTTTATTTTGCTAAACGAAGATGAATCCGAAGTAGTCTACGAAACTACTTTAAAAATTGACAAAGCCGGAATTGTGGGAGTTAGCCTTTCTGAAAAAGGCAAGACCAAAAATATTGAGGTTGGTAAGCGATATGTGTGGTCATTTGCCCTAGCTTGCGATCCTCTGGAGCGATCGGGAGATTATATTGTTAAAGGATGGATGCAGCGAATTCAACCGCAGGCAACACTCGATAGCGATTTAGCAAATCCCGACCCGAGAGCGAAGCTAATCGCTTATGCTGAAAATGGGATTTGGTACGAGACTCTTGCTACTCTAGCCCAAATGCGCCGCTTCGCACCTGATGATGCGCGGCTGAAGGCGGAGTGGACGCAATTGTTGCAGTCCCAAAAACTAGAATCGATCGCCGATCAACCCCTAGTTCAGTCTTTTTAAGAATGACTCCTGACTAAGCAACTAATGACTAATAACTTGCCAACAATTCTAGCTCTTGATTTTGATGGTGTGATTTGTGACGGACTAATCGAATATTTCCAAACAGCTTGGCGTACCTACTGTCAAATCTGGAAACCAGTAGAAACAGTGCCAAATTCAGATTTAGCTTTGAGTTTTTACCGAGTGCGGCCGGCGATCGAAACTGGTTGGGAAATGCCGCTACTGATCCGCGCGCTGCTGACAGGAATTACGGAAGAAGAAATTTTGCTGGATTGGCCGAATCTTGTACCGCATTTATTGACAGAAAATAATTTAAAAGCGCAGTCTGTCGGCGCTATGCTAGATGGTCTGCGCGATAATTGGATTGCTGAGGATTTAGCTGGGTGGCTGTCTCTGCACCGTTTTTATCCTAGGGTAGCCGATCGCCTGCACTGTTTGCAAGAGAGTTCGGTTAAAGTGGCGATCGTCACTACGAAGGAAGGTCGTTTTGTCCGAGAACTCTTACAGCTAGCTGGCGTACAAATACCGTCGGAGTTGATTTTTGGCAAGGAATACAACAAGCCGAAACACCAAATTTTGCGGGAATTTTTGGCAGCGTCTGGTCAAGATTCGACTATTTGGTTTGTGGAAGATCGGTTAAAAACTTTGCTGTCGGTGAAGCAGCAGCCGGATTTGTCTCAGGTGAGGTTGTTTTTGGCTGATTGGGGTTACAATACTTTGGCAGAACGGGAATCTGTGGCTCGAAATCCGCCTGTTCAATTGCTTTCTCTGTCGCAGTTTGCTGGAGATTTTGCCCATTGGCTCCCCGACGAATCTTGATGTTAGATTTGTTGACAAGTAGTTTTTTTTTCGATTGCCAGAGTTAAAAAAAAACATTTTTTTTACAGTTTGGGGTTGACTACTTCAGTATTGACATGGTATTATTTAATAATGGGATGGTTACAAAAATATTATTTTTGCAACTATCCCATTATATAAAATATAATAACAGGATTTCGCGGAAAAAGCAAGAATATCGACAAAAAAAAATTGATTTTTTTTGATATAGTTTTGGAAGCTCTATTGAGCTAAAAAAACATTTTTTTTAAAGGTTTATACGGGATAAAATGTGTGGCTTTGTCCGTAAAACCCAGTTTTTGGTAAAAAAAGCAAGCTTGAAAACCCAAAATTTAAAAATTGTTTTAATTTCTCAGCTTCAAAATTCTGTACTATCTCATGTCCGGTCAATTACCTGCAATTTTCGTAGTCAAGGACTTTAGACATCTTCCAAAAAGCCTGTGAAGAACAGGCATCCTGCCTGTTCCACAATAATTATGGGAGAGGTATATTATTCCTCAGATTTTTGGAGACTAAAGTCCTTACTACAAACCAATTTTTGAGACTTAAAACTAATGCTCGATTTAACTAAAGCAGCTAAGGCAATGCAGGGGATGAGCCAACATTTGAATGTGGAAGCTCATGCGGCTCGTCACCGTTTGCAAGTGGCTCAAAATTTGCTGATTAAGGCAGCAACGGGACAAGAAAAATTGGTGGAATTGCAAGAGAGTTGGTCCGATCGCACTTTATTCAATGCAGCCACGCCGATCGAGCCCTTGGGCGATCGCACCTACATCACAGCACCCCCCATCGCCCACACAGTATTCGCCACAGACGGATCGCAAATTTCGCCCAGTCATCACGAAATAGCCTACTGCTACCTGCTAAACGTCGGCACTGTCATGCTGCACTACGGCCAAAGTCGCCACCCAGTTTTAGACAGCGTGCCCGAGGTTTTCTACAAACCAGAAGACTTGTATGCTTCGCGACAATGGGGAATTAGAACCGAAGAATGGATGGGATACCGCCGCGCTGTTTCCGAAGCAATTGCCTTGGCAGAAATGGGCTGCGATTGGGCAAAAATTAACGATCATAAATTGCCCGCGCCAGCCTTAGCAATGGTAGACGGTTCCCTAATTTATTGGTTTTTGGAACAGTTACCCAGCGAAGCGCGCGATCAAATTTTGCAGCCAATTTTAGAAGCTTGGGACAAGTTGCGTTTAGCCAAAATTCCTCTATTGGGATATTTGAGCGCTTCTCGCAGCAGCGAAAGCCTATCCTTTTTGCGGTTTGAAGCTTGTACCCACGAAGTACCAGACTGCATGACAAACTGTCCAAATGTCGGATTTACCGCCACAAGTGCTTTCGCAGAAAAAGCACCTTGTCAAGAATTTGAACCCTTGCGAGATACAATCTTGTGGGCAACAATCTTGTCCCCCGGGCAAAGGAGCCCTTTGTGGAAATCCCAAGCTCGAATTTTAGATTTATACGGCCTTAATTCTGTCTATTTCTGTTACGTTCACGTCGGCACAGAAGTTGCTAGAATAGAAGTGCCGGAATGGGTAGCACAAGATAAAGCAGAGCTAGATTTAGCATTAGGAATGATGCTAGCTCAAGTACACAAAGGCGGTGGCTATCCCGTGACGCTAGCAGAGGCTCACAACCAAGCCGTTGTCACTGGGGGCGATCGAACTCGCTTTTTCGCTTTGTTAGAGCAGCAAATGATTAAAGCCGGCTTAAAAAATGTGGGAATTTCTTTTAAGGAAACACGGAAGCGCGGCAGTATTGCTTAAAGTAATAACTAGAGTATTCCGGGACGCAAAAACCTGGTGTTTTACGGAAATACTGCATCCCCGCTTTTAACACAGATGAAAAACCCGGTGTATTTGGTATTAATGCGTAAGTTAAGCTGTTCTGCATTTAAACTGTCTGTCAAAAAACAATTCCCCATCTTGTGGGGTGAGCGTCCCGCCCGCCCTCAACATACAATTTAAATGCGATCCAGCTTATGTAGAGTTAAAGTAGAGTTAAAAATGTTATATGCCAATAGAATTAATTATCTTAATTGCTTCCTTACTTGTCTCTTGGCTGGTATTTAATTGGGCTTTTAAAGTTATGAAAGCCAGCATCGGGACAGCAATCTCTTTAGCAGCAATTGTGCTGGCGATGCAATTATTGTTTGGCATCGGGCCAAATCAGCTTTTCCAACACATAACTCACCTGCCCGAAACTCTATCAAAAATATTTTCAGGCAAGTGAATCGCATAAAAAGACTCGGCGGTTGAAACCGCTCCTCGTCAAACAAAGTCTGCCTCCGCAGACTAAGAATTAAGGAAGAATTTTCGGAGTTGCTGAATTTAGGTATGATTCACTCGCTATAGCAATCCCTGAAGTTTAGAGTAGGGGCAATTCATGAATTGCCCCTACTCTAAATTTCGGAGGCAAATCATACTCCAAATCAGCAACGCCGAAAATTTTTCTTTCTTCCTTCTTCCTTCGGATATTAACTTCCCAGCATTTGCAACTTGTACAAACTGGCATATAAACCTTCTAGCTGCAATAATTCATCGTGGCTGCCAGACTCTACTAACTGCCCGCGTTTGAGCACCAAAATGCGATCAACATTTCGGATAGTCGAAAGCCTGTGGGCAATGATTATAGCCGTTCTGCCCACCATCAAACGCTCCAGAGCTTCTTGAATTAAAGCTTCCGTACCCACATCCAAACTAGCAGTTGCCTCGTCGAGCACTAAAATACTGGGATTGCGAATGGCAGCGCGAGCAAACGCTAATAACTGCTTTTGTCCCCCCGAAAGATTGGTTCCCCGTTCCCGCAATTGCGTATTATAACCTTGAGGTAACTGTTCGATCAAACGCGCAACATTCGTCTTTTCTGCTGCTGCTTGAATTTCCTCAATCGAGTAATTTTCTCCCAAACTAATATTGCTCTTCACATCGCCAGCAAATAGAAAGCCATCTTGAATAATCACACCTACGTGCTTGCGCAATTCTGCTTGAGGCAAATCGCGAATATCTACATGATTAACCAGAATCCGTCCTTGCGTGGGCTCGTAAAGGCGGCACAGGAGACGGATGATCGAGCTTTTGCCCGCACCGGTGGGCCCGACTAATGCTACTTTTTCGCCGGATTTGATCGTAAAATTGAGATTTTCCAGGACGTATTCGTTCTCTTTGTAGGCAAACCACACATTCTCAAATTGGATTTCTCCCGATTCAGATTCACTGGAATAATCTTGGTTTCTTCCTGCTTCCCTTTTAATTCTTTCTGCTTTCTGCTGCCGTTTTCCTTCTTCCTGTTCTTCCCTAGTTGGATCTTTAATTTCGATCGGTTCGTTGAGAATATCGCTAATCCGTTCTATAGCAGTAAATCCGGCTTGAATAGCGGTAAATTTCTCAGCAAATTGTCGCAGCGGATCGAAGAGACGTTGAGCAAATAGAATAAATGCCGACAGAGTACCAAAGTTAAGAGTACCTTGCAGCAGCTTTTGACCGCCCAGCCACAAAACGGCTGCAATCGCCACTAAAGCAATCCATTCTAATGTCGCAGATACGGCGGAGTCGTAAAAAATAGTTTTATCAACTGCTTTAATGTAGCGTTTATTGGTGACGCTAAATAATTCTGAGTTGAATCTTTCGCGGCGGAATAGTTGCACTACCCCAATACCAGTTAGGTTTTCTTGCAGTTGTGCGTTAAGATCGGAGATTTCTTCTCTGGTAGTGTAATTTGCAATGCGAAATTGATACTGAAAATAAACGATTAGTGCGGTAATCGGAATCATCATCAGCACCAACATTAAAGCTAGTTGCCACTGCATGGTAAACATGAAAATGGCAATTACTAAAATTGAAAATAAATCACTGACAATACCGATCGCCCCTGAAGAGAAAACCTCGCCCAAAGCTTCCACATCGCTGGTGAGGCGAGTCATCAATCTGCCTACAGGAGTGCGATCAAAAAATCTGACTGCTAGGGATGTGACGTGGGCGAACAAATCATTTCTAATATCAGTAGTAATTATTTGCCCTACTTTCGTAACTAAATAGCCTTGAACTGATTGCAGTGCCAATCTAAATGTTATAGTTAGCATCAGCAAAACTGCCAAAATATTTAATGCAGCAGATAGAGGCATTCCGCGCAAAAATTGGTATGTAGGTTCCGAGCGAATTACCGAAATTGCCTGTCCGATCAGAATCGGTTGAACTGCTCCTGAGACTGCTAGCGGTACTAATAGTGCGATCGAAATAATCAGCAAGCGTTTGCTGCGGGTTGCGTAAGATGCCAACCTCATGAATAACCGCCAGTCTGTTTCGCGGCGAGGTTGGTTTTTGGTGTCTGCTACTGGTGGGGAAATAGTCATTGATGGCAAAAGCTTTACAATATATCTAATTGTGATAATTGTAACAAAGAGAATCAATATTTTGCATGAATATCAGTAAACAGTAGGTTGGGTTGAGGAACGAAACCCAACCAAAATGTTTGTAGCCAGACAAAACTGGTATTATAATCTACTGGTAGAAGTTATATTGTCATCATGGAAGAGATAGAGACAGCAAGATTATATCTGAGACAATTTACGCTAGACGACTTAGACGATTTGTCTCGCATCTACAGCGATCCGGAAACAATGAAATACCTCACAGGAGTTAGAACTAGAGAAGCAACAGAAACCGCCATTCATGCTATGCTCCAACGTTGGGAACAAAACAACTTCGGAATGTGGGCTTTAGTACATAAAATAGATTGTAAAATGATTGGCCGCTGCGGGCTGGCTTTTCTGGACAAAACACCGGAAGTTGAGCTTGGCTATGCGATCGACAAAGTTTACTGGAATCAAGGATTAGTTACAGAAGCGTCTTTTGCTAGTCTCAACTATGGATTTGAGATATTACAGCTTGAGAGAATAGTTGCGATCGCCCGCCCGGAAAATATCGCCTCCCAGCGGGTGATCCAGAAAGTTGGTATGAAATATGAAAAAAATGCTCATCATTACGAAACTGATGTAGTATATTATGCTATATCGCGAGAAACTTACCAATCAAATAAACCTTAATATTAATTCCGGTTGCTGATAATATAGAGGAGACGGCAGTGTCATGTCCCTACAATATAATTGCGGTAGTCCAAGATATAAAGGGCGGGCAGGATGCCCACCCCACAATCAAATTCACTCTTTGTGGAACAGGCATCTTGCCTGTTCTTGAGTTAGAATCTAGTGGTAGAAGTTTACGAAGTCCTTTGCAATTGCTTGTTAACCTTGATAATCTTCTTGTCAAAATACTCTTGTCGGTGTCCCAATCTTTTAGCTACTTCCAACCCTTTTTGATAGGCTTCCAAAGCTTTTTTGTAATCCGCCATCTCCTGATAAACTTGACCTAGATTGTCGTAAGCGTTCATCAATCCGTAGAAATTGTAAGCCCGTTCTTCTAGCAGCAACTGCATTTGATAAATCCGCAAAGTTGGTTCCCATTGCTTTTGCGATCGATAAAGCAATGCTAATTTATCTAAAGCTTCGCTAGCTTGGGCGTACTGTTGAATGGGAACGGCTAAATTGTAAGCTTCCTGATAGTATTGAGCGGCTAAATTGATTTGACCTAGGGTTTGGTAATCAGTGGCGATCGCAATTTTTAGCGGTGGTATCGCGCTCGGATTTTGGAGGTTAAGATATACTGATGCTAATTTTTCCCTAGCGGCGATCGCCTTTAGGGGTTGTTTCGACTGCTGGTAAACGTAAGCCAACTGTCTCAGGGTGTCTACTTCAGTGGGAGGAGTTACAGGCTGTGGTGGCGCGCCGTTTCCCGCGACTACAGCAGGATTTGTAACAACAGAATTAGCAGCAAATAAAGCGCGGTTTTCCTGAATTAAAGTTGCCAATTCTTCATATACGGGGCCAGCTTTATCGTAACTCAACCAATTAATGTGGATTTGCCCGATCGCTTTTAAGAGCTGACCTTGAGCCAATATATCTTGGTTTTGGCGTGCGTTGTCCAGAATTTCTTGATAAACTTCTACAGTCGGGCCTTTAGCGCGCACCTGCCCAAAAGCAGCAGCCAAGGTGGGAAGCAACTCAGTATTAGCTGGTACTTGCGATCGTACTTGTTTTTGAATTGCTTGCAGCCGTTTAGTAATAAGCTGTAGTTCCAGGTTTTTGCTGCTACTCCAAGCAACACTTCCCACGCGACTCAAAGCAGCAATTTCCGCCGCCGGGCCAAGATACCTGCGTAGCCGCAATTCTCGGAACCAAATATCAAAAGCACCAGCCCCGTCTCCAGCTTGCAGTTTAGCTGCTGCTTCTAAGTTTAACCGATCCAAAGCCGCTGTCAATTCCTCCCGCTGAGTGCTGCTCAAAGATTCATTAGTGGGAGTTAGGGGATCGGGTGTGGTAACTTCTAGAGGATTAGGAGAAAATTGATCCAAGGCTGGTGGATTAGTTTGGGCGCTAGCAATAGAACCAGTACACAGCCAGAAAAGCAAGCACCCAATTGGCACAGAATTTCTCATTCTCAAATTTTGGTTGCCGCGATTCGGCATCCCTTCTCGAAACATCAAGTTTTGCATATTTACAAAACGGTATAAATTATGTCACAAAGATGGCACAAAAGCAAACAATTGAACAAGAGCAACAAAAGAAAACTTACCGCACTGAGCAATTGTTTTGAATTAAACGGCTTGGGCGATCGGCTTTTACGCTTATTCAGTTTAGCCCTAATTTTGTTAACTGTTTGCACAGCTTGCACTATACCTCCCGCAGTTGCTAGAGACCGATCCTTTCCTGAAATGTCTCTAGACTTTTTGGGCGAGTACCAATTGCCCAAAATCACTTTTGAAGGAACACCAGTCGGCGGCTTATCAGGAATCACCTACGATCCAAAAGGTATTAGCGGAGTCACTTCCCAAGCTTATCGCTTTTACGCTCTTTCCGACGACAAGAGCGAAAACGGAGAAGCTAGATTTTACAGTCTCAGGCTCGACCTTGCATCCAGCGATTTAGCCAATATTCGCCTCAAAAAAGTTACCGTTGAAGGCGTTACATCCCTCAAAAAGGCTGACGATGAAACCTTCCCTTGGGATTCGATCAATCCCCAAGGCATTGCCCTTTCTCCGCGCAATTCAGTATTTGTCGCTAGTGAAGGCATAACTCATGCTGGCATCCCTCCTTTTGTCGGAGAATTTGACCTAAAAACGGGTAAATTGCGAGGATATTTGCCAATTCCCAAACGCTACATTCCCGACGCTAGCGATGAGAAACAGCAGCAAGGAGTGCTGGACAATTTAGGTTTTGAATCTTTAAGTATCGATCCAGAAACCTTTAGTCCCGGCGGTCTCGATCCATTTCGTTTGTTTGTGGCTACGGAAGCGCCATTAATGCAAGATTTAGACCCAGAACAAGCAAGCAAACTGCGTCTTTTACATTATATCATCGTCGATAAAACACCACAATTGGTCTCAGAACAACTTTACACCCTCGATCAAGTTCCGATGACTGTTTTGAACGGCTTAACAGAATTAGTAACTGTCGGCGGTGGTCAGTTTTTGAGTTTAGAACGTTCTTTTGGGCTCTCGGGATATAGCGCTAGGATTTATCAAGTAGCGGCTGGGGCGGCTACAGATACTTCGAGAATCAATAGTTTCAAAGGGCCAATGGCAATGGTCGAACCTGTGAGGAAGAAGTTGCTCTTAGACTTGAGCGAACTGGGAATTCCGCTGTACAATTTAGAGGGAATGACTCTCGGCCCGCGTTTACCAGACGGGAGTCAAAGTATAGTTTTGGTCAGCGATGATAGTTTTGATGAAGCGCAGAAAACTCAGTTTATTTTGTTGAGTTTGAATCGCAAACATTAAGTCGGAAAGATATGTTCGTAATGAGGACTTCAGTCTTTTCTTTATCTCTTACTCAATCAGGACTAAAGTCCTTACTACGAACAATATACACAACAAGTTAAAACTATGAGTTTAGAAATTATTGCACATCGAGGGTTTTCGTCGATCGCCCCTGAGAATACTCTAGCAGCTTTTGAACAGGCGATCGCCCGTGGCGCTAGTTCGATCGAATTTGACATCCAGCTATCGGCTGACAGCGTACCAGTGATTTTTCACGACGCAACATTGGAAAGGATTACAGGCGTTTCCGGTAAAGTTAGGGACAAAAATCTGTCCCAATTGCAGACACTGGATGCAGGTAAATGGTTTGGGGCTGAATTTTTAGGACAAAAAATTCCCACATTAAAGGAAGCGCTGAGTATCCTCAAAAATGTTGACAAATTTCTCTACTTTGATGTCAAGCCGCACTGCGAATGGTTGGATTCAGAAGTTGCGATTTTTGTCAATACTTTGAACGACGCAGGAATCAAAGAAAAATGTGTTATTACTTCTTTCAGCGACAGATTTTTAGGACAAGTGCGGCGGCTATCTGACGGTTTGGCGATCGGACATATTGTTGCTAATTTGGAAGCGTATAAAACTCAATTGGTTAAAGCTGTGGTCAACCGTGATAATTTGATTAGCAGCCAGTATCGCGTTTTGCTGGAAAACCCTGCACTGATTCAAGCAAGTCGCATTCAGGGAGTTGACATTGTGGCGTGGACGGTGGACGATCGATCGGATATGCAAAAGTTAGTTGATTTAGGGATAACGCGGATTGTCACTAATGGTTTGATATAATTTGTTTAATTTGATATCTTGTACCACGATCGAGAACGGGCAAGATGCCCGTTCCACCAAACTGAATTAATAGATGAATTATTTTCGCAAAAGTATCCATGAAATGTCTGGTTATGTGCCGGGGGAACAGCCACCGCTAGGCACAAAAATTATTAAACTAAATTCTAATGAAAATCCCTATCCGCCTTCTCCAAAAGCCTTAAAAGTGCTTCAGGAAATAGACGGAGAAATGCTGCGGCGCTATCCAGATCCAACTGGTAAAAGTTTCCGCATCGCCGCTAGTCAAGTTTTAGGATTTCCTGATGATTGGATTATCGCAGGTAACGGCAGCGACGATTTATTAAACTTGATAGTTCGCGCTGTGGGAGAACCTGGAAGACAGATTGTTTGTCCCGCGCCTACCTACGTGTTGTACCGCACGCTAGCCGAAATTCAAGATGCAGAATTTGTCGAAGTTCCCTATCCCGACGACTATCAATTACCAGTGGATTTGCTAATAGCAGCGCAGGGTGCTGTGACATTTGTCGCTTCGCCAAACAGTCCGTCGGGAACGGCGATATCTGTTGCCGATTTGGAGATATTGGCTAAGGAGTTATCGGGCATTCTGGTGATCGATGAAGCTTATGTAGATTTCGCTGAAAATAATGCTTTGGAGTTGACAAAAAAGTACAGTAATGTTATAGTTTTGAGGACGCTTTTAAAAGGTTATTCGCTCGCAGGATTGAGGTTGGGTTTTGCCGTAGCAAATCCGGCGCTGCTGGCTGAATTAAATAAGGTCAAAGACAGCTACAATGTGGATGCTTTAGCCTATGTCGTTGGTGCGGCTGCGATCGCAGACCAAGACCACAAAACAGCCAACGCCGAAAAGATTAAGGCTTCGCGAGCAAAACTAGCCGTTAGCTTCCAGGAATTAAGCTTTGACGTTTGGCCCTCAGAAACCAACTTTTTGTTAGTGCGATCGCCAAACGGCGATGCAGAAAGAATTTATCAAACACTGAAAGTACGGGGAATATTGATTCGATACTTCAATCAGCCGCGATTGGAAGATAAACTGCGGATTACCGTAGGTACGGAGGAACAAAATCAAATATTAGTTAAAACTTTGAAAGAAATTCTATAAATAACGACCGCACTAAAATTAGTTTGTAGTGAGGAATGCAAGTCCTCAGATTTTTATGAGGACTTGCATTCCTCACTACAAACAGCTTGATTACGGATAATTATTAGGATTGTCGATCGCCAACCCTGCCGACTGAGCAATATCCAGCAATCGATTGTCCGCAGAAACAAAAATTAGTTGAGTTTCTGGCATTGATGTTAAAAGAGATTGAACGCGCAAAGCAGCCGCCAATTGCACAGCATCATAAGCCCGCAGTGGATATTGAACAATCAGTTCACCCGCCCTTTCAATCAGTACCTCATCAACTTCGATAACTCTATACCGACTATTGAATTCAGAGCGAAACTTTTGAATAAGTGCAGCAACTTCCGCAGCATTTATACTTCCTTCACGTTGTCTGCGCGCAAAAGCACTCAGAACTTCCACCCAGGTGATGCGGACAAGAAGCAGCGAGTTACCCGTTGCGGAATCCGTGAGCGTCTTGATCCAAGGGCTACCAATTTCAACCACATATCTTTTGATGAGGGCGCTGCTATCCAAAAAATAAATGTTTACCACGGGCCGCGATCCTCGATAATAATTTCTGATAGAGGCTTGCCCGGTTTTGCCCCTAACCTTTTAGCCAATTCATACACATCTTCATCGGTGACAGCCTCGACGTTATGGGGAGCGTTAGGTAGTGGAGTCACCAATCCTCGGTCAACTAAAAACTGGATTGCCCGTTCTGCCTGCTTTTTGGGATCGTCTGGCCAGAGTTGAATCTGCACAGTTTCCCCATCTTGGAAAGACACAGAACTCAGGGGGCGAAAAACCCCGTTTTCGTAGACAGCAGTAATAGTTTCTGGCATAATTAGCCTCTCAGTTAAACGCTTTGACTTATTGTACTTCCTTTAATTACTTAGTCGCCACCACAGCCAAATTCCAAGCCAACCGCTTCATCAAAGGCAACTTCTTTAAAAATCCATCTAACCCTTCCAATCGAGAATATTCCGGCTTCAATCTCTCTTGTTCAATAATAATCTTCTTCCAATAACGCTCCTCATTCGGATGCACTTTTTCGATTAAATAAAATCGCAAAAAAATCCACAGCGATGTCAACCAAAACGTATCGTAAGCCGTTTGCGAAAACAAAGATTTGACAAGTTTGACAATATTAATATCCAAAGGAGTTTCATCCTCAGTCCGCACCTCAGTCGCCATCCTGCGGTAAACATTAATCACCGGATTGTGCTTCATCGGGTCCCAAAAACAAGCTTTACCACCCGGTTTCAGCACGCGGTGCATTTCGCGAATTGCCTTTTCTGGTTCCGGCAAATGATGCAACAAATTAGAAGCATAAACAATATCAAAACTGTTGTCTGGGAAATCTAAAGCCATTGCATTCACCGTGCAACCTTCGATTGTTACGCCATTTATCTCTGCCAATTTCATGGCCACTTCCACCATACCCTCAGAATAATCAGCCGCTACACAATGCGCACCTTTCTTCGCAAAATAAACGCTATTTTCTCCCGCGCCGCAGCCTAAATCTAAGAGGCGTTTGCCTGTGATATCGCCCATTTGCTGGACAATAAATCTATTTTCTGGGGCGGTACAAGCTTCAAAGTAATCGTTGACACGGATGCCGTCAATGTCGATTGTGGATGCCCAAGCATCGTGGAATTCTCGCTCTTTTTTTAAAGTTTCGTCTTGCATATTATTAGCTATTTGTTGTGTGTGTTTGATTAACTTGGACTAATTGTAACTTATTCGTATATTCTGGTGAAATTTTCTATAATCTGTAAAGCTCATTATAAAATTCTGATTCCAATTTGGCTAGAGGTTTTAATTCGGCTCGCGTCCACTTTATTGTACCAGATGCTGCCAATTGATTAACTCGCTGCAAACAACTTTTTAAAATTTCTACCAATTCTGCTGGCTGCAATTCTTTCTTGCCAATATCGTAAATTCTATTTCGAGTTCCTGCGATGCAGCCATATTCCTCCATCACTAACTGTAGCTGTTTGTAAAGAGGATCGCTCGGTTGAATGGGTGTCCGCGTTTCGATAGCTATAAGACCTTTTCCCACGGTAGCAAGTTCCGCCTCAAATTCTTCTTGCAGTTTTTGTATAGGTGCTAAATCTTCCTTTTTGATAATTTGTGTTTTTTGATATGTCGGTAGAAGCTTATTAAGTTCAGATAAACAATCCCCTAAAACCGCTCCAAATTTATAGCGTGTTATCTCTATATCAGATATAAAATAAGTTGCTAAGAGACTTGTTTTAGAAAGGCAGTTGAATTTTGCTGCTACGAGTTTTAAACTTATGTAAGCCCAGTCAGTGGGTTTGACTATTGGATTCGGCTCAGTTGTCGTCACAGTCTGTGGAGTAGGTAGAGGTTCGCTCTGAGCCTTAGCAGCATCTGGCACTCCAACTAAACTGTAAGTCAAAATTGCTGCGATCGACAACAATAAATGCACCCAAAATTCACCCATTATCCCTCATTTCCCGGTACTTTTACAGCAGTAGGGCGAGCAATGCCCGCCCTACAAATTAACTGAAAACTGGTAAAGAATTGGCAATTTAAGACTGAGCTACTATTGCAACTTTCGATGTTTTACCAGCAGTAGATTCGTGCTGTAATGCGACGTAAAGGCGATTTAGGGCGCTGATGTAAGCTTCGGCGGAGGCGACGATAATGTCGGTATTTGCTGAGTGGCCGGAAAATACTTTGCCTTCGTGACGCAAGCGAATTGTCACTTCGCCGATCGCATCTATGCCCGCTGTTACCGATTGTACCGAAAATTCGATCAACTCATTCGGGACATTGACAACCCGGTTAATTGCCCTGTAAATGGCATCCACAGGCCCCGTACCGATCGCAGCATCAGTCAATTCTTCCCCCGCCGGAGTCCGCACAGTGACAGTGGCTGTCGGCCGAGATTTGTCGCCGCAAGAAACCTGTACCAATTCTAACCGGAAAAGTTCCGGTGCTTGGTGGGCTTCGTTGTTGGCGATCGCCTCCAAGTCCCAATCAGTAATCTCTTTTTTCTTGTCTGCTAAATCCTTAAACTTGACAAAAGCCTTATTTAGCTCATCGTCAGCCATTTCAAAACCCAACTCTTTCAAGCGAGTGTGAAAAGCGTGACGGCCGGATAATTTACCCAGCACGATTTGATTTTCGGTTAAGCCGATCGACTCAGCGTCCATAATCTCATAGGTCAGCTTATTTTTCAGCACCCCATCCTGGTGAATTCCCGACTCGTGAGCGAAAGCATTTGCTCCCACAATCGCTTTATTTGGCTGTACCAACATCCCCGTCAAAGTCGAAACCAAGCGCGAGGTTTTGTAAATTTGGCGCGAGTCAATATTTGTCAGAGGTTCATCAGAATCAGCCTCTCTTCCCAAGAACGGATTAAAGTATTGACGGCGTACATAAAGAGCCATTACCAACTCCTCCAGAGCCGCATTTCCCGCTCGTTCGCCAATGCCGTTAATCGTGCATTCTAACTGTCTGGCGCCATTTTTCACGGCTTCCAAAAAATTAGCAACCGCCAGTCCTAAATCATTGTGACCGTGAACCGAAATAATTGCCCGATCGATATTCGGCACATTTTCCTTAATTCCGCGAATCAAAGCTCCAAACTCGCTCGGAGTCGTGTAGCCGACAGTATCGGGAATATTCACAGTTGTGGCCCCAGCGGCGATCGCCCGTTCCAGCACCTGATACAAAAACTCCGGATCCGAACGACAAGCATCTTCCGGCGAAAACTCTACATCTTCGACAAAAGACTTAGCATAAGCCACCATTTCCGGCACAATTTCCAGAACCTCAGCCCGCGTCTTTTTCAGCTTGTATTCCAAGTGAATATCGGACGTAGCCAGAAACGTATGAATTCGCGCGTTGGCGGCTGGTTTGACAGCTTCGGCTGCTGTTTTGATATCTGGCTTTCGCGCCCTTGCCAAGCCGCAAATTGTCGGCCCATCTTCCGTGCCAACAGTCCGAGCTATTTTTTGGACAGCCTCAAAATCTCCCGTGCTGGTGAAAGGGAAACCCGCTTCGATGATGTCTACACCCAATCTGGCTAACTGGCGTGCGATCGTCAGTTTTTCATCCACATTCAGAGATGCACCCGGAGATTGTTCTCCGTCTCGCAAAGTCGTATCGAAAATAATAATCCGGTCTTGACTTGGTTGAGTTTTCATAGCTCTAAAAAAGTGTTTTCCTGATTTTTACTTGTCCGCTGTTCGGGGCACTTAGCCGCCAGTCACCAGTCGTGTGTTTCGCGCCAATAACGAATAATTAATAACCCATAACCAATAACTACTGACTGCTGACTGATGACCAATGACTAATGATTAATGACTAATAATCCATCTTTTCGATATGTTCCCGAATTTCATTTAGGTCTATATACCTATCTGTAGCATTTCGCAATTCTCTGGCAATCATTCCTTCGGTGGATACCACAGTAATATGAGTATTTTTCGATCGCAGTAGCTCGATCGCCCGCTCAAAATCCCCATCCCCGCTAAACAGCACAACTTGGTCGTACTGATCCACGGTATTAAACATATCAACCACAATCTCTATGTCTAAATTTGCCTTTTGAGAATATCGGCCCGAAGCATCGTCGTAATATTCCTTAAGAATCTTGGTGCGAACCGTGTAACCTAGACTGATCAAAGCATCTCGAAATCCCCTTTGATCTTGCGGGTCTTTAAGACCCGTATACCAGAAAGCATTAATCAAGATGACATTCGGCTGCGAAGTTTTGAAATATTCGAGCACCCTGCGAGGATCAAAAAACCAGCCGTTCTTTTGTTGAGCGTAGAACATATTGTTCCCGTCCACAAAAATAGAAAGGCGGTTCATTAAGTTTGTCATAGAAACTTAGACCTAATAATTGTAGAAAGAAGTTAATCTAAATATCACATTTTAGCAACATGGAGCTAACTGAGGCAATAGATTAGACTTCAGAAAACTCCATCCCCCCAGTATTTCATATTTTTGGCTCTACCGCCAGAGGGCTCTTTTAACGCTGCTGGTATTCGATCGAGCCGCCCGATCGAACCAGACCCCCAGTAATCAAGCCGGCGGCTGCGATGCCAAGGTGCATAGGGCTTCCAACTACCAGCCCCACCGCCTGCGTCGCCTGCGCCGACATCTCGCCAAAGCCATTGCAATACCTTTGGCTCCCCTGATTTCACAATATTCAGGCCGCGCCGTGGTCAAGCTTTTTTGCTTTCAAGGGCCCAGCGAGCTAACTCTGTCCGGTTGTGCAGACCTGTTTTGCCCAGCATATTGCTGACGTGGCTCTCTATGGTCCGCTGGCTGACATTCATCACGTCTGCGATTTGACGGTTTGCCATACCCTGAGCTAGCAACTGTACCACCTTTAACTCAGTGGGAGTCAACTCTACATTGCGACGCGCCTTGATTTTTGGGCCGTTCTCAATACCGGGACTTGAGTGGCGAATCAAGCGGGATGCTGCTTTCAGAGACGATTCTACTTGAGCTACCAGTTCTTCCGGTTCAAAAGGCTTGACGATATAAACATCAGCCCCAGTGCTCAAGCCTTTTACTCGGTCTGAACTTTGACCTTTGGCGGACAAGAAAAGAACCGGAATCCAGCTCGTGCGGGGGTCTTCTCTGATGTGTTTGACTAAAGTGTACCCATCCATTTCCGGCATCATCACATCGCAGATGATCAAATCAGGGACTTCTTGTTCCAGTTTTTCGAGAGCGTGTCTGCCGTTTTCTGCTGTAATGACGTTGTAACCCCGAAACTCCAAGTAATCCTTGACTAGCAAGATCAAGTTCGGGTCATCGTCAACCAACATCAGCCGTTTTTGGTCTCCTGAATTGTCCTTCATATTTATTCCCGCTAAAGTATCCCGCACAATTCTTTGCTTTCAATCTTATTTGTTCTGCGTGTCCTCGGCCGTCGCCCGGTAATGCGGTTGCGGTGAGGGGAAAGCGGGGCGGGTGTTACCGCTTCCCAATCAGTGTTCTGACTTTGCTTTTTCAATGCCTTTGGACTAACAAAAAAGCCAAAACTTATAATGGACGATCGCCCGCTACTTGACAAGCTAGCTGAACTTAACAAAACTTATCTCCCAAGTAAATTGTCATCAATGATGTTGTCAGGTCTTGACTTATCAGAAAAACCCTCTTGATAGCCCGCGTGAGATACTTAATCTGGAAATGCTCAATTGCAGATTGATGCCCCGGTTTTAATTGGTACTTTATGATATGGAAAAGTCTAAAAACTCCCTACTTACGTATTTAACTATTTATAGTGTAGTTTGGCAAACTGCCTGATGTCCTCTACTGAGAAACTTTTGGGTCAAATGTCGCCAAACTCCGGCGATCGAACTTCTGGAGTTGCACGTTCTAAATAACCAAAGCCACAAGCAGGACTATCAGAGACAAGCAGGAAAATATAGTTGTTGGATTCTGTTGCAGGTGCGATCGTCCTCTCAACTTCACAGCCCTCAACTTAGCATCTTGCCGATCGGGCTGTGCTTTTTCAAACCACTACAGTTAAATGCCTGGTTTCCCCGGAACTGGCTGCGGCAAAGGATGAGTTAAAAAAGCGTATTCTTGAACAACATTCCCGTCGATCGGATGTTCCTGAATAATTCTCAAGGGTGACGGGGGGCGTAACGTCGCGATACCATACTCCGTCTGGATAGACTACCATAATCGGCCCAGACGTACACACTCTCCGTCAGTTAGCTTTAGTCCGAAAAATGCAGCTCGGCCGCTGAGCAATTGGCTTGTCCAGCCCCAATTCTTGCAAGCGTTTTTTTAAGTAATTCCCAGCCACCAGACTGATTTCCCGATCGCAGCACTTGGGTACGGTTTGGTCGGCACAGAGCAAAATATGCCGATCGATTTGAGCGATTCCCAAGCTTTGGACGCAAGCCCTCAAGCCTTGGCTACAAGATTCATCCTGATTTTCTGTCATCGTATTCATCGCTCAATGGATTTGAGATTTTACAGGCTACCTCACTCTCCCCATCTCCCATCTCCCACTCTCCCATCTCCCACTCGGTTCGGGAACCCGTACAGACACGTAAGGTACGATCGCCCGTGATTAAAGCTAAATTAGCACTCAGGAGTCGAGAGTGCTAATATGTCAGTTGTAAGCAGTCGGCCGTTGCTTTCATAGCGACCCCGGACGGCTAACTGACTAGGATCGTATAATCTGGAGATTTATTTATGGCAGCAGTATCACTGAGTGTTTCTACCGTTAAACCGCTAGGCGAGCGCGTGTTCGTAAAAGTAAGCGCTAGCGAAGAAAAAACCGCCGGCGGTATCCTTCTTCCCGACACAGCCAAGGAAAAGCCCCAAGTAGGCGAAGTCGCGGCAGTGGGCCCCGGCAAGCGCAATGACGACGGTCAGCGTGTGGAAATGGAAGTCAAAGTCGGCGACAAAGTTCTCTACTCGAAGTATGCCGGCACCGACATCAAACTCGGCACAGACGAATACGTCTTGTTGGCCGAAAAAGATATTTTGGCGATCGTTAACTAATTAATCATTAGTCATCAGTCATTAGTTTAAAGCGAGCAACGCAAAAAAACTAATGACACAGGACAAATGAGCGCCATCCAAAAATCCCAAATCTCAAACCCTTTCAACCCCAAAAAACTATGGCTAAGCGTATAATCTACAACGAAAATGCACGTCGCGCTCTCGAACGCGGTATGGACATTCTCGCCGAAGCAGTCGCCGTTACCCTTGGCCCCAAAGGCCGTAACGTGGTTCTCGAAAAGAAATTCGGAGCTCCTCAAATCGTCAATGACGGCGTGACTATCGCCAAAGAAATCGAACTAGAAGACCATGTAGAAAATACAGGCGTTGCTCTAATTCGTCAAGCTGCTTCCAAAACCAACGATGCAGCAGGCGACGGCACCACAACTGCTACCGTTTTGGCTCACGCAATGGTCAAAGAAGGCCTGCGCAACGTAGCTGCTGGTGCAAATGCGATCGCCCTCAAGCGCGGTGTTGACAAAGCAACCACCTTTTTGGTAGGAAAAATTGCCGAACACGCCAAACAAGTAGAAGATTCCAAATCCATCGCTCAAGTCGGCTCCATCTCTGCGGGTAACGACGATGAAGTTGGCCAAATGATTGCTAACGCAATGGACAAAGTGGGCAAGGAAGGCGTGATTTCCCTGGAAGAAGGCAAATCTATGACCACCGAACTCGAAATCACCGAAGGAATGCGCTTCGACAAAGGCTACATTTCTCCGTACTTCGTCACCGACACCGAACGGATGGAAGCGATTCTCGAAGAACCGTTCATCCTGTTGACAGACAAGAAAATCGGTTTGGTACAAGACTTAGTACCAGTGCTCGAACAAGTAGCCCGTTCCGGCCGCCCGCTGCTGATCATTGCAGAAGACATTGAGAAAGAAGCTCTAGCTACCCTCGTTGTCAACAAGCTGCGCGGTGTGTTGAACGTGACTGCTGTTAAAGCACCTGGTTTTGGCGATCGACGCAAAGCCATGTTAGAAGATATCGCCGTATTGACCGGCGGTCAACTGATCACCGAAGACGCCGGTTTGAAACTGGAAAACACCAAGCTGGAAATGATCGGCAAAGCTCGCCGAGTCACCATCACCAAAGACAGCACCACAATTGTTGCCGAAGGTAACGAAGTCGCAGTCAAATCTCGCTGCGAACAAATTCGCCGTCAAATGGACGAAACCGAATCTTCCTACGACAAAGAAAAGCTGCAAGAACGCTTGGCCAAATTGGCTGGCGGTGTCGCAGTCATCAAAGTCGGCGCAGCTACCGAAACCGAAATGAAGGATCGCAAACTGCGCTTGGAAGATGCTATCAACGCCACCAAAGCTGCTGTCGAAGAAGGCATCGTTCCTGGTGGCGGTACAACTTTGGCTCACCTGACTCCTCAATTGGAAGAGTGGGCTAATAGCACTCTGAAGGGCGAAGAATTGACCGGTGCATTGATTGTTGCCCGTGCTCTAGCTGCTCCTCTGAAGCGGATTGCTGAAAATGCTGGTTTGAATGGCGCTGTCATCGCTGAGCGCGTCAAAGAAAAGCCATTCAACGTTGGTTTCAACGCAGCGACAAATGAGTTTGTCGATATGTTTGAAGCTGGTATCGTTGACCCTGCGAAGGTAACTCGTTCTGCTCTGCAAAATGCCGCATCTATTGCTGGCATGGTGCTGACAACCGAGTGCATCGTCGTTGACAAGCCTGAACCCAAAGACGGCGCTGCTGCTGGCGCTGGCGGCGGCATGGGCGG
>ENA-OFDP01000236-OFDP01000236.1-metagenomes-genome-assembly--contig:-NODE-236-length-26040-cov-5.463806_pt1 | contig 26040 bp, 17 predicted proteins | sample MGYA00153389_OFDP01 | MGnify analysis MGYA00153389 | reverse complement strand
TGGCTCCAGAAATGTTGCCTGTGATTGTCACGGCAAATTTGGCGAAGGGGGCGATTACAATGTCTGACAAAAAGGTGATTGTCAAAAACATTGATGCGATTCAAGACTTTGGTTCCATGAATATTTTGTGTACTGATAAAACAGGCACTCTGACTCAAGACAAAATTGTCTTGCAGAGGCACTTAGATCCCTACGGTCAAGAGAGTTTAGATGTACTAAAATATGCTTATCTCAATAGCTTTTACCAAACTGGCTTAAAAAATTTACTAGATGTCGCAGTTCTCGATCGCAATCAAGAGCTTAAATCTTTAGACATTGAGAAAAACTACGAGAAATTCGATGAAATCCCGTTTGACTTTGTGCGTCGTCGGATGTCTGTTGTCGTCGAAGAAATGGGAAAAGATCATGTGCTGATTTGCAAAGGTGCAGTTGAAGAAGTCCTAAAAGTCTGCACCCAACTCAAAATTAATGACCAGGTTTTGCCAATGGATGAATCAGTCCATACCAAGGTTGCCGATTTGCAACAAAAACTCAACTCTGAGGGTTTACGGGTAATCGCGGTGGCATACAAAGTGATGCCACCGGATCAATCGCATTATGCCATTGCTGACGAGAGCGACTTGGTTCTGTTGGGGAATATTGCGTTTCTAGATCCGCCGAAAGAGTCAGCTTCCCAAGCGATTAAAGCTCTCAAGCGCAATGGAGTCGAGGTGAAAATTTTAACCGGGGATAATGAAATCATTACTCGTAAAATCTGCAAAGATGTTGGTTTGCCTGTCCACCACGTCTTATTAGGTAGCGATATTGAATCTTTATCGGATGATGAATTAGCCGAAGTTGCTGCAACCACAACCATCTTTGCCAAATTCTCTCCAACCCAAAAAGCCAAAGTTATTCAGATGCTACGAAAAGCAGGCAACGTGGTGGGATACATGGGAGATGGTATCAATGATGCAGCGGCTTTGCGGGAGGCAGATGTGGGCATTTCAGTTGATACAGCAGTTGATATTGCCAAAGAGTCGGCAGACATCATTTTGTTAGAAAAAAACTTGTTAGTCCTGGAGTCTGGGGTAATCGAAGGTCGCAAGACTTTTGCTAATATTATCAAATATATCAGAATGGGTACGAGTTCTAACTTTGGGAATATGTTTAGTGTCTTGGGTGCGAGTGCGATTCTGCCATTTTTACCGATGCAGCCAGTGCAGATATTGATCAATAATCTCCTCTACGACTTTTCGCAAACGGGTATCCCATTCGATCGTGTGGATCGAGAAGATTTGGTTAACCCGCCGAAGTGGAAAATTGATAATATCCGCAGATTTATGATCTTCATCGGCCCGATTAGCTCGATTTTTGACTATTGCACTTATGCCTTGATGTGGTTTGTCTTTGGGGCGACTTCTGTAGACCATCAAGCTTTGTTCCAAACGGGCTGGTTTGTGGAAAGTTTGATGACTCAAACGCTGATTGTTCACGTCATTCGCACGGCTAAGATTCCTTTTTTCCAGAGTCGTGCTTCTTTACCGATGCTGTTGATTACCGCTACTGTGATGGCGGTTGGAATGTATCTGCCATTTTCGCCGATCGCACATAGTTTAGGATTTGTTCCTTTGCCAGCCGTTTATTTTGTCTGGTTAGCTGCAATCCTGACTTGCTATTGCGTCTTGACTCAATTTGTCAAAACTTGGTTCATCAAAAAGTATGGATATACTTAGGGTAATTCAAATCTAAAAATATTTTAAGTAAAACTTTTATGCAGCTTAAAACTTCAAACTCGAACGCTAAGACCGAGAGCACACTTGTTAATCTATCAAGTCCACAGAATTTGCTATCGACTCTGCAAGAACTTCGCCAGACTGTTGAAAGCGAAGGAAAAGCCACTTTTAACCAGTGGCGATCGCACATTCAGCGTCCTGAGTTTCTGGCTAGTGCCTTGAATTTAGCTGAGTATATAGCTTTGCGTCGGCACGATCTACGCGACCTCCAAGCTGCACTAATGCCTTGGGGCTTATCCTCATTAGGACGGATTGAAGGACGGGTGATGCCCAATCTCGATGCTGTCATTGCCACCTTGGAAGTGATTTGCGGATCTGAGTCTGCCCAGCACCTCAACCGTTCACCCATCGAGTTCTTTTTTGAGGGCGATAGATTACTACAACAGCACACAGCAGAACTATTTGGTCAATCTCCACCCCAGCGGCGGGTCAGGATTATGGTCACGCTACCCACGGAAGCCGCCACTGATTATGAGATGGTGCGAGAAATTATGCAACGCGGGGCAAACTGTATGCGAATTAACTGCGCCCACGATACGATCGAAGCTTGGCAGGACATGATCGACCATATCCGTCGGGCCCAACAGGAAACAGGAACGCCTTGTAAAATCATCATGGACTTAGCTGGTCTCAAAATCCGTACAGGAGTGGTACTTGCCCCCCATCATAAAAAACGGGTATTTAAAGGCGATCGCATCCTGCTGTTGCGTTGTGAGGTCTGTAGGGTGCCACGGGTTGATCGCTTATGAGGAAAGGGAAACGCTGGGGGCTGACGCACCCTACAATACTGTTCTTGGCTCTGCTCAATGTTGTCTAGTTTAAATTCTAAAAATTCCACAAATTTGATCACTTCGTTTCGCTGTTCAGCCGGGAGTTTTTTGATTTTTGCGATCGCCATTTCTAAGGTAATCATTGTCATCTTTCTCCTTTGACTCTTAGAGTTATTTCTAGTTTAGCACAACTCGTGATTAAGGCAATATCTATTCTACTTTGATGGCATCATATTCTTGTTCAGTTAATGCAAATTCAGGATCTATTACTTTTACTTCTTGATATGTTAGTTCGTAAAGTTTGTAAACTAAATTGTCTATTTGTTGTTGTAATAATTTTGATGAACTATTTTTTAAAATAATGTCTTTGTCTTTGATCAATATTTCGTAATTATTGATAATTTGATTAACTAGATTTGTAGAAAATTTTGGTAAAGGAATATTTTCAATGATATCTTTAGTAAAATTAACCCCTCCATCTATTCCTAGAGAACTAAAAGATTCTTTAATGTAAAAAAAGACTATTTTTGAATTAAGTAAACAACAAAAAAAACTAAATAAATTATTTTTAATATTCTTGATTATTAAAGTTGATTTACCAGCTACATAACTTCCTTCTTGATCAAAATAACATTCCAAATATCTCATTCCTGTTATAATTAGTTTTTGCCCATCTGTTTGGATGAATCTTCTGGGAAAAACGGTTTTAAAATCCATTTTTTTAATAACAGGAAACTGATACTTTGTTTTAAGATATGTTGTTTTTTTCAATCCCCATAGGGAAATGAAAGGATCGATTGTCCCTGTATTGATAAATTTATAATAATTTTTATTTTCTTTTTCTTCGTCAAGAATTAGATCACATAGTTGATAGGCTTCACTTGTAGAGAAAGGGTTTTCACAAGAAATATAATCTTTAAATCTACCTTGAATATTTTTTATTTTCAATAAAATTTTATAGAAACGTGATAATAAGATACCCAATGAATCTTCATTTAAAGAGCTAGAAGATATTAATGCTTCATTGTTAAAATTAAATTCATTATTTATTGAATCAATCCGAATATCAATAATAGTAGATTTTTTAAAAAATGAAATTACTGGAGTTACACCTGCTTCAAAAACTTTCACCCCATTACAATTACAAATCTTGAATAAATAGCACTTAAACTGTTTCCTAAATGCCTTAGCATATCCGATTGATAACCACTTGTTCGGAGTAATAAATGATTTAACAGATTTAGCTTTTAAAATACTAAATGCGACTTCATGGAAAGCAATGTACAAATCCCAATTACCTTTAGTTGTACTATACTTATTATTTATATGTTCTCTAATAAGAGGTTGAGCCTTAATCATATTCTCTGAATCAACATAAGGAGGATTTCCAATCACAATATCAAAACCAACTTTTGCCACAACTTGCTCATTCATCACTTCAGGAAAATCTAACTTCCAATCAAAAAAGTTAAGCGATAATTCTGGTTTAGTTTTCAGTTTCTTTAATTGAGTAATAGTATTTTTCCAACCAACGGTTTCATAATATAGTTCAGTGGCTTTGACAAGTTTCTTTTTATCCTTAAAGTTTACAGCCTTGGGTTCAGTTTCTTGCCCTTGGGTTTTAACCATTAACTCCAATTGATTTATCAGCAAATCAATTTTTAGATTGCGTATATCAGCAGATAGTTTTTTCTTATCACTATCAGGACTAAAAAACTCCTTTTGTTCTTGACTTATTTTCCTTAGCAATACGCGCTGTTGTTTTGCCAAATCATGCCCAAAAAGTCCGTGAGCAGTTTGATCTATATTCCAATCAATATCAATAATATCATCCCCCAACTTACTCACCAAACTATTACCCACCACAATTTTATAATCAAGATTAGGTAAAGCTTTCGGTTCAGGTTCATCTACAATTAAACTCAGCCAGAAACGTAGTCTAGCAATATCCACCGCACCGCGTTCAATATCTACACCATAAATACTATTTTGGATAATATTTAGCTTCACACCCGAAGCATTAAAATTAGTTGTATTGCCAAATTCAAAAGTATGCAGTGTTTGTTTAGCCGTAAATATTTCGTGCAATAAACCCATCGGAAAAGCGCCCGAACCAATAGCCGGATCGCAAATTTTTACCCTATCTAATGCCTGATTAAATTCAGTAGAATACTGTTTTATTAACGTCTGATCGTTATCATCTAAAGTCTTTTTGAGCAACTTTTCAATTAATATCCGGTCTATTTTTTTTGATGGGGATGTGACTACAATTTCTAGTTCTAATTGTCCTTGTCTGAACTCGTTTATCGGAAATAATTCCGGTTGTTCAGGATTCCCAATACTGGCATAACCAATAATATCATAACCCTGATTTTCAAACCAAGTAGTTAAGTATTCAATCAAACTTTCCTGACACATATAATGCACAATCTCTTTCGGTGTATAATACGCGCCTTTGTCTTTATTATCTTCCAGTAAGTTCTCAAAAATATGCCCCAACATTTCAGGATCAACCGCGACAGTATGATCGTTGGGATCATCTTCATAAATGGTAAAATTGTATTGATCAAAAAAGTTGAAAAGATTTTCAAATAACTTTGCAGTAAAAATCAAGTTGCGATGATTCTTATTTTCTTCTTCAAACAAACCACCATTCAAAAAAGGGATTCTGCAAGCTTCACCCTCTCCCAATTTAATTAAATCATCCCGGCGTTTGGTGTTGAGCGTATCAAAAAATAAAACCGATAAAAAATCGTGATAAAAAAGTTCTGGATGGGGAAAACTTTGAAAGTGATTAGTTAAAAAGTTACGATCACCTTTTCCCCAAATTTCATTTTTGGGAACACCCAACCAGCCTTTTTTCTGGATGAAATATAAAAACACAATCCGCCCCAATAATTTCTTATTAAAATCACGGATAGCTTTTTCGTCACCATTAAAAATCGTTTGGCTAATTCCTGGTTGTGAAACCATATACTTACAAAAAATATCATAATGCTCTTTATACTTATCAAAAAATGCTTTAGAAAGTTTCTCTACTGAGAAAGCTTCTTTGACATCATCTAAAGTGGCTTTACTCCCTTTTTTAACAATTCGCTCAAACCGTTCAACAGCCGTTCTTATGCTTTCACCTTCACCTAATAGATATGTGTAGCGTTTAGGTTCAGTTTTGATTTTTATAAATTCGCCTTCTGCATCATAACCCGTTAATTCAGAAACATAAGTAAAACGCCAATTTGCACTTTCTGGACGATGATAAGCAATAAAAGCAGCATCAATATTTTTCCAATATTTACGCAATAAATTTCTTAATCCTACCCGATTACGTTCTAAGATAATGCCCTGTGCCAGCGTTACTTCATACACCGCAATTTGTCGTTCAATGCCATTTTCATCTAACAGAATATAGCCTAAATTTTGAGCATTTGAAGCTACATTAATATCAATACCAGTCAGAGTTTCGGGAGTTGATAATAACTGAGCATTAGCAAAGGTTTGGCCTAGAAATTGTTTCCATTTGGCTTGATTGTAACGTTGCTCGAATATATCTTTAATTTGTTGTGTCATAATTATGCAAAAGATTCTGAAATGATTAAAACTGGTTTCTCAACTTTTCTCTTTTGTCCTTTTTGGACATCTGAGACATCAACACTATATTTTTGAGCAATTTTATCAATTTCTAAAATCGCCATATCTAAGTTTACTTTTTTCTTTTGCAGCTTGTCAACCTCCGAAGGTAAATTAGTATATTTCCCTATATCAATCAGGTTGATAATTTTCTTAATATTTTCTCTTTGTTTCTCAGTTACTTTGGGATGGTTAATAATTGTGGAAAGGAATTTTTTTGCATTTTGCGCCACACTGCCTAATGCTTCCGGGCCCGTTGGCGCCTGAACTAACTCATATTCCAGTGTTTCAAAATGTTTAATCGCTTTGTTGATATGATCGTGATGGCTGGCGATTAATTCTGCATTTTTTTCGTTTCGATCGGCTTCAAATATCTTAAATGCTTCAATGGGTGTAATTTCTCTGGGTTGGTTGTTGCTATCCACCCAATAAAATTCAAACTTTTTATCTGTCTTTAAAAATGCCGCCGTGCCATTTTGTAAATCAGGTTTATTAATTTTAGTTGCACTTCTGCCCGCCCTTGATTTTAAAGGCATTTTTTTAATTTTATCGAACCAAGTTTTGTTGTTTTCCCTGAAATTGCGTAGGAAGTAAAGAAATTTTAAGCGTTCGTCTTGTTCCTCCTTATAAGTTCCGCTAAAAAGTTTAACTTCATCTAAAATTTCCTCCGTTGAAAACACTTGATTGTCCTCCCCAAATGCAGTATGAAAACCCTGAATTTTCATCAAAGCAGTTTTATTTAACTTAATTTGTGAATCGCCTTGGGCCGAAGGATAAAAGACATAATTATAAATAGCATTTGCTTTAGTACCAATCCGATTCACCCGCCCAATCCTTTGCATCAATTTGGTTGAGTTCCAAGGTGTATCATAGTGAATAATGACATTAGAACGATGCAGGTTTACTCCTTCTGCCAAAACTTCAGTAGTAATGATTATACTGTAATTATTTACCTGTTTTTGCGTACAGTTAGCATCAAAGTTAGTTACTATCGTATCATACAATTTGTTTCTATTTTCACTTGAAACTACCAACACATCTTTTCTGCCTTCATTTTTTAGAGCCTCAGCTAAATAGTCAACAGTATCTTTTGACTCAGAAAATATCACCAACTTACCCTCTAAATTAGTTTTTTTATCAAGGAATAGTTTATTTAATTGTGCAATAAACACATCCAATTTTGGATCATTTTCTATAGCATTCCAGCTTTCAACTAATTCCTTTAAAAGTCGAGAATCATTCTCTAAACTCGCAATAAAATCTGGCTTAAAATCCGCCTTTTTAAAAGTTTGGTTTTTCGGATTATCTGCGCTTAATTTTTCTATTTCTTCCTCAATTTGTTCATCACTCCAACCCTTATCTAATAGTTTGTTTACATCAGTATCCGGTGCGATAAATATTTTGTCATTGTTAAACATTTCAATCATTCTGTCGGTGGCTTTTTGAAAATTGCTTAGGGATTTTTTAAAGGCATAAAAACTACTTTCCAATCTTTTAATCAACTGAGTTTTCATTATAAATGCTAAGGATTTAGAAACCGTTTCTGCGTTTTCGTAATACTGGCTTTGAACTTCTGGGTTTAACCCGGCAATGGCTTGGTAACGGCTGTATTTTAGTTGAGCTTTATCTGTTAGATAAGAAACTGTTTTATTAAACAATTTATTTAGTTTATCATCCATTATATATTCCACTTTTTTAGGTGGTTCTACTTTTGGAAATTTAATTTCTTGTTCTGCTAAGTCTAATTTATACTCAGCAATATTTTCCAGGTCAGTTCGTGTTCTCCGAATAGTAATAGGTTCAATTACATTTTTACGAATTTTTCCATAAATCTCTCTAAGCTTGTTTACATCTAATTCTTCAAAGCGTTTTAGGCTTTTGTATTGCTCCATTAAGGGACTAAAAAAAGCAGTCAAATTTGTAATAGGAAGTGTTGACTGTCTGGCATCCTGAAACATTTGTATTTGATAAAAAATATCATCAGGTTTGTTATTCAAAGGTGTGGCAGATACTAAAATTACTTTTTTCTGACTACCTTTGATTAAACCCTCATTTGCTCTGGGGCTTTTGCAAATCAATTGCAAGTTTTGAAAAGCACCTGTTGTGTGATTACGAAACTTGTGAGCTTCATCAGCTATCACCAAATCATATTCTTCTTTGTTCCAATAGTCTTGATGCAAGTTCAAGATTTTGTCCAGGCTTCCATTACTGATAAACTTGGTGTATTTGTCAATATCAAAATTCTTAAAAGTGTCTTTCCAGTTTTTTTCAACTGCTGGCGGATAAACAACTAATATTTTTGTATTCTCTCTACTATTTTGCATTAAAAACTTTTTGGCAACCATTGCGGCAATAACAGTTTTACCTAATCCCACAACATCAGCCAAGATAAAGCCGTTGTGTTTTAACAGCATATTAAAACCTTCATTGACCGCATCAACTTGATAAGAAAGTTTTTTAAAGTTTTGAGGTAAATCACCTATTGAGTCTCGATCGTACTCAATATTTTTGTCAAAATATTCAGTCAGCAATTTTATATATAATTCAAAGGGACTTGTTTCTTCATTCAAATAAGTTTCCTTTTTGATGCCCTGAATATCAACTGGCAATATATCAACAGATTCAGCCCAAAGCTTTTCAAATTCTGCGGTAGCAAATTGGACATCAGGATATTCTGTTAGTTGAACATTGAACTCATAATTATCAAAGTTTCCTCCACCAAGTCCAGCATCCGTAAGATTTGAAGAACCCGTGATTACTGTGGCAGGTGTATGTTCATTAAATGGTTCAGGACGTAAAATATAAACTTTGGCGTGGATCTCTTTTTCGGGATGTGCTTTTACTTGTATTTTCTTTTGAATTATATCGTCAATGAATTGTAAAATACCGTTTTCGGTATCTTTGTCATAATTAGCTTGTGCAATATCTTTTTGAATTTCCCTAATAAAATCTTCTTTTGTTCTTTCGTAGTTACTAAAAAAATCAAGCCCAGATTTGTGAGCATCAGCCAGCATTTTGTCAATATTGATCCCTACCAATATTCTAATATTTGGAACTTTGTCTAAAAATGGTCTGATTCTGAAATAACCTGATGCCCTGAAGTAGCCTACTAAAGCGTCAAAATATTGAATGTTGGGATTATAGGTAAAAACCCCTTCAAATTTTTTGATTAAAGTGTTTTCTTCCCTATTCGTAAAAAACTTTGTTGACATATACTTATACAATGAATTATGGTGGCAATTGACGAATTATTATAGGTTCGTTAGTCCTGTAAAAAGTAGGTGTTAGCTCCTCTACCTGATTTTAAGTCTTATGCTATTTGGGACGTTTAACCCCACCTTTCCGTTTAACTTTAAATCCATACAAATAGATTTCAGGCATATTAATTCGTCCATCAGAACGACTTTCTACAATTCCAAGTTGAAGTAAATATTGCAAAATTGCTTCAGGGTTAGTTACAGGTGGTTGTTTTTCAGGACTCCATCTGGTGGAATTTACCGCATCTAAAAATACTTCCTTTTGCATGGGAGCTGTCAGATCTACTAAGCTCATCTTGAAAGATTCTAACCAAGGATACTCTTCCTGTAATTCCCTAATTCTATCATCTGAAGTATTCATTAAAGCCCCTTGTAAATCAGAGGGTTGCAAGAGTAGCGTATTTTGTTCAACGGTCGAGTGCTGTTGTATTCGACTTTGTGCAGCTAAGGCAAATAACTTAAGAAAAGAACGTGGCGCAATTCGACCACCAGCATCCTGAAGGTGATTGGGAATCCAGCGATAGGTAATTCCTTTTTTAGCATTAGCCCCCATATACTTACCAATCATCCTTTCGATTAGTTCTTCAAACAATTTTTCATTTGATGTTGCAGTCCAGCCCAAGCCGGTTTTGTTTTCAATAATCAACTCTGGGATATTTTGCAAATATTCTGTCATTTCAGTACCAGAGTTAGCAAGTCGTTTGACCAAAAGTTGGTAAAGCCATGAATGTTTCCATTCCAAACGAATTTGATGGGCTTGCAGTTTAGAAGCATCAGGAAAATTCAAAAACTCCTGTCCAAATAGATCAGTACGCAAAAAGATTTTAGGTCGTATTCTCTCCCAACGTCGCCATCTATCGAGCCACAAAGCTAAAAGTTCACGAATTGGAATTGCTAAAGCAGCATAGGAAGCAACTAATCGATCTAATTCATCATAAGTGACAAATAACCAATCATCTGCTTCAATCAGTTTTTGATCTAATTTATCTAATACAGAATTTAATTTTTCAAAATTTTGATTGACAATAGGTTGCCAAATTGATAAAAAAGATAAATCATCTCTAAGAATGTTGACTATTTCTGTCTCTATTTGTGCAATCAGAAAATCTTTGAACTTAAAATCTTCTTGCTGTAATAACCCGCCTAAAATTAAACCAATCCAGAAACTACGCCATTCAATATTTTTAGCGTTATTCATTTGCGTTTCAACACTCTCTGGCGTTGGAAATCGCTTTTCTGCTGTGCGAGTCCTTCCAAAGCCAGCTATCCAGGTCGTTTTGCTTAAGTCAGGCAAGGATCTAATTTTCAAACTTTCCACCAAAGATTCTCGTCCTGAAGGGATTGCCAGTAAACGGAATAATTCTGTTTTTCCTACTCCACGACCTCCTAGTATTAATAGTGTATTGGGTTCTAAAGCATAACGATAATCTGGTATGGGTAAAAAGTTTTTTAAGAATTTATCCTCATCATTACTTTCCTGTTCAGCAGTTCCCAGACCAGGAGCGATATTCGTTATTAATTCTAGTAATCTCTGTTTATTAATTTCAGACATAGTTTTAATTTAATTATTTTTTTGAAATTCACGCCCAAAAAGGTCACATAACTTTTCTGCAATCTCCTGATAAGGAGAATTAGTCATTATCTTTACGAGGTCTGACAGTCGATTTGATTTTGAGTTGCGAGAAAATAGAGCTATGTCGCCGCGTAGACTCTCCTGATACGGCACAACCACAGGAAAAAATGGTTCTTCTCTATTGTTAGGATCAGGGACTGTTTCATCTTCAGAGTAATAGTTTTCTTTAAAAACAATGTAGGCTTGTTCTTGAAATTCCGTGAGTTCTGTTTCTCGTCCTGGTATTCCGTTCGCTGGAGCCATCGAATGTACAAGAATCAATGGCAAACGTTCATCAACTCCAGTGCTTGCTAAATGGCGAATAACATGGGTTAGTCCTGCCCAACTTTGGCGTGATTGAGTCCCAAATATGACTACTCCATGTGAAAGATTTGTGATTGCCAAGCCACCAATATCATGAAAACCAGCCCGCGCATCCATCAGAATGAAATCTAAAGGTCTTACTGCACTTTCCAATTCTCTTAACATATTTTGCATTGTACTTTGCAGTTCACCATCGACAAGGTTCTGAAAGTCCAATCGGGCTAACTTCTCCAAATAATTATCATCTACTGTTCCTGCGGGAAGTAATTGCAAGGGTTGTCCATAATCACCTAGTAACGTCTGCTCATTAATAGGTATGATGTGAGTGCGAAGTTTCCAATCTTGATTTTGAATCTTCTTTTCCAATAAATAATCAATTACACCTAGATTATTGGAGCTATCTGGTGAAAAAATTGTAGCCAAGCCTGGTGCTTCTAAATCGAGATCAACAATGGCAACTCGATGACCGTTACGGGCTAAAGTCAATGCAGTCGCAACAAGACTACTGGTTCGTCCAACACCTCCTTTAAATGAGAAAAAGGATACGATCGCAGGCTTATGCTTTTGCTCGACTAAATCCTCTGTCCAAGGTGGTTTACCTACTTTCTTATCTGTCCATGCCTGTTTAGCAATGTGGCGCTCAAGAATATACCAACGAGGCAAACATGATTCATCATCCCAAAACGCAAAAATTCTTTCATCCTCGATAGTTTTAATTAAAGCTTTGTAAGCATCCTTTTCTCCTGCTGGCAGCCAAATATCATTGCCATAATAAGATCCAAGTTTTCTAGATAAAAAAGTATTAAGATCAGTGGTTTCTGATTCTTGGATGGTAATAGTTTCTAATGGTTCAAGAAAAATTCTAATCTTTCCATTAACATCACGAATAATAGTGACAGACTTAAGTTTAGGAACAAGTGTAACTACAATGCTTTGTTCCCTAAAGCATTCCTGGACTTTATCAAAGGTTTCACCAAAACTGATCGTCATTTTTTAAATGTCCTGGCTGGAAATTGAGCCATTTAGCACTAACTTGGGGATGATTTCTCGGTAAATTTTTTCGGCACGTTGAACGGCTGTTTGTGCGTCAGCTTGAGTCCAAAGTCCAGATTTGGAATATCTCCTCTCTGGATGATTTTGAGCTAGAACAGTATCAGCTATTCTTGAAGCAGGAAGTTGCCTATCCAGAATAGGATAGAGAACCCGCAAGCGTTCCATTGCCCTTCCCTCAAGTTCAGTGAGGTCGTGTCCATATTTTTTTACCGCACCTCGATCGTGCTTAAAGTGTTGCTCGACAAGCACTTTAAAGGAACATTCTACAACATAACCTGCTAGATAAACGGCGTTGTCCCACCGCTGCTCTCCCAAAAGAAGTTGGGCATCATGTAAATGCCTGCCTGCTGAGTTGGAAAAGGACTCTTGCATTTTTCAGTTGATCCAGAATAATTGAAAGTAAAGTTATAGTATAGCGAAAAGGGCTAGCGATCAATCTCAAGCGGCACACTTTAGCAGTAAACCCGGAAAATACTTGTTGACGGCATCCATCCCACACTTTGATATATGATTAGCCCAACTTCAGAACTTAGTGTTGAACCGCTGAATCTATCCAGTCCACAGAATTTGCTATCGACTCTGCAAGAACTTCGCCAGACTGTTGAAAGCGAAGGAAAAGCCACTTTTAACCAGTGGCGATCGCACATTCAGCGTCCTGAGTTTCTGGCTAGTGCCTTGAATTTAGCTGAGTATATAGCTTTGCGTCGGCACGATCTACGCGACCTCCAAGCTGCACTAATGCCTTGGGGCTTATCCTCATTAGGACGGATTGAAGGACGGGTGATGCCCAATCTCGATGCTGTCATTGCCACCTTGGAAGTGATTTGCGGATCTGAGTCTGCCCAGCACCTCAACCGTTCACCCATCGAGTTCTTTTTTGAGGGCGATAGATTACTACAACAGCACACAGCAGAACTATTTGGTCAATCTCCACCCCAGCGGCGGGTCAGGATTATGGTCACGCTACCCACGGAAGCCGCCACTGATTATGAGATGGTGCGAGAAATTATGCAACGCGGGGCAAACTGTATGCGAATTAACTGCGCCCACGATACGATCGAAGCTTGGCAGGACATGATCGACCATATCCGTCGGGCCCAACAGGAAACAGGAACGCCTTGTAAAATCATCATGGACTTAGCTGGTCTCAAAATCCGTACAGGAGTGGTACTTGCCCCCCATCATAAAAAACGGGTATTTAAAGGCGATCGCATCCTGCTGTTGCGTTGTGAGCCTAAAATTACCAGTAAAGCAGCGGCAAGAAAAGCAGATGCAGGTGATGCCATCCCATCCCATGTCAAGCATTTCCAAACTTCCTGCACAGTTCCCGAAATTCTCGATTTATTAGTGGTTGATAACCCTGTGTATATCGACGATGGCAAGATTCAGACTCGCGTGGTTGATACCCAGCACCGAGTACACAATGGACAGGGAATTTTACTAGAGGTAACTAATGCCAGCCCCAAAGGAGTCAAACTCCGCCCCCAAAAGGGGTTGAATTTCCCAGATACAGTCTTGCCGCTCAGTCCCCTGACTGAAAAAGATTTATCCGACCTAGATTTTGTTGCTACCCACGCAGATATTATTGGCTACTCTTTTGTGCAACGTCCTGCTGATATTGAGTTACTTCAACAAGAGTTGGATCGGCGTTTGGTCAAAGGGCAGTCCCGACCAGCGATCGTGGCAAAGATTGAAACCGCGATCGCCGTTGCCAATCTGCCAGAATTAATCATCTATGCAGCAGGTAAACAATCCTTTGGGGTCATGATCGCTAGAGGGGACTTAGCCGTTGAAATTGGATATCAACGTTTAACAGAGATCCAGGAAGAAATTCTCTGGCTTTGCGAAGCGGCGCATATTCCTGTTATCTGGGCAACTCAAGTCCTAGAGAGTTTGGTGAAAAATGGAACACCTTCGCGGGGAGAGATGACCGATGCAGCAATGGCTGAACGCGCTGAGTGTGTGATGTTAAACAAAGGGCCGTTTATTGCCGAAGCGATCGCCATTTTGGATGATGTTCTAACCCGCATGGAAGCCCATCAATCGAAAAAAACGCCACAATTGCGCGCACTTCATTCGTGGTAATTCTTTTAACGAAACCTTGAGGTCAAAGGATGATTATGAACAGAATAAAATTTATCGGCATTGCCGGCGGGACAATAATTGCAGCCGTGACAACATCTTATTTGTTGAGCGATAAAAGTAATCTTTTAAGGGCGGATCTAAAATCGGCAGACGATCGCAAAGACTTTTCCTGAAAGTGCGGGAAAAAAGTATCGCTATCCATCCGATGACACAGATATTGGAAGAAGCATCAATGCGGCAACAACTAAATCAATCAATTGCCATCGGCGAAAATATTCAATTTATTTTGCGATCGGGTTATTTGAAAATGTATCCTGAACCGATTTCACTACGCCGACCGGTTGACTGGTTTACCCGGTGTGTAACAAACTTGAAATAATGCTCCTCGTCTCAATTGAATAGATTCACCTGCTAACAAGTCTCTAGTGTTTGACATATTTTTTTACGATGGATTGCGATCGGCAAAACCGACAACCTCTGCCAAAGTATAAAGTGGCCGGCCCTTCACCTCCTCATAAATCCGTCCCACATACTGACCCAAAATTCCAATACTCACCAACTGCACCGCACCCAAAAAGAAAACCGCCATAATTATAATTGTCAAGCCAGTTAATGCCGCACCAGGATAGAAAAGACGCCAATATAAAACCAAAAAAGCCATTAAAACAGACACGAAAGCCGAAAATAAACCCAAATAAATCGATAGTTGCAGAGGAACTTTTGAAAAAGACACTAAACCGTTCATCGCCAAAGCAAAAGATTTGCTGAAGGTATACTTAACATCGCCAGCAAAACGCGGATCTCGTTCAAACTTAACTGCTGTTTGTTTAAAACCAATCCAAGCCCGCAGTCCCCGAATATAACGATTGCGTTCTGGCATGGCATTGAGCACGTTTACTACGCACCTATCCATCAAACAAAAATCTCCCGTATCTATAGGAATATCAACATCAGCAAGATTCCGCAAAATGCGATAATACATATAAGCTGGCAACCGCTTAAACCAACCTTCCTTACGGCGTTGAGTGCGTTGAGCATAGACAACTTGATAACCCTGGCGCCACTGTTCTATCATATCTATAATCAACTCCGGCGGGTCTTGCAAATCGCCATCCATCACTACTACAACTTGACCGCTGGAAAAGTTTAAACCAGCAGTTACAGCTATTTGATGACCGAAATTGCGGGCAAAACTGAGGTAACAAATGCGTGAATCTTGTGCGTGTAATTCTCGTAGGAGTTCGAGAGTGCGATCGCGACTGCCATCATTGATTAAAATTAACTCTACTGGGCCATCCATACGAGCCATCACCGCACTAATTCGTCGGTAAAGTTCAGCTAGAGTTTCTTCTTCATTATAGATAGGAATTACAAAGGAATATTTCGGTGTGCTGTCGATCATACTTGATGTTTTAGTTGTGGTTTGTAACTGTTAAATCAAAGCTCTATTTTTTGATAAACACGCTAAGGGGTTCAAGGGAAAATTTTTGTACATAAGTTTGATTTTTGAGAACTATTTCTTTTCCTTGTTTATCATCAATTTTTGTAGACTGGTAAATTATCGCACAAGGGATAAAGCTCTTATAAGGTTCGGAATTTAATTTTTGCTCGACTACAGGATCGATAGTAGAGATATGTTCAATGCGAGGTGCTGGTTTTCCCGGTTCTTGAAAAAGTACCCACAACGGATATTCCCAGGCATTTTTAGTCCAAAATGATAGTCCTATATTTGTGCAGTTTTGAGATTTGACAAAATCTACTGCTTGATTGTAAGCAAACTCGATTTTCGGGCGACTTGTAAAGTAAAGCTCATTTCTGCTGCTATTAAAAATGTTAGCTTCTCCAATCAGAGGTCTAAATTTGTTATGAGAAATCCAAGGTAGCGACATGAAAATTAGAATTCCTACAATATAATTTGCTATTTTATAATTAGATAACTGGGAAAATGTCAATCCAAACAGCGGTGCAAATAATATAAAAGTTGTCATGTGGTGGCGGCTGTGCCAAGGCTGGAGTTTCAGTAGCAGACAAAGCAGTAGAAATGTACTGATTGTAGCGGTCAAATAAACTGCTACAATTTTTATTTTGCTCAATTTGGGTTGATTCAAAATAAGTATTAAAGTTGCAAATATTAGCCCAAAGTGGATGGGATTGGTAGCATTGTTTTCATTAAATGAAGGTGTCGTCAGAGCATATACTTGTCCTGGAGGCCAAGTGGTTCGGGGATCATTTGGAAGGACACCTAATATTTTGTGTAGCAATTTAACAACCGCCACAATTAAACCATTAATTTTGGAAATGCTTGTGCCGGTGTGCATGGCTAAGTTTCTAATTATATTTGACAAAAAAGTTGGGAGTGTAAATATTTCTATTTTGTATTCTTTAGTAAAACTTTGAGGTGCGCCGATCGCATATCCAAACAAATCGTAGTTTCGCCAAAAATGACCGACATTCAGGATCAGAGTTACAGTGGCTATCATCAAAATGGGTGGCAGCATTTTTTGGTGATATCGCTTAATTCCTACTATGATAAACCAGATAATAAAAGGCAGTGCAAATATGTAAGCTGTGGTTTTTGTCAATAGAGCGAGACCTAAACTTGCGCCAATTCTCAGAGTGTTTGACAAAGTAATTCCTGCTGACATTCCTGCTAAACCGCAGGAGACAAAACAGACTATCCAAAAACATACAGCATAGTCGTTTTGAGTGCTAGAAGCTTGGAGGATACCCATCGGTAAAGTCGCAGCAAAAACAGCAGCAAAAACTTGACCACGCTGATTTGCACCCAGTTGCTTAGCAATTAAAGAAACTACGATCGCACTACCCACCATACTCAACCACTGTATCAGATTAGCAAAGCGATCGCCCCCGGTAATAATCTGAAAGTGCATAATCGCAAACTCAGCCCCAGGCGGGTGGTATAATTGTGGCACATAAGAAGTTGGATAATGTTCTACACTGCGGTTTTGAATCCAGTGAACAACCCGACTCATGTGATAAGTCATTGAGTCCCAATTGTTAGGCGGTGAAACTATAGCAATTAAACCAACCGCAGCGAAAATAAATAATACACCGCCTAGCAACCCAATTAAGACACTCGGCAATTTCTCATCTTGATTCTTCTCAAAAATTGGCTTGATATTTTTAAATTTTAGATAAACAATCAATCCCAGAATATCCGCTACCAACCACAGCCCAAACACCCATTCAAAAGTCAGCAGCCTCAATAAACTAAAAATTTCAGTAGATAAAACAACAATAACTCCCCAAACAACTGCTGCGGACAAAATAGCACTGCGCCAACACTTATCTATTTCCTGAAATACGAGAAACAAAATTCCCAAGGCAAACAATGGAATCAAGCCGAATATATCTGTTATCATAGATGTTGCGTCGAACCTTAAGAATTACGATTATAACCGCTAGATTCAAAATCCCATGACAAATTCTAACTATCTTTGGCAAGCAAATCAAGACTTAAGCGAAGCTTGTCTGCAACATCCCTTTGTCAGAGGCATTGCTGACGGCAGCCTCCCCCAAAATAGTTTTGCATACTACGTTGCACAAGACGCATTTTTTCTCTTAGCATTCGCTCGGGCTTACAGCATTGCTGCCGCAAAAGCACCAGATTGGGAGGGGTTTGAAATCCTCCACAATCTAGGTAGCGGCATTTTAGAAGAACTTCACTTGCATCAAGGATATGCAGCGAAATGGGGTGTAAACTTGCAAGAAGCAAAACCGGGAATCGCTACCCGCCGCTACACAGATTTTTTATTAGCCACAGCCTGGGGAAGCGATATAGGTTTGACAGCAGCAGCGATGACTCCTTGCTTGCGTTTGTATGCTTTTTTGGGACAGCAGCTAGCTAAACCTAGAATACCAGAACACTCGTTTAGCGATTGGATTTCTACCTATAGCACCCCTGAGTTTGAGATTTTAACAAAACAACTGGAAAGTTTACTCGATCGCTATACAGCACCACTAACGCCAGAAATAGAAACAACCTATCGCTACGCTATGCTTTGCGAATGGGACTTTTTTCAGTCTGCTTGGGAGATAGAATAGATAAAGTGCGATCGCGCAATATTAAGAGCGATCGGCTCTAAGCTACCCAAACCCAACTAGCAAATTTAATTGCAAATTGCAGCAAAAATAGAGTAAACAATCCCATTAGTGCGTAGCCCCAACGAGGTCTAGCAGCCAGCAACAAACCGAGAGCTATTGACAGCGAAACAACACCGTAAGCATAACGGTTTACCGAGTGCAGAGCTCCTGAATAAAGCAGCAGTCCCAAAGAGCAAAAACCGTAAGTCAAAACCACACTGCTAAGCCTTTTGCGAAAAAACCACAACAAACAGGCGCCGCCAAAAACCATCACCACTTTACTAATAGCATATTTTTCCAACTTAACAGCTTCGCCAAATATGTTATACCAACTAGGCTGATCCCAGGTTTTTTGGACGCGAACAAATGCTAAAGGCTCTCCAAAACGAATAGCACAATATAAACTAAATGAAAGCAACCCGATCGCCACAGCAAAACCTGCAAAATAAGCCAATTTAGGTTTTTTTTCCCTCCAAGCTACCAGCAAAAAAGCAGGTATCAGCGCCACTCCTGGTCCCCTAGTAGCAGTAGTCAAAGCTCCGCAAACAGCAGCCAGAATATACTCGCCCCTCTCAAAGAATCGCAAAGCCGCTGTTGTCAGCAGCAGAAACAATCCTTCTGTATACATTACAGTGCAAAATAGCGAGAACGGACACCACGCCAGCACAGCAGTTGTCCACTTAGCTGTACCTGTATCGTATCGCTCCTCTACCCAAAAATAGACCAGCACCAATGCACCCAGAAATGCCAAACTGTTTATAAGTACCCCTGATACTTCTACTGGCAGTCCGAGGGCCATCAATCCCCGAATTAACAAGGGAAAAAGCGGATAAAATGCCACAGAATGCTGCTTTCCATCATCTGCATAGGTGTAACCTAGAGTAGCGATTTTGGTATACCATTCCCCGTCCCAGTGCGAGAACAGAGACCAGCTACTTTTGGGAACAAAGCCGGGAATAGCCCAAGGCTGTAAGTCCTGAAACTGTTGGAGCGCCGGGTTACTGTATAACAAAGGAGCAATTATCTGCATCCCGATCGCAATTACCGATCGACTCAGGAACCACATAGAAATTACAAAAATTAACCCATCCCTTCTTTTAGTGCGTTCCAGGTTCAGATTTACTTCTAGCCCTAAATCATGATTAGTCATGGCTAAAACAGTTCAAGACTGTGGATTGAAAATCCAAGTATACTTTGCCTTATCCCGATCGCCAAACACATACTTAAGTACAGTGCGATCTTTAACGCCCGAGTTGATTAGAAATATCTTCACAGCCACCGGGAATACTAAGCTGTCGCGCATTTAAATCGTATATTTTGGGCGGGTGGTACGCCCACCCCCACTCATTGTTTGATTGTTTCTTAACATACAATTTAAATGCAGAACAGCTTATCTCTCGACTTCGAGCTGGACCAAGTGCAGCATTGGCGCTGCTGATCCGACAGTCCCTTGACACCAGTGAAATCAGCACGTTCCTGTACAGCGCCAGTATTTTGACCCGTTTTCTAGTCAGGAAATTCGTTGCGGGTGCGGGGCGAAGCAGTTTCGACCGAGCCGTAGAATAACGTTGCCCCTTTCAAGTCAGCGTGCCAGAGATTAGCAGAGCTAGTCCTTAGCTAGCGATTAAATAAACAAAGTGGTACACTTATGGACAAACTACTGGTGTACCATATTTCAACCCTGGGCGATTTGCAAAAAAGCTTGGGCAATCTTGGTAAAAACCCGTTGTGCGCTGGGATACCTCTCTTAAGTTACCGGCCTGCGTGTACCTTGTCGGGTCATCGATTCTACAAGGACAAGCTAAAAAGTTCTATTAACAAGCCCCTACAAGATATGTCAGAATTGAACAAAGAAATACAGTGTTGAGGTCGAACAATGCTTTTGTCCATCAAAACAAAGTTAAAGCTAAACAAGAGTCAAGCAACAGTCATGAGCAAACACGCTGGAATAGCTCGGTTTACTTATAATTGGGGATTGGCTACTTGGAGTTACCTTTATAAAGATGGAGTAGCGCCCAACAAATACCTGCTCAAGAAGTTCTTCAATAATCATGTAAAGCCTGAATTTATATGGATCAAAGAGACGAGAATCTGTCAGAAAATAACTCAATATGCCTTCGACAATCTTGGAGACTCTTTCTCTAGGTTTTTCTCAAAAAAAGGTGGATATCCCAATTTCAAGAAAAAGGGGCATCATGACTCTTTCACGATTGATGCAGGCGGTAAACCTATCCCTGTAAGCGGTACGTCTATAAAATTACCGACAATCGGTCGGGTAAAAACCTACGAAGGATTGCCTCACACGACTTGCAAGTCAATCACTATTTCACGTACTGCCGACAGTTGGTTTATCGCTTTTGCTTACGAGCAAAGTCATGAACCAACAGTCAAGTGTCATGAGGTAGTAGGAGTTGATTTGGGAATTAAAACTTTAGCTACGCTTTCAACTGGCGTAGTATTCTCGAACCCGAAATACTACAAAACTCATCTCAGTAAGTTGTGTAGACTGTCGAAAGAATTATCTAGGAAAGAAAATGGTTCCAGCAATAGGTTTAAGGCAAAACACAAACTAGCAAAGCATCATGCAAAAATAGCAAATCTCAGGAAAAACACTCTTCATCAAATCACTACTTACTTATGCAAAAACCACGCAACAATAGTAGTAGAAGATTTAAACGTTTCTGGGATGCTAAAAAATCACAAACTAGCACAGGTGATAGCTGACTGTGGATTCTATGAATTTAAGCGTCAGTTAGAATGTAAGGCTAAAAAGTTTGGTTGTGAAATAATTATTGCCGATCGCTGGTTCCCGTCAAGTAAAACCTGTTCAAACTGCGGGCATATCCAAGATATGCCACTGAAAGAAAGAACTTACAACTGTGGAGGTTGCGGTCATTCGATGGACAGAGATTTGAACGCCGCAATTAATTTATCACGTTTGGCTAGAGCGTGAAAGCTTACTGAGGGATAGCCGCTCCCATGCCCCCGATGAAGTAAGAAGCAAATGTCTAGACTTGTCTAGTATTTGTATAGCAGGATGTCGCTGATATCCAGAATATCCCGGTTAAAAGCATGGATTGAGTAGTGACTCTGGTGACGGTGGTGAGGAAAGTTGACGATCGCAATTTTAGCTTCTCTTGCCGATTTAGCTCTGCCGTTTCTATTTCGTTCTTTGACTTTAGACCCTGCTTTAATGTCTGCTCATTTTATTTCAACTGGATTGATTTTGCACATTTAATCTATTTAAGTAAGTTTTCATATAAAAAAACTATAGTAATTCTTAATTCGGTGATGTACAGATTCCCAATTCCTAATTCCCAATTAATAACCTATGTCCTCATCTAATTCATCAACCAAAATTCAAAATCCCAAGTCGAGCAATTTGTTAGAAACTGCTGAATTGATTTTTCTGGCTGCTTCTGCTGTGGGATTGGCTGCTAGTTTGGTTTGGCAGCAGAGTGTTTATGCCCAAGTGCCTGTAGTGATTTCGCTAGTGTTGAATTTTGTGAATCGGCAGAAGCTGCACGGGCAAGTTAAAACAAGTACCGGAGCAGTGTTCGATCGCGTAAATCAACAAGCAGCTACTACCGATCGCGCGATCGAGCAATTGCAACTTGCTGTAAATACTTTAGATGAAGCTCTTTCCCAAACATCTCGCGAAAATCTGAATGCTACCCAAGGAGAAAACGCACACTCTCTAATTTCAGCAATTGAGAACCTGCGCCAGCGACTAATAATTTTGGAAAAAACTATTAAAATGATTCAAAGCGAGATCGAACTCACCAGTGGCCAATTCAAACAGCGGCCGGAGTTAGCACAAGTCGAAACTTTGACAACAATAATTCTGGACTTGCAGCAGTTTATCAACGAACTACCACAGTGGGGAAGTTTGCAACAGCGCCAGCTAACAGAACTTCAGCAAAAAGTAGAAGATGCTTTAGGGCGGGTATCTGAAGAAATTGCTGCTATTCCTAACCGGGTGCAGGAGGCTGTAGGCGATCGCAATTCTCAAGCTGAGAGTTCAAGCGGTCAAAATAATGTCGGATCTAAAACCCAGAATGAGAAAATTCGCCAGAAATATCCCAGAGCTTATGTCAAATGGACTCGGGATGAAGATGAGAATTTGCAGAATGAATATGCTAGCGGTCAACAAATTGACGAATTAGTAAAGAAATTTCAGCGACAGCCTGCTGCCATTCGTGCGCGATTGCAAAAATTAGGAGCGATCGAATAATGGTAATTGGTAATATCGTTTCCGGTACATCGGAAACGATATAAACGGAGATTAGGAGACGGCAGTGCCGTGTCCTGATTTCGGGTAATATTAATTCCGATGCTACCGGATTTGATATAACAAATAACAAATAACAAAGCGATCGCCCTTTTCTTCAAAAAAGCGATCGCTTTGTTTATTCAGAGTCCCCGCTGCCAACAGCAGGCTACTAAAATCACATCTCAAGGCTTTTTAGCCTTGCTCTACCTCATTCTAAAAATCTTGCGGTAACAAAGAACTTAAACGCTCCAACAACGGATCGGAATCCCGATAAGGAGCAACCTCAGCATCAGAAACTACACGATCGTCAACCACAGACTCAGCCTCGATCGAATCAGGCTCTACTACTTTTGAAACTTGGGCAAAAGAAACTTGAGCAAAGTTACTGTCAACACTTCCCTGCAACTGATCCAACTGCGCGCCCAGTTGACTCAGGTGATGTTCCAGTCCCTCCAAACGGCTTAATTCCTCAGCAGAAACATTGCGCTCGAACTCAGCAAATTTGACCGCAAGTTCAGCAATACGCTGTTCCAACAGGTGAGAACTATCTGTAGAGCTAACAGATTCAGACTCAGACATAGACAAAAACTGCCACAAAGCTTGCTTGCAGAGATTGCTGAAAGTCTGATACTTCGTAAAAGCCAACTCTTTTTCAATAGCCGTCAGCAAAGTTTGATCCGCAGCATCTTCTGTAAACGCCACCGAGAAATTCGCCTTATTTTTTGCCCACAGTGCCATAGGGTTCAAGCCTTAATGCGTTACTTAATCGTGGCTAGCTGAGCCTCAGCATAAATAAACTGTCCCAAAGCATTGGCTTTCCGAGAAGGCTGAGCCAAGTGAGCCTTAAGATTGGCATCTCTAAGCAAGGGTTGTAGCACCTCCCAGAAAAACTCGCCGCCGCCGCCAGTTAGAACCACATCCGTCACCCGTTCCGGCAGCCACTGCACTAAACGTTCGGACAGTTCGTTAGCGAAAGCCTCGCGCAAATCCTTAATAATCGGATCTAAATTAGTCGGCTTAGTCGCTCCTCTCGGACGGTAGAAACGCTGGCCTTCCGGTTTATTCACCGCTTCCAGCAAAGAGAGAGATTGAGGGTCTGCCCCCGGAATCTTTGAGGCAACTTGTTCATAGAACTTGTTCATTGCGAAGGAATCGCTCTTAGAAGCTGCCCGGGCGAACCGGAAGCGATCGACCATTAGCAAATCGGTAGTTTGGTGTCCGATATCGACCACAGCCACCGACAGTTCGGGCAATTGGGGAGAAAACTCCTTGTTGTCTTGAGCCTCACACCAAATCAGACTGCCGAATCCTTCCGGCATCACCCAAACATGGCGGATGTCAATTTCCAAACGTTCGCCCCGGTAGATCGCAACGTGGGGAGAGCGCAGTTGGCTGATAATCTCTTCTTTTTCCTTCTCAAACTGCTCCTGCGAATAAAAAGGCAAACCCAGCACTACGGCCATTTCACCTTTCATCTGGAAATATCCAGCACAGGAAAAAATCTTAACCAAAGCATCTACTACTTTCGACTGGTCTGCGCTGCCAAGACTAGCGCCAAAGTCCGCAGCCAGTTGGCCTATGGCGTACCCTTTACCCTGGTACTCCAGCCACATATCCAACAGAGGGTCTGTTGCTTTCGACTCAAAGCTGCCGCCTCTCACCTTTTCCACGGGCATAGCAGCCACGTTGGCAGGGATGAAAACAACGCTATCTGGGTTGCGACTCGCGCAGGCTTTGGTTGCAGTACGACCCAAATCAGCACTAATAATCGATCTATTGTGAGAAGCGATCTTAGTCTGCTGCGTCAGCATAGCCGAATTAGGAACAAGCTGTCTAGTTGTCATTGAAATGTGTTACCTCACTGAGCCTCACCATTATCATGCCTTATCCCTTGACACTGCCGCGCTTAAAGACAGTGGGTTTTGAGGCAATTCTTCTAACTCTACCTAGATCGGTATTGAAATCAGCACCAAACATTATATTCGGGACGATCGCCCAAACATGGATTTTAGATTTTAGATTTTAGATTAAACAGGCGACAAGAGCGGCCGCGATCCGACAGATTGTACCCTTGATGATTTCGGTCAGTCGTATTTTAGATTGATCGTGGCAATAATGTGTGTTGCCTGAGAGTACATTGTTAAGTTAAATTTAGTTAAGATTCTGAGTGTAAACTTTTGTCGCACTCCGCCGACACCGCCAGCTTACCCCATCTGTAACCAATTCAAGGCACTACCATTTATGAAAATTTCTTGGCAAACTATACTACTTTGGACTTTACCTGCGGTAGTCATTGGCTTTTTTCTGTGGCAAGGGGCTTTTGCGCCATCCTCCGCAGAAATGACCAAGAACACCGCTAGCACCCGCTTGAGCTACGGTCGATTCTTGGATTACTTAAATGCCGATCGAGTCACCAGCGTTGACCTTTACGACGGAGGCCGGACGGCGATCGTCGAAGCAGTCGATCCCGAACTGGACAATCACATACAGCGGTGGCGCGTGGACTTGCCCTCAAATGCCCCGGAACTGGTTTCTAGACTTAGAGACTCCAAAATCAGCTTCGACACCCACCCCCTGCGCAACGACGGCGCTGTCTGGGGAGTTTTAGGCAATCTAGTATTTCCTCTGTTGCTGGTAGGAGGGTTGTTTTTCCTATTCCGGCGTGGCGGCGGTAACGTTCCAGGCGGCCCGGGTCAAGCCATGAATTTTGGCAAATCCAAAGCTCGCTTTCAAATGGAAGCTAAAACAGGCGTAGTGTTCGACGACGTAGCAGGCGTTGAAGAAGCCAAAGAAGAACTTGAAGAAGTCGTGACATTCCTCAAAAAACCTGAGCGCTTCACCGCGATCGGAGCCAAAATTCCCAAAGGCGTGCTGCTAGTTGGCCCTCCTGGAACCGGCAAAACTTTGTTGGCAAAAGCGATCGCAGGCGAATCCGGCGTGCCTTTCTTCAGCATCTCCGGTTCGGAATTTGTGGAAATGTTCGTCGGTGTCGGCGCTTCCCGCGTCCGCGACTTGTTCAAAAAAGCTAAAGAAAATGCTCCTTGTATCATCTTTATCGATGAAATCGATGCAGTGGGTCGCCAGCGCGGCGCTGGTATCGGTGGCGGTAACGACGAACGGGAACAAACCCTGAACCAGTTGCTGACGGAAATGGACGGTT
>ENA-OFDP01000234-OFDP01000234.1-metagenomes-genome-assembly--contig:-NODE-234-length-26118-cov-7.148064_pt1 | contig 26118 bp, 15 predicted proteins | sample MGYA00153389_OFDP01 | MGnify analysis MGYA00153389 | reverse complement strand
GCAGTCTCCTCCGTCTCCTCCGTTTATATCATTCCGATGCAAACGGATTTGATATGAAGTGTTGTTTATTACTTGTTATGCGATCGACATACCGGAATTTCGATCGCAAATTCCGTTCCTTTACCCAAAACAGAGTCGCACCACATTTTGCCACCATGCTTTTCAGTCACGATTTGATAACTAATCGATAAACCTAATCCCGTACCTTTTCCCACAGGTTTAGTTGTAAAAAATGGATCGAAAATGCGCGATCGTATTTCTTGACTTATCCCTGCACCGTTATCGCTAATTTGGATCGCAATCCATCTCGAATGACTTGAGTATCAATCATAATCCTACAGGAGTTATTTTTGACTTTGTTAAATGTTTGATATTTTTGATCGTCATTCAACGCATCAATAGCATTTGCCAGAACATTCATAAATACTTGATTCAGTTGTCCCGCATAACATTCTACCAGAGGCAAATTACCATAATTTTTGACGACTTCAATTTCAGGACTATCGGCTAATCCTTTAAGACGATTTTGCAGAATAACTAAAGTGCTGTCAATACCTTCATGAATATCAACTGCTTTGAATTCAGCTTGATCCAAGCGCGAGAAGTTGCGGAGAGAAAGCACAATATTGCGAATGCGATCAGTGCCAATTTCCATCGAACCCAAAACTTTAATCAAATCCTTCTCTATAAATTCGAGATCGATTTCCTCAATAGTTTCTTGAATGACTGTTGGAGGATCGGGAAAATATTCCTGATACAGCCGCATCAGGCGCAATAAATCCTGACTGTACTGGTTGATATGCGTGAGATTCCCGTGAATAAAACCGACAGGCCAAGGGAAAAATAAACGATCGAATTCCGCTTGAAAATTGGTAGAAGCTAGTTGATTAAAATGATGCAACAGTTGATGTTTGAGAAAAGTCAAATTGCTTTCTGCTAATTGAAAAATACTGCTCTCTCGCTCAAGAATATATTTCTCTAGTTGTTCTCTAGTTTGCCTCTCCAGATTAGACATGACGTAGAAATAGCTAGCGCTTGCTGAAATTAGCGTCACCAGCGCCACTCGCAAAGCCGTGTTAATTAGAGTAGAGTTTTTCGCGTGAGGGAAATGGGGCGATGGCCAATTCTCTCCAAACCAGTAGCACCATTGAAGGAAACGTAAGGATTCAGGTCTAAAAACTTGCGGCTCCAACGCTTGTCTAGCAAGGGTTTTAGGGCAAAATAAGGGTTTTTGTCTTTCGTGGTTGATTGTCAATAAACAACGAAAAATGACAGTTTTTGGTGGTTTATTGAGAATAGAGATTGATTTAGTATCAAGCTCCATATCTAAAGTCTTTGCCCAGCAAGGAGTTCAGTGACCTGAATTCTTACAAGGAAACAGACATTCTTGTAACTAAGTTTTGAATAAGCTTGGTTAACATAGAAAATAAATTTAATTAAAAATGTGCCTGTAAACCTTTTACTCCTAGACTTTAGAATAATCCATGTCTATCATGTAAAGCATTGTTTAGAGGCTAGTTGTAATAAAATATAATACTAAAGATTGTATATTATTGCTGCGTAAGTTCTGATGGTATCAGAAAATAAAAATCTGTAATTTCGATCGCAGATACAAGTAAATACACGCAGATATATTCGTAGGGGCGAAGCATTCCGGCAGTAAATCTCTGGTTCTCACTAATAAATTATCTGCCGGAATGCTTCGCCCTTCCAAAATTCAGATGCACTGCGTATATTTACGTATATCTGCGGCTTAATTCTTATTTATTCCCCATAGTGACCCCCAGCAACCTTACCCCGAAACACAACATAATTGTAGATGTTGTAGAAAATCATAATCGGGATCAGAAAGCCAATGAACACAATCATAAACACCAGGGCGCTAGGTGCAGCCGCCGCTTGGTAAATCGTGAGTTGCGTGGGAATAATGTATGGAAAAACAATCAATCCCAAGCCGATAAAACTGAGCAAGAAAATCAAAATTGTCCAGATAAACGGTGTTCGCTCTTCTTTTTTCTCCAAACTTTTCAGCAAGAGTCCAACCAACAACAATCCCAGCACAGGAATCGCCGCAAAAATATAAACTAGCGGTTTCTCGAACAACCTTGATCTGGTACTTTCATAAAAAATTGGAGTTGCAATCGTAATTAAAACTGCTCCGATTAACGTCGTCACCGCCGCAATTTTCGCAGTGCGATAGTGAGTTGTTTGTAGTTCCCCATCCGTTTTCATAATTAGATAGGTTGAGCCGATCAATACGTAGCCTTGAACGAGTGTCAAAGCCACCAAGATCGATCGCCAATCCAGCCAATCCCAAGTAGTACCCACAAAATGCCCAGCTTCATCAACAGCAATGCCTTCAAGCACCGCACCAAGGGCAAATCCTTGCGCTAAAGCAGCCAAAAAACTGCCCGCACCGAAAGCATAATTCCAGAATAACTTCCGGTTAGAATGCTCGCGAAACTCAAAAGCTACAGCCCGAAATATCAAACCAAAAAGCATCATGCAAATCGGTATGTACAATGCCGTTAAAATCGTGCCGTAAGCCAGGGGAAATGCCCCAAATAAAGCGCCACCCATCAAAACGAGCCAAGTTTCGTTAGCATCCCAAACGTTGCCCAAACTGGTCATTAAAATGCCACGGCGTTCATCATCATCCGCTGTTAGGGATAAGATTCCCACGCCTAAGTCAAAGCCATCTAGCATGACGTAAAGCAACAGAAAAATACCTAAAATCACGAACCAGACTTGCGGGAGAAAATGCTCCAAAGCTTGCATAAAATCTCCTATTGTTGTGCTTCTACGGGACGTTGATCTGGAATATGTTCTGCGGGTTCGGTTTCGATTGCAGGTTGATTGTCTAAACCAGGAATAGGCAGATTTAAGTTAGGGCCTTGGCGGATAATGCGGCTGCCAAAATACAAGGCGCAAACAAACAAAAAGCTGTAAATAACTGCAAAGAAACTGAGAGAAGTTAAAACATTGGTAGCGGGGATGTTTGACACCGCATCAGCCGTGCGAATTTGCCCGTATAAAACCCAGGGCTGTCTCCCCACACAGCGCACAATCCAACCAGATTCTACAGCAATATATCCCAATGGTGCTGCTAATACCCAAGCGCGCATCAGCCAAGGTTGCAGGCTAATATTTTCAGCAGAAAGTTTGCCTCGACTCCACTGAATTATACTGAACAACATCAATCCTAAAAAGAAGAATCCAATCCCGGACATGATGCGGAAACAATAGTAGATTAAACCCACCATCCGGGGTCTATCTTCTGGTTTCCATTCCTTTAATCCGAGGACTGGTTCGGAGAGCTTTTGTTTGAATTCTAGGACATATCCTAAGCCATTGGGAACCTTAATTTCCCAGTCATTTTTTTGGGCTTTTTCATTAGGCAAAGCTAGCAAAGTCCAATCGGCTGACTCTCCTGCTGGGGAAGTTTCCCATTTAGCTTCGATTGCTGCTAATTTGGTGGGCTGATAGTGATAGACTTGTTCGGCGCTCAAATGTCCGATGAATATCTGCAAAGGTGCAACTGCAATTGCCGTCGCTATGGCAATTTTTAAAGATTTGGAAAAAAAGGCTTCGTTGCGTTTATTAAGAATGTACCAAGCGCTAATTCCGCCTATTACAAACAAGGATGTTTCTAACGTCGCAAAAAACATATGAAGAATGCTGTTTAATGCAAAGGGATTCATAATTGCTTGGAAATAATCGGTGACAACAAACTTGCCGTTAATCATTTCTCCGCCGGCGGGTGTCTGCAACCAAGAGTTGGCGACTAGAATCCAGACGGTGGATAGGTTTGCGCCGAAGGCTACCATGATTGTAGCGAAATAATGGACGATCGGGTGAACGCGACCCCAACCGAATAGCATAATTCCTAAAAAGCCAGCTTCTAGCATAAATGCCATTGAAGCTTCAAACCCTAAAATGCTGCCAAAAAAGTCACCCACGGCTTCAGAAAAAGGTGCCCAATTCGTACCGAATTGAAACTCCATTGGAATACCGGATGCTACCCCAATCCCAAAGTTGAGTACGTATAATTTTGACCAAAAACGAGCATGATGGTAATAGTCAGGATTGCGAGTTTTTAGCCACATTCCCTCAACAATTACCAGATAAATCCCCATTCCAGTAGTCAAAACCGGCCACAGCATATGGAATATGGCAGTTAGCGCAAATTGCATCCGCGATAGTGCCACGGTGTTAGATAAGATATCCATGTTTTCATCCTTTGGTCAGTTAAAGATAGCTGAGCTTGCACAAATTCCAGAGTTAACACTGGTTATAATCTAGTGTAAAAGTTAGTGACTATTTGTACGTGAAGCAACTTTTAAGGTTTTATACAGATTTGGGTTGTATTTTCTTGTATTTTAAAATACACAGGTAAATTAGGATTTGCCGTTGGGTGGGGGCGGGTTTACTATATTGTTGGTTTTAGGCAATTATTTTTGGTGAACCCGCCCCTACAAATTTTCTGTTTTTTCAGGGTATATGATATTATCAAACTGTAAATAAATCAGCAGCAATTAACAAATAACCATTAACAATTACTCATTTTGAATGCCGATCGCCAAAATCCCCAATATCTTATCAACCTGATTCAAAAAATACTCTAATAAATCTATTTGTACTAATTGACCTTCCAGGGTTAAAAACTTCCAAATTTCTCCCGTTGTCACAACCCCGTAAATCTTCGATACCCGATCGCCCTCCCGCTCATTAAACAGTTGAGCTGCATACATTTCCGCGATACATTGACCCAACCCAGCATTAATATTTTCCTTTTTAGCCTCAACGATTAAAATCGCCGGCGCGCTAACAATCAGGAATTCTACCGATCGACTAATCAGAAAATCGCAACTCCCGTTTAATCCCAAATCGCTGTCAACCGTAAAATCGACTCCCGAAAATAAACTAATGCGATCGGGAAACTGTTTGGTAAGTTCCAGCAAAATCGGCGCAATAATCATTTCTGAGCGTGATTTTTCCGTATTACTCGCCAGAGCAAAAGGCACATTATAAGCTAAAGTTTCTGTTAAATAATTGCTGCATTCCAAAGCAGGTACGGCCGAAAACAAATCTTGTCTGGGCGAAATCGTTAAATTTAACGATTTTTTGACACTTGCCAAACTAAAATCGCTGTAAGCCATACATTTTACCCTGAATTTTTTACTTTCTGCCTTCTGCTTTCTGACGAAAGGAGGACTACAGAGGGGCGGGTTTATTTATTCCCTGAATTAGTTACAAATATTTCTCGTAAAACCCGCCTCTACAGACTCATAACTAACAACTAATAACTACTTTTGTTCTGGATGCGCCGCCGCAGGTGAAGCTGCACCCATTTGATTGATAGTAGCGATGAGCTGATAAAGCCGCCCCGAATTCCGCTGATTAAAGTGCAACACTAGGCGCGGTAAATCGAAAGTTTCATCTCCGGCTTCGACGGGCAAAGCTTTACTTTTTTCAATTTTACCCTCTACCAAAATATTGCTGAACTCAGTATTTAACCGATCGACATTATCGTCAGAAAGTTCAGTTTTCAAACGAATTACCAGTTTTCCACCCACGTAGCGACAGGAGTGGTAAACCAGATAAAAACTCGCGATCGCCTCGCAAGCGACATTTACATCGTCAGTAATCGTATACAGGCTGCGATCGTCAGCAGAAATCAAACCCCGACCCCGCAATTGTTTTTGTACAAAAGCATTCCAATCGTGCCAATAATCGCCTCCTGGTCGATCGATCAATACCACAGGAGCCGGCCCAAACTTGCCAGTTTGAGTCAAAGTCAGACACTCAAAAGCCTCGTCCAGAGTGCCGAAACCACCGGGAAACAGAGCTAAACCATCGCTTTCCCGCAGAAAAAATAACTTGCGAGTGAAAAAATATTTAAAATTAAGTAACTTGCGATCGCCCGCAATGAAAGGATTAGAACCTTGCTCGAAAGGTAACTGAATGTTCAGCCCAAAAGAATGTTCAGCAGTCGCGCCCTCATTCCCCGCCTGCATAACTCCCCCACCCCCGCCAGTAATCACCATAAATCCCTGCTGGGAAATGGCTCTAGCAAAATCTCTGGCCATTAGATATTCTGGGGATTCTGACGACACCCTCGCCGAACCAAAAATCACAATTTTGCGAATGTGGCGGTAAGGATAAAACATGGAGAAAGCCTTTTCCATATCTTGCAAAGACGACGAGATAATTTTCCAGTCTAGGCGATCGAGATCGTCTCCGGCCATTTGCACTATGGTAGAGAGCGATCGTTCGATCCACTCTTCGTGCTTCAACATTGGCAATCGATCGAGCAAATCGATCAATTCAGCTTGGAGGGACTCAAAAGCTTGACCAGAACCAGAAGGAATCATGAATTTTTCCGAAACGGTAACAATTTGTCGAATCATGAAAATTAAAGGGCAAAAGCCAAATTCAGAAGTCAATAGTCACCAGCAAATTGCCCTGCTGGTAACTAATCACTTTTTCAGTAGCTTTGCCCCGGTTCGTCCGCGAGTTAGCTTTCGCTGCCCTAAAAAACAGCGCAAAACCTCTCGCAGTTTGGTTAAACTTACATCCTGCACCATTCTCAAGAACAGGCAAGATGCCTGTTTCACTAAAAGTGAATTTTCTTGTGGGGTGGACATTCTGTCCGCCCGTGAAAGGCTGATTGATAATGGTGCTCTTTTGTGAGGTTAGAGGTATTTTTCCAGAGTGTTAGCCAGAGTAGTTTTCGGAACTGCCCCAACCACCATATCCACCCGCTGACCGCCCTTAAATATCATCAGCGTCGGAATGCTGCGGATACCGTATTGGCTGGCCACGTTAGGATTCTCGTCGGTATTAACTTTTACTACCTTCACCTGCCCTTCATATTGCTGAGCAATTTCCTCTACGACAGGCGCCACCATCCGACAGGGCCCACACCAGGGAGCCCAAAAATCCACTAGAACTGGAACTTCGCTATCGAGCACTTCCTGTTTAAAGGTAGAGTCGGTTACTTGTGCGGCTGTTGACATCCCTAGCCATCCTTGTAAATACTATTTCTCGGATAACAAGTTTAGCAAAAAGTGTAACCACTTGCATCAACGATTTTAATAGAAGCAAGTTCGGTAACGGATTGGCACTGCTGTGTCCCTACGGCACTGGCGATCGCGATCGGGATGTACTTTATAAACATGGAATCTGCTGTAAAACTATTCCCACTCTCCCCCCTTGGGAGTTAAGAGCCTCAATCCATTACCTAGTAAGTAACAGCCAAGATTTTCCGCACAAAAGGAACCGCCCGAACAGTAGTCCGGGCGGAGTGTGGTGTGAGGAGTGAACGGAAACTTGTGTCTCCGCTTCCTCTATTCTGACACCTACTTCTCGATAATTCCAAAAGATTTTGTAAATTTCGAGACTATCCCATAAATTTTGTCAAGGTAGACTGAGATTCGATCGGCAAATCTACTTGCCCATGCCCAACTGCTGAGCTTTTTGATAGACTTTACCCTCAGTCAGCAGAGAAGGAGCAATTACCACCTCCACTTGCTGCATCTCCTTAATATCCTTAGCGCCCAGGGTTCCCATGCTAGTTTTCAGAGCTCCAAGCAAGTTGTGCGTACCGTCATCTAGCAGCGCAGGCCCCCGCAAAATTTGCTCCAAAGTACCCGTAGTCCCCACACGAATCCGAGTACCGCGTGGCAAAACCGGGCTGGGAGTCGCCATCCCCCAGTGAAAGCCATGCCCTGGAGCTTCGGCGGCTCTGGCAAAGGGCGAACCAATCATCACTCCATCAGCGCCGCAGGCAATGCACTTGCAGATATCGCCGCCGGTAATTAAACCGCCGTCAGCAATCACTGACACGTATTTGCCAGTTTCGCGATAGTAGTCGTCCCGCGCGGCGGCGCAGTCTGCTACCGCTGTCGCTTGGGGAACGCCGACACCCAATACGCCCCGAGATGTGCAAGCAGCTCCCGGCCCGATGCCCACGAGAATGCCTGCGGCACCAGTTTTCATTAAATTCATGGCAACTTCGTAGGTGACGCAGTTGCCCAAAATTACTGGTATTGGCATCTCTTGACAAAATTTGGTCAAGTCTAAAGATACGATCGACTCTGGGGAAAGAAAAGCTGTTGAGACTACTGTTGCTTGCACAAAAAATATATCAGCTCCCGATTCAGCAACCGAAGAGCCGTATTTGCTCGCGCCGGCGGGAGTACCGCTAACAGCGGCAATCCCTCCTCCAGCTTTAATTTCTTTAATTCTGAGGTGGATTAATTCTGGCTTGATGGGTTCGGCATATAGTTGCTGCATGAGGGAAACAAATTCGTGGTTCCCGACACTCGCGATGCGCTCTAATATTGGCTGGGGGTCGGCATAGCGGGTTTGAATTCCTTCTAGGTTCAACACGCCCATTGCTCCCAATTCCGACAGCAAAATAGCCATGCGGACATCGACTACGCCATCCATTGCGCTAGCGATGATCGGGATTTCTCGATCGATCCCGCCAATCTGCCACTTAGTATCTGCCAAACTCGGATCGAGGGTGCGCTGTCCGGGTACAAGCGCGATTTCATCTATGCCGTAAGCTCGGCGAGCGCTTTTGCCCCGCCCAATTTCAATATTCACGCTGTTTCACTTCCACAATGTATTTAAATTAGAGTAACAAAATCGTAGCCTGTCGGCGGGTAGCGATCGCGCGAATTAGTTTAAAAAAGCTTGATCTTGATTCTAATTCTATGAAATCCAAGGGCGTACTCTTCCTCAGCAACGGCCACGGCGAAGACGCGATTAACTGTCAAATTGTCCAGTCTGTTAGAGCATCTGGCGCTGATCCAGCAATTGCGCGCTGTTTCGAGGCATTAGTTAGGGCTTGCACGCATAACGTAATTCTGTTACCGAGGCATCCTGAATCAAAATCAGTAACCCGTGATTTTGAAATTCCTCAAAGACGACTATCCCACACCAGCCTAACTCTACCGATATCAGCAAGAATACGAAATCACTAGCAGTCTCAACATAGTTCGACGGGCATTAGCTAGCAACGGACAAATTATTCTCAACAATTTGAATTTCCTCAGCCGTCAATTCATACAACTGATAAACCAGTTGATCTATTTCTTTTTCTAATTCTGTGGTGTCTGCTTTGGGATCGGATTTTTTGGCGATCAGGATTTGATCGACTATTTGGATAAAAGGAATCTGATTGTTTGTAGAAAGTGGATAAAACGGTAATATTCCTAAATGAAAAGATTTCACCTGTGCTAACGCTTCGCCCTTTTCTGGATTGATGCTCCTGTAAACAAAATCAATCAGTTTTGAATTCAAAATACCAAGTAAATATCTCAGGCTAAATTGTCGATCTCTTTGTAATATAATATGAGTATTATCACGCATAATAAATCCAGCTTCAATCAAAGTACCAATTATCTTGTCGCTAGTTTGTCTAAAAATCAGTTTTTCCTCTGCTTCAAATATCGATGCTTCTCTGGGGGCTGCCAGCCATTTACCATAACTAATCCAAAAGTTATTATTCCATAAATTAACATATCTATGAAAATAACGTCCTCCAATTAAAGGTATAAAAGTATTGTTTTCTTTTGTTTCAGAAGTGTAAGGTTTTTGCTTTAACACTTCTTGAGTCTGTGGTGGATAACCCTTGCCAATTTCATAAGGTTTCACACCATTCTTGATGGCAAAATAATCTTTGACCAAGACAGAATTTAAGTTGATTTTATTGAGCAGATTTCTTTGAGTTTCAGTGATTGAGAAATTGAAAAACGGCTGCTTTAATAAATTGTTTTTTGATAAAAATTTTACCCCCTCAATGCTATCCCCATTTCTGAGCTGTACTTTGATATCGTATTCAATTAATTGGTTTTTTTGGATAAATATAATGTCGCAGTCTACCGTAGCTTCATCAAAGACTTTTGTCTTAAATTCGTCTATACCCAAAAAATGAAATTCACCCATTAGACTTTGCCGAAATGTTTTCGCAGCCTCAATTAACTTCCAAGTATTTGGAATAATATAACTCAGATATCCCTGAGATTTTAAAATATCCTTTAACCCAAATAAACAAAAAATAAAATAGCTGTCTTTTAAGAGTTGATTAATACCTAGAGACCCATACTTAGAATATAATAAATTTAGCTCCATTTTTGAAATAGTGGCTCCATAGGGTGGATTCCCAATCACCACATCAAAACCTACAAAATCACCATCATTATTCAGCACTTCAGGAAACTCAAACCGCCATTCAAAGGCATTTTCGTAAATTTTGCCACTTTCTATTTCCTCAATTTCAACTTCTAACTTATCAATCTCATTACTTAACTTATTGATTTTCTTTTCCCGTGCCTTTTTATCCGTCGTTGATTCCTGAAATAACAACATTTGATTCTCTAAATTATAACGCTCACCCTCAATATTTCTCAACTTAGTCTTTTTCGGATCAATTCCTTGAAGTGTTGTGCGAAAATTTCCCTTAATAGATGAGATTATGCCTTCCATTTCCCGCTTCTGCTCTTTACTCTCAGCATTGCGGTAAGTTTGCACAGCATTTTTGTAACTATCAATATCACATTTACCCTTCCTTAAAGCTTGTCGCAAATCAACATCCAACGCAAAACGACTAATTAAAGAATTACCACATTTGATATTGATATCAATATTCGGCAAAGTTTCTAATTCAGTGGATCTATCAGGTTTGTAATACGCATTTTTCAAAAGTTCAATCCATAAACGTAACCGACAGATTTTGACGGAATTTGGGTTAATATCCACACCAAATAAACAGTTTTCAATAATTGTTTGCTTTTCGTGAAATAGCGTTTCCTGTATGCGTTGGCTTTCCTGACTTTTTGGATTATATTCAAATAATTTCCCATCCTCATCGGTGACAATCAACTCATCATTTACAACTTCAACTTGATAATCTCTTAAAGTTTTCCCTTGTCTGTCAATCAAGATTTTTAGTTCACTTTTAATCGCAATAATTTCATTGAGTGCTGAAACTAAGAAGTGTCCAGAACCTACGGCTGGATCGCAAATTCTCAGACTGTTGATAATCTGGTTAGCTGCTTTTTTGTTGGTAATTTTGTCGTACAACTCATCGACAGTTTGGCATTCCCAGCTATTAGTTTGATTGAATTTGTGTAAAACTGCCCTGCGAATAGTTTCGCGGCACATATACATCGTAATGAAGCCTGGGGTAAAGAAAGAGCCATCTTTATAACCATTGATTTTCTCGAAAATTAACCCCAGCACAGAAGCATTAATCAGCCGTTTATTGTCTTCCTGAATTTCTGATGAACCTTCGCTGCTGAAATCGTAGGCATTCAGAAATTCAAACAAATATTCCAAGGCATTTAGTTCGCCTGTGTGCTTTTTACCATTGCTATCTTTCAAGATGCTAGATGAGAAAATCGGCAGATTTTCATCCCGGAGATTGCTAATAGAAATAGTTAGGTGTTCGAGTTCGCTTAGCTCAAATAATGAACTGTTTAAATAAGGAACTTTGGCGAAAATATTTTGGAGAATACTATTTCTTTCCTGTGGTTTGCGTGCCAAAACGCTAAAAAAAAGGTCATTCAAATCGTCATAGTTCTTTAGTTTGCTTAAATGCAAAAATATAAAGGATTTATCGGTTTTGTGATATTTTATCAACTGCGCTTCTAATAATTTCAGGAACAGGATACGATTTACCCAAGTGATTGCTAATTCTAAGCCAACATTAAACAGTCTGTCTTGGTAAGTGTCACCAAACTGTTCTGGTTTTGAGAGTCGCGAGATTTTGTCTAAACTATCTAGTTTGTCGATCGCATTTTCAATCAGTGAACCAATATTGCGATCGGTTTTTTTCCGCCCGATCAGTTTTTTGCCCCCTGCTTTGGTTTCCGTCAAACCGATGATGTGCAGTAACTCACTGTAAAATGTTTTATCGAGGCTGTTGTGATCATTCGCAAAGGGTAATTTCAATAAATGCTCTGGTGAAAGCAGCTTAAATAGTGAAATTAGTTGATTGTCATCTTGCTTTTCGGCATTCCTTAAAAATTGTTCGTATTCTCGAATATCGAAATGGGTAAAAGTAATCTCGTCTTTGATTGCTTCAATAGCAGGCTCGGCAATTTGTTTATAGAAAAATTCAGTTTTTTTTCCTGTTAGTCTTCCTGCTTCAAAATCGGTAAATAGCTTTACCAGTTCTTGATTCTGAGCAAATGTTTTTTCAAAAGTGCCAGCATCAAAGATGAACCATTCGTAAACATTGGTTGCAACTAAGTATTTGATTTCAAGATTTTTCCCCGAAATGCGATCGCGCAAAAAATAAAGTACCAATTCCTGAAAGGCTTTGCTATTCAGATTGTCAACCTTCACCATCTCTCCTTGGTTGGTTGGCTTTTTAGCTTCCAGAATTACACCAACGGTGTTTTTGGCATTTTTTCCGTTATGAATAACTAGGTCATTACGCCCTTTTGTGTTGATGAAATAATTGCCTTCATAATAAGTTTCATGCAAAAACTGTATCACGAGATTTTTATGAAATTCCTCCGATTCTGCTTCGTTGATGTGGCTGAGCAATCTCCTCAGATTGTGTTTGAATTTTGCAAAATTATCTCGATTTACTTTAACTTTCAGAAATGCTTTATTTAATGCTTTTATCGGCAGTATTTTATTTTTGTTCATGTGTTTTAAGTTTTAATTTATCTATAAAAATTTAATTTAACTATAAAAATGGAAGTAGATAAAACTCAAAAGCTTTCTATAGCAATCCGATCTGAGTCTCACAACACAACGCCATCTTGTCTTCCTAGACTTCTTGTATAGCAAGACTTTCAGATTTTCCATATCTAGAAAATCACTTAGGATTGCTATATATAGGATTCGCCAAGTCGCTTTGCTTATTGTTACCACTCAGCTTCGGGTTGTCGTTCCCTTCGACCCTTCGACCCAACGACTACGCTCAGGGCGACGATTCGCTGACTGAACCGGGTAGTCGAAGGGTAAGTCGAAGAGTCGAAGGGAGCAATGACCAAGGTACGTTAACAGCCTTGGCGGTTGCTATCAGTGAAGACCAAGGAGAAAACAGATACAATCAAGTAAAGCACAAAAATAAAATTTGTACACATGAAACTAAAACGATTGGGACACGTAGCCGTCTGCGTGCAAGACATTGAGAAATCTGCCCAGTTCTACCTAAACTTGGGCATGGAATTAGTCTGGAAAGATGCAGACTGGGCTTATTTGAAAGCAGGAGAGGACGGACTGGCGCTGTTGAGTCCGACTTACGACCAAGCAGGAGCGCATTTTGGGTTTGTATTTGACGATCGTACTGAAATGGAATCCGCCTACCAACAGCTCAAAGGTGAAGGTGTTCCCGTCACCCACATTCACGAACACCGCGACGGTACTGCATCTTTTTATGGCAGAGACCCAGATGGCAATGGTTTTGAGTACCTTTACGAGCCGGCTTGACCGATTCTAGGACTTGCGAATCAAAACCTAAGAAACCGGGTTTTTAGCGGTTTCTGGCAGTTGTAATATCAAATCCGGTAGCATCGGAATTAATATAACCCGAAATCAGGACACGGCAGTGCCGTGTCCCTACAATTAATCGAGGTAGGGAAACGGCTTTTGGAGTATCCTCTATATAATTCCGGCGCAGCCGGAATTGATATAACTAAATTAAGTAAGCGCACAGAAAAAATAGAATACCCAGATATCCAGTTTGGCGTTCCTTCTTCCGTTCCCGGAACATCCGTACAACTCGCCGAATAAAGTGACGTATTGACACCAAATCTTCTAAAGTACAGTGCAGGCTCAGCATCCAAAATATATCCACAACTTCCGAAAATCAGCTCGATAATCTAAAAACTAAAATCTAAAATCTAAAATCCTCATGTTGCAGAGAATACAAGTCAGAAACCGCTGGAAATCCATCTTCAAACCCTGGGAAGAAGCAGACCCTTGGCTGTTTGCCGCTTGCATCGGGCTCACCATCTTCGGCGGAATCATGATCCGCAGCGTCGAAATCAACCAGGGGCTGATCGACTGGTGGCGACACTGGGTAACTGGCGGAGTCGGTTTGTTACTCGCGATCGTCATTTCCCGCTGTCGCTACCAAATACTGATTCAGTGGAAATGGCCGATTTACATACTAATCAATTTGTCGTTGATCGCAGTGCGGTTTATCGGTACTACAGGGCTTGGTGCCCAAAGGTGGATCAACATCGGGGGCTTCTACCTACAACCGTCAGAATTTGCCAAAGTAGGGATGATTGTGACTTTAGCAGCTCTCCTGCACGACAAGACTGTCCCCACAGTCCGGGATATGTTGAAGATGCTGGCGATTATGGCCGTACCCTGGGGATTGATTTTTGCCGAACCGAATTTAGGTACTTCTCTGGTGTTTGGCGCGATTACAATGGGGATGTTTTACTGGGGGAATGTCAATCCCGGCTGGCTGATCTTGCTGTTTTCTCCTCTGGTCTCTGTTCTCCTCAACAACGTGTCTACACCAATTTGGGTGGCCTGGATAGTTATTGCAGGTATTATTGGTTGGCGATCGCTACCTTGGCCCTGGTTTGGGACTTTCGCTACTGTGCTGGTGAACGTGGTTTCTGGACACGTCGGACATCTTTTTTGGGGTGTGCTGAAGGATTATCAAAAAATGCGCTTGACAGGGTTTTTAAACCCCGAGAAAGACCCTTTAGGCAGCGGATATCACTTGATTCAATCTCGGATCGCGATCGGGGCCGGGGAACTCAAAGGCAGGGGTTTGTTTCACGGAACCCAAACTCAGCTTAACTTTATTCCCGAACAGCATACGGACTTTATCTTTTCAGCTATTGGCGAAGAATTAGGCTTTATTGGCTGCATTTCCGTGCTGGTGGTGTTCTGGATCATTTGTTTCCGCTTAGTGACGATCGCTCAAACGGCTAACGATAACTTTGGTTCCTTGCTGGCGATCGGCGTACTGTCAATGTTGATTTTCCAGGTGTTCGTAAATATTGGGATGAACATTGGCTTGGCACCTGTTACGGGGATTCCGCTACCTTTCCTGAGTTACGGGAATGCGTCGCTGCTGAGTAATTTTCTCGGGCTGGGGCTGGTGGAATCGGTGGCGAACCAGCGACAGCGCAAAAAGCGTTGGAATTAGGTAATATTGGTCATATCAATTCCGGCTGCACTCCTTATGATATAGAGGACACGGCAGTGCCGTTTCCCTACCGTGGTTTATTGTAGGGACTAATATCAATTCCGTTAGCACTCCATATCATAAGGAGTGCTAACGGAATTGATATAAGGCGTAGGGTGCGTCGCCACAAGTAACTCCCGCTGCTGGCGACTATTACCCTGCGACGCACCCTACCACTGAAATCCGTTACATCCTGTACAGTGCTCGTTGCCGAACTTCCTTCTTCCTTCTTCCTTCTTCCTTCTTCCTTCACCTCTAATTACTCGTTCATATTTTTGTAAGTAGCAACAGCCGAAGGCGAACTGCGGTTTAAATAACGAAATATCCAATACTTAAATACCGTATCCAAGATAACTGGAAAAGTCGCAATGAACAGAAATATGAACTGCCGATTTTCTGGTAGTCCCAAATGCCTCGATAAACCTTCGAGAATTATTTCCCAACCGTGAGGCGAGTGGAATCCGACAAACACATCGGTAAATAAAATAATTACGAAAGCCTTCGCACTGTCGCTGAGGCCGTAAACCACATCGTCCATGAAAGACTTTAAAATCTCAATCTCTCTCTTATTAGTGACGATAATTGCGGCGAAGGCTATACAGGAAATTAAATCGGCAAAAATATTTTTAATAGCTCCATTACTTTCAGAGCGGTATTCCTGCGCTAGCTCCACTGCTTTCTCGGAAATCTTCTTTTCCGTTTCCTCCGAAGAAAGCGATGGAGCCATGCCAATTAATGTTTCAAATTTTAGGTGCTGCTCAAATCTCTCCAATTCTTTGAATGCTTCTTCTTCTAGGTCAACATTTATGAATAACGGAGCATTTTGCTTGATTCTAAAATGGTCAACTACTGGGCCAACTATAAAGTTTTTGGAAATTTGATTCGTCAACAACGGAACTAAAATCAAAAGCAAAATAAATCTTAGGGAAATGACTGTTTTGACTTTGGAATTGCGAAAATTTTTAACTACTTCTTTTTCCGCTTCCGGGTCTAACTCTTTCGTGATTCGATTCAAGGTTCCCAAAAGCGAACGTGGTAATAAATTTACCTCTCCAAAGTTAGTCTCAACCTCCCCAGCTTGAGTTTGATTGGAATTAGCTGAACCGTTATTTGCGTGAGGTTGAGAGCTGCTATTTGTAGATTTAATCTGCACATTTACTGAACTAACAAGTGGCACAATGGCAGTTGATTTACTATTATTGATATATTTGTCGATGATGCGATCGATAAACTCTAGCTTTTCAAATACAAGGGATGCTTGATCTTTATTGTCGAAACCTAATCCGTGCTGGCGATCGTCTGCGCTGTGCTGAGCCTGCCGTTTTGCTCCCACGCGATCGGGCAATTCCAAAAAAGAACGGCTAGCATTAAACTCGACCATCCTGGTTTCGATGATCTTGAGGTGTTTTTGCAGTTCGGATTTAAAGTAAGACAGGGTGCTATGTCCGTAATCGGACGATCGCTCGGAGATTCCTTGGCCACCAAAATGCTCATCTTCGATCGCCTTAATTGCTAACGCAGCATCGTAAGCCTGTTCAAGAGCCCTGTCAGGCGTTGCTCGATACCATCGGTGAGCACTATAGAGAAATTTGACAATCCTGTTCCACGGAGAAGTATTCATAACCAAAGGTGATTAGTTGGGTGTATACATTAGTGATTAAAGTATTCATGGTATGGTAACAAATTTAGATAAATTGGGAAGGAAAGGCTCGGATTCAATTTGGATTACCGGAGCCGCCCGTAGTGGCAAAACCGCTCGTTTAGTTGAGCAGTTCTGCATTTGGAGCAAAACCGTCAAGCCAATGCCAGCAATAGTTTCAGGTAGCTGGAGTTCCGGGCGGCGGCGGGCGGGACAAACCGCCCCAGCAATTTTAGTCTTAGCAGCTAACGGGGACAATCGGCTGGAATTTGCCGATCGCATCGCCGTCGCTACCCAAGGAAAATATGCCTTTCACTCGACAACACCCTTTGGCTTTTTTGAACAGGAAGTCTTGCTATTTTGGCCGCTGTTAGTTCAGTCGCTGAATTTGAAAGCTCAATTTCCCCTGCGACTACAACCTGAAACAGAACTGGAACTTGCCACGAGACTGTGGCGTCGCGAACTAGACGAAGGTATTTTGCAACAAACAGGAGCAAGTCCAAACCGCATGGTGCGTCGAACTCTAGATATATTACAACTGGCTGCTGTCAGCGGTACGCCCAGAGAAGAGATTCCCAGAATTCTCGAACAGGGATTTTCAGCGGAGGGCGGCTCAAACAATCTGTGGACTAGCATGGGCGAGTTGCTGGAAAGGTGGCGGGAATGGTGCTTGACGCGGGGATTCCTGACTTACGGGATTGTTTGCGAACTCTACTGGCGCTATTTGTTGCAGGATGAGACTTACCAGCAGCAGTTGGCTTCGAGATACCAAGCTGCGATCGCCGATGATGTTGATGATTATCCGGCCATCAGCGGTCATTTGTTCGATCGAATGATGTTACAAGGTGCAGCGGTGGCTTTTTCCTACAATCGGGATGGGGGAGTGCGTTTGGGCTTGGGGGCTGATACGGAATACCTGGGCCGACTCGAAGCCCGCTGTCGCTTCGTGGAAAAATTGGACGCAAAATCGGGTTTAGCCCCAGAGATTGGGGAATTGGCGGTAAATTTAGCAGTTAATTCTGACGGTTTTTATCCTTTAGGCTTGAATTTGCCCGGATCAGTTCGATCGCTCGAAACCACATCCCGCGCTCAACTGCTGCGAGAAACCGCCGAAATCATCGTGGATGCGGTGAATTCAGAAGCCGTAGAACCGCAGGAAATCGCCGTAATTGCCCCGGGGATGGATGCGATCGCCCGTTACTGTTTAACGGAAATTCTGGCGCGATCGGGCATCGCCGCGGTATCCCTCAACGATCAGCGTCCCCTATCGACTACCCCAGAGATTCGAGCTTTGCTGACTTTGTTGGCGTTAGTTTATCCGGGACTTGGCCGTTTAGTCGATCGAGATGCAGTAGCCGAAATGCTGGTAATTTTGGGTAGTCAGAAACACCCGGAAGTGGACGCAGAAGACCCCAATCCGACTTTCAACCTACAATCTCAGAGCCAAAATTCCAAATCGATCGACCTGGTGAGAGCAGGTTTAATCGCGGATCATTGTTTTTGTCCAGATATCGATCGACCTCAATTGCTGGCAATTACAGCCTTTCCTCGGTGGGACAGACTGGGACACCGAGCCGCAGTCGCCTACGAGCAGATTGTGGAGTGGATCGAACAACAGCGATCGCAACAACAGGAGCGGTTGTTGCCGAGTCCAATTGCCCTGCTCGATCGAGCGATCCAGAAATTTTTGATGAACGATCGATATCTGGCGTACGATCGGCTATCAGCCCTGCGGGAGTTAATGGAAACCGCCGCCCACTACTGGGAAATACACGGGCGAATGCAGCGCCTAGAATCCACAAACGGTGGTGACTCAGAAACCATCGCCCGGTTCATCCAATTGTTGCGCCAAGGAACCGTCACCGCCAACCCGTTTCCAGTCCGTCCCGAAGGCCCAGCAGCCCGAGCCGTCACCCTCGCCAACATTTTTCAGTACCGCAGCAGCCGTCGCGTCCACAAATGGCACTTCTGGCTAGATGCCGGCTCGCCCCTCTGGCTCAGAGGCGGTGCGGCGACTTTGTTTGGTGCTCCCTTATTTTTGCGATCGCAAATTGGGCGTCCCTGGGAAACCGAAGACGAAACGGTGGCTGACCAACAGCGACTGCGGCGAATCCTGGTAGATTTGTTAAGTCGTTGTTCCATGCTTTATCTTTGCCACAGCGAACTAGCCGTCAACGGACAAGAGCAAACCGGCCCACTTCTGCCCCTAATTAACAGCTCTGTTTCTAGTCAGCAGCTAGCATAAGGCAAATGGCCGGAGATTTTGATTTTTCTCCCCTCTGGATAGATACGCAGTGCTGACTCGAAGCCCGATTTGTAGCGTTGAACGGAGGCAGAGGTGGCGATCGAAATAGAGTGATATTAAAGTATACCCAAAACAAACATCAAAACGTGCAATTAATATTGTTATCTCGAAAGATGCCGAGGTTAAAAAATATCGATAGCCGTTGCAATTTTGACTTAGTATGCTAGAAATGAACGGGATTATTAATCAATTTTAAGCCAGAATTTTGGCGACAAACTGATACTAATCAGTTCTTAAAGTTAATCGGGATCGTCGTTTAAAGGAGCCAAAATTATGCCCAGTGCATTACCGCAAGCATTTTTCGACCAAAAGGGGCCAATATTCAATTTCGGGGGTGACGAAACGATCGGGCCAACCCCTGTGACATCGCCAACTCCGCCGGCAACAACACCAACTCCGGCAACAACGCCAACTCCGCCGGCAACAACACCAACTCCGGCAACAACACCAACTCCGACACGAACTCCCATTCCCTCCGACGACACATTTGGCGGGATAGACGACACATTGAACGGAGGCAGAGGTACCGTACCCGCGATCGTCGGCGGCGTACTCCGTGGTACAGAAACCAACGATTCCTTAGTTGGTAGTCCGGGGCCAGACGTGATTTCCGGGCTTGTTGGCAACGACAACATTCGAGGAGCTGGTGGTGACGATTTAGTATTTGGCAACGACGATGACGATGTGCTGTTCGGCAATGAGGGCAACGACGTTCTCGACGGCGGTTCAGGACTCGATACTCTGTACGGAGGCAAAGGCAACGATTCCCTTGATGGGGGAAACAACCCAGATTTACTGTACGGCAATGATGGCAACGACACGGTAATCGGAGGCGAAGGCAAAGACACGGCTTTTGGAGGCAAAGGCAGCGACAGCTTGCGCGGGGGCTCTGGTGATGATAGCTTCTTGGGCGATCGAGGCGACGACATCGTGTTCGGCGACCAAGGTAACGACTCGCTCTTCGGCGGCGACGGCGAAGACTTGGTATTTGGCAACGAAGGAGGCGACTGGCTCTACGGTAACGCCGGCGGGGACACAATTTTTGCGGGCGACGGCGACGACATCGTGTTCGGCGGTGCCGGGGACGACATCGTGGAGGGGGGTGCTGGCAACGATGTTCTTTGGGGCGAAGCAGGCAAAGACATCGTGGCAGGAGGCGAAGGCAGAGATATCTTTGTCATCGGTGCATTCAGTTCCCCCAGCGGCAGCAGCAGCAACGGTACTAACCCGTCATTTCTCACCACAGGCGGCCCCGATATCGCTGATGCTGATATTTTTACAGACTTTCGCCAAGGCGAAGATGCGATCGGCTTAAGCGGCGATCTCAAATTTGAAGATTTAGTAATCTTCCAAAGCACAGACAACAAAGCCGGTAGCACGATTATTCGCAACGGCGTCAGCGGCGACTTTTTAGCAGTATTACCCGGAGTGGACAGCAGAACCCTGGGGCGCAGCTCATTTGTAATTGCCCCCTCAGTTCCTGGAAGCGCCACCCCGCTTCCCCTGCCAACGCCGAGTCCGAGTCCGACACCGACACCGACACCAACAGCAAGTCCGACACCGACACCGACAGACAGTCCAACACCGACAGGCAGTCCAACGCCGACAGGCAGTCCGACACCAACACCGAGTCCGACGCCGATGTTCCCGACGCCGACAGCCAGTCCGACGCCGACAGGCACTCCGACGCCAACAGGTAGTCCGAGTCCGACTCCGAGTCCGTCGCTCTTCCCGAATCAGCCTCCAACAGCAGTTAACGACAACTTCACCACGGTTTCGGGTCAAGAACTCAGTCTTAACGTTGTGTTCAACGACACTGACCCGGAAAAAAACCCTCTGACTGTCAAGACTTTTACTCCAACAGCTAAGGGAACTCTGGTTCCGGTGAACGGCACCACGTTCAAATACACCCCGAATCCCGGGTTTTCTGGTACTGACAGCTTCAGCTACTCGATCGCAGATACTGCTGGTGGCACAAGTCAGGCGACAGTAACTATCAACGTCAGCAACCCGCCGAAGCTAGCGATCAACAGCGGTGTGGTGGTTGCCAAAAGTGCTCCTACCCAGATAATTACGGCGGCCGATTTGTTAGTCACAGATCCCGATAACAATCCGTCGGAAATCGTTTACACGATTACCAAAGCCCCCGACGCCACCAGAGGTTTTGTCCAAAGAGGCAGCACCTTCCTCAACGTTGGTGGCAAATTTACCCAAGACGATATCAACAACAAAATTGTCAAATACAATCTGCTAGCGACAAGTGGCGGCGACAGTTTTACATTTACAGCCTCTGATGGGTCTGCCACGATCGGCCCAGCGTCTTTCAGTATCACTGTGGTAGATAATATTGTCGATCGCACCGCACTCCCAGCCAGCACCTTTACAGGCAGCAACCTCAGCGACTTCATCATCGGTGGGGCGGGTAACGATACCCTGTTTGGAGGCGACGGCAACGACATCATCGATGGCGAGGGCGGCGACGACCTCGAATTCGGTGAAGGGGGCAACGACTCGGTGCTAGGTTCGATCGGCAACGACACCCTCGACGGCGGACTGGGCAACGACACCATCGATGGCGAAGACGGCACAGACTCGCTCCTAGGCGGACTGGGTAACGACATCCTATTTGGTGGTAATGACAATGACATCCTGCTCGGAGGCGACGGCGGCGATACCATTGACGGCGGCACAGGCAATGACTCGGTATTGGGAGAAGCCGGTGACGACTTGATACTCGGAGGAACTGGCTCCGACACCTTATTCGGCGGTATTGGCGACGACTCCTTTGACGGCGGCGCTGGCGACGACTTCCTCGACGGCAGCATCGGCAGAGACTTGCTCGACGGCGGTATCAATAACGACTCAATCTCCGGCGGCGACAGCGAAGACACAATTTTGGGTGGAGAAGGTAACGACACCGGACTCGGAGGTGCAGGCAACGACTACATATTGGGCGAAGGTGGCAGCGACTCGCTCTTCGGCGAAGCGGGCGACGATACTGTAGACGGCGGTGCCGGCAGCGACTGTCTCAGCGGCGGCTTCGGCAACGACTTGGTTCTGGGCGGCGATGACAACGACTCGCTGTCCGGGGGTGCGGGCAATGACATTTTGGGCGGCGGAAACGGTTCTGACTTGCTCACGGGCGATGCTGGTAATAATTTCTTCTACTATGAAACTCCCAGCGAAGGCGTGGATATCATTGCTGACTTTAACGCGACAGGCACCGGCACCGATCGATTCTTGTTCAGATCGTCGAATTTCGCGGGTTTAACCAACTCGGGAACTACTAACGATTTCACCAGTTTTATCGTCAGGAATATCGGCAGCGGCGGCGACAACATCAGCAAGCAAGAAGTCATTTTGTTTGAATCTAAATTTGACAACGCTCAAGCAGTGAATGCAGTGTTGAAGAATCAAAACGGTTCGAGCAAAACGGGAGCTTTCTTCGTGTACCTGAACAATACTTTTAATAAGTACGTTCTCGGGTTTGACCCGAATGTGGCGGATGACAGTCTCCCAGCTTTCGATCTGGCAGTGTTGAATACTATTCCTACAGTGCCCGGAGCTCTCAGCACCATCATTACTGCATCTGACTTTAAGTTTATTTAGGGTGATATCAATTCCGGCGTAGCCGGAATGATCTAAACGGAGGACACGGCACTGCCGTGTCCCTACAATTGATAGCGGTACGGAAACGGCACTGCCGTGTCCTCTACATCATTCCGATGAAGAGCGGAATTGATATCAGTCATGGTTTCTCGATCCGTCATTCATTAGAGCAAAAATACAATCTCATCGATCGTCCTCGGGGATTCAAATTTACGAAAAAATTTGTTTATCACGACGATTAAAATCGGGAATTGTATTGGTATACAGGTTTTAGTCATTGAATTTTTGAGTAGCGTTTAAAGGAGCAAAAATAATGGCAGGTGCAGTACCACGAGGTTTTCTTCTAACAAAGGGGCCACCGTTCATATTACGGGATGAGAACGGGGAGATTACGGATATCATCGGCACGGTACCCTCGCCGATGACGGGAACTTCGACAATGATGACGGGAACTTCTCCCACGATGACGGGAACTTCTCCCACAATGACGGGGACTTCTCCCACGATGACGGGGACTTCTCCGACGATGAGGGGGACAACTCCCACAATGACCGGGACTTCTCCCACAATGACCGGGACTTCTCCCACAATGACCGGGACTTCTCCGACGATGATGGGGACGGGCCCGGGGATTTCAGTCACGCCGGTGCCACGGCCTGCTGTGACAGTTCCCACTCCTCCCCCACAGCCAATTTTTGTCGATGGTTTAATCGTCGCCAATGAGGGCAATAACTATTTAATCGCGAGTTTGTTCAATGACACGATTTCTGGACGTGGCGGCGATGACACGCTTCTGGGTCGGGATGGAGACGATATACTCAGGGGCGAAGACGGTAACGATTCTCTCAACGGCGGCGCTGGTAAAGATATCGTTGAGGGCGGGCGCGGCAATGACACTGCGCGCGGCGGCAAAGGCGATGACTTGGTTTCTGGCGACCAGGGCGATGATGTAGCTTTTGGTGACCAAGGTAATGATATTGTCTTTGGTTCTGAAGGCAATGACACGCTGTATGGCGGTAAAGGCAATGACTGTCTGCGCGGAGGTGCTGAGGACGACCTGATCTTTGGCGACAAGGGTAATGATACTGTTTTTGGCGATACGGGTAATGACTGTCTGATCGGCGCTAATGGCAATGATATTTTGTTAGGCCAGGATGGCGGGGATGTCATTAGCGGTGGTCTTGGTAACGATACTGGTGACGGTGGTGAGGGTGATGACCTGGTATTCGGGGGCGATGGTAATGATTCTTTGTCTGGGGATGGCGGGAATGATATTCTTTCGGGCGATCGCGGGTCTGATACTCTGACAGGAGGCGAAGGTTCGGATATCTTTGTGCTCGGTAGAGTTGGTACATCTGCCTCAAGTAGTGGTTTCTTAACTACTGGCGGCCGCGAAATTGGCGATGCTGATTTAATTAGAGATTTTAAGGCGGGAGATTCGATCGGGCTGGCTGGAGGTTTGAACTTTACACAGTTAGAAATCTTCCAGGGTCAAGGCTCGAATTCTAGCAACACGATTATTCGGGACAGGCAAACTGGGGAATTTTTGGCGGTTTTGATTGATGTTCGATCGAACTCGATCGATGAATCTAGATTCACAACTGCTCAAATACCGCGCGTAAACGACAATCCCTTCATGATTCAGGGGACAAGACCTTCTCCTGGTGCGACGGGAACAAGTCCTTCTCCCACACCAGCGGGGACAAGTCCTTCTTCTGGGACGAGGACAACTCCGAGTCCCACACCAGCGGGGACAACTCCGAGTCCAACTCCGGCTGGTACAAGACCTTCTCCGACACCGACACCGACGGGGACAACTCCGAGTCCAACTCCGGCGACGACTCCAACTCCGGCGACGACTCCAACTCCGGCGACGACTCCAACTCCGGCACCAGGAACAACTCCAAGTCCAACTCCTGCACCAACAGGGACAACTCCGAGTCCAACTCCGGCACCGGGGACATTGCCGACTCAGGTTCCGAGTCCGACTCCGACTGCGGCGGGGACAACTCCGAGTCCTAGTCCTTCGATAGTTCCGACTCCAACTGCGGCAACCCCAACTCCTCCGCCTTTCGGCGGTGGGCCGACTCCGCCCAGTTTTATATCTCCGACTCCTAACGAACCGCCGATCGTGGAAACGGGCAAAACCCTGACTGGTTTGCAGAATTTGCCTCTGTCTCTGAGTATTTCGGCGCCGAGCGACCCAGAGGGTCAAGCACTGTCGATCGCGGTTATAGGACTTCCAAATCCTACTTTTGGTCAGGTAATTACGGGTACGAACCCGATCGCCGTAAACCAAAAGTTAACGGTTCAAGACTTACTCGGGCTGACATTTAAACCTGCAACTAATGCGATCGGGAAAGCTGGATCTTTCAGCTACAGCGTTGCTGACGACCAAGGTGGCACAGCAGCAGCGTCAGTCGCGATTAACATCAACTCTTTCGATACCTCGGTGACAGCCCCGGCTACCCTCGGGCCGGTTGCAGTTGATGACGGCATCATATTTACGAGTACGAATAACTTGCTGCCGACATTCATTGACGCGCTGGCAAATGACTTGAACCCGCAACAAAAAGGGCCACTGAACATTATCAATGTCGGTACGCCAAAACTCGGCATCGCAGTCAATCTCGGAGCTCAGGTGCAGTTCATCTCTGGCAACGTACCGGGTACAACTGCTTTCAGCTACAGCGTTAGCGATGGCATCGGCACAACTCCGGGCGTAGGTACTATCACTGTTCAAATCCTGCCGGCAGATAGCGGGCCTAACAATTTAGTTGGTGGTTCTTTGCCAGACAATTTGAATGGTTTGGCTGGCAGCGATACTGTTGACGGCAGAGGTGGTAACGATACGATTAACGGCGGTTTGGATAATGACGTGCTGATCGGAGGTCTTGGTGCAGATACGATGACGGGCGGGGGCGGCAGCAATCAATTCCGCTATACCAGTCCTGCGGAGGGAGGGCCGACGTTTGATGCGGCTTCTTCGGCTGCAATCAATGCTGCGATCGCGGCGGGCGGATATGATGTGATTACTGATTTCACAGGTCTCGGTGTGCCGATCGCCGATCAGTTTAACTTTGCCCCCGGATTCCCGAATCTGAGCGGTAACACCCAAGTTCTGCTGAACGTGCAGACAACTGTTTCGGCAAATATTTTAGGAGGAAGCGCCTTCTTGTTTGCCTATGATACTGGTGGCAATACCTATATCATTTATGACGGCAATGGCAATAATCTCAACGGCGCTGATTCTCGCATTTTGGCGAAGTTAAATGGTGTAACTGGGATTTCTTCTCTGTCTGGATTTGACTTTACGTTTATCTAAAAACGAAGGAAGAAGGAAGAAGGAAGAGGGAAGAGGGAATATTTTCCCACTTTCGTTAT
>ENA-OFDP01000231-OFDP01000231.1-metagenomes-genome-assembly--contig:-NODE-231-length-26227-cov-21.368524_pt1 | contig 26227 bp, 23 predicted proteins | sample MGYA00153389_OFDP01 | MGnify analysis MGYA00153389 | reverse complement strand
GCCGCAACGAGACTCGTCAGCACAAAGACCTCTAAAGCGACGATCGCCGAACTCGTTGGCGAAGCCTCTCTGAAAGAGAATCGCAGCCAGTTTGCTCGTCTGTTGAGTCGCAAATCCGATCGCCATTTTGAGATATGGGCATACCATAATGTAGGGTTATCCTGCTGACGAAACCGCCAATTTAAAATTGACATCAATAATGCCGATCCCCCAACCCTAGCATTCATCAGAACATGAAGTGCAATACATAATATTACAATCGCCCACCCAAGCAGATGAGCATAGTACCATCCATGCTCTAGCTCGCCATTAGGCAGCCAGGTTTCACTCATCATTTTGCCGCTGAAAAGTGCAAACGTAACTGCCAAAATAGACAGTGTGTTCGTAATTCGGCTCAAGGTATACCACCAGATCGGCTTACCCACTTGAGCCAGTTTGGCGAGAGAATCTGGTTGAATCAGCCGCCTCTGTCCTCTATGGCAGGCATATATCACAAAAGCAGGAAAGATCAGCAGTGTATACAACCCAAACGTACCATGCAGGCCTTCGATTTCCTTGTAATGTGGCAGCGGAATTCTGCCCCATCGACCATCGTAAGTATCGTATGTCCAATAGGCAGTCAAAACAGCAGCAACCAGGAAAAGCCCGGTCAAACCATGTAATATACGAAGAAGAAGTGGTTGGTAAGGTTGGGAGGATTTCATAGATTGCTGTGACATTACGGTTCTGGCTTTGAGTCAAGATCTCACTCTCAACAGTTTACCTTTTCCAATCTCCAAACCGATGCGATTTAAGCTACTCTAAAGAACTGCTGTAATTAATAATATGGAATTTAATCCTCAAGTTTTACTGCAACAGGCACTAGAGTGGATCGAAAGTTTGGGGTCTATTGGTGCGATCGCTTTTATCGGTATTTATATTATCGCGACGATCGCATTTTTACCCGCTTTTATTTTAACCTTAGGTGCAGGTGTGCTATTTGGGGTGTGGTGGGGTAGCGTCTATGTGTTTATTGGCGCAACATTGGGCGCAATTGCGGCATTTTTGGTCGGTCGTTATTTGGTGCGCGATTGGGTTGCTAAAAAAATTGCAGGTAATGATAAATTTAGGGCGATCGATCGCGCTGTAGGTAAGGAAGGATTGAAAATTGTCCTCCTCACCCGCCTATCACCGATTTTCCCGTTTAATTTGCTTAACTATGCCTTTGGAGTGACAGGAGTTTCAATTCAGGATTATATAATTGGTTCGATCGGGATGATTCCTGGGACGATGATGTTTGTGTATATTGGTTCTCTCGCTGGGAGTGTCGCACTAATTGGGACAGAGACTGCGCCAACTAATCCAACTCTACAATGGACGATTCGGATTGTCGGATTTGTCGCCACGATCGCCGTAACAATCTATATTACCCGCATTGCCAAGCAAGCGTTAAGTCAGTTGTCAGTTGACAGTTGACAGTTGACAGTTGACAGCGATACCTTTTACTTCCAACCAAATTATGACAGAATTTTCCCCAGCAACGATCGCACCGATGGATATCTACAATCAAAAGCTGCTGTCAGAGGTACATCCGCCTGATTGGGTAAATCCTCAACCTGCGGATATCTACGATCTGGTGGTGATTGGTGCGGGTACGGCGGGTTTGGTGGTGGCGGCTGGTGCGGCGGGGTTGGGATTGGGTCTAAAAGTCGCTCTGATCGAGAGACATTTGATGGGTGGAGACTGTCTGAATGTGGGGTGTGTGCCCTCGAAAACCATTGTTCGATCGGCACGAACGATCGGTGAAATTTGGCAAGGTCAGGAGCTGGGCATCAAGGTAGACGGCGTAGAGATTGATTTCGGGGCGGTGATGGAGCGGATGCGGCGGATTCGAGCGGATATCAGTCATGCTGATTCAGCCACTAGATTCAAAGATCTGGGTGTAGATGTCTTTTTTGGCGATGGACAGTTTGCGAGTAATAATACAGTCACTGTCGAGCACCAAGTGCTGAAGTTTAAAAAAGCCGTAATTGCCACAGGTACTCGCGCCGCTATTCCTGAAATACCTGGATTGGTAGCGGCGGGATATCTGACGAATGAGACGGTATTCTCCCTCGTCAAACGTCCCCAACGGTTGGCGGTGATCGGTGGGGGGCCAATTGGCTGCGAGTTAGCCCAAACCTTTGGGCGATTGGGTTGTGAGGTAATATTGTTACATCGCGGTAGTCAGGTTTTAAATAAGGAAGATCCAGCCGCCGCCGCAATATTGCAGCAGGTATTACTCGATGAGGGTGTCAAGCTAATTTTGGATTGTCAGGTGCAGCAGGTGACGACAACTGCGGCGGGTAAAACTCTGAGCTACAGTAGTAATGGTCGCTCCAATACCGCCATCGTAGACGAAATTCTGATCGGCGCGGGACGGACACCGAATATTGAAAGTCTAAATCTGGCGATTGCGGGGGTGGCTGCTGATGCCAAAGGAGTCGAGGTGAATGACTACCTCCAAACTAATAACTCTAGAGTCTATGCGGCTGGCGATGTCTGTATGAAATGGCAGTTTACCCATGCTGCTGATGCCGCAGCGCGAATTGTGATTAAAAATACTCTATTTTCACCCTTTGGGATCGGTAAAACTAAACTTAGCAGTCTGGTGATGCCGTGGGTGACTTATACCAATCCTGAAATCGCGCATGTGGGACTCTCAGATGATGAGGCTCATCAGGCGGGGATTGAGTTCGAGACTATTAATATTCCCATGTCAAGTGTCGATCGAGCGATTACCGACGGCGAGACTCTAGGCTTTGTCAAAATTATTCATCGTCGCGGTAGTGATGAAATTTTGGGCGCGACAATTGTGGCGAGCCACGCGGGAGATTTGATCTCGGAAGTAACTACGGCAATGGTAAATAAGATTGGGCTAAGTAAACTCAGTAGTACGATTCATCCCTATCCTACCCAAGGCGATGGCATCAAAAAAGCCGCCGATGCTTATCGCCGCAAGTTGCTGACTCCCCGCAATCAACAGCTTTTAGGACTGCTCACCAAATTTTCTTGAAATTTCATCAGCTCCCCAGATTGCTTGGAGTTGATGGTTTAGCCAATCGATACTTCATCCCCTTGCTCGGTAACAGCAAAAGTTTTGAGTCCCTGAGCTGATTTACCGATACTCAGAGCTTGATGCGACCATTCGGGTAAAGGAATCCCAGCAAATGAGTTTACCCACTTGACATTTTCACCTGTAGTCAGATCGAAACTCGCACCATGCCACCGACATGTTACCACGCGATCGCAGACTTTGCCGTTGGCTAATGGCAGTCCCAAATGGGGACACTTATTTTCGACGGCGTAGACTTTACCGTCAATTCTCGACAGCATGACTTTCTGGTTCTCGGCTGTTACGGCAAGTACTTCACCTTCTTTGACTTGGCTGGCGGTAGCGACAATAGTTGTCATAGTGTAATGATAAATGTTTGATTAAATCGACTATTATCAGCCTAACAGGATGTTTGCCGCAATTTTCTAAATGTCGGATCGATCGAGCATTTCTATACAATTGCCCACAACTGGATGACTTCGATAACCAGAATTGCCGCCCAGACAAAGATGGCGATCCCTGCTGCTGCTGCGGCGATATCCTTAATCGTGCCAATCTGCTGATTGTGTTGCGGTTCGACAAAATCGCATAAGACTTCGATTGCACTATTGAATAATTCGGCAAGTAGCATCATCCCAGTTGCGAGTAAAATGATGCTCAGATCTACCCATCGATAGAACATACAAGCAACGAGTAAAATCGGGATTGATAATACAAGTTTGTAGGCAACACTAAAATCCGTGATGACTGCAACCTTTAGTCCTTTGAGGACAACTTTTATTTTTTTAATGGGATCATAGCCAGGAGTACTATATTTTCTCGTCATGGATAAACACCCCTAAATAAATAGTTATCTAAATGCACTTTGAATGCCAACAATAGTTAATTTACTATTACTCCGATGCTAACAAAAATAATTGATATATAGCAATCCTAAATCAGAGGATCGCTCCTGGTGCGTTACGGCTATCGCCTAACACACCCTACACTAACCTAGATGCTCACTGAGGATTACTATCTGCCTATATCGACTGTAGCGATCGCATAAATCTTTGTAACTGACGACTTTCGAGTTCTAATACGCGCCGTGCAAAATCCCGATCGCGATCGAGCAAATCGTCAAAGGCGTTGACTGGGACTGCTAGAATGCGGGTAAAATCGCCTTTAGCCACGATCGTATTCTGAGAGTCACTATGTGCCAAAACTTCTAATTCATCGAGTGTTTGTCCTAATTTGAGTTGCTCGATCCGCACTTCTTGGTTGGGGAGATGAAAGAGAATCTGTGCGTTTCCTTCAATTAATAGCAGGAGTTCGCGACAGGTATCGCCAGCTTCGGTAATAACTTCATCATCGGTAAAGGTTCTAAATTCGGCACGCTCGGATAGAGCGATTAATGTCTCACTATGAATCCGGTTAAAGAAATCACTATTAAATAGATGCACCACTTTTTCTAACAAGCCAAATGTCTTTAACGGTGGGCATTGTTTAGCTGCTGACAGGATAATCTTGACGGCTTCATCAACTAAAGATGAGTTTTGAAGAGCGGTATAATTACGGGCGATTGTTTGACTTCGATCGAGATCGAGTTGTGCGGTGATATACAGACAAGCTGTTTGAATGAGGGGATTGCGATCGTCGAGTAATGGTGATAGAGAGTTGAGGGTTTCTTCACTCGAATAATCGATCGCACAAGTATTTGTGAGTCCTGATAATGGTGTTAGCTGCTCAATTATTTCTGGATGCAGTCGTGTTTGCCAATCCTCCGATTCTAGTAGTTCTAGCAAAACTACTGGAGCTAGATCGCCTAATTGTTTGGCGAGATCGATCGAGTGGCGATCGATCTTGAGGCTGATTAGTGCTTCTAAAATATTACGGACGATTAACTCTTTCTTATGATGAATGCTACTCTTGAGCAATAGCAAAACTGCCTGATGCTCGGATAGAATTGGTTGATTGAGTCCCCGATAGCAGGCAATCAGATCTGGTAATTGAGCAAGCAAAAATTCTGCTCTGCGTAAACTCCCAGCTTCTGGAGAAATTCCGCTTAAAATCCAATCTTCATCTTGAGAACTGATGGAATATTGGCGGCGCAGTGCATCAAGCTCGATTGATGGATCGAGAGTACGATCGGGATTAGTCAGATCTTGTTGTCGCTGCAATAGCATCAGTCGTTCTAGAGATTTGCGATAGCCAGTCAAGCGAATTTGATTCTCTAAACTGCGTTTGCGATCGGGATTTAGCAACTCTGGATCTTCAATTCCTAATTCTTCTAATACCTGGCGGTGTTCGTCGTCGGTAATACCTAATTCTTGACGTAATTGTTGCAATACTTCTAAACTACTAGAATAGTTAGCATACCCTTCTTCCAGTGCTTCGCGCACGACACCTTTATAAGCTGTATGTCGCTTTTCTCTGGTGAATCCAGGTAGAACTTTAGCTAAAATATACACTTCATGAGTATTCAGATCGCTCAAAGAACGACCTTCTACATACTGAGAAACATCCAGTTGTAACTTCTCCAACTGCTTGCGGAATCGGCTTGCCAAATTCTCCCGCGAATATAGATCGGAGCTAAGTCTCCAAGTTTTATATACCCATAGGGTACTCAATAATACTAGCGCAAGCTCGTAAATATATTGAACCGAAATCGGCATCAGTTGAACTAAAGGACGACCGCCAAAGATAAAGAAGAAGTTAAAAATAAAAAACGTACACAGCGTAAAAATGCGATGTCTAATTACGTCCGGCGATAGCTTGAGATCGCGCTTGCGACTGTAAGCTTTTGCCCATTGTTCGATCGATCTGCCCACCCGATAGCCGATAGCGGTAGAGATACCCAATGTCATTGGTACGGCAACAATTTTGGGAATATTAATCGCCTGTCCGAATATATAAAACCCTGGATCTAATAGTGTTGATAATTGGTTGGGTTGTCTCGCCCATGCGCCAGAAACATAATAGTCCCAATTACCCGCATACAGATAATAATAAACAAAATAACCGATAACTAAGCCCACATAACCATACCGCAGCCACGATACCTCTGGTTTATTCAGGCTATCCCAATAAACGCGTTCGGAGTCGATATCGATGCAAGGATTTTGACAGGCGACGCAAGCACTTTGCTCTTTACCATCGGGTAATACCGCCCGACACATCGACTGGGTAATTGACGTATCGCTAATATGTGCCTTACTACTCAATAAACCACCAGGTTCGCTATAGATTTGCTGAACTGGAGCCATCGGGCAAAAATAATTGCACCACGATTTACCACCATACAAATAGCCGATAGTAATCGCAGCCGCGATCGTAAATAATATCCATAATGCTAATACCAATCGATCGGCATTAAAAAATAAAATTCGCCCGCACAATCCGACAAATAACCAGCCAAATTGCACATACGGATAATTCTTACCTAACCAGGAATCGGACTTGACTTTTGCCAGCTCGTAGCGAACTTTTCCCGTATTCGGGTTTTCGCGTTTGAATTGTCTTTGTTTTCCCAATGCGCGGGGAATTTGCGATAAAAATGACAGCGGGCAAATCCTGCGCCAAACTTCATGCCCAAATACGAGCAAAATGAAAATCGACGAAGGGACGATCGCCCCCCAAAATAAGGTTGTAGCCAGTGGATAAGGCTGCTCTACCAAACACTTCCCCTGTACCGAAATACAGCTATTTGACAATCTTAACGGACTCCAAGGATGATTTGGCTCGGTCAGTATTGAAGTCCAAGGGTCGTAAAATAATGATGCAATAATCAGCAGCCATGCGATCGTGAAAATCCAACGTACCACATGCATTCGCCGTTCGGGTAGCTGTGCGAACATACAACGTAGAAGTTAACTAGTAGTAATGAGTTTTTATCTGTGGTGGCTCTCGATCGAAAGCAACATATTTAACGTAAATTAGATGGTAGGCAATGCCCACCCTACTATTAGTCAGAAGCTTTAATTTGTTTACGCGCTCGATCGAGAGCCACATTTGTATAATATTTGATATTTAGATGCGCTCAGTCTACCGATCGGCATAAAATTATGAGTGAAGCTATTACTAATTAGATTTTTTAGTACTTTGTAAACCCACAGTTTCAGTCCGATCGATTATCAATTAATTGAATTATTCATCATCGTGAGCGTAACGGTTGTAGAGGAAATCTAGGGCATAGTTGCGGACTTGGTAATATTCGGGCATTTCCATCATTCTCGATCGATCGCGTGGACGGCTGAAGGGGATAGTTAATACTTCGCCGATATTTGCCGCAGGGCCATTGGTCATCATGACCAACTTATCGGCGAGGAATAATGCTTCGTCGATATCGTGGGTAATCATCAATACCGTGCAACGATTTTGATTCCAGATTTTGAGTAGTTCTTCTTGCAATTCTTCTTTTGTAATCGCATCGAGCGCGCCAAATGGTTCGTCGAGAATTAGGACTTCGGGGCGGATCGATAAGGCACGAGCAATTGCGACGCGTTGTTTCATCCCGCCGGAAATTTGACCTGGTAGTTTATCTGCGGCTTCGGTGAGTCCGACCATTGCTAAGTGCGATCGCACGATGTCGTCTTTCTCGTTTTTTGCCATGTCGGGGTTGACGGAGTTGACGGCGAGGTAGATGTTTTCGTAGGCAGTGAGCCAGGGGAGAAGGGCATAGCCTTGGAATACTACCATGCGATCGGGGCCGGGTTTACCGATCGGTTTGCCATTGAGTCGCACTTCGCCGGAGGATGGTTGGGAGAAGCCGCTGACCATATTCAGCAGTGTACTTTTGCCGCAGCCAGAGTGACCGATGATGCAGATGAATTCGCCTTGTTGGACTTTGAGATTAACGTTGTCGAGGACGACGTATTCACCAGTGGGGGTGGGGTAAACTTTTGAGGCTCGATCGAGGACGAGGAATTCGGTGGGTGGCATAATGTTTTAGTTAATGGAGTGTGTTTTGTTAGGTTACTGGTGAGGTAGAACCCAGATCCCCCGTTGAGAAGCGATGGTGTATACACAAGTCGGATGGACTTCGTTTTAGGTTGTTTTACCCCCCAACCCCCCCTTATAAAGGGGGAGGCTCTTCTTGCTCCCTCCCCTTTATAAGGGGAGGGCTGGGGTGGGGTAAAGGGTTTGAGATTGTTCTAGAAGATTTCTAAATTAACTTCTGCCAGAAAGATCGATTTCTGCCATGTAGATGTCGTGTTTGATGCTCAGATGATTGAGATAATCGATCGGGTCGTCGGCGGTGAATTTTATGCCGTCGAATAGTTCGATGCTGCGGCGACTATAGGTGTTGGTGTCTGATAGTCCCAATTCGCGGGCGGCGGTGCTGAATACGCCGACTTTGGCTACTCGTTCGAGGATTTCTACCCAGTTGCGGGGGAAGGGGATATCTCCCCAGCGCGCCATTTGGGTGAGGAGCCAGAGGTGTTCGGTACGACTGGGGCGGTTTGCGCCGTCCTCGAAGAAGAGGGGATGGGAGATGTCGCGCTGACTTTTGGTGACACCGCAAGCGATCTGCTGGGAGTCGCTGAGATAGATGTAGTCATGGTCCATCGCCAGATATTCGGGTCGAGCGAGGATTTCGCGGACTTCATCCTGATGGGCTGGATCGGCGCAGAACTGGCAAGCTTCGAGTAAGGCTTTGACTAGAGCAATGTGGGTATTTGGATAGGCTAGTGCCCAATCTTCCCGCACTCCCAGTACTTTTCCAGGGTGTCCATTCCAGATGTCTAAGTCGTTGGCGATTTCATAACCGATATTGTCGATCGCGGCGCGAGTTGCCCAGGGTTCGCCGATCGAATAACCATCGATACTCCCCTTCTTTAATCCCGCAATCATCTGGGCTGGGGGTAATGTCAGGATTTCGACATCATGTTGGGGGTCGATGCCTTCGGATGCCAACCAGTAGCGGAGCAAGAGGTTGTGGCTAGAGGCGGGATGGACTACGCCGAAAATATGCTTGCGATCGGGAGAACTTAATAGAAACCGTTTGAGGTCGGCAAGGGTGCGAATTCCTTGGTCGGCAAAGCGTTTATCGATTGTAATTGCGTTCCCATTCCGGCTGATGGTGAGGGCACTGACGACGGGAATCGGTTTGTTATTCATCCCCCCAACGGTCATCCAAATTGGCATCCCAGAGGGCATCAGAGCAGCATCCATGTATTTGTCGGCGATGCCATCTTGCACGCCGCGCCAGCTTGATTCGCGGACGAGGTTGACTTCATCTAAGCCGTGATGGGTAAAGAAGCCTTTTTCTTTGGCGATCGCGATCGGCGCACAGGCTGTCAAGGGAACGAAACCGATATCTAGATTGACTTTCTCTAGTCCGTGACGAGCGACGACGGTTTGTTTGCGGGCGCGAATTTTCTTGATCTGTTTTTGCTGATTGAGGAAGTAGATGATCTCACTGCGGTAGCTGTAATAGTGGGGATGATTGACAGCTTCCATCCGTTTGCGAGGTCGATCGATATCTACGGTCATAATTTGACCGATTTTGGATTCTGGCCCATTGGTGAGCATGACGATCCGATCGGATAATAGTAAGGCTTCATCGACATCATGAGTGACCATAATCGCCGTCACCTGATTTTCATCGCAGATTTTCATCAACTGCTCTTGCAATCCACCCCGTGTCAGGGCATCCAACGCCCCAAATGGTTCGTCTAATAGTAGTAGTTTGGGTTTGGTCGCCAGCGCACGCGCGATCGCTACCCGCTGACGCATCCCCCCAGATAACTGGTCGGGATTTTTATCAGCAGCAGGACGCAAACCCACCATGTCAATGTGTTCTTCAATAATTGCCGATCGTTCGGCGGCAGGTAAGCCACTCATGACGCTATTTACCGCCAGGGCAATATTTTGACGGACGGTGAGCCAGGGAAGAAGAGAGTAATTTTGAAATACTACCATTCGATCGGGGCCAGGACGGAGGATCTGTTCGCCTTGGAGCATTACTAGTCCTTCGGTAGGCAGATCTAAACCAGCTACCATATTTAGCAGCGTCGATTTCCCACAGCCAGAATGTCCGATCAATGAAATAAATTCACCTTTTTGAATACTCAAATCGATCCCTTTGAGGGCGATATATTCTTCCCCATTCGGCAGGGGAAAGGTTTTTTCAAGATTCTCGACAGTTACAAAAGTCATTGGATTAGAGGGTAGAGGGTAGGGGGTAGAGGGTAGGGGATAAGAATTAGGGGAAAGGGAAAAGGGAAAAGGGGAAAGAGGACTAACCTAGTACCGATAACCTAATCCTCTAAATCCCTAAATCCTGCAAATCCTGGTCGTTACTGTGGTTTGCTATATGGAAGAATTTTGCCTTGAACCCAAACCATGAATACATCTAACCCCCAACCGACTAAACCGATGTAAATTAGAGCGACGATAATCTCGCTGACCTGACCGTTTTGATAAGAGTTCCAGATAAAGAAACCAATTCCAGTTACCCCAGTCATCACGATTTCAGCGGCGATAATTGCCAACCAAGCCAGTCCGATCGCAATCCGTAAGCCTGTGAAAATGTACGGTAAGGCAGAGGGAAACAGAATTTTGAAAAAGTACTCCTGTTTTGATAACCGCAATACCTGAGCCACGTTGTTATAGTCTTGAGGAATCTGGCGCACGCCGACGGCGGTATTAATTAAAATCGGCCAGACGGCAGTAATAAAGATGACAAATAATGCAGCAGGTTGGTTTTGTTGTAAAGCGGCGATCGCGATCGGTACCCAAGCCAAAGGTGGTACTGTCCGTAAGATATTGAAAACCGGATCTAAACCTTTGCGGACGCGATTATTTAGCCCGACGACGATGCCCAAACTAATCCCCACCACAGCGGCGATACTGTAGCCGATCGCCACCCGTTGCAAACTAGCCCACACCTGCAATCCCAGCCCCACATCCGTACCACCACGATTGAAGAAGGGATAGAGAATTAAATCTTTTGCTTCGGTTACTACTTTAGTTGGCCCTGGCAATCTGTTACCACCGATCGCCGACAGAATTTCCCAGATAATTAATAAAATCACCATTGCCACCACTGGAGTCAGAATATCATCCAGTAAAGCTTTCTGTTTTTTACTCAGGTTGAAACCTGCTGGTTTAGTGGGCTTTTTAATGCCCGATTGTCTATTCACATTTGCCATAAATTTTAATTCCTAAATTATTGATTAATTTCCGATCTTTCTCTCTGAGCCACCCTTGTCAAGGAGGGTGTATATGCAAGTCGGCTGGGCTTCGTTTGTGCTGTTGCTCTACCCCCCCAACCCCCCTTATAAAGGGGGAGGCTCTTCCGGCTCCCTCCCATTTATAAGGGGAGGGCTGGGGTGGGGTAGAGGACTACGCAGCAACTCAAATAACTCGTGCATACGCCGGAGGTCAAGGGGGTGGTAGGTTCCGAATTAAACCTTTTTAATCTTCAAACTATCCAAATAAGCTTGCGGATTGTCTGGATTGAACTCGATTCCGTCGAAGAACTTTTCTACCCCCCGCGAAGTACTCGCCGGAATATCCGCCGCAGGGACACCCAGCGATAGAGCCGCCTTTTTCCACAGATCCTCGCGATTGACTCCATCAATTAGTGTCTTCGCATTGGCTAGCGTCTCTTTGGGTAAGAAGCCCCAGCGTACGCTCTCAGTCAGGAACCATAAATCGTGGCTCTTGTAAGGATAAGAAACACTTCCCCGCGCATCCTTCCAATAGAGCACAGCCAGCGATTTATCATCAACTTTCCGTTCGCCCAGATCGTATTTACCCATCAACGGCGCCAGTAATACAGCTTCTGGCACCCCGAAGTATTCCCGTGAGGACAGAATGGTAGCTAACTCTTTGCGGTTATCAAAATTATCGCACCATTGTTGCGCTTCCATGATCCCTTTTAGAATTGCTTGGGTGGCGAGGGGGTGTCTGTCTACCCACTCTTTTCGCATTCCCAGATATTCTTCTGGATGTGCTTTCCACATTTCGGCTGTCAAGACAGGAGTGAATCCAAATCCCTCAGAGACAATTCGATTTGGCCACGGATCGCCAGTACTAAAGGCATCCATCGCGCCCCGCTTCATATCGGCGACAGTTTGAGCAGTCGGTACAGTCAGTAAGTCCACATCCGTTTCTGGATTGATGCCACCTGCGGCTAACCAATACCGAATCCAAAATTCCTGGTTAGCTTTGGGGAAAGTATACGCCGCTTTAAATTTCTTGCCGCTACCTGCCAGCTCTTTAAAGTAACTGGCACCTTTACCAGTGAGATTTATTCCCAAGCCCTTCCCTTTGTGCTTGGCGGCAAGGGCGATCGCATTACCCTGAGTATTTAATTGGCAGAGGATATACATCGGCACCTTAGCTTTGTCGGTAATAATCCCCTCAGAAATCAGATAAGGCATTGGCATCTGCCACTGACTGCCATCCAAGCCGCCACCAGCGGAACCAATTTTGATGTTGTCCCTAGCCGAACCCCAATTGGCTTGTTTCTCGATCTTGATGTCAGTCATACCATGCTTGGCAAAGAAGCCTTTGGTAAATGCCACGATCAGCGGTGCAGCTTCGACGATCGGTAGAAAGCCGATTTTTGCCGTTTTTACTTCGGGTTCCTCTCCAGGCTTAACCGCTGATGCGACGGGAGCATTAGCAGGAGTACTAGTTCCTGCCGATTGCGATGGTGGGGCTGGTGGATTGCCAAAGCAGCCTTTAAGTAAAGGGACAGTAGCGAGAACGCCTGCGGTTGCAATGAAGTGCCGACGAGAAAAGCGAGCCATGATTTCTATTCCTGTGATGTAATGATGATTGAGACTTTCTATGGAAAACTTATTTAGTTGTTAAAAAAGTCATGGCTTAATTATTGAAGCATTAATAGATGAATTCAATGTATTATCATAAATTCATTACTAAATCGAGCATGAGCCTGCAAGCTTTAGATTTGGTATTTAACCATATTTAAGGACTTGATTTGCGCTATGTCCTGATGATACAAGCAAACAGCCATAGTGAAAAGCATAAATTATTTATTGTAACGATAGGTTTTATCAATCTAACTAATTGGCATTTAGCCGATCGATCCCAGCACAAAGCTGTCACTTTCGGTCTAAAGTGATAATAAATATCTATCAAGTTCGGCAAAAACTATGAAACAAGCGACGCTACATCAACTACAAATACTGGAAGCGATCGCCAGACACGGTAGTTTTACCCGCGCTGCTGAGGAACTCGAACTCACCCAGCCCACAGTGTCTCAACAAATTAAGCGGCTGACCCAAATCATCGGGATGCCGCTATTCGAGCAACTGGGCAAGCAGCTATATCTCACCGCTGCTGGTAAAGAAGTCGTAACTGCCAGCGCGACGATTGCCGGACAGTTTGCTCAATTGGAAATTGCCCTCGACGAACTCAAAGGACTCAAACAAGGACGTGTCAATCTTGTCGCCAGCACCACGGCTAAATACTTTGTCCCCCGTCTGCTCGGCACCTTCCATCGTCAGCACGCCGATATTGAATTGGCGTTGCACATTACCAATCAAGAAGGAGTCCTCGCCAGATTAGCGCGGAATCAAGACGACCTTTACTTTACAGGCAGACCACCTAGTGACTTGGATATCGAGCTGCGACCGATCCTCGAAAATCCGCTCGTCGTCATTGCTCCATCCAATCACCCCTTAGCTGGAAAGACGAATATTCCCCTCAAGCAACTAGCTACCGAACCTTTTATCTTCCGAGAGGCAGGCTCGGGTACGCGCTCGGTTGTCGAGCAGTTTTTGGCAGAAAATCGCGTGTCAGTGGACGTGGTAATCGAACTCAGTAGTAATGAAGCCATCAAACAAGCGATTGCTGGGGGTTTGGGTCTTTCTGTCCTCTCTCAACATTCCCTCGATTTAGAAACCCAAAACGGACTGCTCACCATTCTCAACGTCGAAGGCTTTCCGATCCAACGTCATTGGTATGTAATTTATCCCAACGGGAAACAGCTATCGGTTGCGGCGCAAACTTTCTTGGATTTTTCGATCGCTCAAGGCAAGCAAATTATCGAACGATTCAGCGCAGATCTAATTCCTCGCTGATTCCCCCACAGTGATATTGCCTGCGGTGATGGATCGCTGACGATCTATACTGCCGATGGGGATTCGAGTGTGCTTCACCAAGCTGCTAGCACTGGTATTTTTAGTACAAAAGAATTATGGTATCGATCGACACCTCCAGATCGATCTCCCTAGCTCGCAAATGAGGATGAATCAAACTATGACTTAGAAAATAACTGACACAGATCTCCGACTTCTTTGAATAAGTCGGGGATCTCGGGGGTACCGTCAATTACTTTAACTGTCACTATAGTGAAGACATCATTTTGCGCCAGACAACCATCTTCGAGATGGACGATCCGATCGGCTAGGTCTAGAATCCGGCGATCGTGAGTCACCATCAAAATTCTACTCACACCATCCGTTTAGCCTTGTCTCAAATACTTTCAGTCCTTCTGGACGATATGTATTTATCGAACACCAACGTTTTTTGGCACTTTCATGCAAATCATCAAAAGTGGCGTATGTATATGCCACTTGTTCTGGATCTGAATTCGGGTCAGGATTTGAATAGATAAGATCGTCACTAAGTTTACGGATTCTTACTCCTAATCCAGCAAATATGCCCGTTGGAGAATTTTTAAAAGGAATTGTGGGATCGATATCGATTCCACCTTCAATCGGATCGAGCTGGAAGTCTAAACCTTTGGATCCCGCTTCCTCGCTCATCCATTTCAATGCCGCATCTGAAAGCTGACGATATTTCTCGGTACCACCCCCGACACAGCCGTGTTCGCCAGGGAACCAAACTTGCTGGAGATCTTGGGCATCTGCACCGCTACTCTTCTGCATGGGAGTTACATAAAACACTTTACGTCTTTCATCAATGGCTACTGCATGTCGCGCACACTGAATCCGCCGATTAATTTGGGTGTCGTGAAATTTATATTTTTGGTTAAGCAGGTTATCTAGTGGGAAAAAAGGAATTTGGTCGGGAATACCTAGCGAACCAACTGTATCCCAACAGCCTAAGAAAGCGATATCAGCCTCTTGACTATATCGCCCTCGAAACTCTTTGGCAGCGGGACTATTTGGCTTCGTCTCCTGAGAACGATCTCGATACAGTGCATAAGCACCTGGCGTACTGCGAATATGTGGACGGTTGAGCAACCCAACGTTGTAGATTAAACCAGCAAGGCTACGAACAGTGTAGGATCCACGACTAAACCCAAACAAGTAAATTCGATCGCCAGGATCGTAATTCAAGCATAAGAATCGATAAGCATTTTGAATCACATTATCGAGTCCCCAGCCAAAAGCTCCACCCCCAAGCTTGTCAATGAGGTCGCCAGTGCCTACGCCTTCACTATAGTAGACAATTTGAGTAGCTCCATCATCACCAACTGATTTGATAGCTTGGGTGATTTTTACAACATTTGTCGGGTAGTCGCTAGTTAGCTTCTGCCAAGTTCCGTCACAACAGACAATCAAGCGTTTCATCTAATAACCTCCAACATAACCAAATATAACTAATGTTGTCAATTATGACTAATATATGCGATCGAAAGTGAGTTATTTATTGCAGATTTTGTCAGCTTATGTAAACAAAGACAGATGCCAGCAGTTCGTGTAGTTAAGTATTTATTGGTTCCTGTTTGGTCAAATCGGTTCATGTAAAAGCGGCAATCACTTTAGTGGCGATCGCCGTACCAACTTTCTCACCACTTTCAGCATCAAACTGCCAGTGTACCCCTAAGTAAATCCGACTTTGATTATTTTCTTCGATCGCCTCAAACAGATTAAAATTTGCTTTGAATTTGGGGCGGACAACACCAGTATTGTCAGTAGTTACACCATTGAATTCATCAGAGATAAAACTTACCTTAATTTTTGTAAGTAATGTCTCCATTTCTGCTGGTGTGCTATGTGGCTCTGTCGGCATCATTAGGACAGCAGCCGTTTTGAAACAAGCTGCCCCAAAAGTTGCATGTCCCGATGGATACGCAGGGAAATTTGGCGTACCATTGATGGCAGGCTTATTAATCGGGTTACTATTTGGCGCACCCAATGGGATCCAAAATGGATCTTCTGTTGTCGCAGGATTTTCATCACCCTTACCTTGAGGCCCCCAACCAGCTTTAGCCTCGCGAATCCCCACAACTGGTCGCCATAAATCGTATTGATATTTCCAATACCAAGCCGCAATTCCAGCATCTGCCATGGCTACGTTAATCGCGGTTAGGACTGTGATTTGTAAATCGTGAGAGAGTTCTGAAAAACCATCGATCGCTCGAACGAATTGGTTATAAAGACGAGGTGGTACGCCAATTTTATTCGCCCCATCATAACCCCAAAAAATTCCTTTTACGGCTTTAGCCCAATCTTTCTGTGGGAGGTCATTCTTCCCATCTTTTATTACCTCTTTAAAAGCCGTGGCATAGTTAGTAAAAGGTATCCCCTTGACGGTGACATCTACATTAGCATCATTCAAGCCGTCTAAACTAGGTGGTTGCTTCAATGGAGCATCTACCTGAACACTAGAAATCACGAACGGAGTAACCAATCCCCATGCTCGTCCGAGTGCCTGTTGCCCTGGCTGCAAAGGATCGGGGCGATGTCTTCCGGCGGCTTGATTATAAAGAGTATCGAGTTGTGGTGCAGAAGATCCGTCATTCATTCTGGCAGCAATCCAAGCATCAGCGACCTGTTCGCCATATTTACAAGCTAGATCTTTACAGCAGTCTCCGTCATTGGAGTTGAAAATTTTTGCTGCCTCTATAGCGATGAATTTCTTGAAGTCGGGATAGAGCAGTGTCGCAGCTCGGAAACCAGCACACAGCAGCGCAGCAGATGCGTTAGCTTCGTTCTTTGCCAATGTTGCTGGAGGAGTAGGAATCTTAATATTAGTCTTGTCAAAGGGGGACTTACCGATTGTTAGCTGTGCATAGGCATCATGAGCAGCAAGATGAATGATAGCTAGAGCGCGAGACGTTTTAGTCGGCCCTCCATTATTAGGCAGATGCCCATCGCTAAAATCGAGGGCAACTAGTTTTAGAGCCAAATCATTAATATTCAGGATACTCATGGAGTGCAGATTCTGATAGATTTCTGGCTACAGCCTAGCGGCAAAGCGATCGAGTTGTCAGTGAGAAAAAGTGAGTTATTAATCTAGTAATGTGTGAATTTTTGTATGATGAACGACAAGTAGTAATCGTTACTGATGATATACTCTGTATACATAAATAGAAATCTACCGCGTAAAGCCTGTCGGGTCGATCGATGCTGCGACCGAGAAGAATCAACAAATCGAGATCGAGCAGATCGGATTAAAAATTTCTTTACAACTGAATATTATGATGACTGGACACCAAGCAATGAGATCGATCGATCGACTGCTGGATCGATCGCAGCACCGCAAACTCAACGATCTAGAATCAACGATAGTTTTGCAAACTTGGGAAGGTAGTACCTATAGATCGATCGCCGCTCAATCTGCATACGACCTAGACTATATCAAACAAATTGCCGCTCGATTGTGGAAATCGCTCTCGAAGTTATTGGACGAACGTATTTCTAAAATTAATATTAGATCGGTCTTAGAACGCCATCAAGAATCGCTGGCAATTGAAGACTCGATCGACTACGGAGAGCGAATCGTGCGTAGCTATGAAACGCGGTCTAATTTAGCAAGCATAGATACTTTAACGATAAGCGATCGGATGACTACGCTCGCTTTTTTTAGCTCTGTAGAAACTAATAAAACACCACGATCTAGCGAGAGCGATTCTCCAGACGATCGGCTATCCCAAAGACAAGTCCAAGATGATATTCAATCTTTAATCTTGCAGAACTTATCCAAACCAGTTATCTCAAATCTCCTCATGGATGAGATCTTATCTGCTTTAACAGTTAAAAATCCCGAAGTAAATTATGTCAACTGTTTAATTGTTAATTGTTACTTCTAATTGTTCGGGTGTGAGTGTGAGTCTGCTCACAACTCAAAAAGTGAGTTATTCGCTAGCAGTCAGGACATCATTTTGAGCCAGACAGCCATCTTCGAGATGGACGATTCGATCGGCTACGTCCAAAATCCGGTTATCATGAGTCACCATCAAAATAGTTGTCCCCTGCTCTTTGGCTAATTTCTGCATGATCTCGACGATTTCTCGTCCCGATTTCCCGTCTAGGGCAGCAGTGGGTTCGTCAGCTAGCACGAGCTTAGGATGGCTCATCAGGGCACGGGCGATCGCGACGCGCTGTTTTTGACCTCCAGAGAGATTATCGGGGTAGTATGACTTGCGATCGCTCAATCCGACGGCATCGAGCATTTCTGTGGCACGTTCTTTGATTTCTTTGCTGCTCATGTTGTCGTGGAGCTGTCCCGCCATCTGGACATTTTGTTGAGCAGTCAGAGACTTGAGCAGGTTGTGAGCTTGGAAGATGTAACCGATATTTCTGCGAACTTCGATAACTTTGCGTTTACTCGCACCCACCATTTCGACTCCCAACACCTTCATACTCCCCTCTTGAGGCGATCGCAAGCCGCCTGAAAGTGTCAGCAGGGTAGTTTTACCAGAACCAGATGGCCCCGTCATCAGGACGATTTCGCCTCGACCGATTTGGAGGTTGATATCGAATAAAACTTGCTTTTTGAGATTGCCTTTCCCAAAGTAGTGATTGAGCTGATGGACATCAACGACTATATTATTGTCGAGACTACCGCTATCGATATTTACTAAGTCTTGGTTTTTAGGTTTGAAGGTTAGCATCTAATTAGGTGTTAGGCTTTAGGATTTAGGTTAGATCGCTAGTTAGGTTAATAGCCCAAATTCTCTTACTGCTGGCAAGAAATTATTATTTTCATGTTGCGATCGCGTTAACTTAATTAATGCAAATCTTTGAATCGTTGTCAGGTTTGCCCATTGGGATCGATCGATATTTACACCCTCTTCAGTGGCTTTAGTCATGACGCTTTCGGGAATTTCGCGATCGTTCGACCAAGGTGGCTGCGGATCGATCGCGAGTAAACTAGCCTCATGTCCGGTATGCTGGAAGATTAATTGACTCACATACTCTTTATAAGCAATTATCTCAGACTCTCGATCGCATGGTAACTCAACCAATTGCTCGCACTCTAATTGATTAAACCGATTCCATTCGGCTAACTTTAATTTCACACCACAAGTATCCAACTTCAGCCGCACAATCATTGGGATACAACGCAATGAATCAACAAAATCCGCTTCAAATTTAAAAAATGTAGTCATCTTAGAGGTTAGGGTAAAGTTATCAACTATCAACTATCAACTATCAACTATCAACTATCAATTATCAATTATCAATTAATTTCTGACTCCTGCCATAATTAGATCGATCGATTCTTGTCGATGGCGTTGGAGTAGATCCTTTCCTAGCAAACGTTTACCAGGCCATAGATATTTGAGATTTTCCTGAGCCGTGAAATAAAATGTACAAGTCCCGACAATATTTACCGCCGTATGTCGGGGTTCGAGTTCGCGAAAAACACCCGCTGTCATTCCCTGGTTCAAAATTTCGATAATTGTGCCGTAGAGTAAATCACCTAACTGTTTCGGGTAATATTTACCTTTGTTTTGAATTGCTTCGAGTGAGAGAATACTCCCAATCCGAGGGTTTTGGGACATACAGTCGAGCATCTGTTCGAGCAGCCTGACAAGTGCTGCATCGGGAGGTAAACAATCGAGTTGGAGTTGTTCCATCATCTCCAGAGCCTCGGTAAAACAACGCCCTAACACCGCTCGATACAACTCTTCCTTACTTGGGAAATAATAGTAGATCGTTGCCTTGGTGACACCTGTGTGGGCGGCGATGGCTTCCATCCGCGCGGCAATCAAACCCGTCACAGCAAACTCCACCTCGGCGGCATCCAATAGTTGGGTCTTTGTGGCTTCAGAATTACGGCTGAGGGTTGTCGCTTTAGTAGTCTTTTGCTTGTTAATTATGGGCATTATACAGAAAGATGCAGCAGGTTATTTAACTCAATAGTTAGTATAAGACAGTCTCCATACCCCTATTATGTCATAGGCTTCAGGGATTGTAACTTAATTGACATATATTTTATTTTCGGGTTAAACTAACTAATGAGTCAGTAAATTTTTCAGGGCAAACAGAGGGACAACTCGTATAACCAACATGGCAGAAGATAAATTTGTAGTCGATAAATTTAAGAACCTCAACCCTGCTACTCGTTGGACTGCCATCGGTGCCACAGCAGCAGCGATTCTGCTATTACCAGTCGGACTATACTCAGCGGGAATATTTGGACAGAAACCGGAAGCCGCAGCAACTGAGAGTAGTACCGCTGTCGTCAAGCCGCAACCAGTCGCTGTCACTTCATTGGGCAGATTAGAACCATTAAGTGAAGTCATTAAAATCTCGGCACCCAGTACCCAGAGCGGGAAGGGGACATTGACACAATTGCTAGTCAAAGAAGGCGATAAAGTCAAGCAAGGACAAATAATCGCCATCCTTGACAGTCGCCAACGGTTAGAAGCAGCATTGTCAAGCGCGACAGAAGATGTCAAGGTATCTCAAAGCAATCTCGCCAAAGTCAAAGCTGGAGCCAAGCAAGGGGAAATCGGTGCCCAAAGAGCCGAAATAGATCGACTCAAGAGTCAACTCAAAGGCAATCGGGATACTTATGTGGCGACAAAAGCGCGTCTAGAAGCCCAACTCAAATGGGAACCCGCCGCCCAAGCTGGAAAAATTGAAGCCCTCAATGCTCAACTAGCTGGAGAAAAGCCCACCCAATTGGCTACCATCCGCCGCCTCCAATCGCAACTGCGGAATACAGAAGTAGACTACAAACGCTTTCAACAACTGTATACCGAGCGAGCGATCGAAACCACTAAACTGGATGCCAAGCGGCTCGAAGTCGATACCATCCGCGAACAAATTGCCGAAGCTCAGTCTAAATACAACCAGACTGTGGCTACACTCAACCAGCAGATTATCGAAAATAAAGCCACCCAAAATAAACTCATCAGCACCGCCCAACAACAAATCGCTGAAGCCAAAGCCAACTACGACACAACTCTAGCTACCACTACCCAACAAATCGCCGCAGCCACAGCCACCCTGAGCAAAATATCCGAAGTCCGCCCTGTCGATGTCGAAGGTGCCAAAGCCGAACTCAGCCGCGCCCAAGCCACCGCGCGTCAAGCCCAAGCCGCACTCAGTGAAGCATATGTTCGCGTACCCAGCGCGGGAGAAATCCTCAAAATCCACTCTAAAGCTGGTGAAGCTGTCAGCGACAAGGGCATCGTCGAAATGGGACAAACCAGTCAAATGGTAGCCGTCGCCGAAGTCTACGAAAGCGACGTTCGCAAGCTCAAAGTCGGACAATCTGCCACTATTACCAGTGAATCTGGAGCATTCAGTCAAAATCTGCGCGGTACAGTCAGCTCTATCGGACTCCAAATCGGTAAGCAAGACGTGCTCAACACCGATCCTGCCGCCGATTCCGACTCCCGCGTCGTCGAAGTCAAAATCGCGATCGATCCCACCGACAGCACCACTGTCAGTGGACTAACCAATTCCAAGATCTCCGTCAAAATCAACACTCAGTAGTTATATTCCCTGCGATCTCCCAATCAATAAATAATCTCGATTCACCATCCACACTTCGGCTACGCTCAGTGCAAGCCATCCACCATCCACACTTCGGCTTCGCATTGCCTACGGCAGGCTAACGCCAACAGTGCAAGCCATCCACCCACTACCCTAGATATCCAATTCGCTCCAGGTACGGGAGTAAGTCAATAATTTGGGCACCCCTAACAAATGTTTAAAAAAATCCCCCTCGCCTGGTTGCAACTGAGCCACGAAAAAATTCGACTACTAGTCGCGATCGCGGGCATTAGTTTCGCTGATATCCTGATGTTTATGCAGCTAGGATTTCGGGATGCTCTATTTGATAGTGCCGTCAAATTTCATACCAACGTCAACGGGGATATCTTTTTAGTCAGCCCCCAATCGACGGCATTAATTGCCATGAAATCTTTTCCGAGACGGCGACTTTACCAAACCCTCGCTTTCAAAGGTGTAGATTCAGTTACACCGATTTATCTGGGCTTTGGGATTTGGAAAAATCCCGTCAAAAAGAACACCCGTCAAATCATGGTCATCGGCTTTAATCCAGCCGATAAGCAACTTTTTCAACTCCCAGGTATTGCTGAAAACATTGCTAAAATGCAGTTGCCAGACACCTATTTATTCGATGAAAAATCTCGCGAACAATTTGGCCCCATACCCAAAATATTTAACGCAGGAGAACGAGTCAAAACAGAAGTAGATGGACGCAAAATAGATATTGGTGGATTGTTTACCCTCGGTGCATCATTTGGTGCCGATGGTAACTTGATGACTAGCGATACAAACTTCGCCCGCATGTTCAAACAACGCGATCGCGGATTGATTGACGTTGGCGTAGTAAAATTACAGCCAGGGGCAAATGTTCCAGCAACTATTGCTGCGATGCAGGCATATTTTCCTAAAGATGTCAGAGTGTTTTCCAAAGAACAATTCATCGACTTCGAGAAGAGTTATTGGCAGAGCGGCACCTCGATCGGATTCATTTTTACCCTCGGTACAGTGATGGGCTTTATCGTCGGAATCGTAATTGTTTATCAGATTCTCTACACTGATGTCGCCGATCATTTATCTGAATATGCCACCCTTAAAGCGATGGGTTATACAGATTTTTATCTGTTGACTGTTGTCTTTCAAGAAGCAATTATTCTATCGATTGTTGGCTTTTTCCCTGGGATGTTAGCCGCCGTGGGACTCTATACGATGACACGAAATGCAACTAGTTTACCGCTCCTGATGACTGTCGCTCGTGCAACCACAGTTCTGATCTTAACTATGATTATGTGTATCATTTCTGGCGCGATCGCCGTGAGAAAACTCCGAGCAGCCGATCCCGCAGATATGTTTTAATTTCGATCGGGATGTGGTGTAGTAGGGTGTGTTAGGCTTCAGCCGTAACGCACCAATATCGCTCCCAGAGGCTCTGATTTAGGATTGGTATAGCTACTTGTCGATTTAATTGGTTCTCGATCGAGTCCCGGCTGCGGCGCAAACAAAGACAGATCCAATCGATCGAGTCACCATAGCATTAACGATCGATCGTCAGCATGAGTTAATACGATCGATCGAGTGTAAGTCAATATCGCATATTGCGATTACCTTCGGTAGGCGATGCCAACGAGTAAATGAATCACGATCGGCAAATGTCCACCATACATTTCTGTTGGCGTAGCATTGCCATTGGCATTGCGGATTCGTTGACGTTGGCGAAAGCTGTCCGTCAGGTGGTAGCCTGCCGTAGGCACAATAGTCTCTCATTCAGAGAATCGGTAGTAGTAATCGACTGAAATTCTTACTCCATCTGGGTTATAGTGTTAGATAGTGCTAATCCTACTAAGACGACCTACATTACATGGTATGAATTATTCCGAAAATTTTACCGATAAAATTATTTGTGGTGATTGTCTAGAAATAATGCGACAGATGCCAGATAGTAGTGTCGATTTAGTGGTTACTTCGCCGCCTTACAATCTCAAAAACTCAACTGGCAACGGTATGAAAGCCGGAACTAAAACTGGACGTTGGGCAAATAACCCTCTTCAAAATGGTTATGCTCATCACGATGATAAAATGCCCCACCTAGACTATGTTGCATGGCAAAGAGATTGTCTGACGGAAGCAATGCGACTTTTAAAAGATGATGGTGCAATTTTCTATAATCATAAGTGGCGCGTTCAAGGTGGCTTGATGCAAGATCGAGCGGATATAGTAACTGATTTTCCAGTTCGTCAGATTATCATTTGGAAGCGGGCTGGCGGCTTTAATTTCAATCCTGGTTACTTTGTGCCAACTTACGAAGTCATTTATTTAATTAGTAAATCAAAATTTAAACTTGCACCTCAAAAAAATGGATATGGTGATGTTTGGGACTTTCCGCAAGAAATGAAAAATAAGCACCCCGCACCATTTCCGCTGGCATTACCTTTACGATGCATCGAATCTACATCTGCACAAATTATCCTCGATCCATTCTCTGGATCTGGAACAACTGCGGTTGCAGCTAAACAACTTGGCAGAAACTACATCGGTATTGATATTTCGCCTGAATACTGTGAAATGGCACAAACTCGGATTGACGGAACGAGTACGACTCCAATTGAAGAAAAAATCCAAACAACTCTTTTCGATCTGTCTAATCTATGAAGATTTACACAAAAGAAACTCTGATCGCTGCACTTAAAGATATCCGCGATTTGGGTTTCGTTCCAAATGCTCGACATGGAAATCATGGTGGCATTGGTAATACTCTTGAAGATTTGCTTGGTATTGAAGAAAATAATTTACCAATACCAAATGCTGCCGAATGGGAACTAAAAACACAACGGCTTGGAACGAAATCTTTGATAACACTTTTTCATCTCGAACCATCTCCACAAGCGTTAAAGTTTATCCCCACTGTATTGCTACCTAAATATGGTTGGAGACATCAGCAAGCAGGATTAAAATATACTGAATCTGAACTTAGTTTTCGTCAAACAATTCATGGACTTGCACCAAGCGCTCGAGGCTTTAAGGTAAAAATAAACGAAATTGACCAAAAAGTTATAATTTCTTTCGACTCTCAATTTGTTGCTACCAAGCATCTTTCTTGGCTCAATTCAGTTGAAAGTAGAATTGGGATTGATGAACTTAATCCTCAACCATATTGGGGCTTTGCAGATTTGGCAGCTAAAGCTGGAACGAAATTACATAATTCTTTTTATGTTCAAGCTAAAGTAAAACGCGAACAAGGGCTAGAATTCTATCACTATCAGAAAATAATTAAGTTAAGCAAATTTAGCTTTAGTGGCTTTCTGCAAGGTTTACGTGAGGGCTTTGTATTAGTAGATTTTGACGCGAGAACTGGACATAATCACGGCACAAAATTTCGGCTGCGGCAAAATCGCTTAACCGATTTATACGAACATGTTGAGGAAGTATAAGTAGGCACTCAAGCCAGGCGGTACTGTCGCTGCTGCCAAATTGATGCTAGCTTCGATCGACTGTCGGGCTGACAAGGGCAAATCGAGCGGGAGAATACGGCGATCCAAGCTAGCATTGAAGACGTGAGAAACTACCATCCCCAGCACTGAAATTTCGCCAGCAATCCCGCCACCCGCGCCACAGCATTATTAATCCCCGAAGCTGCGCCTGTGCGCACTGACACCGCCGCCATCACCGTCGTAGTCAGGGCTGCATTTGATGTTATTCATTAGCTATCCGTTTTAGCTGCCAGAATTGGTCATAGACATTGCCTTCAGTAGTGTGACGAGCTGCTGGGTGACAATAACCGCAACTTCCCACGGTGACGGTAGGTGCGGTTCATCGAAACACTACCCTGGAGGCATCAGTTTCGACGTCATCGAAAAGATCGCTCATTGTGATGTCATACCCTCCCTGGCGATCGTTCCAGCCACGATCTGCAACATCAAAATCTGCCAATTTATCAGGATCGCCTTGAGCTGCTGCAAATGCAGCGATCTCCGCTGGCGAAATTTCAGTGTTAAAGTAGTGGTCATTGAATATCGTCGCCTCGCCCAACTCCAGCAGTGGCTCTGCTAATACCGGAATTTCTAAATTCGACCAATCAATAAATACTTTAATATTCAGAGATTCTGAATCCCCTTCTGAGAGTAAATCACTCAACTATTCTGGAAAATCTGGGATAACTTGTTGGGATTCATCGATCGTAAAAGTGCCGTAATTCTCGATCTCAACTGTCAAGTAAGGCAGTAGATCGATCTCGCAGACCATTCGACATTGTTGGTACGCACATAGCCATATATCTTCACCATAGTCTAGCAATATATACAGTTGGAAGTTGTCTGAGAGCGCAAGCTCTAAACTTCTTTTGATTTCGGCGATCGAATCTGTCACCAACAGTAATGCCTGTCGTCCACCACCTGGCTGAATGTACATTTCGAGTGTATAGAAACTTTTAAGCATTTATAACTTAATAATTGGACGTTAACTAACCATGATTTTTCGATCGCCATATTTAACTAAAAAATTGGATCGAAGCTCTAATCAAAGCCCGAACATCTATCTC